>Ga0194138_10000984_pt1 | contig 13565 bp, 15 predicted proteins | sample TARM_MetaG_T2_14_FD_134022 | JGI IMG/M metagenome (GOLD analysis project Ga0194138, IMG submission 134022) | Freshwater microbial communities from Pennsylvania, USA, analyzing microbe dynamics in response to fracking - TARM_MetaG_T2_14 (version 2) | ecosystem: Environmental > Aquatic >...
CGGTCGCGGCATGCAGCGCGAACTGAGCCGCGTGTCTCCCCCCACCCTGATCGGTCTGGGGCTGGCGCTGGCGCTGGGAGCAGGTTTCTTTGGTTTGGCTGCGGGTCAGCCGTACATGACCGGGCTGTGGATTACTGTGGGTGACCTGAAGCTTGGCACTCCTCTGCTGTTCGATGTGGGTGTGTTCCTCACTGTATTCGGTTCAGTGATGCACATGCTGCGCAACCTGGTCGGGAGGGCAGGCTGATGGAATGGATAGGTGCAATTACTGCCGGTGTGATGGCGGCGCTGGGTATCTGGATGATGCTGGATCGCCAGTTGATGCGGGTGGTGCTGGGCATTGCCGTGCTGGGTAATGCGGTAAATCTTGGCGTGCTGGTCGGTGGTCGTCTGGGTAGCGGGCAGGCCGCCTTTGTTGAAGCCGGCCAGTCGCTGGCGAATCCGGCCAATCCGCTGCCCCAGGCGCTGGTGCTGACGGCTATTGTGATCGGCTTTGCGCTCTTCGTGTTTGCTCTGGCTGTACTCAAACGGACCCATGAGCTGCACGGTGACAAGGATACCGACAAGGTCAGTGAAGTGACCGAACAACCAGCTCCGGACAGTTGTGAGGACAGCTCGCCGACGGTTGCGGCCAGCCGCCGGGAGGGTGATGCATGAACGAGCTTTTGCTGGTTCTGCCGGTGGTGGTGCCGCTGTCAGGCTTGTTGCTGGCCCTGATGGTCAAGCGCAGTCATGCACTGGTCAGTCTGATCAGCTTGCTGTCGGCGCTGGCCCTGACGCTGGTTGGCGGTTGGCTGGTATGGCTGGCGGCGGATGATGTGGTGCTCAGCGGCCAGATGGCCAACTGGGCGGCTCCCTATGGCATCAGTCTGGTGATCGACCGGCTGGCGGCGGTCATGGTGGCGATTACCGGTATCGTCGGTCTGGCGACCCTGGTGTATGCGCATCGCCAGCCTATGCCCGCGGATTTCCTGCGCGACATGCAGTTGTTTGTGCAGGGGCTGCTGGCGGGTATCTGTGGTGCCTTTATCACTGCCGACGTGTTCAACCTGTATGTCTGGTTCGAGGTGCTGCTGATTGGCTCCTTCGCCCTGATTGCCCTGGGCGGTGGTGAACGCCGGCTGGCCGGGGCGATGACCTATCTGGTGCTGAACATGCTGGCCACCCTGCTGTTCCTGCTGGCGGCGGGGCTGGTGTACGCCGCCAGCGGCACGCTGAACATGGGTGAGCTGGCGCTGATCTTCCGCGCCGGTGAGGCGACCGACGGTGCCTGGCTCGGCGTGTTGCTGATGCTGGTGTCGTTTTCCATCAAGGCGGCGCTGTTCCCCTTGTTTGGCTGGTTGCCGACCAGTTACCACGTGGCCTGGACACCGGTGTCGGCCTTGTTTGCCGGTTTGCTGACCAAGGTTGGTGTGTATGCACTGATCCGCATGGTGACGTTGCTCTGGCCGGAGCCGGGTGTGGTGCATCAGGTGCTGCTGTGGGTGGCCTGCGCGACCATGATCATCGGTGTGCTGGGTGCGGCGGCGCAAACCGAGGTGCGCCGTATCCTGTCGTTCCATATCGTCAGCCAGGTCGGTTACATGGTGCTGGGGCTGGCACTGGCCACGCCACTGGCACTGGCCGGGGCGGTGTTTTATCTGATCCACCATATCGTGGTGAAGGCCAACCTGTTCTTCGTTGGCGGCATTGCCGCGCGCCTGACCGGTTCCGAACGGCTGGCGGCGATGGGCGGGCTGTATGCCAGCCGGCCGTTGCTGGCGCTGCTGTTTGCCATTCCGGCGCTGTCGCTGGCGGGTATTCCGCCGTTGTCGGGGTTCTGGGCCAAGTTCGTGCTGGTCAAGGCGAGTCTGGATGTCAGCGCCTGGGTGGCGGCCTTCTTTATCCTGCTGACTGGCGTGTTTACCTTGCTGTCGATGAGCAAGATCTGGAATGAAAGCTTTCTCAAGCCGCACCCGCAGCCGGCGCAGTTGCTGGCCGCCGGTGATGGGCCTCGCGGGGCCTGGGCGACAGTGGCGGTACTGGCGATGATTACCGTGGTTATCGGTTTTGCTGCGGGTCCGGTGATGGACTATGCGATGGCCGCAGCTGACCAGTTGACCGAGGCGCCCGGGCATCTGGCGTTGATCGTACGGGAGGGGCGCTGATGTTGCTGCTGCATGGATTGCTGGCTGTATTGCTGGGCTGGTTGATTGACGGCCTGACGGTCGGCAGCTGGTTGCTTGGTTTTGTTGCCGGTTATCTGTTGCTGAGGCTGGCCGGGCTGCGGTTGCCGGCGTGCCGTCTGTATGCCATGCGGGTAGTGGCCGGCACCCTGTTTGTGCCCTGGTTTGCCTGGAAGATACTGGCGGCCTCGCTGGATGTGGCACGCCTGGTGCTGGACCCGCGGCGCCAGGCGCAGCCGGCGGTTATTGCAGCCAGGCTGCAGTTGCATGACCGGCGCCTGGTGACTGTGGTCAGCTGTCTGTTCACCTTGACGCCGGGTACTCTGGCGCTGGAATACGTCGAGGAAGATGGCCTGTTGTATGTGCATGTGCTGGATGCCCGTTCTGCACAGCCGGCACTGGATGCGCTGGCAGAAATTGAATGTCGGTTGATGGCCTGGGTATGGCCGCTGGGAGATGGGCAATGACGGTGGAGCTGGCAGGTGCCGACTGGGTGCTGGCGCTGGCCGGGGGCATGCTGGTGGTCAGTGTGTTGCTGGTGATGCTGCGCTTGCTGATTGGTCCGGAGCGTCCTGACCGGGCGGTGGCGGTGGATGCCATGACGCTGATTGGCGTGGCCGGGGTGTCGATTCTGGCACTGGTGCGCCAGCAGGCCGTGCTGCTGGATGTGGCGCTGGTGCTGGCAATTGTCAGCTTCCTCGGCAGTGTGGCTTTTTCGCTGCTGTTTACCGGCACCCATCACAGCGATCAGGCGCATGGCCAGGGCCGGTCGGAGCAGGCGGAGGTGACTGATGACTGAGGTGATTCTGGCCTGGACGGGGTCGGCACTGATTCTGTTGGGGGCGTTGTTCAGTTTGCTGGGTGCACTGGGGGTGTGGCGCCTGCCGGATGCCTACACGCGCATGCATTCGGCGAGCAAGGCCGGTGCTCTGGGCGCGGTGTTGACACTGCTGGGGGTGCTTTGTGCTACCGGCGGGCAGTCCTGGCCGGCGGTGTTGCTGGCAATCGCCGTGTTGCTGGTAACCGCGCCGCTGGCGGCTCATGCGATCAGTCGCGCCGCTCACCGGGCCGGGGTGCGACCAAAGGTCGCGCAACTGGGTGATGCGCTGGCCGGCAAGCAGGATCGTCGTCGCTCCTGACGTTTTTGCCATGTATTGATCAGGCTTTGCCCGGCGACGCTTTCCGCTAGTCGGAATTTTCCAATGACAGTCAGTCAAGTGATGTGGATAATGTCCACGCTTCAGGCGATGTCAGTATTCAGATATGTGCCCGCCAGACCGAATGCCGGCCTTCCAGAGCCGGATGTGGTCGATTTCCTCCCATTGCGGCTGCTGTCCGTCGTTCTGCAAGTGCCATGCGCAGCGCTGCGATCTGCGCCAGTGCTGTTCCGGCCTGAACGCCGGCCGTCAATGGAGTGGGATTCCGCATGAATCTGGCCCTGATAGTATGTTTGCCCATCATTGCCATGCTGTTGCCGGTGCTGACCGACCGCTTCGGTCGCAATGCCTGTTCGCTGGCTACGGCTCTGGCACCATTGCTTGCCTTGTTGTTGCTGTTGCGCGAGGCGCCCAGGGTTTTTGCCGGTGAGGTGCTGGTCAGTCATTGGGACTGGTTGCCGGGGCTAGGGCTGAATCTCTCGCTGCGGCTGGATGGTCTTGGCTTTCTGTTTGCGCTGCTGATTCTGGCAATCGGCCTGCTGGTTATCCTTTATGGCCGTTATTACCTGTCAAATAACGACCCGATGGGGCGTTTCTTCTCCTATCTGCTGCTGTTCATGGCAGCCATGCTCGGTGTGGTGCTGAGCGAAAACCTGTTGCTGATGATGTTCTTCTGGGAGCTGACCAGCCTGTCCTCGTTCCTGTTGATCGGCTATTGGTCCCACTCCAGTGAGGCGCGCAAGGGTGCCCGAATGGCGCTGGCAGTCACCGGTGGCGGCGGTCTGGCGTTACTTGCGGGCGTGCTGCTGATCGGTCATGTGGTGGGCAGTTATGAACTCAGCGTGGTATTGCAGTCAGGTGACCTGATACGTGCCCATGCGCTGTATCCGGTTTTGCTGGTATTGGTGTTGTTGGGTGTGTTTACCAAATCGGCACAGTTTCCCTTCCATTTCTGGCTGCCGCATGCCATGGCGGCACCCACGCCGGTGTCGGCCTACCTGCACTCGGCAACCATGGTCAAGGCAGGCGTGTTCCTGCTGGCGCGTCTTTATCCGGCGCTGGCCCAGAGCGATCTGTGGTTCTGGCTGGTCAGCAGTGTCGGTCTGACAACACTGCTGCTGGGCGCCTGTGTGGCGCTGTTCAAGCATGATCTGAAGGGTCTTCTGGCCTATTCAACCATCAGTCATCTGGGCCTTATTACCTTGTTGTTTGGCCTGGATACGCGTCTGGCGGTGGTTGCCGGGGTGTTCCATATCATCAACCATGCGACCTTCAAGGCTGCACTCTTTATGTCGGCCGGGATTATCGACCATGAAACCGGTACCCGGGACATGCGCAGGCTGAACGGGTTGTGGCCCTATATGCCGATTACGGCAACCCTGGCCATGGTGGCAGCGGCCTCGATGGCCGGGGTGCCGCTGATGAACGGTTTCCTCAGCAAGGAAATGTTCTTTGCCGAGACCTTGCAGCAGCAGGTATATGGCTCGGCCAGCTGGCTGGTTCCCCTGCTGGCAACCATTGCCGGGATGTTCTCGGTGGCGTATTCCCTGCGCTTTATCAACGAGGTGTTCTTTAACGGCAAGCCAGTCAATGTGCCGCATTTCCCGCCCCATGAGCCGCCGCGTTTCATGCGGGTGCCGGTTGAGGTGCTGGTGGTGCTGTGCCTGCTGGTCGGGTTGTTGCCGGGTGTGGTGGTTGGTGGCTTGCTGGCGGTGGCTGCGGGTGCGGCGCTTGGCGGTGATCTGCCGGAATACAGTCTGGCGATATGGCATGGATTCAACGTGCCGCTGCTGATGAGTGCGCTGGCGCTGGTGTTAGGGGTGCTGCTCTACTGGCGGCGTGAACCGCTGTTTCGCTGGGCCGCCGCTCGGCCGGAAATCGATGCCAAGCTGATCTTCGAGGCTGCCGTACAGCGTGTTGGCAGGGCTGCTGGCCGTTTTACCCTGCTGCTGGAAAATGCCTCGCTGCAGCGCTACATGGCCTGGGTGCTGGTTTCGGCCCTGGTGGTCAGCGGCAGCTGGTTGCTGCAATTGCCGGTGGTGCAGGGCGAGGTGGCGCTGTCACCGATTGATCCCTTTACCTTGCTGGCGGCGATGATGCTGGCGGTGACGTCCATGGCGACTGTGATCTGGCATCACCAGCGGTTGACCGCCCTGATGATGCTCAGTGTGGTGGGGCTGCTGGTGGCAATGACCTTTGCGCGCTTCTCGGCGCCGGATCTGGCGCTGACCCAGTTGTCGGTGGAGGTGGTCACCGTGGTACTGATGATGTTGACCCTGCTGTTCCTGCCGCGACAGACACCCCGTGAATCCAATGGGCTGAGGCGTGCCCGGGACCTGCTGCTGGCGCTGGGTAGCGGTGCGCTGGTGGCGGTACTGACACTGGCGGTGATGACCCGGCCCTATGAAACCATTGCCGGATTCTTCCTGGAGAACAGTGTCAGCGGGGGTGGTGGTACCAATGTCGTCAACGTGATTCTGGTCGACTTCCGTGGCTTAGATACCCTCGGCGAAATCAGCGTGCTGGCGATTGCCGGGGTGGCCATCTATGCGCTGATCGATGGTCTGCAATTGCGCCGCCCGCAGTTCGATGTGCTGGGTCAGCGTTGGGCACGCGGCAGCCATCTGCTGATGTTGATCAACCTGTCGCGGATGATTCTGCCGCTGGCCTTGCTGGTGTCGGTGTTTATTTTCCTGCGCGGACACAATCTGCCGGGCGGGGGCTTCATTGCCGGCCTGATTACCGCAGTGGCACTGATTCTGCAGTATGTGGCAAGTGGCGAGAAGTGGACTACCCAGCGCCTGGGCGTCAACTACCACCATCTGGCCGGTATTGGCGTGATTATCGCCGGTGTTACCGGGCTTGCAAGCTGGCTGTTTGGCTATCCGTTCCTGACCAGCACCTTCGATCATTTCCATCTGCCATTGGTTGGTGAGTTCGAACTGGCCAGTGCCTTGTCTTTTGACCTTGGCGTGTATCTCACGGTAGTGGGTGCGACGCTGCTTATTTTGGCCAACCTGGGCAAGCTGTCGAATGTCCATGTACAGGGAGAGCGCATCTGATGGAGTTGTTGTATGCCTTGACCCTCGGGATCATGACAAGCTGCGGAGTGTATCTGCTGCTGCGGGCGCGGACCTTTCCGGTGGTGGTCGGTCTGACCCTGATCGGTTATGCCGTGAACCTGTTCCTGTTTGGCATGGGACGGCTGGCGACCGGTATGCCGGCGGTGATCGGGCGGGCAGCTGAGCATGCTGACCCTTTGCCACAGGCGCTGGTGCTGACAGCCATCGTGATCGGTTTTGCCATGACCGCCTTTGCGTTGGTGCTGGCTTTGCGCGCCCGTGGTGAACTGGAAAATGACCATGTCGACGGGCGGGGGGATAGCGAATGAGTCATTTGCCGGTTCTACCGATCCTGCTGCCAATGTTTATGGGGGCGTTGCTGTTACTGATCGCCCGTACCCGGCTGCGTATGAAGCGCAACCTGTCACTGCTGGCGACCCTGTTGCAGGTGCCGCTGGCCATGCTGCTGATGCTGTCGGCTAGCGAAGGCATCAGTGTCTATGCGTTGGGTGATTGGCGCCCGCCGTTTGGCATAGTACTGGTGGTTGACCGGCTGGCGGCCTTGATGCTGATGGTGACGGCGGTGCTGGCACTGGCCGCAGTGCTTTATGCGCGGCGCGGTGATGATGCGCTGGGGCGTAATTTCCACGCCTTGTTCCAGTTCCAGCTGATGGGCATCAATGGTGCCTTCCTGACAGGGGACCTGTTCAACCTGTTCGTGTTTTTCGAAATCCTGCTGATCTCCTCCTATGCGCTGTTGTTGCATGGCGCGGGCCCTGGGCGTCTGCGTGCCGGTTTGCACTATGTGCTGCTGAATCTGGCGGGCTCGGCACTGTTCCTGATTGCGGTTGGCACTCTGTACGGTGTGCTGGGCACCCTGAATATGGCTGACCTGGCCCTGCGCGTTGCTGCGCTGGATGGGGCTGATGCGCCGCTGGTCGGGGCTGCTGGCATGTTGCTGCTGGTGGTGTTTGCGCTCAAGGCAGCGGTGTTTCCGCTGTATTTCTGGTTGCCGCGTGCCTATGCCGCTGCCACGCCACCGGTGGCGGCACTCTTTGCGATCATGACCAAGGTTGGCGTGTATGCCATTTTGCGGGTTTACCTGCTGATCTTTGGCGAGAATGCCGGCCTGTTGGCCAATATGGCATTGGACTGGCTGTGGCCGCTGGCACTGTTGACACTGGTGCTGGGCGCGATTGGCACCTTGGCCGCCAGTACGCTCAACGTATTGATTGCCTATCTGGTGGTGGTTTCGGTGGGTACGTTGCTGGCGGGTATTGCCATAGGCACGGAAGATGCGCTGGTGGCGGTGCTCTACTATCTGATTCATTCCACCTGGATCAGTGCCGCGCTGTTCCTGCTGGCAGGTTTGCTGGCCCGTGCCCGTGGCCCACGGCACAGCACACGTCTGATCGCCGGTCCACCGCTGCCTTTGTTGCTGGGGGCGCTGTTCTTTGTTGCTGGCATATCGATTGCCGGTCTGCCGCCGCTATCGGGCTTTATCGGCAAACTGATGCTGTTGCAGGCGGCGGGCGGGGGCAGTTCCGCTGCCTGGCTGTTCGCTGTGGTGCTGACGGGTGGTTTCTGTGCCTTGCTGGCGCTGAGTCGTGCTGGCAGCACGCTGTTCTGGCGACGCGATGAGACGACAACAGTGGCCGAGCCGCTGGATCGAGTCCGCCTGCTGGCGGTGCTGATGTTGCTATTGGGTAGTCCGCTGTTGGTACTGGTGGCGGCACCCCTGCTGGAATACCTGCAGGCGACCGCCCAGCAGCTGCTTGACCCTGCAGGCTATGTGCGCCAAGTGCTGGGTACTCGCCTTGATGGAGGTGATCTATGAGTGACAGGAAGCCTCTGTGGCCGCATCCCTGGTTGAGCGGCGTGATGCTGGTTATCTGGCTGCTGCTGATGAAGGATCTGTCATTGGGCGTGCTGTTGCTCGGTATTGTGCTGGCGTGGGCTATTCCGCGTATGACCCATGTATTCTGGCCAAACCCGCCGGGACTGCGTCATCCGCTGGTTTTCCTGCGTTTCTGTGCGCGGGTGTTGTGGGACATTGCCGAGGCAAACGTCGAGGTGGCACGACTGGTTTACGGGCGTTCGCGCAAGTTGCGTCCTGCATTCATCGAGTACCCGCTGGAAGTGAAGGACAGCTTTACCATCAGTCTGCTGGCCAGCACAGTGTCGCTGACGCCGGGTACGGTGTCGGCAGACATCAGTGATGACCGCTGCACGCTGTTGATCCATGTGCTTGATCTGGAGGACGAGCAGGCGCTTGTGCAACTGATCAAGCAGCGCTACGAATGGCCGCTGAAGGAGGTGTTCGAATGCTCGACATCGTGATACTGGTGTGCCTCGGCCTGATTACGCTGGCGTTGCTATGCACGCTGATCCGTATTTTTCGCGGACCAGACCTGCCTGACCGGATACTGGCTCTGGATACCCTGTATATCAACAGCATCGCCCTGATCATGCTGCTGGGACTGTACCTGAAGTCGGATCTGTTCTTTGAGGCTGCCTTGCTGATTGCGGTAATGGGCTTCGTCAGTACAGTGGCGGTAGCCAAGCATCTGATGCGCGGCAACATCATCGAGTGAGGAGGGCCTGTGGCAGATATTTCCCTGTTTGACTGGCTGGCGGCGGCGCTATTGCTGATCGGCAGTATTTTTGCGCTGACCGGCTCGATTGCTTTGCTCAAGATGCCGGACTTTTTTATGCGCCTGCATGGACCGACCAAGTCCACCACCCTGGGGGTAGGGGCTCTGGTGATAGGTTCCATGCTGTATTTCAGCACCCGTGGCGACGGCATCAGCGTGCATGAGGTGCTGATCACCATTTTCCTGTTCATGACTGCCCCGGTCAGTGCCAACATGCTGGCCAAGGCTGCCATGCATCAGAAACTGCGTCGGGTCAAGCGGACTCGTGGGGAGCCGTGGGAGCAGTAACCAGCTCGCCCATCGCCTGACCCATGCGTACCGCACTGCCGGCCAGCAGCTCAGGGTTCCACTGCACCGCGCCGGGTGCAAACAGCACTATCGCGGTTGAGCCCAGTTTGAAACGCCCCATCTCGGCACCGCGCTCCAGTTGCGGTGCCGCCTCACCGTAACGCTGTGCCTTGAGTTGCCGGCGTGGCGGTGCTACCAGACCAGCCCAGACAGTTTCCACCGAGGCGACGATCATCGCGCCGACCAGCACCACGGCCATCGGGCCGGCGGGGGTGTCGAACAGGCAGACCACCCGCTCGTTGCGGGCAAACAGCTCGGGAACGTTCTCGGCGGTGGTCTGGTTGACCGAAAACAGCTTGCCGGGGACATAGATCATGTCGGTCAGGGTACCGGCCAGCGGCATATGCACCCTGTGGTAGTCGCGTGGTGACAGGTACACGGTGGCAAACTCGCCGCCCTGGAACTGCGCGGCATGCTCGGGGTTGCCGCCCAACAGTTCCAGCACGCTGAAACTCTGGCCCTTGGCCTGGAATACCCGACCATGTTCGATGCGGCCGAGCTGGCTGATTGCGCCGTCGGCCGGACAGAGCACTCCATTCCCCTCAGCCAGTGGGCGTGCGCCATCCTTCAGTGCACGGGTGAAGAAGTCATTGAAGCAGGCGTAGGCGGTCGGGTCTTCCTGCACGGCTTCGCTCATATCGACCTGATAGCGCTTGGCGAACCAGCGGGTGAACGGGTCCTTCAGCCAGGCCCAGCGGCATTCGGCAATGCAGCCGGCCAGACGCGACAGCAGGTGGTGCGGCAGCAGGTGCTGCAGGGCGATAAACAGGGTGTCACGCATGGGTTGTCCTCAGAGTTCCACAGGGGTGGAGGGGTGGTTGCCCCATTCCGACCAGGAGCCGGCATAGGCGCGGATGCGCGGATAACCGAGCAGGCGGGCGATCAGGTAGGTAAAGCCTGAGCGGTGATGGGTCTGGCAGTGGGTAACCAGATCGCGGTCGGGGGTAATGCCAAGCGCCTGCAGGCACTCGGCGATGTCACTGCGCAGGCGCAGCTGGCGTTGCGGATCCATCGCCGCCGTCCATTCGAAGTTGACCGCACCGGGGATGTGCCCGGCCTTGCTGGCAAACACCCGCTGGCCGGTATGTTCGGCCGGTGAGCGGGCATCCCATACCAGCAGTTCGGGATTGTCGAGGTTGGCCAGCAGCTGCTCGACACTGATCGTAAAATTCTGGTTGAGTTGCAGCTGAGGGCTGGTCGCGGCGACCCTTTCGGTCCCGTTTTGCAGTGGCAGGCCGGCGGCATGCCAGGCATGCAGGCCGCCGTTTAGATAGCTCCAGTTGTTATGGCCGATGCTGTCCAGCAACCAGATAAAGCGTCCGGCCCAACCGCCGCCTTCATCGTCGTAGACCACATAGTGAATATCCTGATGGTGACCGAGCTCGGCGAACAGCCGGGTCAGTTGTGCAGGCTCAGGCACCAGTCCCGGCAGCGGTGCGCCAGCCGTGGTCAGCATCGGGTCGACATGCACGGCACCGGGGATATGTGCGGCGGCATATTGCTCGTTGCGGCACAGGTCGACCAGACGTATCCGCAAGGGATCAATCGGCATTGCCAGCTGTTCCGGCTCCAGCAGTCGGGGCAGTTTTTCGGTCATGGGTACTCCAGATTGATGGTCAGCGGCGGAAGGCAATCAGTGCCTTCTGAAGGCATTCGGCGGTTTTACGCAGCGGTGTGAGGCGTTGCTGGCGCTGGCGCGGATCAAGGGATTGCAGGTCGCAGGCAATCATTCCGATCAGTTGCTGATCCTTCCACAGGGGCAGCAAACAGTGACGGTGCTCGCCGAGCAACAGTTTCAGCGGTCCCGGCAGCAAGGCACCAAGTTCCGGTCGGGAAGCGGATTCTATCAGGGCAACCGGATTTTCGCTCAGCCAGCGGTACCACTGGGTGTTGCGGCTACAAGCAAAACTTTGCCCGATAACCCGGCTTCCGGCGGGTTGTCCGTGGGCTGCCACGACCAGCAGCTGTTCCTTGCCCGCGTTGTACAGGGCGATCCAGTGTGCCGGCAGGCCAAGCCCCTGGTGTAGTGCTTCGGTTGCGCAGCCGAGTAACGCTTGCAGATTATGAAAGCCCTGCGGGCTGTTGAGCAGTTGCTGGCAGGCGTTGCGCCAGCACTGTACATCCAGGTCTGCTGCCGGGGTGGCGGGTTTGCCGGTCTTGCCGGGTGCTGGCGTATCGGGTGAGCGGGTGGCCTGGGGTTGCTGTTGTGGCAGACGCCCCCCGTCGGGCCAGGGCAGGGCGGCGGCAGGCAACCAGAGGTCGCTGCTGCCTTCTGGGTAGCGCCGCTGGCACAGACTGACGGCCTGCTGGTGGTTGAGGCTGCAGATGTCTTCCAGCGCGCTGCCCAGGTAGAGTGCCGCCAGTTGTTGCCAGCGCAGCGTCTGGTGGCCTTGCCAGGTATGCAGGGCGCCCAATGCAATGCCATTGGCAATCAAGGGGGCATTGGCGGGCTGAACCAGCCAGCGGTATAGTTGGCGGTCGTTGTCCAGCGCCAGTTGTTGCTGGCGCGGGTGCGCGCTGTCATGGGCGATACGCAGGGCGCGTACCATCTGCCGCCGGTGTTCGGCCAGGGTCTTCAATCCCCGGGTAATCCAGGGAGACAGCCACCATTCCTCGGCCAGCTGTCGGGATAATTGCAGCAGCCACTGGCCATCGTGGCCGGGGCCGCTGCCATCATCAATGCGCGGTAACAGGTTGTGACTGTCCCAATGGTCGAATATTGCCGGATGACGGCGTGCCAGCAGCCAGCAAGGTGCCAGAAACAGCAGGCTTGCCAGCGCCAGTTCTGGCCAGACGCGTGCCATGCGCTGGGCAAACAGGCCCTGGGACTGGAATAGTGCATGCTGGCTGATCAGTAACATCTGCCGGCAGGCAGCGGGTAGTTGCGCGTCCTCCGTTACAGGCAAGGCTTCGATGGCCTGACGGATACGCTGGGTGCCGAGCAGGTTGCAGGCCTGTTCAAGGGTCAGCACGTCAATATCCCGTTTGCGCGCAATGTCGCCCGCTGCGCGGCACAACTGCAGCGCTGCGGCCGGTGATTCGTGCAGGCGGGCGGAAAACTCCGCAAGGCTCAATTGCTCGTTGGCAAGCATCGACAGTAATTGACTGCGCTGCGAGGCAGAAACAGGCAGCAAATCCCTGCTCAGGGTTTTTGCCAGACTGCCGATATCCTCGGTTAATATGGATCGTGCGTCGGTCGCTTGATGATTGCTCATTGATTTTGGCAGCTAGAGGCTCCGGAATTGTGCAAACTATAGCGCGGCTGTTTTGATTGAGTCACGACCGCTTACCGGATTGAGATAGGGAAAAATGTAGCAATGCTGAAAATCGCAGGTTTTGTCGTGGTTATTGCCAGCGTGCTCACCGGTTTTGTACTTTCCGGTGGGCATTTGCTGGCGCTCTGGCATCCCTTTGAAATTCTGATTATTGGCGGTGCGGCCTTTGGAGCCTTTATGGTGGCGAACACCATGGGCACGATTAAAAAGGTGTTTGGCAAGATTCCGGTATTACTGTTTGGTCACAAATTCAGCAAGGCTTACTACCTTGACGTGCTTGGTGTGCTTTACGAGGTACTGAACAAGAGTCGCCGTGAAGGCATGATGGCCATCGAGGCAGATATCGAGGCACCGGACCAGAGTCCGATTTTCGGAAAGTACCCGGCGATCCTCAAGGATCAGCGGATGACAGCCTTTATCTGCGATTACCTGCGCATCATGACTACCGGCAATATGGCTCCGCATGAACTGGAAGCCCTGTTCGATGTGGAAATCTCCACGCTCAGCGAAGAGTTACAGGAGCCGGCCCATGCGGTAACCCGCGTTGCCGATGCCTTGCCGGGTTTCGGTATTGTCGCTGCGGTGCTGGGTATTGTGATCACCATGGGTATTCTTGGTGATGCCGACAACACCGAAATCGGCGAGAAGGTGGCGACAGCTCTAGTGGGTACCTTTCTTGGTATCTGGGCCGCCTATGGTTTTGTCGGTCCCTTTGCCGCTGCCATGACCCATGAAGCGAACGAGGAGGCCAATAGCTATGAGGCCATCAAGATGTGCCTGGTGGCGAGCGCCCAGGGGCTACCGCCGGCGCTGGCCGTCGAGTTTGGCCGCAAGGCGCTGATCTCCGACCATCGTCCCAGTTTTACTGAGCTGGAAGAGTCGGTGCGGGGACGCTGAGCGTGGA
>Ga0194138_10000985_pt1 | contig 13544 bp, 10 predicted proteins | sample TARM_MetaG_T2_14_FD_134022 | JGI IMG/M metagenome (GOLD analysis project Ga0194138, IMG submission 134022) | Freshwater microbial communities from Pennsylvania, USA, analyzing microbe dynamics in response to fracking - TARM_MetaG_T2_14 (version 2) | ecosystem: Environmental > Aquatic >...
GCTGGATGCGCGCATCCAGCGCCTGGGTGCGATCAATCTGGCGGCGATTGACGAATATCAGCAGCAGTCCGAACGCAAACGCTATCTGGATGCACAGAATGACGATCTGGTCGAAGCGCTGAATACCCTTGAACAGGTGATCCGGCGCATAGACCGCGAGACCCGTGCGCGTTTTCGCGAAACCTTCGATCGTATCAATCAGGGCCTGCAGGCGCTGTTTCCGCGGGTGTTCGGTGGTGGCAATGCCAGTCTGGAGCTGACTGGGGATGATTTGCTGGATACCGGGGTGGCGATCATGGCGCAGCCGCCGGGCAAGAAAAACAGCACCATTCACCTGCTCTCCGGTGGTGAGAAAGCGCTGACCGCGATTGCCTTGGTGTTCTCGATCTTCCAGCTGAACCCGGCGCCGTTCTGCATGCTCGACGAGGTCGATGCCCCGCTCGACGATGCCAACGTCGGGCGTTACGCCCGCATGGTCAAGGAGATGTCCGATCGTGTGCAGTTTATCTATATCACCCATAACAAGATCGCCATGGAAATGGCCGATCAGTTGCTTGGTGTGACCATGCATGAACCAGGCTGCTCGCGGCTGGTCACAGTTAACGTGGAGGAGGCGGCAGCGCTGGCGGCGGTGTAAACTGCGCAACAGTCATGTTAGTGTCTTTTCAGCGGCGCAGTTTGTCGGCAAACTGCGCAACTTCAGCTTTCCAGGACAACAGGAACTAGATATTCATGGATTTCGGTCTGCGCGAGTGGCTCATCATCATCGGTCTGTTGGTGATCGTCGGCATTCTGATCGACGGTTGGCGACGCATGGGTGGTCGCTCCAAGATCCGTTTCAAGCTGGAACGCAATATTCCCGATTTGCCGGACAACGATAAGGAGTTGCTTGGCCCCCCTCGTGTAATTTCGCGCGGAGAGCGAACCGAGCCGCAGCTCGGTGATGATCCCCTGAGCTCCGCTATTAATGATGCAGCGGACGACTGGCGCGAGCCGCAGCAGGTCGGTCTGGATTTCGACCCGGACGAGCCGGCTACCGGGTTTAGCGCTGTTGAACCTGAGCCGCGGGTAGAGCCCAAGGCCGCCGAGCCGGTTCGTCAGGCCAAACTGAGTGATGCGCCGCTGCCCGAGGAGGTGCTGGTGATCCTGGTGGTGGCGCGTGACGAGGAAGGCTTCCCCGGCGGCGCCTTGCTGCAGAACGTGATGGAGAGCGGCCTGCGGCACGGCGATATGGATATCTTCCATCGCCACGAGAGCATGTCCGGCAATGGCGATATCCTGTTTTCCATGGCCAATGCGCTCAAGCCCGGCACCTTTGATATCGACGCTATGGACGATACCCCTGTGCGGGCGGTCAGCTTCTTTATGAGCCTGCCCGGCCCGCGTCATCCCAAGCAGGCGCTGGATCTGATGATTGCCGCTGCGCGCAAGCTGTCGCATGAGCTGGGTGGGGATGTGAAGGACGAGCAGCGCAGCGTGCTGACAGCCCAGACCATCGAACACTATCGTCAGCGCATCGCCGAGTTCGAACGCAAGCAGTTTGCCCAGCGTCGCTAGGTGCGGGCGGACGCATCAGCCCGCAGTGGACCCCGTCATGACTGAAACCGCCGATCCGGCGCAGCGCATCCAGCAGCTGCGCGAGCAGCTCAATACGCACAACCATCGCTATTACGTACTGGATCAGCCGAGTATTCCGGATGCCGAGTACGATCGGCTGTTCAACCAGCTGAAGGCGCTGGAAGCAGACAACCCGCACTTGATCACCCCCGACTCACCGACCCAGCGGGTTGGCGGCGCGGCCTTGTCGGCATTTGCCGAGGTGCGTCATGAGGTGCCCATGCTCAGTCTGGGCAACGCCTTCGAGCAGGACGACCTGCGTGCCTTCGACCGCCGGGTGCGCGAGGGGCTGGATTTGCCAGGCGGTGACTTGTTTGGGGGTGGCGCAGAGGTTGACTACTGTTGTGAGCCCAAGCTCGATGGCCTGGCGGTCAGCCTGTTGTATGAGCAGGGTCAGCTGGTGCGCGGCGCCACCCGGGGTGACGGCAGCACTGGCGAGGATATCAGCGCCAATGTGCGCACCATCCGCAATGTACCGCTGAAGCTCTGCGGTGAGGGCTGGCCGGCGGTGCTGGAAGTGCGCGGCGAAGTGTTTATCAGCAAGGCCGGTTTCGAGGCGCTGAATGCGCGTCAGCGCGAAAGCGGGGGTAAGCCCTTTGCCAACCCGCGCAATGCCGCTGCCGGCTCGCTGCGCCAGCTGGATCCGAAGATTACCGCCAGCCGGCCGCTGGAGTTCTGCTGCTACGGCATTGGCCGGGTCGAGGGTGATCTGGCCGACAGCCAGACCGCTATTCTTGAGCAGCTGCGCGGCTGGGGGCTGGCGATCAGTCGCGAGCTGAAGCTGGCCCACGGGGTTGAGCAGTGTCTGGCCTACTATCGGGATATCGGTGAGCGCCGCGCCGGTCTGGACTACGAGATTGACGGTGTGGTGTTCAAGGTCAATCGACTGGCATACCAGCGTGAGCTGGGCTTTCGTGCCCGCGAGCCACGTTGGGCGATCGCCCACAAGTTTCCGGCGATGGAAGAGCTTACCGAGCTGCTGGATGTCGAGTTTCAGGTCGGGCGTACCGGTGCGGTGACCCCGGTAGCGCGCCTGAAGCCGGTGCAGGTGGCCGGCGTCACCGTATCCAACGCCACCCTGCACAATATGGATGAAGTGGCACGGCTGGGGCTGATGATCGGTGACAGCGTGATTATCCGGCGGGCCGGTGACGTGATTCCGCAGGTCATGCAGGTGGTAGCCGAGCGCCGCCCGGCCGATGCCCGCCCGGTGCTGATTCCTGAACATTGCCCGGTGTGCGGCTCGGCGGTCGAGCGCACCCAGCTGGTCAAGCGCGGCAAGGGCGGGCAGAGCATCAGCGAAGGTTCGGTGTACCGCTGTGTTGGCCGGCTGACCTGCCAGGCCCAGCTCAAGCAGTCGATCATCCATTTCGTCTCGCGCCGTGCCATGGATATCGACGGTCTCGGTGAAAAGATCGTCGAGCAACTGGTGGACGCCGGGTTGGTCAGCTCGCCAGCCGACCTCTACCTGCTGACCTATGAGCAGCTGATCGCACTGGATGGCTTTGCCGAGCTGTCGAGCAAGAACCTGCTGACAGCCATTCAGGCCAGCAAGACGCCGACCCTGGCGCGCTTTATCTACGCCCTCGGCATTCCCGATGTCGGCGAGGAAACCGCCAAACTGCTGGCGCGTGCGCTGGGCTCGCTGCAGCGGATCAGTCAGGCCCTGCCAGAGGTGCTGATCTACCTGCCAGATGTCGGGCTGGAAGTGGCCCACGAAATTCACAGCTTCTTTGCCGATCAGCACAATCGCACGGTGATCGCCCAGTTGCTGGAACGTGGCGTCAGTCTGCAGGAGCAGGGCGATATCGCCGCCGAATTTGCCGCCTGTGTGACGCTGGCCGAGTTTCTCGAGCGGCTGAATATTCCACATATCGCGAAAACCGGCGCCGAGAGGCTGGCCAGCCGCTTTGGCAGTCTGGATCAACTGATGCAGGCAGAATGGCTGGAGCTCAAGCAAGTCGAGCGTTTGACCGAGAAGGCCCAGCAAAGCCTGCGCGCGTTTTTCCGTGATGCAGGCCGGCGTCAGCAGGTACAGGCCATCGAAGCGCAACTGCGCGCGTTCGGCATGCACTGGGACAGCCCGCGCGCGCAGGCTGGCGAGGGTCAGCCGCTGGCCGGCCAGACCTGGGTGCTGACCGGCACCCTGGAAACCTTCTCCCGGGATGTCGCCAAGGCGCATCTGGAAAGCCTCGGCGCCAAGGTTGCCGGCAGTGTTTCGGCGAAAACCCATTGCGTGGTCGCCGGCCCCGGTGCCGGCAGCAAGCTGGGCAAGGCCGAGCAACTGGGAGTCACCGTGTGGAGCGAGCAACAGTTGCTTGAGTTGCTCGCCAGTCACGGCATCCAGCCGTGACGGGACAGGTGATTCTGGCCCCGATGGAGGGGCTGGTGGATGCGCCGATGCGCGATGTGCTGACCCGGATAGGCGGTATCGACTGGTGTGTCAGCGAGTTTATCCGGGTCACCGGCGGCCCGCTGCATCGCCCGGCCGTGGAAAGGCTGGTGCCGGAAATGCGCCACGCCTGGCAAACCCCTGCCGGCACGCCGGTGCACGCCCAGTTACTCGGCTCGGATCTGCGCTGGATGGCGCATAACGCCGCGCTGCTGGCTGACTGGGGCGCTCCGGTGGTCGATTTGAACTTTGGTTGCCCAGCGAAGACGGTCAACCGTCACCGGGGTGGTGCCGTACTGCTGGAAGAACCTCACACCCTGTTTGCCCTGACCCGTGCGGTGCGCGAGGCGTTGCCGGACAGCGTGCCGGTGACGGCCAAGATGCGTCTGGGTGTCAGTGATACCCGCCTGACCCTGGACTGCGCCAGAGCCCTGCAGGATGCCGGCGCGGCGCGTATCGTGGTACATGGGCGGACCAAGATCGAAGGCTACAGGCCGGTGGTGCATTGGGACTGGATCGAGCGCATCCGCGCGGCGGTCAGTGTGCCGGTGGTGGCGAACGGCGAGGTGTGGACCCTGGAGGATTACCAGCGCATCCGCCAGGACAGCGGCTGCATGGACGTGATGCTCGGGCGCGGGCTGGTATCTCGTCCGGATCTGGCCCGGCAGATTCGCCAGGTCCAGCACGGCCAGCCGCTGCAACCGCTGGACTGGGCACAACTGCAGCCGTGGTTGCTGGAGTTCTACCGCCAGGTGCGCGAGCGGGTGGTGGATCGGCATGCGCCGGGACGCTTCAAGCAGTGGCTGGGTTTGCTGACCCGCGGCTATCCCGAGGCCGCTGCGCTGTTCGAGCAACTGCGTCGGGAAACCTCGGCCGATGCGGTCGGCGAGGTGCTGAGGTCAGCCGCATAGGCCAAAACTGACAACTTGGCGTAGAGGCCGACATTCAAGGCCGGAATGCTGGTTCATATCATGGCTGTCCGCGCTAGACTGGCATCGCTCCATGTCGCCGAATGGGTCTGCGGTGAATGGATTCTCTTTTATGCCACGGAGTTCTTCATGTCTGCAGCTGATTCGCCCCACCTGTTCTACCGCCGTGTGATCTTCGAGGTCGAGCCGGGCCTGTGCCGGGTAGCGATGGAGGATGAGCACCACCGCTTCGAGCTGGCGGTCGGCCACGATGGCGAGCAGATCACCTCGGTGCACAGTCAGGCCAAACGCACGCCCTGGTCGGTATGCCCGCAGGCCGAACGCAAGCTGCAGGCGTTTGTAGGTCAGCCGCTGCGCCAGCGAATCAGTTCCCGCTTGTCGGGTATTGATGCCAAGCAGCAGTGCACCCACCAGTACGATCTGCTGACCGTCGCGTTGGCCCAGGCGCTATCGCCAGGACGTCGCGAGTATGTCTCGCGGGTGCGCGGGGCAATGCACGAATACCGGCATGCCGAACTGTTTCTGGATGGCCGGCAGCTGCTTGACTGGCGCCTGCGTGGCACCCGGATCGACAGTCAGGATGTGTTTGACCAGCGCGACTTGCGTGACCTGATGGGCTGGGCCGAGGCCGAGCTGGATGACCCGACGCTGGAGGCCCTGTATGTGCAGCGGCGGGCAGTGATGGTGGCTGCCAGCAAGGGCTACAACCTGGATCTGGTGCCGAATGCCGGGGTGGCCATGCGCGCCCGCGCCGGCGCCTGTTTCGTGTTCCAGCCGGAGCGTGCCGACCAGGCGCTGCGTATGCGTGGCAGCACCCGTGACGATGTGCAGCAGGCGGCTGACCTGCTTAGTGACTGGGGTATCCCGTTGGTCAATCTGTAGACTTCAGCCTCTGGCTCCCAGGGCGTCCAGTTGCCGGGCTGGCAGCAGGCGCACAATGGCTGTCAGCAACATGCCGTACAGCGGCACGAACAGCATCATGCTGATGGCCAGCTTGATCACATAGTCGACCGTGGCAATTTCCACCCAGTTGGCCGCCATAAAGGGATCGCTGCTCTGCCAGAAAGCCACCGAGAAGAACATATAAGTATCCAGCAGATTGCCCAGCAGGGTTGAGGCCGCTGGTGCAACCCACCATTGGCGCAGGTTGCGCAGGCGGTCGAATACCTGGATATCCAGCAGCTGACCGAGGGCATAGGCGAGGAAGCTGGCCAGCGCGATGCGAAATACAAAGCTGTTGAATTCGCCGAGCGCCATCAGGCCACCAAAGCGCGCCTCATGGAACAGCACCGACACCACATAGGAGGCTACCAGCGCCGGCAGCATGACCCGGGCGATCACCCGCCGTGCGGCCTGCTTGCCCATCAGCCGAACGCTCAGGTCGGTGGCGAGGAAAATGAACGGAAAGCTGAACGCACCCCAGGTGCTGTGCCAGCCGAACAGGGTGATCGGCAACTGCACCAGGTAGTTGCTGGCAATGATGATGAGAATGTGAAAGGCAACAAGACCGGCCACAACCTGACGGCTGACCGATGCGGTAATCAACGACATGTGATGTCCTTTTTAGGCTGAATGGGGTTAGGGAACCCATTGCCGCAGCCACCATGACTGCGAGCGGCCAGCATTCTAGCGGTTTGTTGCGGGGTTGGATAGGTTCAGCCGAGCTGCAGCTGCCGTCGCAGACTTTTGCCGGCCAGCTATCGCCCCTGCGCCGCTTGGGCTATCTTTTGCTGGCAGTGGTTCCCTGCACCGGTCAGCGGAACTCCCCACCTTGCCGAGGCTGTTGCATGCGGATTCCCGAAGTGCCTGATAACGAAGCCGAGCGCCTGGCAGCCATGCATGCCACCGGTCTGCTGCATACCCCGGCCGAGGCACGCTTTGACCGTATTACCCGGCTGGCCCGCCAGTTGTTCGGGGTGCAGTCGGCGGTGATTTCACTGGTCGCCGATGACTATCAGTGGTTCAAATCGCGTCAGGGACTGGATGTTTGCCAGACCTCCCGGGAAATTTCCTTTTGCGGCCATGCAATCCTGCAGGACAGCATCTTCCTGGTCGAGGATGCCCGTCTGGATCCGCGCTTTGCCGACAACCCGCTGGTCACCGGTGGCCCCTGTATTGCCTTCTATGCGGCGGCGCCGCTGAGTATTGCCGATGGCCAGCGTATCGGCACCCTCTGCGTGTTCGACCCGCAGCCACGCCAGCCGGATGCCGGGACCTTGCAGGCGTTGCGCGATCTGGCTGATCTGGCCGAGGTGGAAATCAGCCGCCAGCAATTGCAGGATCAGTTGCAACGCGCCGAACTGGCCGAGCAGCGCCTTAACTGGGTGATCGAAGGCACCCATGTCGGCACCTGGGAGTGGAATGTGCAGAGCGGGGAGACAGTGTTCAACCAGCGCTGGGCCGATATGGTCGGCTACCGTCTTGAGGAGCTGGCGCCGATCAGCATTGATACCTGGACCTCACTGGCGCACCCGGATGATTTGCCGCTGTCGGAACAGGCGCTGCACAAACATTTTTCCGGCGAGTCCGATTATTACGATGTGATCTGTCGCATGCGGCACCGCGATGGGCACTGGATCTGGGTGCATGACCGTGGCCGGCTGGTCAGTCGCACGGCGGCTGGCGAGCCGCTGCTGATGGCCGGTACCCATGCCGATGTCACCGAGCAAGTACATGCGCGCCAGGCCCTGGAGTTCAGTGAGGCGCAGTACCGGACTTTGCTGGGCAATATTCCCGGAATTACCTACCGCTGCCTGAATGACCAGCACTGGACCATGCTGTATATCAGTGGCGAGGTGGATCCGTTGTCTGGTTATCCGGCTGCAGACTTCATCAACAACCGGGTGCGCAGTTACCAGAGCATCATTCATCCCGACGAGCATGTGCGCCTGCAGCGAGAAGTAGGTGGGGCGATTGCGCGAGGTGAGCCCTGGGAGGTTGAATATCGCATCTGCCACCGCGATGGCAGTCTGCGCTGGGCGCAGGAGCGAGGAACCCCGGTATTTGATGGGCAGGGCCAATTGCAGTGCCTGGACGGTTTTATTCTTGATATCACCCGGGAAAAACAACTGCAACTGGATCGTGACAACTATCTGCAGGCTCTCAGCGAAAGCGAACAGCGACTGCGTGCCCTGTTTGACCTGTCACCCATCGGCATCGCCCTGAATGATATGAATACCGGGCAATTCCTACAGGTGAATGCCGCGCTGCTGGCCCCCACTGGTTATACCGAGGAAGAGTTTCTCGGCTTGAGTTACTGGGAGGTGACGCCGCTTGAGTACGAGGAAACCGAGCGCCAGCAACTGGCAAGTCTGAGGAGAAACGGCCGCTACGGACCCTATGAGAAGGAATACCTGCGCAAGGACGGCAGTCGCTACCCGGTACTGCTGAACGGCATGCTGGTCCGCGACCAGGGTGGACGAGAACTGATCTGGTCGATGATCGAGGACATTTCCGAGCGCAAGCGCATTGACCGGATGAAGAACGAGTTCATTTCCACGGTCAGCCATGAGCTGCGGACTCCGCTGACGGCGGTCAGCGGGGCGCTGTCATTACTCAGGTCGGGCGCCGCCGGTGAGCTGCCGGCCACTGCCAAAACTATGGTGGAGCTGGCCGAGCGCAACAGTCAGCGGCTGTTGCTGCTGATCAGCGATCTGCTTGACATGGAGAAATTGTTGGCTGGCAAGATGCCGATCAACGTGCAGGAACACAGGTTGGCAACCTTGCTGGACGAGGCAATTGAGACCATGCAGCCCTATGCCGGGCAGTTTTCCGTCAGTCTCAAGCTCGGGCCGGTTGCCTCAGAGGCCAGGGTGCGGGTGGATGCGCCGCGCTTCCAGCAGATCATGGCCAACCTGCTGTCGAATGCCATCAAGTTTTCGCCGCCACAATCGCGGGTGGATGTGGAACTGGCCAGTGCAGCCGGCCGCTGGCTGGTCAGGGTGCGCGATCAGGGGCCGGGTATTCCGCTGGAGTTTCAGCCGCAGATCTTCCAGAAGTTTGTCCAGGCCGATGCCTCGGACCGGCGCTCGCGCTCCGGCACCGGATTGGGCCTGGCCATTACCCATGCGCTGTGTCAGCGCATGGGTATTGAAATCAGCTTCAGCTCAACGCCGGGGGAAGGTACCGAGTTTGTGCTGGGTATTCCGGCTGTTGGGGATGCCTGCTGATGCCGGCTCGCTCACTGCGCTCCCGTTTGGCACCCTACTTGCTGGTAGGTCTGTGTTTTGCCCTGTTACTGGCGTTGTTTGAGTACGCGCTGCAGTTGCGTGAGACCCTGCAGCAGAGCCGTCAGCAGGAAATGCTGCATGATCAGGCCGCACGCCTGCGCATGCAGCTGGAAAGCGAGATCAACGCCGCTGCCTTTCTCGCTACCGGGGTTGAGTCCTACGTGGTGGCACGCGAAGGTCAGGTGAACTCGGATGAGGTACAGCGCATTCTGGCGCTGGTTTTCGAACGTGGCAGGCATTTTCGCAATATCGGCATAGCGCCGGATAACCGCATCCGCTGGGTATTTCCGCTGGCCGGCAATGAAGCCGCGGTAGGTTTTGATTACACCGAGCATCCGCAGCAGTGGGCGGATGTGCAGCGGGTCATGCTGAGTACGCGTGGCATCCTGTCCGGTCCCCTGGAACTGGTGCAGGGCGGGCGGGGGCTGGTGTACCGCGCACCGATCCGCATTGGCGGTGAGTATTGGGGCCTGCTCACTACGGTGATAGATGCCGACAGCCTGTTTGCGCTGTTGCCTGCGCCGGACCGGCCGGATGCCTTGCGGGTGGCCCTGCGGCATGCATCGGGTGCAGATGGCCCCGGTGCGGTGTTCTATGGTGATCCGGCGCTGTTTCAGCGGGACCAGCAACCCCTGCTGTTGAGCCTGCCGGGCGAAGCCGACTGGGAAATGGCCTATGCACTGCCAGCGCCTTCGTCCTCTGCATTCTGGATGATTCGTGCCGGCGGTTACCTGTTGTGCCTGTTGCTGGCGATGTTGGCAGCTCTGGGATTGCGCCTGTGGTGGCAGCGCAATCTGTTGCGCCGGCTGGAGACACTGGTTGAACAGCGCAGTGGCGAACTGGCCGACACCAATGAGCTGTTGTCCTCGGTGCTGGCCTCGGCCCGGGCCTTTGCCATTGTTGCGGTGGACCTTGACGGCATTATCCGGGTATTCAATGCCGGTGCTGAACGCATGCTTGGTTATGCGGCAGATGAGGTGATTGGCAAACGTCCGGTGACGCTGTTTCTGCTGGGTGATGAATTACGTCAGCGGGCACGGCAGCTGGCGGAGGAACTGGGTCGTGAGTTGCAGGGCGATGAAGTATTCACCCTGCGGGTGCGCCAGGGCATCGAGGAGGTATTGCAGCTGCATTACCGTCACCGTGATGGTCGGCTGATTCCGGTACAGGTGGTGGTCAGTGCCATCCGCGATCAGCATGGAGAGGTCACTGGCTATTTGGGTATAGCCGAGGATATCAGCGAGCGGCAACGCAACCAGACCCTCAAGGATCAGTTCATTTCCACTGTCAGCCATGAGCTGCGCACGCCGCTCACCGCCATCAGTGGCGCCTTGCGGCTGCTGCAGTCAGGCACCCTCGGTGAGGTGCCGCAGGCCATGCAATCGATGCTGGCGATTGCCAGCAACAACAGCCAGCGGCTCGGGCTGCTGATCAATGACCTGCTGGATATCGAAAAGCTGATGGCCGGGCGCATGGCCTTTGACCTGCAGCCGGTGTCACCAGAACAGGTGGCGCAGACGGTTGTGCATGACCTGCAGCAACTGGCCGCCAGTCGAACTGTGTCGCTGGATTTGCGCAGCCAGTCAATGCCAGCCATTCGGGTGGATGCCCTGCGTCTGCAACAGATACTGACCAATCTGGTGGGTAATGCCATCAAGTTCTCCGACGCGGGTGGCCGGGTGGCTATAGGCTTTGTGGAGGCCGGGGAGTGGCTGCGGATTGTCATCGAGGATCAGGGGCCGGGGATTGATCCGGCCTTCCACGAACGGATCTTTCAGCGCTTTGCCCAGGCCGACGGCAGTGACCAGCGGCGCGCCCAGGGCACCGGGTTGGGGTTGGCCATCAGCAAGGAGCTGACTGAACAGATGGGTGGGCGTATCGGCTTTGTATCGACACCGGGGCAGGGCAGCCTGTTCTGGGTGGAATTTCCCGGTTGTCGCACCGAGGGTTAAGGGAGGTTGTGTGACTGAATTGCAGCGGGTGATGTATGTGGAGGACGAGCCTGATATTCGGGCAGTGGCCAAGCTGGCACTGGAAGCGGTTGGTGGCTTGCAGGTGCTGGTTTGTGAGGGTGGCGAGCAGGCGTTACAGCATGGACCGGAGTTTGCGCCGCAACTGATATTGCTGGATGTGATGATGCCGGGCATGGATGGGCCGGCCACCCTCGAAGCCCTGCGGGCTGAGCCGCGCCTGGCTGCGGTGCCGGTGGTATTTATGACCGCCAAGGTGCAGCCGCATGAGGTGGCGCATTTTCTCGGGCTGGGCGCGGTTGGCGTGATTGCCAAGCCGTTTGACCCAATGAGCCTGTCCGATCAGGTCCGCGGGTTCTGGCAGCAGGCGACCGGATGATCCGGAGCTGCTCCATTCATCACGTGAATGCTGGTGTTCTGTTCATTTCCTTGCAGGGTTTGCGTAAGGTAGGCACCCTGCTGACCCTTGGGTCAGGCCAGTTCAACCGGGCCTGAGGTCCGACAATTATCCGGAGACAATTCTGATGGCTGCATTTGAAGACATTCGCAAGGTGGGCGTGATCGGCGCCGGGACCATGGGTCGTGGCATCGTGATCAATTTTCTGAATGCCGGCTACCCGGTCATCTGGCTGGACGTGAATGCCGAGATGCTGGAAAAGGGTGTCGGCGAAATCGCCAATGTCTACAAGCGTTCAGTGGCCCAGCAGCGTTTTGATGACGCCGAAGCCCAGGCCCGTCTGGCGCGGGTCAGTACCACGCAGAATTATGCCGATCTGGCTGATCTGGATCTGGTGATTGAGGCAGTCTACGAGAACATGGATCTGAAGAAGCAGATCTTTGCCGAACTGGACAAGGCGGTTAAGCCCTCGGCGATCCTCGCCACCAATACCTCCTACCTGAACATCGACGAGATCGCCTCGGCCACTGCCCGTCCAAGCCAGGTGCTGGGCCTGCACTTCTTCAGCCCGGCGCACATCATGAAGCTGCTGGAAGTGGTGCGTGGCAAGGCCACCGCCCAGGACGTGCTGGACACCTGCCTGGCGGTCGGCAAGAAGATTGGCAAGGAAGCGGTACTGGCCGGCAACTGCCACGGCTTTATCGGCAACCGCATGCTCGAGAAGTATTCGCGCCAGTCCCGCGAGGTGGTGCTGGAAGGCGCCACCCCATGGCAGGTGGATCAGGCCCTGCAGGGCTTCGGCATGGCCATGGGCCCGTACCGCATGTACGACGTGGTGGGTGTTGATCTGGGCTGGCGCTCGCGCCAGCTGGCCGGCATTGGCCGCGGCGAACCGATTGTCTGGCTGGACAACAAGCTCTGTGAAATGGGCCGTTTCGGCCAGAAGAGCAGCCATGGCTTCTACAAGTACGAGCCGGGCAACCGTCAGGCCATGCATGATCCGGAAACCGATTTGATGGCCCGCGAAGTGGCAGCCGAGGCCGGCTACACCCCGCGTGAGGTAAGCGACGAGGAAATCGTGCGCCGCTGCATTCTGGCGCTGGTCAACGAAGGCGCACGGATTCTCGACGAGGGCTTTGCCGAGTCGGCCGCCGATATCGACCGGGTCTACCTGTACGGTTACGGTTTCCCGGCTGAGCGTGGCGGCCCGATGAGCTACGCCGACAGCCTGGGTCTGGATGTGGTACTGAAGGAAATCCGCCAGCTGGAATCCGAGCGTGGCGAGTTCTGGAAGCCCGCCGCCGGTCTGGTACGGCGTGCCGAAGCCGGTGAGCGCTTCGTCGGCTGATGCCTGAATACCCCGGACCGGCTATGGCTGGTTCGGGGTGCCTTGTTTCTGTTCCCCAACCCTCTCGTTGCGTCCCCATCCTTGCAGCCTCAGGGTTGCACACTGCACTGCGTGTTATCGAATAAATCGATAAAAATACCGCAAAAACCGATTCGATAATTCGCGCTTCGCCTGCCATGCTTGTTCCCATGTTCAACCGACAGACAACAGGAGACTGTCATGGCGAAGATTCTGGTGCTTTACCATTCGATGTACGGGCATGTGGAAACCATGGCCAATGCGGTGGCAGAAGGCGCTGGTGCGGTGGCCGGGGCCGAGGTGACGCTGCTGCGGGTGCCGGAGACCATGGACGCGAGTGCCTTTGCCAATGCCGGCGGCAAGCAGGATCAGGCGGCGCTGGTGGCTTCACCGGAGCAGCTGGTGGATTACGATGCGATCATCCTTGGCGTACCGACCCGTTTTGGCAACATGTCGGCGCAGATGCGCAATTTCCTCGATCGCACTGGCGGACTGTGGGCCAAGGGCGCGCTGTTCGGCAAGCTGGCCAGTGTGTTCACCTCGACCGGTACCGGTGGCGGGCAGGAAATGACCATCACCAGCACCTGGACCACCCTGGCGCACCACGGCATGGTCATAGTGCCGATCGGTTATGGTATTCCCGA
>Ga0194138_10000991_pt1 | contig 13513 bp, 9 predicted proteins | sample TARM_MetaG_T2_14_FD_134022 | JGI IMG/M metagenome (GOLD analysis project Ga0194138, IMG submission 134022) | Freshwater microbial communities from Pennsylvania, USA, analyzing microbe dynamics in response to fracking - TARM_MetaG_T2_14 (version 2) | ecosystem: Environmental > Aquatic >...
CCAGACATTGGCCATGCGCCGCTCGGCGATGGTCGGGGCACTGGCGTTCTGGTAGAGCCAGGCCTCGTAGTCCATCTCGCGCAGCATGTCGCGGATGGCGGCGATGGCATCGCCACCATCCATGCGCCGCCGCACCCCGTCGATGAAGTGGGTGAACCTGCCCAGCCGCTCGACGGCCCTGACCGGCAGCTGCTCGGCCAGGCCCAGCTCATGGCAGGCGGCGAACAGCGAGATATTGCGCCCATTGCCCTGATCCTTGCCCTGCCCGTTGGCATAGTTGGCCAGCTTCTCCAGGGTACCGGGGCCGATCTCGCGGCGCGGCACGTTGACGATGCGCAGGAAGGCGTTGTCGTCGGCCGGGTTGATCAACAGCCGCAGGTAGGCCATGGCGTCCTTGATCTCGTTGCGCGAGAAGAAGGAGGTGCCGCCGGAGAGCTTGTAGGGGATCTGGTAGTGCTGCAGCTTGAGCTCCAGCAGCCGGGCCTGGAAGTTGCCGCGGTAGAGCACCGCGAAGTCACGCCACTCGGCACGCTCCTTGATGCGCCGGGTGAGGATCTCGCTGGCCACGCGGTCCGCCTCGGCCTCCTCGTGGCGGTTGACCACCACGCGGATCGGCGCCCCGTCGCCCATGTCCGACCACAGGGTCTTCTCGTAGACGTGGGGGTTGTTACTGATCAGGGTATTGGCCGCGCGCAGGATGGTGCCGGTGGAGCGGTAGTTCTGCTCCAGCTTGATGACGTCCAGGCGCGGGAAGTCCTCGCCCAGGGTCACCAGGTTCTCGGGGCGCGCCCCACGCCAGGCATAGATCGACTGGTCGTCGTCGCCCACCACGGTGAAGGTCTTGCGCTCCCCCATCAGCAGCTTGACCAGCTGGTACTGGCTGACGTTGGTGTCCTGATACTCGTCCACCAGCATGTAGTGGATGCGCTTGCGCCAGCGCGCCAGGGCCTCGGGATCGTCGCGCAGCAGCACCACCGGCAGCAGGATCAGGTCGTCGAAATCCACCGCGTTGTAGGCCTTCAGGTGACGGTTGTAGGCCTCATAGACCCGGGCGGCGAACAGCTCGTCCTCGTCGGCGGCATGGGACATCGCCTGGCCCGGCAGCACCAGGTCGTTCTTCCACTCGGAGATGCGGTGCTGCACGGCGTTGATCTGGTCGGCGTCGACCTGGGCATCCTTGTGCATCAGGTCGCGCAGCAGCGCCTTGGCGTCCTCGGGGTCGAACAGCGAGAAGCCGGGGCGATAGCCCAGCGCCTTGAGCTCGCGGCGGATGATATTGAGCCCCAGGGTGTGGAAGGTGGAGACGGTCAGCCCGTGCCCCTCCTTGCCCTTGAGCATGCTGCCCACGCGCTCCTTCATCTCTCGGGCGGCCTTGTTGGTGAAGGTCACCGCGGCGATGCGCCGGGCACTCATGCCACATACCTGCACCAGGTAGGCGATCTTGGTGGTGATCACGCTGGTCTTGCCCGAACCGGCCCCGGCCAGCACCAGGCAGGGGCCGTCGATGTAACGCACGGCCTCCTGCTGGCGGGGGTTGAGGCCGGCGAGACGCTGCTGGATGGTCCTGGGAGGAGGGGTTGGAAGGGTCATCGGGGGGGCCTCGCGGCATCCACCACGGCGGCGCCGGCGAAGTCCAGCTGCCGCCAGGCCTCATAGACCAGCACCGCACAGGCGTTGGAGAGATTCAGGCTGCGACTCTCCTCGCGCATGGGAATGCGCAGTCGCTGCGCCTCGGGCAGGGCCTCGAGCAGCGCCTGGGGCAGGCCGCGGGTCTCGGGGCCGAACACCAGGGCGTCGCCGGCCCGGTAGCTAGGCTCATGATAGCCGGTGCGCCCGCGGGTCGATACCGCGAAGACGCGCCGGGGCCTGGCCGCCTCGAGGTAGGCCGGCCAGTCGCGGTGCACGCGCAGCGCCGCCCACTCGTGATAGTCGAGGCCGGCGCGGCGCAGCCGCCTGTCGTCGAGCTCGAAGCCCAGTGGTTCGATCAGGTGCAGGCGAAATCCGGTGTTGGCGCACAGCCGGATCAGGTTGCCGGTATTGGGCGGTATCTCGGGCTGGTAGAGGACGACATCTAGCATGGCTTATCCGCAGTGGGGCCCGGTGGAACGCAGGCGGGCCCCGTGACGGGGCCCGCGATCATCGGCCTGGGAGCAAACCCGGGAGAACGCTCAGAAGCGCAGGCGAACGCCGACTTGGGCGCCGCGATCCAAAGTGCGACTGCCGCGCTCGTCCTCGAAATCGGCATCCAGCTGGCGCACACCCAGGTAGCCATCGACGTTGGGGGTAAAGGCGTAGCGGGCACGCAGGCCGACCTCATAGCCCTCCTCCAGCTCGCTGGTGGTCACGGCATCGGGGGTATAGAAGCCGTAGCCGCCCAGCGAGACCGCCGGCAGGTTGGGCAGGTAGACGTAGCCGTAGCCACCGAGACCCAGGCCGCCGCCATCGCCGACGTCGGTGTCATACTGGGACCAGCGGGCACCGACGCCCATCTCGCGACGCGAGGTGTGCTGGCTGCCCATCAGCTGGGCGTGATAGACGGTGGCGTCCTCGCGGTAGTCGCTGTCCACCACGCCGCCGCCGAGCTGGATGCCCTCCACCAGCTCGCCGGACGCCTCGAACTGGACGGCATCCGACCCCAGGTTGAGGTCCAGGCTGGCGGCCTGGGCGACGCCAGCGCCGCCCAGCAGCACCAGGCCCGCCAGCAGCATCTGTATCGATCTCATCACGCCCTCCATGTCTTGTACTTTATACACAACATGTACCATTCCTGTACAGTTTAGCGCAAACTGCCATCATGTCGCGGAGGAAACGCCATAGCGGGCGCGATAGTCGCGAATGGCGGCGGCGTGGCCACGCAGCGAATCGCCGGCGTGCTCTTCAAGATAGGCCAGGACCATGTCCAGCGTCACGATGCTCACCACCGGCATGGCGTAGCGCGCCTCGACCTCCTGGATGGCGCTGCGGGCCTGGCCTTCGACCTCGGCGCTGCCGCGCTCCTGACGATCCAGGGCGATCACCACCCCCGCGGCGCGGGCGCCGGCCCCCTCGATCAGCGTCATCACCTCACGGATGGCGGTGCCCGCGGTGATCACGTCATCGATGATCAGGATGTCGCCGGCAAGCTCCGCACCGACGATGGTGCCGCCTTCGCCGTGGGCCTTGGCCTCCTTGCGGTTGAAGGCGTAGGGCAGGTCGCGGCCGTGGTGGTCGGCCAGCGCCACGGCGGTGGTGGTGGCCAGGGGAATGCCCTTGTAGGCCGGCCCGAAGAGCACGTCGAACTGCGGGGCGCGCTCGGCGATGGCCCGGGCATAGAAGCGCCCCAGGCGGGCCAGGGCGCCGCCGGTGCGAAACAGCCCGGCATTGAAGAAGTAGGGGCTGACGCGCCCGGACTTGAGAGTGAACTCGCCGAAACGCAGCACGCCCTGTTCGATGGCAAACTCGATGAACTCACGCTGGTAGGGCTGCATGCGTCGATCCGCCACGGGGCCTCCTATCACGTTTATTGGCCTTGGCCATTTACCCAAACGTCGTAACGTCGGGTATCATACACGCGCGACGGTAAAGGGACCACGTATGAAAATAGCAACCATCAACGTCAACGGCATCCGCGAGGCCGTCGGGCGAGGCTTTCTCGACTGGCTGGCCGGCCAGGACGCCGATGTCGTCTGTGTCCAGAATCTCAAGGCCAAGAGCTTCGAGCTGGACGACAGCATCCTCTATCCAGAGGGCTACGAGGGCTACTTCCTCGACGCCGAGCAGGACGGCTTCTCCGGTGTGGGGCTCTACTGCCGGAAGATTCCCAAGGCGATCATGTACGGGCTGGGCTTCCCCCAGTGCGACCACGAGGCACGCTTCCTGCAGGCCGACTACGACCGTTTCAGCATCGCCAGCTTCCTGATGCCCGACGGTAGCGACCCGGCCGCCAAGCAGTCCTTCATGGCGCAGTATCAGGAGTACCTGAGCAAGATGGCCCGCAAGCGCCGCGAGTACATCATCTGCGGTACCTGGCACATCGCCCACAAGACCATCGACCTGGAGAACTGGGCCGACAACCAGGAGACCCCCGGCTTCACCCCCGAGGAGCGCGCCTGGATGGATCAGGTATTCGGCCCCACCGGCTTCATCGATACTTTCCGCGAGATCAACCGCGACGCCGGTGAGTACACCTGGTGGCCCAAGCTCGACCAGGAGGTGCCGCGCTCCCGCCAGGAGGGCTGGCGCATCGACTACCAGGTGGTGGGACCCAACTTCCGCCGCCATGTAGTGGATGCCTGGATCGACTACGACGCGACCTTCTCGGAGTTCGCGCCGCTGATCGTCGAGTACGACCTGCCGCTCTGAGCCTCCCCCCGTCGCCGTTCCGGGCTACCGGAACGCACCACGCCGGCCACCATGGCCGGCGTGATGCGTTGAGGGAGCCTGCCCGGCGCCCTTCGCTTCCTTCCTAGCGCGGGATGCCCAGCGACTCGCGCTGGTGGTCGAACAGCTGCACGCCGGCATTCTCGGCCAGCTCGAGCATGGCGTTGAGCTCGGCGCGGCTGAAGGTGCCCTTCTCGGCGGTGCCCTGCACCTCGATCAGGCTGCCGTCCTCGGCCATCACCACGTTCATGTCGGTATCGGCACCGCTGTCCTCGGGGTAGTCCAGGTCCACCACCGGCACCCCCTTGAAGAGCCCCACCGACACCGAGCTGACCAGCTGCTTGAAGGGGTCGCCCTTGATCAGCTTGTTGCGCTGCAGGTAGCGGATGGCATCCACCAGCGCCACGCAGCCGCCGGTGATGGAGGCGGTGCGGGTGCCACCGTCGGCCTGGATCACGTCGCAATCCACGGTGATGGTGAACTCGCCCAGCTTCTTGAGATTGACCGTCGCGCGCAGCGAGCGGCCGATCAGGCGCTGGATCTCCAGGGTGCGCCCGCCCTGCTTGCCGCGGGCCGCCTCGCGGCCGCCGCGGGTGTGGGTGGCGCGGGGCAGCATGCCGTACTCGGCGGTGACCCAACCCTGGCCCTTGCCGCGCAGCCAGCGCGGCACGCCGGGCTCGACGCTGGCGTTGCACAGCACCTTGGTATCGCCGAACTCGACCAGCACCGAGCCCTCGGCATGGCGGGTGTAGTCGCGGGTCAGGCGGATCTCGCGGGGCTGCTCGGGCGCGCGCCCGCTGGGGCGACGAAAATCGGTAGACATGGCACCTCGTGATCGGAGTCGGTTGGGGAATCGGCTGGCCGCCATTCTACACGCTTGGCCCGGCCGTGACGGCGAATCGGTTACACTGCGGCCTGTCCACCACCCATGACTCACCTCACCGTCTCACCGACGTCCGCCTTTGCCAGGAGCCTCGCCATGGTGCACAGCATGACCGCCTTCGCCCGCCAGGAGCGCGCCGCGCCCTGGGGCACCCTGCAGCTCGAGTTGCGCTCGGTGAACCAGCGCTACCTGGAGCCCCACTTCCGCCTGCCGGAGAGCCTGCGCGACCTGGAACCGGCCTTTCGTGACGCCCTGCGCGCCCGCCTGGCGCGAGGCAAGGTCGAGATCAGCCTGCGCTTCGACGCCGCCGGCGACGGCGCCGGCCTGGCCGTGAACCCGGCACGGCTCGCCGACCTCTCCCGGGCCCTCGGCGAGGTGCGCCAGGCGGTAACTGACAGCGCCCCGCCCGACGCCCTGGCCCTGCTCGACTACCCCGGCGTGCTGGAGAACCGTGGCCCCGACCCCGAGACGGTCAAGGCCGAGGCCCTGGCGCTGTTCGAGCGCGCCCTGGACGACCTTATCGCCGGCCGCGCCCGGGAGGGCGACAAGCTCGCCGACCTGATCCGTGAGCGGCTCGCCGGCATCGAGGCCCAGGTCGCCGAGGTGCGCCGCCTGATGCCGCAGATCCTGGAGCGCCAGCGTGCCCAGCTTCTCGAGCGCCTGGAGACGGTGATCGCCGAGCTCGACCCCCAGCGCCTGGAGGCCGAGCTCACCCTGCTCGCCCACAAGGCCGACGTCGACGAGGAGCTCGACCGCCTGGCCACCCACGTGGCCGAGGTGGAACGCCAGCTGAAGCAGAAGGGCCCGGTGGGCCGGCGCCTGGACTTCCTGATGCAGGAGCTCAACCGCGAGGCCAACACCCTGTCGTCGAAATCGGTGGTCGCCAGCACCACCCGCTGCGCCGTGGAACTCAAGGTGCTGATCGAGCAGATGCGCGAGCAGGTGCAGAACATCGAATAAACCAGGCAAAGGAAGGTCTTCCAATCCATGAATCATGCCGCTCATAACAAGCTGGTTTCCTTCATCTGGTCGATCGCCGACGACTGCCTGCGCGACGTCTACGTGCGCGGCAAGTACCGTGATGTGATCCTGCCGATGGTGGTACTGCGCCGTCTCGACGCCCTGCTGGAGGCAAGCAAGGCCAACGTACTGAAGGAAGTGACCTTTCAGCGTAAGGAGCTGGAGCTGGCAGAGCCGGACGAGGCGGGGCTACGCGACGCCTCCGGCTATGTGTTCTACAACACCAGCAAGTGGACCCTGAGCCAGCTCTACAAGACGGCCACCAACAACCAGCAGATCCTGCTGGCCAACGTCGAGGACTACCTCGAGGGCTACAGCCCCAACGTGAAGGAGATCATCGACAAGTTCGACCTCCGCCGTCAGATCCGCCACATGGCCAGCAAGGACGTGCTGCTGGATGTGCTGGAGAAATTCACCTCACCCTATATCAACCTGACCCACGAAGACGCCGAGGACCCGGACGGCAACCGCCTGCCGGCACTCTCCAACCTGGGCATGGGCTACGTCTTCGAGGAGCTGATTCGCAAGTTCAACGAGGAGAACAACGAGGAAGCCGGGGAGCACTTCACCCCCCGCGAGGTGATCGAGCTGATGACCCACCTGGTCTTCGATCCCGTCAAAGACTGCCTGCCCCCGGTGATGACCATCTATGACCCGGCCTGCGGCAGTGGCGGCATGCTCACCGAGTCCCAGAACTTCATCAAAGACGAGGAAGGCGCCATCCGCGCCGGTGGCGACGTCTATCTCTACGGCAAGGAGATCAACGACGAGACCTACGCCATCTGCAAGTCCGACATGATGATCAAGGGCAACGACCCGGCCAACATCCGCTCCGGCTCCACCCTCTCCACCGACGAGTTCGCCGGGGACCGCTTCGACTTCATGCTCTCCAACCCGCCCTACGGCAAGAGCTGGGCCAGCGAGCAGAAGTTCATCAAGGATGGCAAGGAGGTCATCGACCCTCGCTTCAAGGTCGAGCTGGGCGACTACTGGGGCAATCGCGAAACCCTCGATGCCACGCCCCGCTCCAGCGACGGCCAGTTGCTGTTCCTGATGGAGATGATCAGCAAGATGAAGGCCGGCGAGGCCGGACTGGGCTCACGCATCGCCTCGGTGCATAACGGCTCCAGCCTGTTCACCGGCGACGCCGGCAGCGGCGAGAGCAACATTCGTCGCTACATCATCGAGAACGACCTGCTGGAGGCGATCATCCAGCTGCCCAACAACCTGTTCTACAACACTGGCATCACCACCTACATCTGGCTGCTCAGCAACCGCAAGGCCGAAGCGCGCCGTGGCAAGGTCCAGCTGATCGACGCCAGCCTGCTCTATCGCAAGCTGCGCCGAAACCTCGGCAACAAGAACTGCGAGTTCTCTCCCGAGCATATCGGGGAGATCACCCGGTGCTATCAGGCGCTGGAAAGCATCGACCGCCCGGCGGGAGGCGACGGCATCGCCGCACAGGTCTTCGACAACCGCGACTTCGGCTACCACAAGGTCACCATCGAACGCCCCGATCGGCGCAAGGCGCAGTTCAGCGCCGAGCGCATCGAGACCCTTCGCTTCGACAAGGCCCTGCGCGAGCCCATGGCATGGGCCTATGCGCAGTGGGGCGACGCGCTCTACGAGCCCGATACCCTCAAGGAGCATGAGAAGGCGATCCTCGCCTGGTGCGAGGAGCAGGAGCTCGGCCTCAACGCCAAGCAGCGCAGGAAGCTGCTGGATGAGGCCACCTGGCAGAAACACCTCACCCTGGTCAGCGCCGCCCAGGAGCTGATGGCGACCATCGGCACCGAGGAGTTCAACGACTACAACCGCTTCAAGTCGCTGGTGGAGCAGGAGTTCAAGGCGCTTAGCAAGCGGAAGGGCATCAAGCTCTCCGCCGGCGACAAGAGCGCCATCCTCAACGCCATGAGCTGGTACAGCGAGGACGCCGAGAAGGTCATCAAGCAGACCGTGAAGCTGACCGGCGAGGTACTCGCCCAGCGCCTCGCGTTCCTGGGCTGCCGGGAGGAGGACCTGCCCGACTTCGGCTATACCCCCACCGGCAAGCCAGGTGAATATGTCATCTATGAGGCGAGCGCGGAGCTACGCGACAGCGAGAGCATCCCCCTCGACCAGAGTATCCATGGCTTCTTCCTGGACGAGGTCAGGCCCCACGTGCCGGAAGGCTGGATCAATATGGCATCGGTGAAGATCGGCTACGAGATCAGCTTCAACAAGTACTTCTACAAGCACCAGCCGCTGCGCAGCATGGAAGAGGTCGCCCGCGATATCGTGGCGCTGGAGCAGCAGGCGGAAGGGCTGATTGCCGATATTCTGGGCATTGAAGTCAAGGAAGTTTCGGGGATAGACAATGCATAAGAACTCCTTGTCTGTAGATGAAAATTATGATTACGAGGACTCCGGCGTAGAGTGGCTTGGAAAAATCCCAGCTCACTGGAAACTGTATCGCTTCAAATATATTGCCTCTATTATGACGGGAGACAAAGATACTGCCCACAGGAATTATGCTGGCGCTTACCCGTTCTTCATACGCTCTCCAAAAATTCAAAAAATCGACACCTACTCTTACGATGGAGAAGCTATTCTTACGGCTGGCGATGGGGATATCGGGAAAATCTTCCATTACATAAATGGTAAGTTTGATTACCACCAGAGGGTTTATAAATTTTCCGAATTTAAAAAGGTTTATGGAAAATACCTATACTACTATCTAAAAAACAGCTTAGCAGAAGAGGTTGTAAAACTTTCCGCAAAAACAACCGTAGACTCTTTACGACTCCCCTTCCTGCAAAACTTCCCAGTCGCGGCGCCACCACTTAGAGAACAAAATAATATATATAAATTTCTCGATAAAAATATCGCTCTTATAGACCAGTCAATAAAAATTAAGCAGCACCAGATCGATCTTCTCAAGGAACGCAAGCAGATCCTGATCCAGAATGCCGTTACGCGCGGGCTCAACCCAGATGCGCCCATGCGGGATTCGTGCATTCCCTGGATAGGACAGATACCGGCTCACTGGAAAATCCTGAGATTCAAACACCTATTCTCTCAGAGCAGGATTCCCGTGCGTCTAGCAGACGGCGTCGTGACTTCATACCGTGACGGGCAGGTAACACTTCGATCGAAACGTCGAATTGATGGCTACACAGAAGCTATTCTTGAACAAGGTTATCAAGGCGTACGCAAAGGACAGCTTGTTGTAAATTCCATGGACGCCTTCGAAGGTGCGATTGGCGTCTCGGACTCTGATGGCAAGTGCACCCCAGAATACATTGTCTGCGACCCACGCTCAGAAGAATATGATCCCGGGTACTTTTCCTACCTACTCAGGGAAATGGCCTTGGCAAGGTACATTCAGGTCATTTGTCACGCTGTTCGCCAACGTGCAGTTCGCATTAGATACAACAACCTGGCCAATCTTTCCATGGCAATACCACCTAAATCAGAACAAATTGATATCGTATACCACATAAAATCGGAGTCTCTAAAAGTCGACAAGGCTATTGCACTATTACAGGATCAGATCGAACGCCTCAAGGAGTACCGCGCCACCCTGATCGATAGCGCCGTCACCGGCAAGATCCGGGTGCCCGGCGTGGAGGATCCCGCCCCCGCCCTTTCCATGGATGGACCTAAGGAGAACTCATGGATATAAATAGAATGCGAAGCCAGTTTGACGACCTGAGCCACACCGTTCCTGAAGAAGATATCGAGTTCTGGTTTGCCCGCGACCTGATGAAGCCACTGGGTTATGCGCGATGGGAAAATTTCCAGACTGCTATCCGCCGAGCCATAGAGTCTTGCGAATCAACAGGTTATAGCCCTGAAGACCATTTTCGTGGCGTCACGAAAATGGTCCCTCTGGGCAGTGGCTCTGAGCGACCAGTGGATGACTTCATGCTCACCCGCTACGCCTGCTACCTGATTGCTCAGAACGGCGACCCTCGCAAGGAGCCCATTGCCTTTGCCCAGAGCTATTTCGCCGTTCAGACCCGCAAGCAGGAGCTGATTGAAGACCGCATGCGGCTGATTGCCCGGATGGATGCCCGGGAGCGTCTGCGTGAATCCGAAAAGGGCCTGTCGCAGAACATCTACGAACGAGGCGTGGATGACAAGGGCTTTGGCCGCATCCGCTCCCGGGGAGATGCCGCCTTGTTCGGCGGTAACACCACCCAGCTGATGAAGCAGCGCTACGGCATCACCAAGAGCCGCCCACTCGCCGACTTTCTGCCCACGCTGACCATCGCGGCCAAGAACCTGGCCACCGAAATGACCAATCACAATGTCATGCAGGAAAACCTGCAAGGCGAAAAGTCGATTACCCAGGAGCATGAACAGAACAATGTAAGCGTCCGCGACATGCTGGGTCAGCGTGGTATTCAGCCGGAAAACCTGCCGCCAGAGGAAGACATCAAGAAGTTGGAGCGCCGGGTAAAAAGTGAACAAAAACGGCTTGAAAGACAGTCTGGTAAATTACCCGGCGATGAGGAGTAGTCATTACGCTGTTGCCAGCGGCGTCCGACTCCACGGAACCGCAAGGCCTACCGCTACGTTCACTACTGGGCCTGGGACGTTGCTGCGCTTTCTCTCCATGCCAGAGAGGCTACTAACCCACAGAATTAGACGAATGCAGACGCGAAGCGAGCCGGAAGCTGCGGGAAGCCTTGAAAATAAGCTATATTTTACAAATGGTTATGTGGTCATCAACAAATGTCTAACCGCCACTCGCTAGACATTTCTAGACATTCCCTCGGCCCCGCAAGCTAGAGAATGGCTGCGGCTCGAAGGCAAAGAGGGGCAGGAAAGCTTCAATTGACGACCATTTGATGGGCTACCCTGGCAGAAGCAGCGGATCACAGGAAAGTCTATTAATAACAATGAATTATAAAAAACCCTTCATTTGACGGACTACAAGGAAGTCAAGTCACACGCAGGAGAGGTCATGGTCAGCCAGACGAACGAGCAAGCACTGGAAGCGAGCATCGAGCGCGCCCTGACGGGCAGCTGCCGCGAGGACGGCATCGCACTGGGCGAGAACCAGGCCGAGCGCCCCTTCAGCCCGGCGCATGGCTACCACCCGGGCCGCCCCGATCACTTCAACCCGCACTACGCCGTCGATACCCACCAGCTGTGGCGCTTCCTCGAGGCCACCCAGGCCAGGGAGCTGGATAAGCTCAGGCAGCGCCATCCGGACTGGGAGCGCAAGCTGCTGGAGCGCTACGACCGCCTGGTCGGCAAGCATGGCCTGCTGCACCTGCTCAAGAAGGGGCTGAGCCTCGATGACGCCCACTTCACCCTGATGTATCCCTCACCACTGGCCAGCAGCTCGGCCAGCGTCAAGGAACGCTTCGCGGCCAACCGGTTCAGCTGCACCCGCCAGGTGCGCTATTCGCTGGCCAATAGCCTCGAAGAGATCGACATGGTGCTGTTCATCAACGGCCTGCCCTTCGCCACCCTGGAGCTGAAGAACCCCTGGACCGGGCAGACCGCGCGCTATCACGGCCAGAAGCAGTATCGGCAGGACCGCGACCCCAGCCAGCCGCTGCTGCAGTTCGGGCGCTGCCTGGTGCACATGACCGTGGATACCGACGAGGTCTACATGACCACGCGGCTGTCGGGCTCGAGAACCGACTTCCTCCCTTTCAACAAGGGCAGCGAGAGCCACGGGGCGGGCAATCCGCGCAACCCGCACGGCCATCGCAGCGCCTACCTGTGGCAGGAGGTCTTCACCCGGGAGAGCGTGGCCAACATCATCCAGCACTTCATGCGCCTGGACGGCAGCAGCCGCATGCCGCTGACCAGGCGGACACTGTTCTTCCCCCGCTATCACCAGTTGGATGTCGTGCGCCGCCTGGTGGCCCACGTCAGCGAGCATGGCGTCGGCCAGACCTATCTGGTGCAGCACTCGGCCGGCTCGGGCAAGTCCAACTCCATCACCTGGGCGGCCTACCAGCTGATCGAGACCTACCCAAGCGCCGAGGACGTGCGCGGTGCCCGCGGGCTGGAAACACCACTGTTCGACTCGGTCATCGTGGTCACCGACAGGCGGCTACTCGACAGGCAGCTACGCGACAACATCCGGGAGTTCTCGGAGGTCAAGAACATCGTTGCGCCGGCACAGCGCTCGGCCGACCTGAAGCAGGCCCTGGAGCAGGGCAAGAAGATCATCATCACCACCATCCAGAAGTTTCCCTACATCATCGACGGCATCAGCGACCTGAGCGACAAGCGCTTCGCCGTGATCATCGATGAGGCGCACGGCTCTCAGGATGGCGATGCCCACGGCAAGATGAACCAGGCCATGGGCGGCGACGCGGGGCCCGAGGAGGACGTGCAGGACCAGGTGCTCCAGGCCATGCGTGACCGCCGGATGCGCGGCAACGCCTCCTATTTCGCCTTCACCGCCACCCCCAAGCGCAGCACGCTGGAGAAGTTCGGCCAGGCCACCCCGGAGGGCGAGTTCAAGCCTTTCCACCTCTACTCGATGAAGCAGGCCATCGAGGAGGGCTTCATCCTCGACGTGCTGGCCAACTACACCACTTACCGCAGCTACTACGAGATCCAGAAGTCCATCGACGATAACCCGCTGTTCGATACGGCCAGGGCCCAGAAGAAGCTGCGCGCCTACGTGGAACGGCACCCCCAGACCATCCGCGCCAAGGCGGAGATCATGCTCGACCACTTCATCCAGCAGGTGGTCAATCACAAGAAGCTGAAGGGCCAGGCCAAGGGCATGGTGGTCACCCAGAACATCGAAGCCGCCATCCGCTACCACCAGGCCATCTCGCGCCTGCTGGAAGAGCGTGGCAGCCCCTTCACGGCGCTGGCGGCCTTCTCGGGAACCAAGACGGTGGATGGCATCGAGTACACCGAGGCCGACATCAACGGCTTACCCGAGGCCGAGACGAGGGAGACGTTCGATGGCGACGAGTACCGGCTGCTGGTGGTGGCCAACAAGTACCTGACCGGCTTCGACCAGCCGAAGCTGACGGCCATGTACGTGGACAAGAAGCTCCAGGGCGTACTCGCGGTTCAGACCCTTTCCCGCCTCAACCGCGCGGCAACGAAGCTGGGCAAGAAGACCGAGGATCTCTTCGTCCTGGACTTCTTCAACACCACCGACGACATCAAGAAGGCCTTCGATGATTTCTACACGGCCACCAGCCTGTCGGAGCCGACCGATGTCAACGTGCTGCATGAGCTCAAGGAGGCCCTGGACGAGGTCGGCGTCTATGAGTGGCA
>Ga0194138_10000992_pt1 | contig 13502 bp, 10 predicted proteins | sample TARM_MetaG_T2_14_FD_134022 | JGI IMG/M metagenome (GOLD analysis project Ga0194138, IMG submission 134022) | Freshwater microbial communities from Pennsylvania, USA, analyzing microbe dynamics in response to fracking - TARM_MetaG_T2_14 (version 2) | ecosystem: Environmental > Aquatic >...
GGTGTTAGGGGTAACAACATGATACCGGCGGGAAAGCCCCGATCTCGTTGACAGCACTGAAATTTTCAACGCTATTCAGGCAGTTACAGCACCGCCTGTGGAAAAGTGGGGAGACGCTAGGCTAGGTCAGTCGTTCCGCGGCGGTTTTCAGCAAGCGCTCGGTGGTCTCCCAGCTGACGCAGGCATCAGTGACCGAGACGCCGTAGCGTAACGCACTGGGCGTCAACGCTTGTTTGCCTTCGTACAAATGGCTCTCTAGCATCAGTGCCACCAAATTTGCGTCGCCCGCTTGACGCTGAGCCAATACATCCAGCATCACTTCGCTTTGGCGGCGGTGATCTTTGCGGGCATTGGCGTGGCTGCAGTCCACCATCAAACGCGGATTCTGGCCTGCTTCGCGCAGTGTATTAACTGCGCTGCGTACATGGTGGGCTTGGTAGTTGGGCTCGCCGTGGCCGCCGCGTAGCACCACGTGGGTGTGTGGGTTGCCTGCGGTCTCCTGCATGATAGGGCGGCCCTGGCGATCCATGGCAAAACGCTGATGGGAGTGGGCGGCAGCCTGCATAGCATCAATGGCCACCTGCACATCGCCGCTGGTGGCATTTTTGAAGCCTACGGCGGCGCTGAGGTCGCTGGCCAGCTCACGGTGCAGTTGGGATTCCGTCGTGCGCGCCCCAATCGCTACCCAGCTCAGCAGGTCATCCAGGTACGGGGCTAACATGGGCTGTAACAGCTCGGTGGCCACCGGCAGGCCGCGAGAGGCGACGGCGTGCATTAGCTCACGGGAAAGCGCGATACCGCGCGGCATGTCGCCGCTTCCATCAAGATCAGGGTCGTAAGCCAGCCCCTTCCAACCGACCGTGGTGCGCGGCTTTTCAACGTACACTCGCATCACTGGCAAAATCTGCTCGCTGACCTCATCGCTGAGCGCTGCAAGCCGGTCCGCGTACTCCAGGGCAGCATCCGGGTCGTGGATGGAGCACGGACCCACTACGACCAGCAGGCGGTTATCTTGACCGTTAAGGATATGTTGTAGCGCTTGGCGCTGCTGGTCGATTTGTGCACTCAGCGTGCTATTCACCACCACACGCTGGCGTAGCTCAGCGGGTAGCGGCAGCGCCGTCGCAGTCATAAGCGTGGAGGCCTGGGCAGTAGAGGAACAAGCGGTGTTGATTGGGGCATTCATAGGGTTAACTCTCCGAATTCGTATGACATAACGCGTGACATCGCATCATCAACTTGCCACCCAAATGGGCACGATCGGAGGTGGCAGCTAGCACCGACCGCGCGTCGCTAAATCGCCAGCCATAGCCATAACCGAGATAACGGATGGCGTTGGGGCTAGCAATTGAGTGGGCGCGATAAGACATGGTGCAGCTCCTTAATAATCTACCTATGAAAAATGAGGGTTAATAAAACGAAAGAAGCCTCGGTGGAGTTACCCACCGAGGCTTCTTTGTGCGGCAGGCAACCGGGGCGGTGTGCCTGTTGGCGCGACGCTAGGCGTCGGCCAGGGGCACACCGTGGCTAAACCAATACGCTGCATAGTTAAAGCTATAGGAAGCACCCACCTTCACCCAGGCCCCAACCACCGTTTCCGGTTTGGTGTGAGTGCGCTGTAAAGGCTTGCCATGTGGCATGGTTACTTCCTCAATATGACGTGTGTACTACATGACGTGAGTACTACGTAATGACCTAATCCTGCCTGCCTGCGCGCTAAATGGCAACAAGCAATTACCGCAGAGCGTTCAATTTCCTAGCGACGAGTATTAGCTGCTAAACGCCTGAATCCAGCCAATAGTGGCAGGCAGTGCGCTCATACCTACCAATACCACGATACCGAGAATAATCGGCAGAATGCCGGAATCGTCTTTAAAGTTATCGTCGTGATGGCCCATGAAAGCCTCCTAGTGATCAGTAGTCTTACGGTGTGTGCCGTACGCCAGAAAGTGACCCGCTATTTTAGTGAGGGCGGGGTGCGTAGGCAAATACATCCGAGAACATACGTTCATTGCCCACTCCCAAACGCTCCAGCACGTCCACACAGGCATATACCATGCCCGGTGAGCCTGAGAGGTAAATATCGCAGTCGCTAGGCGTGACCGGTGCATTCGACAGCTCGCTTTCTAACACCAAATCAACGCGCCCCTGATGGTGGGCAATGCGCTCGCCCGACACCAGCGGCTCGGTCAGCGGGAATTCAGTGACCGCATGAAACGCAACGTTTTCATACTGCTGCGCCCATTCGCAGGCAAGGTCTTCCGCATATAAATCGCGGTGCTCACGGTTCGCCCACCATAATGAAATGGGTCGTGTGGGCTGGTCACGAAGCGCGGCTTCGACGATGGCCTTCATTTGGGCAAACCCTGTGCCAGCGGCAATCAGCAGCAGCGGGCGCTCACTTTGCGTATCCAGCACGCAATCACCGCTGGGCAGGCGCACCGTTAGCTGGTTGGCGACCTGCAACAGTTGGCGCAGCCGCTGAGAGTTATCACGCTCGGGCCAGTGCTGAATTTGCAGCTCCAGCGTGCCATCGCCACGGTCGGCGCTGGCAATCGAGAAGGGCACCCAAGTGGCCTCGTCTAGCATTAGTTCAAGGTACTGACCAGGGGCGTGCTGCATTGCTTCAGCGCGACCGGCAAGCGTGACTTTAAATACGTCAGGATTAAGATCCTCGACGGCGGTGACTTGGCAGGTTAGCGTTTTACACGTTAACGTCCTAGCGCTCATGAAAGCCTCTTTATGGAAAATCGTTCGGCCCATACGGCCGATTAACCGTGGCGCGGTGTGGGTAGCGGAATATCAATGCCCAGCTCATCCCAACGCTCGTCAACGCGGGCTTTCACCGTCTCATCCATCACGATGGGAGTGCCCCACTCCCGGTCGGTTTCGCCGGGCCACTTGTTCGTTGCATCCAGCCCCATCTTGGAGCCAAGTCCGGATACCGGTGAGGCGAAGTCGAGGTAGTCGATAGGCGTGTTTTCCACCATCACCGTGTCGCGGGCAGGATCCATGCGCGTGGTAATCGCCCACATCACGTCTTCCCAGTTACGCGCATCCACATCATCATCCAGCACGATGACGAACTTGGTGTACATAAACTGGCGCAGGAAGCTCCAAACCCCCATCATCACGCGCTTCGCGTGGCCGGGGTACTGCTTCTTCATCGTCACAACCGCCATACGATAGGAGCAGCCTTCCGGCGGTAGATAGAAGTCGACGATCTCGGGGAACTGCTTGCACAGAATGGGCACGAACACTTCGTTAAGCGCTACGCCTAAAATGGCGGGCTCATCGGGTGGACGACCGGTATAGGTAGAGTGATAAATGGCATCGCGGCGCATGGTCATCCGCGTCACGGTAAACACAGGGAAATGATCCACTTCGTTATAGTAACCGGTATGGTCACCAAACGGCCCTTCCGGTGCCATATCGTCCGGATAAATAAAGCCTTCCAGAATAATTTCGCTGGAGGCGGGGACTTCCAAGTCTGCGTGACCGCACTTCACCAGCTCGGTACGCGAACCGCGCAGCAGGCCAGCAAAGGCGTATTCTGAGAGCGAATCGGGCACCGGCGTGACCGCGCCTAATATAGTCGCCGGGTCAGCGCCTAGCGCCACGGCGACAGGAAAGGGCTCACCGGGATGGGCTTTTTGAAACTCAAGAAAGTCCAGCGCCCCGCCACGGTGGGAGAGCCAGCGCATGATGAGGCGGTTCTTACCGATTTTCTGCTGACGATAGATACCCAGGTTCTGGCGCTTTTTGTGCGGCCCCTTGGTGATCACCAGCGGCCAAGTGACAAGCGGTGCCGCATCGCCGGGCCAGCAGTGCTGAATCGGCAGGCGGCCGAGGTCCACTTCATCGCCTTCGTAAACGACTTCCTGCACAGGAGCTCGCTTAACGCTTTTAGGCCCCATGCTGAGCACCTGCTTAAAGATCGGCAGCTTATCCCAGGCATCTTTCAGGCCTTTGGGCGGATCTGGCTCTTTCAGAAATGCCAGCAGCTTCCCCACTTCACGCAACGCTTCTACTGAATCCTGGCCCATACCCAGCGCTACCCGCTTCGGGGTGCCGAACAGGTTGCCCAGTAGCGGCATATCGTGGCCCTTTACATTTTCAAACAGCAGTGCAGGGCCACCGGCGCGCAGCGTACGGTCGCAGATTTCAGTAATTTCTAGGTAAGGGTCAACTTCCGCTTTAACTCGCTTTAGCTCACCCTGGGCTTCAAGCGCCGCAATAAAATCGCGCAAGTCGTTATACTTCAAAACACTCTCCTCAACCCGGCTGTCAGACGCTGCTCTTGCAAACGCATGGCAGTAGATGCAGCGCCTTAACGACGCTTCATCGCTTCAAAGAATTCCAGATTGGTCTTGGTATCTTTCAGACGATCAATCAGGAACTCGGTCGCTGCGGTATCTTCCATCGGGTTAAGCAGCTTGCGCAGAATCCACATGCGCTGCATTTCTTCTTCAGAGGCCAGCAGGTCTTCACGACGAGTGCCGCTGCGACGAATGTTGATCGCGGGGAAGACGCGTTTTTCAGCCAGCTTGCGGTCAAGGTGCGCTTCCATGTTACCGGTGCCCTTGAACTCTTCGAAGATGACTTCGTCCATTTTCGAACCAGTATCGACCAGCGCGGTGGCAATAATCGTCAGGCTTCCGCCCTCTTCGATATTACGCGCGGCACCAAAGAAGCGTTTCGGCTTCTCAAGCGCGTGGGCATCCACACCACCAGTAAGCACCTTGCCAGAGCTAGGCACTACGGTGTTGTAGGCCCGCGCCAAACGGGTGATGGAGTCGAGCAGAATCACCACGTCTTTTTTGTGCTCAACCAAGCGCTTGGCTTTCTCGATGACCATTTCGGCCACCTGAACGTGGCGGGCGGGCGGCTCGTCGAAGGTAGAGGCGACCACTTCACCGCGTACGGTGCGGGACATCTCGGTGACTTCCTCCGGGCGCTCATCAATCAGTAGCACGATCAGATGGCACTCGGGGTTGTTACGCGTGATCGACGTCGCGATGTTCTGCAGCATCAGCGTCTTACCCGCTTTCGGCGGAGACACCAGCAGGCCACGCTGACCCTTACCAATCGGCGCGGTCAGATCAATGATCCGAGCGGTTAAGTCTTCGGTAGACCCGTTGCCGATCTCCATACGCAGACGGTCGTCCGGGAACAGCGGCGTTAAGTTCTCAAAGAGAATCTTATGCTTGGCGTTTTCCGGGCGGTCAAAGTTGATCTGGCTAACTTTGAGCAGGGCAAAGTAGCGCTCGCCCTCTTTGGGCGGGCGGATTTTGCCGGAAATGGAGTCGCCTTTGCGCAGATTGAAACGACGAATCTGTGAGGGCGATACGTAGATATCGTCCGGTCCAGCGAGGTACGAGCTGTCGGCGCTACGCAGGAAGCCGAAGCCATCCTGAAGAATTTCCAGCACACCGTCGCCATAGATATCCTCGCCGCTTTTGGCGTGTTTCTTGAGGATGGCGAAAATGATGTCCTGCTTGCGCGAACGGGCTAAGTTGTCGATACCCATTTCGCGGGCGATATCGAGCAGCTCGGGAACGGTTTTTTGCTTGAGTTCAGTGAGATTCATCGGTGTGTTAGAAAATTGCTCATGAAAGCTAGGCGCTAGGCGCCGGGAATAAGACAGGAGGCTTGGCCTAAATATAGGGCTAAGCGCCGAGTGATGCGTTCAGAACCCCATCTAGGCACACGCTCGAGTGGTGAAAGCTGGGCAGTCGCTGTAACAATGCCTAAAGCATAACAATGACATCAATGACTGCTTGGCGTGAGGGTGCAAACAAACTAGTTAATCTGATTGGCACAGAAAAATGCTGTTTCAGCGGGTTATCTGACGACTTGGACATCTGGCTGATGCCATCTGGATACGTACTGCTCGGGGTGCCCGAGTCAGTGCGCTTGTTAGACGAACAAGCCAACTCGGATCAAGCCAGTAGCTCGATGGTAGTCAAGGCCCGCGACAAACGCAAGCCTTTGGCAATTGACAATAGTCAGAGGTCACCGCAACCTTGGCATAGCCAATTTGAAGGATAGCTCATGCCCAAGGACATTTCGCTCCCCATCGCCGCACCCACTGCCGAATTTGAGAGCGGTGAACCGCAGCGCCTAGCCGCCATTGACCTTGGCTCCAATAGCTTTCACCTACTGGTTGCCAACTACCAAAATGAACGTTTACAAGTAGTGGCACGACTAGGTGAAAAGGTCCAACTGGCGGCAGGACTTGACGAGAACGGTTACCTCAGTGAAGCCGTCATGCAGCGCGCGCTCGACTGCTTGGGCCGTTTTGCGCCGTTTTTAACCGATATTGAAGGTCCCAACCTTCGCGTGGTGGGCACTAACGCCCTACGCGATGCCCACAACAGCCAAACGTTTATCGAGCGCGCGGAAGCCCAGCTTGGCCACGCCATCGAGATTATTGCCGGGCGCGAAGAAGCCCGCCTAATTTATTTGGGTGCCGCCCACGCCCTGGCCGAAAGCGGCCGCCGCTTGATTGTCGATATTGGCGGCGGCTCTACCGAGTTTATTATCGGTGAAGCCTTTGAGCCCAAAGCGCTGGAAAGCCTGCGCATGGGTTGTGTCACGTTTACCGGACGCTTTTTTGCCGATGGCGAACTTACCGAAAAGCGCATGCGCCGCGCCGAGCTGGCAGCGCTTTCAGAGCTGGCCAACATCCAGCGCCCTTACCAGCGCTTAGGATGGGATGATCCGGTAGGCTCCAGCGGCACGATTAAGGCTGCTGCCAGCGTGCTGCACGCTTACGGCGACACGCCTCAAGAGGGGGTGATTACCCGCAGCGGCTTGAAAAAACTGCGCGAGCGCCTGTTGAAATGCAAACATTTGGAAAAGGTCGAGCTGGACGGCCTCAAACCCGATAGGGCTCGGGTATTTCCGGCGGGCATTGCCATTTTGAGCGCCATTTTTGAAGCCTTCGACCTTCACCAAATGCGCTTTGCCGACGGCGCACTGCGTGAAGGCGTGCTCTATGACATGGCGGGGCGCAACAGCGCCGAAGATACCCGCTCCAAAACCCTCGACATGCTCAAGCGAGTGTGTGACGTAGATACCCGGCAAGCAGAAAATGTGGCGGAAACCGCCAAGCACTTGTTTGCCGTAGTGAAGCAGCCGTGGGGCTTAACCGCCGAACAGGGCCACTATTTGAGCTGGGCAAGCCATGTGCATGAAATTGGGCTAGCCATCTCCCGTAGCCAGTTCCACCGCCACGGCGCGTATCTATTAGAGCATTCGGACCTAGCCGGATTTTCTCGCCCCGAGCAGCGCTTGTTGGCGTTTTTAGTGCGTGCTCACCGGCGTAAATTCCCGCTTAAGGAGTGGCAAGCGCTGCCTGCCTCACAGCAGCCAAGCGCGGCTAAGCTTGCCCGCTTGCTACGCCTCGCCGTGCTGATTAATCATTCGCGGCCTGAAGGCGCGCCCATGCCGCCCAAAATTGCTGCTGACAGCAACGGCGACGCGCTCACTATTACGCTGCCCCCCAGCGATGAACCCACGCTGCTCAGCACGGATTTAGAGCAGGAGCAGGCATTTATGGCCAACGCTGGATTTGCTCTACACCTGAACACCCCTTCCTAACCCTCGCGATGAAACGTCGCCCCTTCCGCCTGCCACAGAACGTTGGCAGGCGGTTGGAGCACGCCCAGACAGCGCTCTCCGGCCATCACAACAATCAGCCGCTCCCGCTCCCAAGGCGGAAGCGCCCGTTCTTGCAGCAAGCGTTTGAGGTCGCGTCGGCCACGCCCAGGCAATACGAGCACTTCCCCGCCCTGCCGCCAGCGCAGCATGAACGGTTCTGCTAAGTAGGTGTCGCATTCCAGGCGAAGCTGTAGCGGCCCAAGAGGAGTACTCACCCCTGGCTCTCCGTTCCAAGGCGCTTGCCAATCCGGCAACGCAGCCAACGGCGTCATAAGATAAAGCCTGCGCCGCCACACCCGCGCCTGGGCTCCGGGCCACTCTACTAGCACCTGGGCATCCTGGGCGGCGGTAAGCTGGCCGAGCAGGCTAGCCAGACGCGCCTGTGGAGGCGTGGGCAGCCTTAGCTGCTGACACAGCGTACGAACGAGCAGCCGCTGACGGGGTAACGATAACGCGGCCAATGCAGACGCATCGAGACAGCCCGTTCCCAACGTGAGCACGGCCAACTCCTCAGCGGCGTAGCTGGCAAGGAGCGTGTCGGCCTCACCGGCCAAGCCAGCGCTCTTGGCCAACGAACGTACCGCACCAGGCCAGCGCTGAGTCAGCGTTGGCAGCACTTCGTGGCGCAAACGGTTGCGATCAAATTCAATATCGCGATTGGTAGTGTCTTCACACCAAGTCAGTGCCATAGCGTGGGCCGTATCAGCCAGAGTTTGGCGGCTGACGCTGAGCCAAGGTCGCACAAGCGTAATGCCTTGCCACTCCCGTTGATATGGCATGCCCGCCAACCCACGAATACCGCTCCCCCGCAGCGCTGCCAGTAAGAGGGTTTCCGCTTGATCATCCTGATGCTGACCAAGCCATAGCGCGTCACCCGGCTTCACATGCTGCGCAAAGGCCGCGTAGCGAGCGCGCCTAGCAGCACCCTCTACCCCTTCGCCTCGCGATTCAATCGCCACACGCTCAACCGTTAGCGGCACGCCGAGGCACTGACACAGCTGTTGGCAGTGGGTTTCAAAGTCGGCCGCCGCCGCCTGTAGGCCGTGATTAACATGTAGGGCGCGTAGCACTTGGCCGCTGTCTTGGCAGGCCTCCGCGGCTAGCATCAGCAGCAGCGACGAGTCCAAGCCACCGGAGAGCGCGACCCAAACGCAACGCCCCGGCGGGGTTTCCGCCAGGGCGTCGTGAAGCAAGCGCAAAAGCCGTTTAGGCGGCTGGGGCGCCATAGCTCATCAGGCGCTCATAGCGGCGTTCAAGCAGGGCATCACTATCCAGCGCTTGCAGGCGCTCAAGGCTGGCAGAGAGCGCGTCTTTAACCCGCGCTGCGGTGTCTATCGGGTGACGATGGGCGCCGCCCAACGGCTCTTTGATCAGCGAATCTACAAAGCCCAGCTCTTTTAAGCGCTCGGCGGTGATTCCCATAGCCTGAGCCGCATCGGAGGCTTTTTCAGCGCTCTTCCAAAGAATGGAGGCGCAGCCTTCCGGCGAAATGACCGAGTAAGTGGAGTACTGCAGCATATGCAGTTCGTCGCACACCCCAATCGCCAACGCGCCGCCTGAGCCGCCTTCGCCCACCACGGTGGAAATAATCGGCGTCTTCAGGCGCGACATCACCGCCAGGTTATAGGCAATCGCTTCCGACTGACCACGCTCTTCCGCGTCGATACCGGGATACGCGCCGGGAGTATCGATAAACGTCAGAATGGGCATTTTAAAGCGCTCAGCCATTTCCATTAAGCGGCACGCTTTGCGGTAGCCTTCCGGGCGCGGCATGCCAAAATTACGGCGCACTTTCTCTTTAACATCGCGGCCTTTTTGGTGGCCAATTACCATCACCGGCGCATCGTTTAGGCGTGCAACGCCGCCAACGAGGGCAGCGTCATCCGCAAATTTTCGGTCACCGTGCAGCTCATCGAAATCGGTAAAAATATGTTCTAAATAATCCAGCGTATAGGGGCGCTGGGGGTGCCGCGATAGCTGGGAAACCTGCCAAGGGGTCAAATCTTTGAAGATTGATTCCGTTAACTTGCGGCTCTTCTCCTCCAGCCGTGAAATCTCATCTGAGAGGTTCACCTGGCTGTCGGAGCCCACCAAACGCAGCTCCTCAATTTTTGCCTGGAGTTCGGCAACGGGCTGTTCAAAATCGAGATAGTTAGGATTCATCGGCTCTGCCTGTAAGCTGCCTATAAAAAATAAGCCTTGTCGAAACGAGCATCTATGGGGCCATTATCGCACCCTGACCCTGCCACGCAAGGCACTACCCGTTCAATTCAGCGCCAGCGCTTTCAAGGACGCTTGCGCTCTTGTTCATTAACGGTAGCGTAACTGGACGCCCACCTGCCCTTGCACATCGCGCAGGGCGAGCAGCAGATCATCGCTAGGCGCGACTTTCCACTCCTCCGCCAGCTCCAGCCAAGCGACAGCATCGGGGTGGCGATATTGAAGTCGCACGGGTAGGCCGGTGTTATCCCGGTAGGGTGTCAAGCTATCCCGCAAGCTTTCGACCAGCCGGCCGTTAATCTGCTCGGCGTCCAATGCCAGCTCAACGGCCTGGCCGTAGCGCACCCGCGCGGTCACCATCGGCGTCACGTCTTTACCGCGCAGGCGCAGCCCGCCGGAGAAGTCATCGCTGGAGACTTCGCCCTCCACGATAATGACTTGGTCTGACTCAATTTGGCCACGTAGCTGCTCAAAGAGTTCACCAAACAGCGATGCCTCAATGCGCCCTGTGCGATCATCCAGGGTGATAAACGCCATGGTGTCGCCCCGCTTGGACTTCATGGTACGCATGGCGACCACTAAGCCTGCCACCCGCTGCGGCTCCCGAGAGGGCTTTAAGTCACTAATACGCGTGGAGACAAAGCGCTTCAGCTCGCGCTCATACTCATCGATAGGGTGCCCAGTGAGATACAGCCCCAGGGTGTCTTTTTCACCGGATAAGCGTTCACGGTCCGTCCACTCACGCGCATGTAGGTACTCGACGTAGACATCGCTGGCCTCTTCTTCGGCAGTAAAGGCATCGCCAAACATATCCAGCATACCCAGGTTCTGGTTGGCGTGATTCTGAGCGGCGGCTTTGAGCGCATCTTCCATTGCCGCAAACAGCACCGCCCGGTTAGGCCCAAGGTTGTCCAATGCGCCAGAGCGAATAAGCGCTTCCAACGTACGCTTGTTCATCCGCTTTGGGTCGATGCGTCGGCAGAAGTCGAACAGATCTTTGTACGGGCCATCGGCTTGTCGCGCTTCCACAATCGCGCCAATCGGACCTTCACCAACGCCACGGATAGCCCCTAGGCCGTAAACCACGCGGCCTTCCGTATCCACGGTAAATTTATAGCCCCCTACGTTGACGTCGGGCGGCGTCACGGTGAGCTTTAGGTGGCGACACTCTTCAATCAGAGGCACCACCTTGTCCAGGTTATCCATCTCCGTGGACATTACCGCCGCCATAAACGGCCCCGGATAGTGGGCTTTCAGCCAGGCGGTTTGATACGACACCAGTGCGTAAGCAGCAGAGTGCGACTTGTTAAAACCGTAACCAGCAAATTTTTCTACCAGATCGAAGATGTTACCGGCCAGATCTTTATCAATGCCGTTGGCCGCGCAACCTTCCATAAAGCCTGCCCGCTGCTTGGCCATCTCTTCGGGCTTTTTCTTACCCATAGCACGGCGCAGCATGTCCGCTTGGCCCAGGGTATATCCGGCCATCACCTGAGCAATCTGCATGACCTGCTCTTGGTAGAGAATGATGCCGTAAGTGGGCGTTAGCACCGGTTTTAACAGGTCGTGCTGGTAGTCCGGGTGTGGATAAGAGACTTCTGCCCGGCCATGCTTACGGTTGATGAAGTCATCCACCATGCCCGACTGCAGCGGGCCAGGGCGGAACAGCGCCACCAGGGCGATCATATCGTCCAAAGAGTCGGGCAGCAGGCGCTTAATAAGCTCCTTCATCCCGCGGGATTCCAGCTGGAAGACCGCCGTGGTCTCTGCCCGTTTGAGCATCTCGAATGTTTTGCCGTCATCCAATGGGATGGCGTCAATATTCAACGGCCCTTGGCCGTTAACGTCACGCACCTTGTCCACCATCTCAAGCGCCCAGTCGATGATGGTAAGGGTACGCAGGCCCAAAAAGTCGAACTTCACCAGCCCGGCGTCTTCGATGTCATTCTTATCAAACTGCACCACCAAGCCAGAGCCATCTTCGTCGCACAGCAGCGGCGAAAAATCGGTGAGCTTGGTGGGGGCAATGACCACGCCGCCTGCGTGTTTACCGGTGCCGCGGGTGGTGCCTTCGAGCTTCAGGGCCATTTCCCAAATCTCTTCGGCCTCTTCGTCGTTGCCAATGAAGTCCTTGAGCGCGGGCTCTTGCTCAATCGCCTTGGCTAGCGTCATTCCCACTTCAAAAGGAATCAGCTTGGAGAGCTTGTCGCCCAGCGAGTAGGGTTTGCCCTGGGCACGGGCCACGTCTCGCACCACCGCTTTGGCGGCCATGGTGCCGAAGGTGACGATCTGAGAAACCGCGTTGCGGCCATAGCGGTCCGCTACGTACTCAATAACCTTGTCACGCTTCTCCATGCAGAAATCGACGTCAAAGTCGGGCATAGAGACACGCTCGGGGTTAAGAAAGCGCTCAAACAGCAGGTCGTAGCCGATAGGGTCTAGATCGGTGATTTTTTGCGCGTAGGCCACCAAAGAGCCTGCACCGGAGCCACGTCCTGGCCCTACCGGCACGTTGTTATCCTTGGCCCACTGGATAAAGTCCATCACGATCAGGAAGTAGCCAGGAAAGCCCATCTGGATAATAACGTTCAGCTCGAACTCCAGCCGGTCGCGGTAGCGCTGGTCAATCTCGCGGAACGCTTCGCTATCACGAGGGTACTGCTCGGCAGGGAACAGAAAATCGAGCCGCTCCGTTAGGCCATCATGGGAGACCTTGCGGAAGAACTCATCCTGGGTCATGCCTTCAGGGATACCGAACTCTGGCAGGAAGATCTCTCCCAGGCGCACATTAACGCTGCAGCGCTCGGCAATCATCACGCTGTTTTCTAGCGCCTCGGGGATATCGGCAAACAGCGCCGCCATCTCCTCTGGGCTTTTCAGGTACTGCTCTTCGGTGTAGCGGCGCTCGCGGCGGGGGTCGTCTAGTGCCTTGCCTTCACCGATGGATACGCGTGTTTCGTGGGCCCAGAAGTCTTCCCGTTCCAGAAAGCGCACGTCGTTGGTGGCGACAACCGGTGTGTTCGTCTCGATAGCCAGTTGGACACTGGCATGCACACAGTCCTCTTCCAGCGGGCGACCGGTGCGAATCAGCTCTAGATAGAAGCGATCAGGAAAGGCCTGCTGCCACTCCTCCAGCAGCAGCCGTGCTTCCCGCTCATGCTCGGAGAGCAAATGGCGGCCAATCTCGCCCTCTCGACCACCCGACAGTGCGATGAGCCCTTCGCTTTGTGCCAGCACCCACTGCTTATCAAGAATCGCCCGCCCCTGGCGCTGCCCATGGGTCCACCCTTTGGAGATCAGCTCGGTGAGATTGCGGTAACCCACATCATTCATCGCCAGCAGCGTAATGCGGTACGGGTGGGCTTCGTCGTGGGGGTTCGCCAGCCAGAGGTCGCTGCCGACAATCGGCTTCAGCCCGGCGCCCTGGGCGGCTTTGTAGAATTTGACTAAGCCAAACAAGTTGGCTTCATCGGTGAGCGCCAGCGCCGGCATCCCGCGCTCAGCGGTCGTACTGACCAGTGACTTGAGTTTGACCAAGCCATCGACCAGAGAGTATTCACTGTGCAAACGAAGATGAACGAACGGAACCGTCATGAGACTCTCAGCATAAAACGCTA
>Ga0194138_10000994_pt1 | contig 13479 bp, 14 predicted proteins | sample TARM_MetaG_T2_14_FD_134022 | JGI IMG/M metagenome (GOLD analysis project Ga0194138, IMG submission 134022) | Freshwater microbial communities from Pennsylvania, USA, analyzing microbe dynamics in response to fracking - TARM_MetaG_T2_14 (version 2) | ecosystem: Environmental > Aquatic >...
AGAAGGCACTCTCTTCGGGTTTTCGGTCTGTACTGAAATCAAGGTATTATTGGGAATCCCAGCTTAAATCATAGATACCGTAAGGGATTTTATTCTTTATTTAAAACTTTGCAACAGAACCGAATTTTACATCATTTTGTCCATTTATATGATTGTCTGGTTATTCAGTGTATCTTGTTTTATTCAGTTAATCGAATATCTTTTAAATTATCAACAATTTGATCGGACATCGATAAATCTTGCTCTGGATAGTCTGGATTCTTAAACCCAATACAATACATCCCTGCCGCTTTTGCAGCATTCACACCATTTTTAGTATCTTCAATCACAATACAATCTGATGGTAAAACACCAAATAGTTCAGCTGTTCTTAAAAAGATATCTGGGGCAGGTTTCGAATGAGATACTTCTTCACCACTTACTAAATGTTTAAAGTAATGAAGTAAATTTAATTCCCTCAGATTCCTTATGATTTCATTTTTTGGTGAAGAAGAAGCCACTGCTAGATCATATCCTTGGCTGGATAAATTCCTAATTATATTTCTTGCATTTTTAATCGCTAAAACACCATTTTTTTGTATCATTTCTTCACGTAATCGATTCATTTCAAATATATAATAGTTAATATCTTTAGGTAAACCTAGTTCATTCTTCATCGTTTGCCACATAAACTCATAGGTAGTTCCCATAAATTGATATTGGTAATCTATAGGCTTATCAAAACCAGCATCTTGAACAATTTTAGTTTTAGATTCTAAATAGGTGTACTCAGAATCTACAATCACGCCATCCATGTCAAAGATTATTTTCTTCAATTACTATAGCCTCCACCTTTCAAAAGTATCCGACTTTTTATATTTCATAATTGTTGTGAATGTCAAACCAATCATTACCAAAGTCCTTTACTGCTATATTAATGTTTTCATGTTGTAAGAATAAATCTAATACATCCTCCCCTACAGTAACGTGAGTTGATCCAGCATTTACTGCATCTAGTACTTGCTGTATATTTTTGAAACTTGCACCTAATATACGAGTCGATGAGTTTGTATCTTTAATGTCGTTTGACATATTAGAAATGACTTCGTAAGGATTAATATTTAAGTTACTCATTCTATTTACGTAAGGTGCTAAATAGTCTGCACCTAATTCTTTAGCAAGACGTGCTTGAATTTCAGTGTAGATAGCTGTTGCAGTAATATTTACACCTTCTTGTTTCAACGTTTTTATCGCTGCTAAACCGTCTTTAGTGCTTGGTATTTTGACAAAAACATTTTCGTCTATCAAGTTAAGTATCTTATGGGCATCTTTAATCATTCCAGCATAATCACTTGCCACGGTTTGGACATGTAATGATTTTTCCACTCCAATAATTTTCCGGACCTGTTTTATATGACTTGCTAACTCTATATTCCCTTCTTTTTTTAATATACTAGGGTTTGTTGTAACACCGTCTACTGGAAGATATTTTATATATTCCTCTATCTTTTCAATGTTTGCTGTATCTAATAATAATTTCATATCAATTCTCCTATTCTACAATTCTTGGTTCGTTCCTTAATTATTCACTCAATAATTCGATTACTTCTTCTTTTGTTGTTACTTGTGTTAATTTTTCAATGTTATCAACATCTGAAGCAAAGATTGCAATTTGTTGTAATAATTCTAAGTGCTCATCACCTTGACTAGCGATGCTAAAAATTGCTTTCACTTCTTTAGGCTCTCCTTCTTTAATGAAATTAACACCTTTGGGTACTTGAATGAAAGAAATCCCAGTTTTCTTTACATACTTTCTACTATCATGTGTTCCATGAGGTATTGCTAAAAAATTTCCCATATAAGTAGACAAGTCTCGATCTCTTTCCAACATACCTTCGATGTACTCTGGTTCAATATATTCATTATCAAGAAGCACTTGACCACTTGCTCTTATAGCTTCTTCTGCATTATCAAACTCTTGATTTAATAATATCAATTCCTTATCAAATTTCATTTTTTCCATCCTTTTATATTAGTTTATTAATTCATTAAGTTTATTCTTAATGAATTTTCCGGCTTCAGAACTTTCACTTAGCCCCATATATTTCTCAATCACTTCTACTTTATTGTCTATAGGTTCTAAACTATTGGCATAATTCAAACCCATTGCACAAGCTGTCAATAAGCTTTTAGGCAGGTCATCTTCCATCTCTAAATACATATGAACAGGTGCTAAAAAACGCTCATCTTTAGTCAGTTTATTTAATGGGTTTCGTCCAACTCTTTCGATTTGATCTGGCATCACATGTAAACTAAATCTTTCAATGATTTTTTCTGCATATTCTCGAATTTCATTTGAATTGTCTGGGTACTTATTGACTAGAACCTGAGTTGATTCTTCAATTGCTCCTTGAAACAACTTATAAAGGTTCTGTTGCAAAGTTTTAAATCTACTATACAAATAAGGTAGAATAATAGAAAAAGATAGCAGGAGGAATGACGATGAATCATTTTAAAGGAAAGCAATTTCAGTAGGATGTGATTATTATAGCCGTGGGCTACTATCTTCGTTATAACCTTAGCTATCGTGAATTTCAATTAAAATAAGCCGAATCTCTCGATTCGACTTATTCCTTTTATATTCTTATTGAATAGTAATTGTTGTACCCGCTTCGACTTGAGGAAGTTCTTTTTCTTCCAAGTTTAATGTTCCTGGTAATTCAGGTTCTGTTGCCCCATTGAATTTTAGTGCAATGTGACCTAAATTGCTTAAGTTTTTATTCACTACATCTCCGACAGCAGTAATCTTGTAAGATTCGCTACCAATGGTTAGTGTCATACCTTCTTCAATCGTACCTTCTACTGGGTTTACGTTGATGATGTATGCGTAGTTTACTAAATCTTCAGGCACTTCTTCTCCAAATAAGATCATCATGCCCTCTGCTTGAAACATTTCTGCTTCTGCACCCATGTCAACAATTTGCGTTTCATATAAACTCATGCAAACATCTCCTTAAAAATTCTTAACGTACTAACTTCTTACTTCTTAGCTGTATAATCCGAAACTTGCTAACCATGCAACAATAACTCGTGGTACACCGTTTAAGAAACGTGAGTAAAGAACTGCAGGAACTCCAACTTCAACCGTTTCAGCATCTGCTTCACTTAATCCTAACGCAACAGGAATAAAGTCTGCTCCGTTTTGCGTGTTGATGGCGAATAATGCTGGCAGTGCGAATTGTGGTGGGATATTTCCGTTACCAATTTCAACACCGATTAACGTACCAACGATTTGACTAATAACTGCTCCAGGTCCTAAAAGTGGAGATAGGAACGGTAGTGAACAGATAAATCCAATAATAATTAGTCCGATAATGTTTCCTGCTAATGGTGCTAATAAGTTTGCAATCCAATCACCAATACCTGAACCTTGAATTAAACCAATTAGTAAAGCAACGAATGCCATAAATGGAATAACGGTATGCAAGACAGTTTGAACAGCGTCTTTAGCCGCTTGGTTAAAGATAGAAACGACTTTACCCGCACCCATACCAATTCGTGTAATTAGGCCTGCTTGCCCAGATTCTGCTCTTTGGTCTGTGATTTTTTTGTTTGGATCATAAGATTGTTTTGTATTTTCTTCTGCTTGCATTTTTGAACTAACGGCTTCTTCTGATGCTTCTGATGCATCCGCTAATTCAATTTGGTTTAACCCAACGTTGGATACATAAATATCTTCTGTAATGTATTGAGCTAAAGGACCACTTTTACCAGTAGGGATAATGTTGATTGTTGGGATCCCTTTTTTCGGGTAAATTCCACAACGTAACGTTCCCCCACAGTCAATGATGGCTGCGGCAATTTCATCATCTGGAATTGACGTTTTGAATCCGTTCACTGGTTCCATACCTGTTAATTCTGCAATTTTATCAACGATCGCTGGTTTTTGTCCTCCACCGACAACGTAAATAAACTTATTTTTTTTTTCGGTTGGTGTAATGACTAAAGGTCCACCAAAACCTCCACTACCTTTTTTAACTTTAATACTGTTGTAATTTGACATTCTGATTTTCCTCCTTAGTTTGCTTCTGCTTCTGCAACTGATTCAAATTCTTTGCTTAAAGTAACCCCTTGTTGTTTAGAGATACGTTCGGTAATGAAGTCGGTCGTCCATCCACCAACAAAGTTCATCACTAAACCAACAAGTAAGTAACGAATCGCTAACTCAGTAATGTTTAAACCTAATGCTTGAACCCCTTGAGCAATTCCTAACCAAACGAATAACTCACCTGGGTTAATGTGTGGGAAAATTCCGTTACTTGTGTGGTTGAACTGCATAATCGATGCTGCCCAGCCTGGCTTGTAAAACTCTGGCAAGAAACGTCCCATAGTGATTGACATTGGGTTTCCTAACATAAACGTTGAAACAAAAGGTAAAATCATATATCTAGACACAGGGTTTTTAGCAGATAGACGAGCTAAAGTCGTTACACGTTCTTCTCCTAAAATATTAACTAATGCGTTCATTGCTGTCATAAGGATTAACACTAAAGGTACAATTGAACCCATCCAATCGATGAATACATTAGCCCCTTCTTGGAATAGCCCCATGAAGCCTTCAGCTAAATTGATAATAAAATCCATTTTTATACACTTCCTCTTATCTTATTCTTTAACATACTTCCATAAACCTTAATGGTTGTTCCTAATTGTCCAAGCGGCGTTTGCGCAGGTTCTTCGACATAATCGCCCACAGACACTTTCAGATAAATTTCTCTTGCATTTTCCATGGCTTCTTGCGTCAATTTATTTTCTTTGCGCACAAGAGGATGGTAACTATCTATAAAGTGAAGATCTTGATGAATGTATTGTTCTAAGCGACGAAACTTCGATAATACGGTCACACCTTGCATGAGACGCGCATCCAAAATTTTTCCGTCGTCTTCTATAGCGAACATCACTATAGTACCTGCTTTGATTTTTCCAGCTCTTCGACCAATGGCTACTTTTCCTTGTTCTCGTAATTCTCGGTAAATTTTGTTAAAGTGTTTAACTTGAAACAGTCCTAAAACCAGTTGGAATACATAAGCACCGATGGCAAAAAGGATAAACAATGTTAGAAAACTCATAGCGATAACCTCCTGTTCTCAATATACGCAATAAAGTCTAATTTACTACTAATTGAACTAATATCTTCTTTAAATTGCTGGTCTCTCGATAATCTAAAAATTAAATCGTACAACTCAATCAACTGTTGTTCATTGTCTGCGGTTAAGTTTTCAGGTACCGCCAATAACAACATAATATTGATGTCATTCTTTTCTATCATATATTCTTGATCAAAAATTCCAATATTCAATAAGATCCGGTCACTCCCTGGATTAACCTCATGCGGGAATGCCACACCATTGTCAAAAACGGTTAACTGTTTTTCTTCGCGATTCTTGACTCGCTGTTTAAACTCTTCGTTAATTAAATCTTCTTGTTCAAGCGGCTCCATTAAATAGGATAAATTTTCCATATAACTAGCGGTATGATCTAAAGTGTAAACATCATACAAAGTCGAGTGGATTAAATTTGGATTGGTGATAATGACTCTTTTAATTTCTTCACTCAACCATTGATCACTTAGGATATTTGAAATCCGAATCACTGGAACAGCTTCTGGCGGATTTTTAAAAGTAATTGACGTGAAAATTAGAAAGAACTCGGATAAATCAGCCTCTGCATAGTCATTTTCAGAAAGATACGTGTACTGAGTCCCTTGACCGACCACAGAATCAATTTGCCGTTGAATAATACTCGTTGTACCGATTCCTGCATCACTAATGATCGCCACATTTAAGCTCATTGAACTCGGCAAACTTCTCAGCACCATTTCAAAATACAAGGTCAGATAGTCTACTTCAATCGAATCAATCTTCCGATTTATATCGCTTCCAATAGACTTAGCAGCCACCTTGGCCACCTCAAAAGAGAAAGGATACTTTTTCTCGACTTCGCCATAGAACATTTCTTTGGGAGACACATGGAAAATCGAGCGGTTGATTAAATGAAACAAGTGATTTGAAATCTTCGTATAGAGAAACTCGCGGTTCAACTCAATCACAAAAGATTCTTTGACGCTTTCAACCATATGGTCAAAAATATCAAATAGATATTTATATTGCTCCGTAAAGGACTTTTTATATTGACCTGAATTATTTAGGTTGAAAGGATAACTCACAAAGTCTTTTTCATATTGACTTAATGAAATCTTGAAATGGCTCTCAATAAAGTAGACGAGTTCTTCAAGCATTTGTGAATCAGCAGCCGCATTACTGTAAAAAGGAATCGGCTCTTCAAAGGTTTCATTCATTTGAATCGATGCCATTAAAGCATCTACTACTTTAATCACATGGTTAATCATTCGATTATTTTGATTGTAGTTGCTTAGAATTTGGTAAATTTCATTGATTGCTGCTTCATCGATATACTCGAAATTGAAATAATCTTGCGCTAAATTGATATAAACCAAACGTTTGTCAAGAACACTTCCGACGAGCTTAATACCTCGGCCAGTGGCACTGGCGATTGACACATCATAGTCTTCCAGTAACTTTCTTGCGGCTTTTAAATCGTTGTTGATTGTATTTCGACTGACGGATAACTCTTCAGCAAAGTCCGTGATCACTCGATACTCATTGCTTGTATAAAGTTCTTTTAGAATATAAGCGACTCGTTTACTCGATGAATTGAAATCGCTTTCTTTTTTGAACGTCCCATACATAATGCGTTCGAGCTGTGCATGGTCTTGAATTTCAATCGAATACTTTTTGTTTCTTTCATGTATGCGTGCAATGCCTGTCAACTCATTGTTCAGCAAATCGATGTTGTTTTTAATCGTATACGGAGTCAATTGCAATCGATCTTCTAATTCTTTAGAAGATAACGTATCACGAGCTAAAAGTAATTCTAATATTTCATACCATCGATTAACAATTCCCACAGCGTATACACACCCTATCTATTATCCTCTAGTCTTCCCACCAGCTAAGTTTAATGTGACTCCAGTTGTGTAGCCTGAACGGTCAGACAACATGAAGCATACTGTATTTGCAACTTCACTCAATTTACCACTACGTCCTAATGGAATAGTGCTTGTGTTGCTGTACCCAGCTCTTAACTCTTCTACTGTTTTTCCACGTGTGTATGATAAAGCTTCTTCATACGCCAGTGTACGTAAACCAGTTTCTTCCATAATACCAGGAGCAATTCCAACTACTCGGACATTTGATTTTCCAAGTTCTTTTGCCCATGATCTTGTAAAGCTGTAAACTGCTGCTTTTGTTGCTGCGTAGGCACTTTGTCCTTCTGATCCTTCTAAACCAGACTCAGAACCCATGTTGATAATGACGCCTTCTTTTTTCTCTGTCAATACTCGACCAACTGCTTGAGAAACAAGGTAAAGACCTTTTTGGTTGATGGCAATCATCTTGTCAAAAATTGCATCGTTCAATTCATATTGACTGTGACTTTCTTTTGTATCAACAAGTAGTGCAGGAATATTAATCCCAGCATTATTGACTAAACCGTCAACGGTTCCAAAATGGTCAACAACTTCTTGCACACCATTTTCAACAGCTTCTCTAGAAGTGACGTCCACTTCTACATAGTGGTAGTTGTCATGTTCAACATCACTCGGTGAAATGTCAAAGTTTGCGACTTTCGCACCAACTTCTAAAAGTCCTTCAATAATACTGTAACCAATACCAGAAGATCCTCCGGTAACGATATACGTTCTTCCTTCAATACCTAACCATTTACTCATATTTACTCTCCTCCTTAAGTTCGAGTTAATCATACTTGTAATCGTTTAAGAAGTTAACCCAACATTTTTTTCTGCTTCAAAAAAATGGTTGGGCTAAGTATAAATAATGCATCGTTTTTTGATTTTTATTAGAATTTCTTATATCAAATTGAGTTTTTTCGGTTCTGTTGCAAAAAAAGCGATAAGTTGACTACCTAAGTTAACCAACTGATATGAACGGAATGGAAACCTTAAAATCACATCCTGCTGAAATTGCTTTCCTTTAAAATGATTCATCGTCATTCCTCCTGCTATCTTTTTCGATTATTCTACCTTATTTGATAGTAGACTTAAAACTTTGCAACAGAACCAAGAGGTTTTACTTATCGCCAATTTTGGAGATGAGTAAAACAGTGTATCTTGTTTTATTCAGTTAATCGAAGTTTTACTTATCGCCAATTTTGGAGATGAGTAAAACATTCGTTTGCTCATTTTGAGCAATGCGTTTGTTTTACTTATCGCCAATTTTGGAGATGAGTAAAACTCACTCGCTACCCCCTAACCCTTCCCCTTGGTTTTACTTATCGCCAATTTTGGAGATGAGTAAAACCTCAAAAGCACATAAAAATTCATCGGCCTTTCGCCGATAAAATTTTATGTGCTCGGCTTGCGTGAGCAAGTCGATTAGCCCTCGGCAGAGTCCACCTGAAGGGTCGTGTTTCTTTGGGCTACTGCACCAAAGAACAAACACGCTTGACCTTTGGAGCAGTTGGTGCCCAAAGGAAGTGCGAACTAGGACAGGGTCACAGAGGTTCGTGGTGTATAATAAAATTACTACTTACGAAAAAAGGTGATGAAAAATGACGACAGCAAATATCCAAGTTGGAGATGGAAAATCGTACTCTGGTTTAAGCGATTACCACTACGAGCTAGATAAGCAGGATAGTAAATTTTTAAATCAAGCAAATTATGATTTCCCAATTCACGAGCGTGTGATTCTTAAACCACAGGCTTACAGTGATCTTCAAGCTAAGCAAGGGGCTATGATAGCAAGTAGGGACGAAGCAAGGCTTAAACAGCGAAAAAAAGACACGTATGGCAGCTTAGACGGGTACTTTAAAAAAATTAATTCAAATAAAAAGCTGAAGCACGCTGTATCTAACAGCTATCCGATGTTGTTTAGTGTCAGCAATATGGACGAGTACGAATCTATGCAGAAAATCGTTGAAACTCCCCCTTTCAGCATGTCAGAAAATGATTTTAGAAAACTTCATACAAAAGCGTTGAAGTCGGCCGTTGAGAGTTTTGATGAGCTTGGAATTCCAGAGCTAAGCATTGACGAATACTATGTTCACGCTAACGAAAAAGGCGTGCCACATATCCACTCAAGAGTGCTAGTTGATGCAGTTTCTGTACGAAAAGGGAGAGAACTACCACAGGGAAATTTAGGAACAATTTTGACAAAACACTACGGCATTAAAAGCCAAAAAACAGCTTTTAGCAAATTTAGAGAGCAAACGGATACACACATAATCAGTCACTTGAAAGACGAGCTAGAGAAAGCATTTCAAGAAAAAGGCGTAGACCTGTCAACTGTTGATATACCAGGGGACGATAAAGAAAAAATTCACGAGTATACAACGCTTACGAGAACTAACGGAGTGATCTACGACACACAGCAAGCTTATATCAACGCCGAAAAAGAGCACGAGTTAGAAAATCTAAAAAGTGAGCTAGATTTCAAAGAACAGGAAATGGGCGATAGAGAGTATGAACTTCGCGGTAAAGAATTTGAAAATGAATCGCATTTTGATTTTTTGATAGAAATGAGTCGTGAAATTCACGAGGAAACTCTGATGGAAAAAGCTGACCTAGAAATGAAAGAGCGTGAAATAGCAAGTAAAGCTAATCACTTAAACGCACAAATTATCGCTCGTAACAATGCGTTACACAAAAGAAAAAAAGAAGAAGAAGAGCGACTTGAAAAAGCGGAAATAGCTCTAAAAGCAAGAGAAGTCGCTCTGAAAGAAAAAGAACAAAAAGTGAAATTACAAGAAGAAAAGCTGGCTTTAAAAAACGACAGCGTACAAACCGAAAAAATCACGCAAAACCTTGATATGATGGATAATATGGAGCAAATTCTTTCTGTATCTGATGACGAGGGTAGTGATATTTTCATAGATCTCGCCAGGGAAAATGAGTTGATTATTCCAGAAAATTCTACCGAAACTGCCTTATTTAGCCCAATTCCATACCACTCCTATCACTCTGGCGAGCCTATGAATTACGACCGCGACTGGTCTACCAAGGTTTTAAAAGACGATTCGTTAAAAGATAAGTTCTTTAGACGATTGGAAAATTTTAAGGATGCTGAAGTTGAAAAGGTCAAGGAATTATCGGAAAAAGTGAAACAGAAGCGTTTAGAGTTCCACCAAGAAAAAAATAGCCACGTTTTAGCTCTTGGAAAGATTATAAAAAATGAAGTTTATGTGGGCGTTGATACGCTGATTTCACAGCACTTAGAACGTGATGTTGCAACGGTTGAAGAAGTAAAAGCGGAAACAACTCAAAAAGTTCAAAACAAGCTAGACCTCAGCGATGATGATAGGGAACTACTGATGACGATATTGCAGTCTGAGGGCCAGAGTGGGAGCAGAAGTACCAAGCCAACTACAGAAAAAACGAAGGGTTATGATGGGCTTAGCTTTTAAAGCAAATAAATGCGATTTAAGGCGTCTTAAAACCTTGCCAAGTATTTAAATACCTAAACGCCGTTAGAAGCTCTAAAAAGTATTTTTTTGCTTCTGAAGGGATTTTCAAGGGCAATTGCCCCTAAAAATGCGATAGCATGGCTACAAATTAGATATTTCTTCAAAATTAGTCAGTATGCTATCAAAAAAAGACACATACTATCCCCAAAACCATTGTATTTTGTTTTAAATTAGCATGCGCTAGCATGCTTTCCTTGTGTACTGGGGGGTTAAAAGGGGGGGGATCCCCCCTTATGTTTTATATCTAAAAAAATCAGTGAAATTATTTATCTATATGTTTATATATCTTAAATCAAGGTATTATTGGGAATCCCAGCTTAAATCATAGATACCGTAAGGGATTTTATTCTTTATTTAAAACTTTGCAACAGAACCCTATACTTCCTGTCGTCAAACATAAGCTAAAGGTGTAAAGATGCCCAGAGGGGATAAACAGTTTATAATGAATTACACATTTGCTTTACCGGATAAAAAAACACAGCAAGCAATTCTCAATAAAATAACACCATTTACAAAAAAATTGAAAGTAATATTAATTTAATATCAAAATCAGAGAGATATACGCAATTACTATTTCATAAATGGTTCGTCGATTTCAATTTTCCAAATAATGAAGGTAAACCATATAAGGATGACGGTGGGGAATTGGTTACTATAGGTAAACAAGTTTTACCTAAAGAGTGGAATCAGGAAAAAATAGGAGACTTAACTATAATAACAACTGGAAAAAAAGACGCTAATCATGCTACCCTAGACGGCCCCTATCCATTTTATACTTGTAGCTCAGAACAATTAAAGTCGCCAACCTATTCTTTTGATACGAGGGCGATGATATTGGCTGGAAATGGAGAGTTTTGGTTTAATAGATTCGAGGGAAAGTTTGAAGCTTATCAGCGAAATTATATAATAGAAGCTAATTCTAGCAATATGTTTGATTATCTGTATTTAAATATTGATAAATATTTAAATATAATTACTTCGAAATCTGCTGGGTCAATTATTAAGTATTTAACAAAAGGAATGATCACTGAATTAAAAGTGATTATACCGAATGAGAAAATATTACAAAAATATAATAAAATTGTTAATCCACTTTTTCGAGAAATTGATTCTCTCCAAAAAGAAAATATTCAGTTACAACAAATGAGAGATTTATTAATTCATAAATTAATTTAACTTATATGCAAAGAAGGCTAGAACACTATATTCTAGCCTTCTTTGCGTATCACATCTAGTCTTTCTAGGTAGGGTTTACTTTCTACATTGAAACAGAATAAAATAAAGAAAAGATGATTGAGATTATAAAAGGTGGAAATGTGATGAAAAATGTGATGGAATGCCTGATAAACAGCCAAGCTGGTTTTCAAGTAGTGGATGATGATACAGGTGAGAATAAAGTAATTAGCTATACCTCTTATGAAGTTAAACATAATTATGCAAAATATCACATTTTGTATGACTCGATAATGGAACCTTATTTGAGCTTTATAGGGGAAAAGAATAAAAGGGTTTTTAATTATGAAAAATTTTAATTTTTACACCACAGAAAAAGCTTATGGAGAGTTATATTTACAATTTCCAAAAGTATTTCTTTATAGTGATAAATATAAAGATTTATCAGATAGTAGTAAAATCGCTTATATGGTATTCAAGGATAGATTGCAATATTCGATTACAAATAATTGGATTGATGAAAATAATCATGTTTATTTTATTTTTACTAATAAAGAATTGGAAAATCTTTTAAATTGTCATAATCAAAAAGTAGTTAAAATAAAAAAAGAATTGGAAGAAGCAGGTTTGCTTTTACAAGTTAAACAAGGTTTTAATCCTAGAAAGAAAAAAAATGCCCCAAACAGATTATATTTAGCAGATTTAGAAGTTGAAGCACATGAAGTTTATAGCTACCAAAATATAGAGAAAACCCTTGATAATAGCGGAACTGCAGAAAATGCAGTCCGACAAAAAAACGCTAAAAGCCTTGATAATAGCGGAAGTGTGAAAATCACACACCGACAAGATGAAGCGGAATCCCTTGATAATAGTGGAAGTGTGAAAATCACACACCGACAAGATGAAGCGAAATCTCTTGATAATAGCGGAAGTGTGAAAATCACACACAATCAATATAAATATCTTGTTAAAGATATTAAAGATGTTAAAGATCAGGTAGATTTTCAAAATCAACAAATATCTAAACAATTTTCTAAAAACGAAAAAGCTACCGAGCAAGAACTCATTGAACAATACATTGAAGAAAATGAATTGGTCTCTACTTATGGAGATAAAACAATTCAACTAGTGAGAAATTATAGTTTTAATGAGTTAGAACAATTTAAGGTATATATTGACAAATTCTATTTTGGTTGGAAATCAGCTGAAAGAGATACTAGTGTTAAAATCAATCCGTACGAAAAAGCAGCACTACATGATGAACTCGCAAATACCTTTAAGCGTGTTATTATCCAATTCAAGCAAGGAAAAACGAAAAATATCAATAATTACTTATATATCTCTTTAAAAAATGTCTTTAAGGACTATGCAGAGGCTCAACAGGAAAATAATACAAATTTACCCCCAGTACCATTAGATAGTTGGCTGAAATAGCTGTTAAGAGTTCTTATTTGCGTTATAAGATGTTTTAAATAGATTTAGGCACATTCACGAGTAAAAGAATTTGAGCTGTGAAAATGATAAATATGGACGAATTATGACTACTTTTTAGAAAACAACTTTTGAAAAACTAATTGATCGAGTAAATAAAGATAAAAATCAAAAAAAATTCGTACATTTAAAAATTTATTTAAAATTAAATTAACCCTGAACAATTCATACTTTTCGTTGAAACATGTGCCAACTGCCTAACGGCAGCTTAAATTTACTTTTTCATTTTCACCTGTTAAGTGATGAAAAAAGAACCCCATTCTGATATGGTAAAGG
>Ga0194138_10000995_pt1 | contig 13464 bp, 15 predicted proteins | sample TARM_MetaG_T2_14_FD_134022 | JGI IMG/M metagenome (GOLD analysis project Ga0194138, IMG submission 134022) | Freshwater microbial communities from Pennsylvania, USA, analyzing microbe dynamics in response to fracking - TARM_MetaG_T2_14 (version 2) | ecosystem: Environmental > Aquatic >...
AGATACCTTTGTCCCAATATTTCTTAGCACCATATTCACCCATGTTGTAGGCCATAAGCGCTTTTGACATATCATTGTATTTAGTATATAAATTAGACAACATGTAGCATCCAGCTGTGATATTATTAGCTGGATCTAAAAAGTCAGAAAAACCTAACACTGTAGATAACCATTCATGATTAGATTTATTTATCTGCATTAGTCCATAATCATTTGTTGCACTAATAATATCCTCATCAAATACACTTTCATGGTATATCAAACCAAGAACAGTTGTGTAGTTATCTTCAAGACCATATTCACTACAAATTTCGTATGTTAGTTGTTGTAATGCATCACTATATTCTATGTCATACAGCGGCGCGGCATTACTATACGCATCATCTTCTTCTAACTCTAACATGTAATCATTGTACGCTATATGTTCTTGTATAAGTGTTTCTACACGTAATGGTCTAAGCATCGCCTCCTCATTATACATGTGATCCTGGTACGTAGTATTACACGATATAAGTAATACTGAAAAGCATACTGCACTAATCTTGCTTATCATAATAACCTCCTTTTTTCTTATATTATATCATATAAGAATGTAGTGATACACAGTAACGTGAAAATCTAAAATAAACTTTTAAATATTCGTTTAGACATATCTATGAACTTATTATTCGTCCTATACGAGTACGTATATAGTTTTTTAGGTTATAATACTAGGGGTTTTTACGTACTCGTAACGGGTTAATATAAAATAAGAAGCTAGGCGTTAACCTAGCGTTTTATTGTGTAGCCTAAGTGTATCCAACCTTGATTGCTTTTAAGTCTACCCCAATTACCTGATACTTCTACTATTGTGTATAATCCTTTATCTCTAATAACACCGCACCATTCGCCGCCTGGCGTTTTTCTAATGTTTAAAGCGTTAGCAGTTACGCGTACAATAAATGGTTTAAATGAAGTATCTACAAGTATGTTTGTTCCATTTACTTCCTGCTTAAATTCATTCCAAGAAGCTTTAGAAGCAGGTGTTATAGTGAATGGGTTTGGACACTGTTTACCTGTAACATCGAAATGCCTTAAAAGCCCATCATCAGATATGTTGTATTGTGACTTCTTATATTTTAGAAATGCAATGGCTTCATCTAATACTTCATTACTAAAATACCAGTCTGTATCAGTAGCGTACAGTGTAGATGTATTTTTCTTTTCAGGTTTAAGTTCAATACCTAAACTATTAGAGTTTCTACACAAGTTATGTCTATAACCATTAGATGTGCCACAATGCCAGGCTATGTCTTCATCTAGTACGCTGTTATATATTTTACCTTTACCATCTAATGCATAATGAGCAGAGGCGCCGCGATACTTTCTTCTAAAGTATTCACTTACAGCATATGCAGAACCTAATGAGCCAAAGTAATGAACTACAAGGTATTTAATTCTAGATGTATCATTTTTGTCAGAAAAGTTGTAAGGTGTAAGATTTTTTACTATTTTAAATTTCAATTGTCATCACCAACTTCATGACCATCAAAACCCATAGAGTCTGGATCAAAAGAATTTCTAAACTCTTTTAATTCTTCTTTAGTCATTTCTTCAGGTTTCTTCTTTGGTACAATACCTGCTTTGTGTGCTTCGCTACTCCATTCCATAAAAGTCTCCTTTCTTAATTTTAAGCACATCGGATTCTATTGAACAACGTGTGCCATTGAATCTTTGACATGCGCCGCAGCATTTACTTGTGTATTCTACATATGCATCTTTACTTTCTTTTACTTTAAAGTACTTACACTGTGACATTTAACCAACTCCATTAATACCATCTATTCTTTTAATAGGTTCACCTGTTTCATCTAACCCGTGTTTATTACGGTTAGTCTTTTCTACAGTTTTAGTTGTCATGTAAGCTGTTATAGTAGGTGCAACTACATACAGTAAAATATTACCAGTTATTGTAGTGTTAGCGTCTTTACCCATGTACGCTAAGATGTACGATCCAGTTACACATAGCACAGCCCAAACTAATACAGCTAATACAATTTTCTTTGAAAAATCTATCTTTCGCATATTGCCTCCTAAATAGTAGGTAGCGATCCAGATTTAGCTAGAGACCATAGTACTACAGTACCAAATATAGTTATTGAGCCTACTACTAGCACAGCCGCTCCTACAAGTATTTTAGTTATAAACTTTTTCATATCTTCATACTCAGAAAGTTTTTTGTCTCTTTCAGTATAAGACATACGCTCTACCAGCCTTTCTAGGTCTTCTATTTTTGATTGTAAGCCAGCAACTGTTGTCTTTGTTTCCATTTTCTTTTCAATACCCTCAATTTTAATTTCATGCCTTTCAAGTGTATTAACCATCTTTGTAAGGTCTTTACCTTGCTGTTCAACGTTAACTACAAGTTTAATAAATTCTTGAGTTAACATTTGAACATTATCAGTAAGTTTGTCTATATTATTGAGTCTTTGTGTATTGCTCTTAGATCTAGAATCAATAGTCGCTATTTTTTCTGCATGATCTATAACCATTGCTTGGTCCTGATCAGAACAACTCATTCGCACCTCCTACACTATTAGATTACCATAGCCTAAAGATTTTAAAGCTGCATCTAATTCTTCTTTGTAGCCTGGTTTCATACTAACAACATAAGAGTATGAAAGAGTATTTCTAATAATTCTATCAGCTAAATATGCAATCATAAAACACCTCCTAATATAAGTTCGTCGAGCGCCGACTGCATTAATGAGACCTGAGCTTTCAAGTCTTCATTCTCTGCCTGTAGTATAGCAAATTGGTTAGTAACTTTGTAGGTTGTTCTACACACTGCAATTTCATCAGAATATTCTGCATCAGACAATTCTATTATCCTGTCAGAATCTGGTAATACGTCTTCTAATGTTTGTAACACACAGTAGGTATCAGGTATGTTGTAATGTACACTCATTGGCACAAATGCATTTATGTCTAATCCAGCATATGAAACCTTACCTATACCATTAATGTCTACACCAAGTACTTTTAAATTCTTCATAATTCCCCTCCTTATATAAGTGATCTGTTTACAATTGCAGAAAATGTGTTATCAATAATGTGTAATGTATCATTGTCATCAAAGTATTGTGTATAGCCTACATCACTTGCTGGAATGAATATTACTGAGGTGTCAAAATTAAGTGCTTGTAATGGCTTAGCAGGTGGTTCCATATTTGAAGCAGCAATGTTACTAAGTTGAGTTAGCGTAGGTGAATACCTTCTTGCATAAAACACTGTGTTATACTTTACAACAATGAATACATTGTTTAATGAATACGCAAATGTATAAAGACCACCATTACTTATAGTGATTTGACCTACGTATACACCAGCTGGAGTGTACTCATACAAAAAACCATTATTTTGTGCATAGAAATACAAGTTACCAGTAAATTTATTACAAGATACTCTTGGAGATCCTGGGCCTACATTCGGTGTAAATGAGAACAATACTGTACCAGCTTCATTACATATATTACATACCCCAGCACTTGTTATTGCGGCTATATTACCGTCTAACATAATGTCAGCATGAGAGTATACTGAACCCATAAAACCTGTAAGATCAGCCGGATCTAAAGTATATCCGCTTCCTATATTAACTACACCCATTATATCATACCCCCTTTAGTTAATGTGTACTCAGCTGATATGTTAAGAGTAGGTATTCGTTTTGCATAAAATACTACCGCTCCATAAACTTCTTGTGCATAACTAGCTAAGCCACATCGTTTGGCAGTTTTTATTGATGCTAGTGCAACGTCAACTTCTACTCTATCGGCCGCTTCTGAATCAGCACCTGTAAGCCAAAATGTAAGTTGATATGGAAAATCAGCATTTCCAGATGTTGTCCAACCAATAGTAGGAATTGTTATAGGTACTTTAACTAAGCCATGATGAATTGGATTCCAGCGGCCCCAGGTACCACCTGCTGCTGCTCTAAATAATAATGATCTATTCTCAGATAATCCAGCAGCTATTTGGGCATTATATCCATTATTATCTTTGTGATGCATATTTATAACATGGTACCATTGAAGTAATAGTCCCATGTCAGTACCATCATTTACTGTATATATTCCACTCTGTGGTACATCAGCTTGTTGTAAAAATGAGGCAAGTACATATCCAGATAATACTAAATCACGTTTTTCAGCACTTCCATTTACCATAGCTTTAATGTACTCATCATTTGTACGTAGTGCAATAGGAAGGTCAGAACTACCTACTGACACAGTGTCATCTGATCCAACTTTTAAAATCTGTTTAGACGCGCCACCTGCTGTTGTACCAGATATAGCAATTTCATTTAATAGTACTTTATCTACAGTGCCACCATGCCATACTCTGTAATAATTAGTGCCTAAATTCCAACCACCAATTACTAAATCATTTAAAGCTGAGGATAATCCAAAATGTACTGCGTAGTCACCATTTATATGGAACGTCATCAAAGCATCTGCATTAGATATGTGTTGGTATATCTGTAGAGAATTTATCTGTGATGTATTACTAACTAGCGTACCATCAGGAGTACGAACTCTAAAAAGTTGTTGCTCAATTGTTGATGCTGCATCAGTACGTACAAATGATGCATTACTTAATCCTCCAAGAGTAGAAGCATCGGCAGAGCTTAAATAAAAACCAGTACCATTATACATAAGAGCATACATACCGTTTGCAACAATTGCCCCTGGACGTAATATTGATCCATTAAGGTTTAAAAGTGGTACTATACCTAACCCTGCAACATTTATAGTACTAGCACCTGTATTAGTTACATGAGCTCTTATTGTTATGCGCATGCCTAATTCTAATGATTGTACTGTAGGTGTAGGTGTTACTTCATAAGCATTAACAGCACCAGTAGTAACACCAAAAGGATTACCATATATAGACAGTATTCTAGTGTTTTCTTCTATCCTGTTAAAATCTACATTACTTACACCATCAGAAGCAGCCCAATCAATTTTTGGCGTATTCCATGCCATACTTATTACCTCCTAACTTATATTTTCTTACCAGATATATCTACACTTAAGCTTCCATTCCATTTTAAATTTTGTCGTTGTGTGATATACTTATAGTCTGTGTTCATTTTGTCATCAATCACTTCTATCACTTGTCCAATAAGCAGTGCTATGTCACCTCTTGAATACACATCCACATTTCTTATTGAATTTAAGTATGCGCTTAGCAAAGTATTAGATAATTGAGTAGCATACGATCTAGTCTGAATAAAATCATGTGTAATTGATGTACGTATAATACCATTGTCTCGTATTTGATCAGCGTCTTTTGAATATACAAATGATTGATTGTTACTTGTTATAGGTTGACCATCAACAGATATCTCAGTTATTGTTATTGGTGACGCTGTGTTATTACTTAAAACTAATTCTATTCCCCATGCATACGCATTATATACAATATCAAGACCTGTAGCACCTGTTAAAACAAGGTTCGATACATTTTTTACTGGTATAGAATTAAAAGTAAATGTGTATTCTTCTGTTGCACCGACGTCAATAACTAAAGGATCTGTTACCTTTAATACTTGCTGAACTTCTTGTACTACTAAAGTGTTTGTAGCTACTTCAACATAGTTAGTTATCTCACTAGCTGATATAGGATATGACTTAGAGTAAATGTTTGTGTTGTTATCTAGTATAATAGTAGGCGTTGCAGCAGTATTAATTTTAGATACATTTATTACACCATCTCTATCACACCATACTGAAATGTATGCGCATCCTGCTAAGCGCTTAATAGCATCTCTATGAGACATTCTATTAAACCATGCATACGGTATAACTATGCTCTGTAAACTGCTATCAATAATATATTCTGTAGGAACTAGTCCAGCATCTACAAGTACTAATTCAAACAATTCATATAGTGTATTATTTTCATACACTTCAGATATATTAAAGTCTGAAAGTCTAAGTACTTCAAGTCTATCGCGTGCTGTAACAATAGCTTCTAATGTACCATCAGGTATATCCCATCCTATTGCCCAAAAGGTACCCAGCGGATGCCATTCAATTTCGTTTTCAATTATCTCTGCACCAAGCCAAGCGCGTACTTTTCTATTACGTTTAATAAGACCGTATCTTGGCGATGCTTCGTCACCCAGATTAAAATAACCATCAGCATTATTTAATGAAATATCAATCTCATTAGATGATACGGATCCAAGTGAAATAGTGCCACTTTGAGGCTCTAGTTCTTCTAATAAATTTATATCTATAATTCTATCATTATAGTATGTCTCAACTATTGCTGTAAAGAACTCTGTTAATTTTAATGTATTGTTACTATTGTTAATTTTAGTAATAGTCAACACTAATTTTGTTACGTTTAGTAATGTATCTATTGTCTTAAGCCATTTTACGTTTGTATTACCTGTTACTGTTTCTGTGTGTATTACAATATCATTGCTGTCATAACACTGGATAGTAAAATCTACTGGATAACTGTTTAGTAAGCTATCACCTATAACTTGTAAAAAGTAAATTGCACGTGGTGCAAATGTTACTTGTATTACTTGAGGAACAATAAAATCTCCATTTGTATCAGACAATACAGAACTCCACCAACCTACAGAATACCTAGATGATATAGGATGAAACGTTCCATCTAATTTATTGTCTAGTAATGAAAACCATTTATACTCAGGTGTTTCTTTACTATCAGCTAACTGTGATGCATCTGTATTATAAGCTGCGTCGCTTGCTGTAATATTAATAGTGTTATCTACAAATGGATCAGTGTACGTAATTTCAACTTTAGCATATGTTTGTCGTAAGGTTTCATTCATTATAGTATGGATATTAGTAATTTTGGTCACCTCCGATACTGCTATTATTTGTTCATCACTAACACTAAACGATGCTGTAAGTAAATCATTTTCAATTACACTATTTAATGCTAATATGTCTTCTGATGTTGAATATATAGACATATCTACTGACTCAGATGTCTGTACGTTTAAAACATCAGCACTTTCCAATGTATTAGATATTTCTGTAGTATCTAATACATTAACTGAAATATTATCAGTTAATGTAGTATCAACATGTAGCTCAGAATTATTGTCTTCTGTTACACTTAGTGTATCATCTGAATTTATTCTAGCTTCAATTAAAGTATCATTAGAATCTGTAACAGTAATAACATCAGTAGATGTTAACGATACTTCTGTATTAATGCTACTAGTACTTGATGTGTGTAATATATCTATTGAGTCTATTGAGACTTGTACTTCATTAGATTCAAAACTTACTACGCTAAGATTGTCGCTTCTACGCATTTCATATAAAGTAAAAAAGCTACTTTCATCACTTGAGATAATTATTGAATCATTTAGTTCTATAGAAACATCTACACCTGTTGTATTATAACTAGACAAGTTTAAGGAATCTGTACTTGTTATACCTGTATATACACTTAGACTATCTGTAACATCAAACTGTAAAGTATCTGAAGTTGTAGTTCTAACTTCTTGAGAACTACTTTCAGTAGTACTTACATTAACATCATCATTACGTAAAATATTATATGGACTAAATGCATCTACTACCTTGGCTACTACACCTTCTTTACTTATCTTTGAAATGCTTATTTCAAGTTTAGTTACATTATATGCTTGTGATAAGTTTTTTGACCAAATAACACTGTTATTGTTTGTAACTGTTTCAGTGTGTAATAATGTGCTATTGTTATATAGTTTAATTGTAAAATCTACAGGATACTCATTAAGTAATGCATCACCTGCTAATAACAGAGTATGTATTACTCTTGTGTCCATAATAGTTAAAGTAGGAGGCGGAGATAATTCACCGCCAATACCAGATAATGTGTTACCCCACCAACCTACTTGTAATTCACTAGACAAGCCAGGTAAAGAATATGATCCATCAAGAGTATTAGATGCTAGAGAGAACCATTTATATTGAGTAGCTACTATTGCATCATATACTTGATTAAGTTGTACAGAACTGATAATTCTATTATACTCTGATACGATTATAGTAGCCATTCATATTCTCCTTATTATGCGACAGTAATTGTAAGATCTACTTGCATTACCCAGGTTTGTCCAGATAATTTTGTACCGTTGTACTCAACAACTCTATTCAACATAGATCCACCTGATGCAGCATTGAATACACCCCATTCATTCCATGCAAAGTTACCTACAGATGGTCCAAGTGTTGATTGAAATGTTATGGTATTAGCACTAGTGATAGGATAACCACCATCCATAGATTTTCTATACTTATTTGTTGCAGCTTGTAAATCAGTTTGTACTACAGAAAAAGCAGTTGTACTATCACCTATACCAATATGCGAATTGGTATTGTCAAAGTGAATAGCAGATGCTCCTGTTAATAGTGACGTCATAACGTTTCGTCCAGCATTAGTCAATGGCATTAATTTCACCTCCAGCATTTTTTAAAATTCGTTCAGCTTCTTCACCTACAAAGATCTGTGTATGTTCTACAGTTTCGTATGGTTCATCTGTCTCAGGATTTTGACCTTTTTTAAACTTTTTTATCTTACAACAAGCAGTAACTTGAAGCTTAAGATCTTTTGTATTCATATTGTACCTTACCTTTCTATTAAGTTAAACGTTACATTTTTCCATATCCACTCCGCACCATCACTGTTCCTATGAAGTTCAGTAGGTATAGAACCAACATATACTTCTGCTGTTTTAGTTTCATTGTTTTCTATATATGTCAGTTCATAAAAGATTGATGAGGTATTCCAAATAGCGTCTAAAATAATATTAAGATCATAACTTGATATTGCCTCGTACGTAAAATAAAATTTACGCTTTTTGGCAATTAGATCACCTACTATAGTACCATTAGATAATCTATTAAGATCTGTAATATTGTATCGTTCTATCTTAAAGCTAGAAGGATTTTTAATGGGTACTGTATCAATTAAGAAATTTGGCATCATTATTTCCTTTCATTCTCAGATAGTCTAATTATGTTCATTTTTCGTTCTAATTCTTTTAATCCGCGATCATCAGCTACTAAGGTACCTACATATAATGGTCTTAATTGTTGCTGTTGATTATTATTGTTGTTAGCATTTACTATAGTACTTAGAATAGGTAGTAAAGTAGCTTGTAAACCATTTGATACAGCATCTACAAAAGGTTGCATCGCTCTGCTGTTTTCTAAAGGTATAATAGCTTCGGATTTGTTACCTTCAGATACATTTGCTATATGTGCTCTGTTAAATATACCACCAGTAGCATGACCAATTTTAGGTGCATCTATAGTATGCAATACTTGTGATACATTTGTATTAGGTGTAATCTTACTACTTTCATCACTCAGTTTGAAAAAATCTTTAAAGCCGTCAATAGCATCATCTAACCAGCCAAAAAGTTTGTCAAATACATTTATACCAAGATCATCTATCCAAGTAGTGAATGTTTTGTATAATGCATTCAACCCATTAAATACCGCAGTATTCATATCACTAATTTTGGTATTAACAGTATTGTATATATTAGTAAACTTTTCAAATACCGTCAAATCAGAGTCAGTAAGAATATTAAATATGTCTTTATGCATTTTACCAAATTCAATATCCACATCTATACCTAACAACTTTAATTTATTAGATACGAATGTTTTCATACTACCGAATTTATCTTTAGTAACATCGTACATACCAGTTACTTTTGTGCTTAGTGCATCGTACGCATTACCCATTGTTTCACTTATGTTATCTTTAATATTTTTAAATTTTGTTGCTGTTATCAGTCTAGTATTTTCAAACCATACACTTGCACTATTAGACATATTAGAAACATGTAATTTAAACGTGTCGTAACCATTAGATACATTAGTTCGTATTGACTCATAAATTTCACCGAATTTTTCAGAAGCAACTAAAGCCATATCATATGTCTTAGTACTAAACGTTGAGTACATAGTATCGAATTGTATAGTAACTTGTTCTGATGATAACGATAATCTTTGATCTATATTATCTTTAATATTGTTACCAAACTCTACAAAGAATCCCTTAGCATTATTAGTAAAGTCTTTAATTTTAGATCCAGCTTTATCTAGATTAGTATTAATTTTTTCTTCAGTTTTTGCTAATGAAGTTCCTACATCTTCTAAAGATGTAACAATACCATCTGCGAAGCCTTTTATAGCATCCCAGTTCTCTATTACTTTAGTAGCCATCCAACCTACTAGTGCACCTATAGCTGCTCCTATTACAGCTCCTACAGGACCACCAATAATTCCTAGAATAGCTCCGCCTAGTACTATACCCATGCCCATAGATATCTCGCCAACTTTAAAGTCGCCTGAGTTAAAACCTTCCATTATTAACTTGCCTATATGGCCTACTAATGCTCCAACACCAGTGCCGATTAAAGCACCAGCTGGCCCACCTATTAAGAATCCTATAGCAGTACCTATTCCAGCACCGATAGGTGTTACTGCTACTGACCAATCTCCTGTTTTTAATGCTTCATTTATGCTATTAATTATCCATGTAGCTAACGCAGCAATACCTACAACCATTGCACCACCTACAGGACCTAATGCAGCACCAGCTGCTAACCAAGCTGCTAATCCTAATAAACCAGTAGATATAGGAAAAATAATTTTGGAAAGATCTGAAAGTCCTAACGAGTTAGCTAATTTATCCCAAAACCAACCAGCTAGCATACCTATTGGGCCGCCTAACATACTACCTATCGGACCACCTAGTAGGAATCCAAGTGCTTTGCCAATTAAACCACCAATTGACATAGCAATTATTTTTTCTTTACCGCCAAGCAGTTCTGTAAAATTACCTACAAACGACTCTACCAATCCACCTACATTCATGTCTACATCATTTAAATCAAAGTCAAATGCTTCGAATCCATTAAACATACCACTAAAATCAACTTCAGGAGCGCTAGTATCAGAACTAGATTTAGTAAGCGAAAATACTTCGTCAAAACTTAATAAACCTTTGGCAGCTTTACTTGCACTATTTGATATGTCATCTAAAGAATCTCTAGTGTCATCAAGTTTATTATTAAATTTAGACACGTCATCTGCTCTATCACTAATGTCCTCAATAAATAATTTAGACGTATCTACATTAAATAAATTGAAGAAACTTTGATATAACTTGTTTATAGAATTACGTAAATTTTCACTTGAACCTGTTAAGAATATAAAAGTACCACCTAAAAGAGCAAACAATGACCATACTGGATGTGCTGCCAAAAAGTTTAAAGAAACTATTAAACCTCTTATAGCAGGTATCATTAATTTGATTGCATTTGTAGCTACAAGTGCTGATAAAGCACGTATTTTATATATAGACCAAGCAACACCAGCTGCTACAATTAAATTAGTAAACACTTTTAGTGCTTTAGAATTATCGGCTATTGCTTTTAACATGCCAGCATTAACACCTATGAAACCAATGATAACACCTGATAAAGCATTAAAAGCTCTCATAAGAGATACTACTAAAGATCTAAATATAACAAATCCTGATTTAACTGATGTCTTAAAAATATCACTTAGTACACTTAAATTAACTATAAGTGCGGTGACATCTTCTTTTATACTTGCAGGTATAACTTCGTTAAGTACGCCTGCTATACCTCTTAATTCATACACTGTACGAAGACTGTACATAACTTTTTCTATATCAGATAACACAACTTTCATATTATCTGTAAGAGGCTTTAACATACCAGAAAGAAACATAACTGAGTTATCTTTAATGTTACTAATTATTCCAATAGTAGTTTTAGAAGCATTATCTAATACCGTACCAAAACGTTCATGTAATCCATCTACTAATGCATTTATTGCTACACTTGCAGGTATTCCTAGATCACCTATACGCTCCATACTGTCACCTACAAGATTTAACTTTTCTTGTATTATTTCATACGCAGGTATACCAGCTTCAGCTAACTGTCTGACTTCCTGTTCCATTAATCTACCCTTTGTATAAATCTGACCAAGCGCTCTAGATACAGATTCTATTGCAACATCTGAGCCTTGAACAGTAGCTGCTTCTAATACGCCTCGCATTACGTACATAACATTTTGGTATTGTATACCATATGCTAATAAACGCTTTGCAGCAGCTTCACTTTGTTGAAAAGAAAATGGTGTAACTGCTGCAAAGTCTTTCAATACATTAATAAATTCAGTAGCTAAACTAGCACTTTTAAATAAACTAGTGTACACCATTTTAGCATATTCTAATTGATTAGAAAAGTCCCATACTGCATTAGTTGCCTGTCTTATAGCATTTAAACCACTGTAGAATACTTTAGATATTAAGATACCTTGTACTATTCTACCAACATCTTTAAATTCAATCTTTGATTTTTTTACTGGGTCCAACATACCTTCATTTATACTTTTGTTAAGCTTAGTAGAGTAGGTATTTGCAGTGTCAGACACTTTACGCATGTTTTTAACAAAATCTTGTATATTAAGTTTCATTTTAGCATTAAGAACTGCTACTGTTGCCATACTACCTCCATTACCAGCCTGGTATTTTGTCTATGTGTGTAAAAATATCTTTTTCTTTACGTTTACCATTTTGTGCCATTACAATTTCCATATGCACATTAAGTAAAGATAAAAATTTTCTTGGTGTAATATTCCAAAATTCTTTTTCTGATAAGCGTAACCATACAGTCCCAACATAATACAGATAAGGCCAATCCCATGAATCATTAGTATCAAATGGATTGACCTTATCAGTGGGACCACTTAGTTTGGGTGATTTAAGCTTTCACCGTTTTCTTCGTCTTCTGAAGGCATATCAGATTCAAAAACACTATTTAGTCTTTCAATTAATTCACTGATGTATGCCATATCTATTAAGTTTCCGACTTGCTTTTCAGTTAGATTTTCTTCATCAATATGAAGAAAGCCAGCCCATAAGATACATCTTAATGCTTTGAAACTATTCTTTTCTAACAGATCAAAAGCTTTTTGAGCTTCTCCATATATATCTTCTAACTCAGCCATAGCATTGAGCGTGAACTTTAATTCACGCTCGACGCCGTCACTGAGTACTATTTTAATAGCTTTTCGTTTAACATCTTTAACATTGCTCATTAAAATTTCCTCCTACGAAATTAATTACGCGTCTATCGTACTAGTAGGTAATTTAGGTGCTTCAAACCATGCTGCGATAGTTACAGGATTAGCGGTAGGGTGCTCAGCATCTATTTCATACTTCCAAGGGTTTACAGGATCTCCTGCTCCTAAACTGATATCAGTTGATAGTCGTACGAATTGACCCATGATTGTATCTGCTTGGAAACTAATTGAATCACCTTTAGTTTCGCTGTCATCATTAGGTTCTGTAAACTTACCTTTAAATAACCATACATACCTGTACGTATTG
>Ga0194138_10000996_pt1 | contig 13459 bp, 13 predicted proteins | sample TARM_MetaG_T2_14_FD_134022 | JGI IMG/M metagenome (GOLD analysis project Ga0194138, IMG submission 134022) | Freshwater microbial communities from Pennsylvania, USA, analyzing microbe dynamics in response to fracking - TARM_MetaG_T2_14 (version 2) | ecosystem: Environmental > Aquatic >...
TTTGTAGTTGGAACATATTAAAAACCACTTAAATCGCTCTATTAAAAGCTTTAAGTGGTTTTTCTCTTTGTTGTATTAAGTTGTGAACTTTATTTTTTTCGATACTCAACTATAAAACTCGGGTTATATCATATAATATCTAAAGGTGTTGTCAAGTAATTTATAGCGGTTTGTATGCGAAACTTTAGATGGTTGTATGACATCTTTTAAGTTGACTTTTTTGTATTACAACACTTATAATACAACTGTAAGAATTATTAATATTAAAGGAGGAAACAAAGTGAAAAAATTAATGCTTTTCTTAACGGCTATCATGTTTGTGTTTGTAGCAGCATGTAGCGGTGATGTTGAAGTTGATTACGTGCGTATTAGCACTGGTTTAGTTGAACTAGAACCTGGGGAAACTGAAACTGTTGAAGCGGAACTAGTTCCTAGTGACGCTGTGGGAGAAATTACATGGATATCGCAAAACACTAGTGTTGCGACTGTTGAGGATGGTACGATTACTGCTGTTGCAGCTGGGGTTACTACTGTAACTGTTGCAGCTGGCGATGATCGTGCATATATTGAGGTACGAGTAACTGAGCCTGTTGATCCAGATCCAGACCCGGATCCAGACCCAGAACCGGTAGGTCAATATAAACCAGGTATCCATTTTGGTACTGATGGTGCAGATGACAACACAATTCATGCAGTTGTTGCCGTTGATAACGATGGTTACCTTGAATACATGTTAATCGACAGTGTTTATGTATCAGGTGATAACGTTACAACAAAACGTTCATTAGATGATGGGTGCGAATACCGCATGCATTTAAGTGATGAATACTGTACACCAGTTGAAGGAAAATTATTATGGCATCAACAAGTAGATCGCTTAGCAGCTGACATCGTTGAGGCACAAGAAATTCCTGAGTATGCAATGGACGGAACAAAATTTGATTCTAGCGCGGATGATATCGTTGCGGGTGTAACAATCAATGTTGATGGTTACATTGCAGCTGCGACAATGGCGCTTGAAGCTGCGTTACTTGCAGATGATGAAACACCAAGTGATTATGTTAATGACTCTTTACCTGATGAGGGAGATTATCTTCCAGGATTACATTTAGGCTATACAGAAGGTCATAGAAACACTTATGCAGCACTTTATGTAAATGGTGCAGGTGTAATGCAAGACTTATTCATCGATAGCGTTTATGAAAACGGTGATACTAACACGACAAAACGCTCTATGGATGGTGGATGTGAATACCGCATGCATTTAAGTGATGAATACTGTACACCTACTGAAGGTAACTTACTTTGGCACCAACAAGTAGATTTAATTATTGCTGATGTACTTGAAAACCAAGAAATTCCTACTTATGCATTTGATGGGACTAAATTTGATGCAGAAGCTGATGACACAATTGCTGGTGTTACCATCAATGTAGATGCTTATTTAGATGCAACAGATATGGCAATCAAACGTGCATCATATGGGGAGTATACACCAGGATTGCATTTTGGTACAGATGAAGATGAAGATACTACTACTCACGCTGTTGTTGCTGTTAATGAGCAAGGGCATATTGAATATGTATTCATCGATAGTGTTTATGTATCAGGTGATGATACAATCACAAAACGTACTTTAGATGGTGGATGCGGATACCGTATGCATTTAAGTGATGAATACTGTACACCAACTGAGGGTAACTTACTTTGGCACCAACAAGTTGATCTATTAGCTGAAGACATTGTAAAACATCAAGAAATGCCTTCATATACAATGGATGGAACTAAATTTGATGCTACTGCTGATGATATTGTAGCGGGTGTAACGATTAATGTCGATGGTTATATTGCTGCTGTTGAAATGGCGCTTGAAGAAGCCGGTCTTGAAGATGGTGAACACCCTACTGACTTTACTGAAGATTATCCACTTGAGGGTTCTTATGAACCAGGATTATACTTCGGATATACTGAAGGACATAGAAATACTTATTCATTAACTTACATTGCACAAGATGGATTCATCCAAGATGTATTTATTGACAGTGTTTATGTTAATGGAGATACTCATACAACAAAACGTTCGATGGATGGTGGGTGTGAGTACCGTATGCATTTAAGCGATGAATACTGTACACCAACTGAGGGTAACTTACTTTGGCACCAACAAGTTGATCGTTTAGAAGCAGACATTTTAGAACATCAAATGATTCCTGTTTACTCAATGGATGGTACTAAATTAGACCAAGACGCTGATGATGCAGTAGCTGGTGTTACAATTAATGTTGATGCTTATATTGCAGCAACTGATATGGCACTTAAACAATCATATTATGGTGAATATACTCCAGGATTACACTTTGGAGATGACGATGATGAGGCTTCTACTACGCATGCAGTAATCGCTGTAGATGAAAGAGGATTCATTACTGATATCTTTATTGATAGTGTTTATACATCAGGTGAAAACGTAACAACTAAACGTTCATTAGCTGATGGTTGTGGGTATAAAATGCATTTAGATCAAGAGGCTACTGAACCATGTACGCCAACTGAGGGTAACTTACTTTGGCACCAACAAGTTGATAAGTTAGCTGCCGATTTAGTGCGTTACCAAACAATGCCTAATTATACAATGAATGAAACTAAGTTTGATTTTGAAGCTGATGACGCTGTTGCAGGGGTAACAATCAATATCGATGGTTACTTAGCAGCCGTTGATGCAGCAATGGAAAACGGACTTAGAACTTCAGGACGTCCATCAGCAGATTACGCTGGTGAGCGTGGAGAATATACACCTGGATTATATTTAGGGTATACTGATGGGCATAGAAACACTTATGCATTAGCTTATATTAATGACAATGGTTACTTAGCAGATTTATTCATCGATAGCGTTTATGTTAGTGGAGAAATTAACACGACTAAACGTTCTATGGATGGTGGATGTGAATACAGTATGCATCTTAGTGATGAATATTGTACACCAACTGAGGGTAACTTACTTTGGCACCAACAAGTGGATTTAGTCATTGAAGATGTACTTGAAAACCAAGAGGTTATTGATTATACATTTAATGATACTAAATTCGACTTAGATGCTGATGACGCTGTTGCTGGTGTTACTATTAATGTAGATGCTTACTTAGCGGCTACTGAAATGGCACTTACAAGAGCACTGCCTGAAGCTGAATAATTTAAACCAAATTAAAAGAGGATTGAAAAATCCTCTTTTTTTTATGTCACAATCAATCCGGTAATAATGATGAGCCATACAATCACAGTCCCATAGACCACCTGTGTCCTTCTTTTGGGTGTTGTTCTTACTTTAAAGCGTTCAACAACCCAGATAATAAGTTGTGCTAATACTAAAGCATAAAGTATACTTGCAACAACTTTAAACGTTAAACGAAAGACGATAAAGAGTCCTATGACTAAAAAGCTATAAATCATTTTGCCTTCTTTCGTTTCAGGTGAAGTGGTATATTCAGGAATCAAAAACACTAAGCTAAAGGCGGTCGGTCCGAGCCATAAATTCGTAAATAAAAAGCTAAAGGTATAATCTTTAAATAGATACAGTGCAACTGTAAAAAGCGTGAGATGAACAATAGTCGCTTTTAAAATCATCCGGTCAATCGCTTTAGCGATCACTAAGTAAATCGCCGCAAACGCTAAAAAGATAAATGCTGCACTTGAAATGGTAAATCCTTCATAAAAACCAATCAGTAATCGAATGAATGAAACATCTTCTATTGTCCCTTCAAACATACTAATGAATGTATCAGAGATATTTAGTCGTTCGCCAAATGCCATTTGTGAAAAAATTAGGCCAAGTAAAATAGGATCAACTAATTGTTCTTTAAAGACCGAGGCAAACATACTTTTAAATAAGATAGTAATAATCAGCGCCAATATTAGCACCAATATATTAGCCCTTAACGGCGTTAATAGTGCAATAATAATCGCAGTATTTATCGGTTCAATAAAGGGCTGATAATGGTCAAACACAAGCGGTTTTTCTTCTTTTTTACTAATAATAACTTTATATGCAATCATAAATAAAACACTAATGGATAGTTGTGCTAACCCAAAAAGTAACAACATATGATCCAACAACAAAGCAATGATAAGAGAGATCACTGTAATTATTAATAGTGCGATATGCATGCTTAAAGATTTTTTATAGGTATTTTCGATTGTACTAAGAATCGGCGTTTTTATCATAACTTACGCCCCCTAACAATCTTTTTAGCCTCTTTAACCGCATCCATCACAGGAATCTTAGAAGGGCAATAAAAACTACATAGTCCGCATTCTATACATAAACTTGGTTTTAAGTATCCTACCATCTTGTGATGATCCATCGTGTGCAAGATTTTTGAAGGGATAATTCCAACCGGACAATGATCATTACATTCACCGCAGGCAATACACTCATATCTATCTCTATCAATGGCTTCAGTGATGTGAAAACTGTGCATACTTAATTCAATGGGAAAGTTCGTCGATTCAATCCGCTCATCTTGTAAGAGATGATTCAATAAAATGGTTGGTGTTGGTGTTTCTAAAAGCCCACCAAGTAGCTCTAAGATGTCTTTAAAATGCGTCCCTATTCGCACATCAATCATGGAAGGGACACTAATACTATCGCCACTGACGATAATGGTATTAATCACCGGTGGATGATGGTTAATCATCAAATCATATAAATGAAAGACACGTTCTAGTGTTATAAAATTATAGTCAGACTCTGTCATTAACGCTCCGTTAAAATAATGGTTGATGGCTTGATATAAATGATCTTCTTCTGTAATATCAACTACTTTTATTTGATAGGTTGGCTCCTTAAATTCACTTAATACCCTTGTGTCCATATCTTTAGTAATTAATAATATCACACATGTTAGTTTATATAGTTTTACCAATCCATCAAGCGTTTCTTTAACAATATCGATGGAATCATTGAGTGCAACCTGGTCTAAACTTACAAAGGGTTCATTTCTTGAAAACATTGGAACCATCAATTGTTTAAATGATTTAATATGCCACGCTTCAAAAGGTTCATAGGTTTTAAAGTATCGTTTGATTAAATCTTGGGCACTAAAATGTTTAAGATGGGGATATTTCGAATCTTTTCGGTCGTTTTCTATAAACGCATGATAAATTGTATCGATTTGTTCGATGGCTTTCACAGTCCCACTGACAGTCGCATATGCGCCATAAGTTTTATGAGTTAAAGGTTGGCCGACTGTAACCGTGTCATTAACCTTAATTTTTAAATGATTATTGTTTGTCGTGTGCAGCGGAATTTCTACTACACGCGGATGTCTTAAGCTTTTTCGTTTAGATATCACGGAATCACCTCTTTTTCCTACATGTCTATTATACCAAAACTTACCCTTAAAAACTTGCATTTTGTTGTAATACATATTGAATATTTTATCGCGTGTGCTATAATTCAATAGATAGCGAAAGGAATGATGATTTTGAAACGATTTTTAATGATTAGTATGATGATTTTAGTAGGATTATTATCATTTAATATAGAATCAAACACCCTGCATGCAGAGGATACAGAACTCCAACGTCATTTTCAGACTTATACCAGTTACTTTGACACATCTTTATCCATTCAAATCTATCTTGAAGAAGGCGTAAATCCTGATCCTATTTGGGATATAGTGGATTCAGAATTTAAAAAGCTTCATGAACTCGCAACACGATTTGAAAGTTTTGATGGATTAACCAACGTTAAAACCATTAATGATAATCCTGATGTTGCGCACGAAGTTGATCCTGCTTTACTAGATATCACCTTACTAAGTTTAGATTATTATAACAAAACTAACGGACTTTTCAATGTTTCTTTGGGCCCTGTGATTGATGTATGGGATTCATACCGCACGGATTGCTTAGAAAACGGAAATTGTGCAGTCCCTTCACAAAGTGAATTAGAAAACGCTAATAAGTATGTTAATATTGATAATATTGTCGTTAATGAAGAAGATTCAACCATTATGGTAACTGATGGGACGTTATTAGACCTTGGTGGGATTGCTAAAGGGTATGCCGCTAAAGTTGTTGGAGATTTATTAAAAGACCACCATGCTGTAGAAAAGTTCTTACTTAATGCAGGAACATCTAATATTGAAGTCTTTGGCGATCACCCTAATCCAGAACGTGTAAACGGTGAATGGCGTGTTGGTCTATCTGATCCTAACAGTACAAACCCTATTGTTTCAGAAACATTTGCGAGCATTCAAATATTTAGTGGCGATAATGTCATGACAAGTGGTGATTATCAACGTTTTTATACCGTGGATGAGGTAGAATATCATCATTTAATTGATCCTTTTACCTTGTGGCCAGCAAATACGATGCGCGCGGTTACTGTGGTTGGACCTGATGGTGCAATTGGTGATATTTATGCAACAGCGATGTTTATGATGGATGTTGAAGATGCGCTTAATTTTATTAACGCAATCGATGATTATGAAGCGCTGATTTACGGGATTGATAATTTAGCTTATATGAGCGAAAATTTTGAAGATAAACATTTGGTCGAACTAACCATTGATATCGGTGATTTAGAACAAGATGATCCGTCTACTTCAGGTGAAGAACCTGTTGAAAATGATGACAACGCAAACCGCGCGGTAATTATTATTGCTGTTGGGTTTATTGTGATTATGGGGTCGATTGGAGCTGTATCATATTTTCTTAAAGTGAGAAAACGTTAAAACACAGTGAAAACTGTGTTTTTTTATTGCATAAGTACATTAGATGTGTTTTCTTCTAACTTATACTATAATGAATTTAAGATTGTAATTAAGGAGGATTCGAATGATTATAGGTGTATTAAAAGAACGTACTGAAGGTGAGACACGTGTTGCCTTAGTCCCACAACATATCCCTCAGCTTAAAAAAAAGGATTATCTTGTGTATCTTGAAAAAGGGGCTGGATTAACCGCAGGTTATCAAGATGAAGTGTATCTTGATAAAGGGGCTATAGTTAAAGACAAAGAATCCATTATTAAAGACGCGGACATTCTCTTAACTGTGCGTGCAGGCGCTGCAGCTGGTGATGGGGTTGAACTTGCTAAAAAGCTTAAGGCAAAACAAATCATTATTGGGATGATGGAGCCTTATCAAAAACATGAAGCATTCAATCATTATAAAAATCAAGCTGTTACTGCTTTTTCTATGGAACGCATTCCAAGAACTACACGTGCACAAAGTATGGATGTATTATCCTCAATGGCAAATCTTGCGGGATACGCATCGAGTATTATCGCTGCACAACATTCTACTAAAATTTTTCCGATGATGATGACAGCCGCTGGGACAATCCCACCTGCACAAGTCTTTATTTTAGGGGTTGGGGTTGCAGGACTACAAGCCATAGCGACATCCAAGCGTCTTGGTGCGGTAGTCAGTGCTTATGATGTGAGAAGCGAAGTTAAAGAACAAGTACAATCACTAGGGGCTAAATTTGTTGAATTTGATTTAGAAAGTGCTAGTGGTGAAGGTGGATACGCTAAAAAAATGGATGAGGCTTATTATGAGAAACAACGTTTGTTGATGCAAGATGAATTAAAAACAAAAGACGTAGTCATTACCACTGCTAATATCCCTGGTAAAAAAGCACCGACTTTAATCACTGAGGCGATGGTGAAAACCATGCAACCAGGCAGTGTGATTGTTGATTTAGCTGCTGAACGCGGAGGAAATTGTGCCTTAACAGAAGCCGGTAAAACAGTAACCAAGTATGGTGTAACCATTGTTGGGCCTTTAAATTTAGCCGCATCTTTTAATCATAATGCTAGTATGCTTTATTCTAAAAACATTACGACATTCTTAAACAATTTATGGAAAAAAGATGAGCAAGTGATTAATTTTGATGATGAGATTGTAGCTAAAACCGTTTTAACACATGATAATAAAATACTCGCAGAACCATTAATGGATGATTTAGGAGATGATAAAGCATGACACTTATTTATTTAATAACAATATTTGCGATGACAGTTTTTTTAGGGTTTGAACTTATCACTAAAGTCCCTGCCACACTTCATACACCTTTAATGTCTGGGTCTAATGCAATTAGTGGGATCACGATTGTTGGGGCAGTTGGGGTTTTGTTGACACAACTGACTTATGGTGAGGTTGGAATCTTCCCTTTTATCTTAGCCGCAATTGCACTTTTATTTGCGACTATTAATGTAGTCGGTGGGTTTGTCGTTAGTCACCGTATGCTTGATAAGTTTAGGGGGAAAAAATAATGGATTATACACTACTCGCAAATGCAAAAGATGTCATAGTAGCACTCTTTTACTTAGTCAGTGCTATCTTATTCGTTCTTGGTATAAAGAATTTATCTAAACCTAAAACAGCCCCACGTGGAAACATGCTAGGTGCTGCTGGGATGTTAGTTGCCTTTCTTACTGCACTGGTTGATTTTGGCGTTGTTGTTGATCCTGCTAGTGAAACGATTACGACTCAGTTTCAGTATTGGTACATATTATTAGCTGCAATCATCCTTGGGAGTTTTATAGGCGTTTATTCAGCCATTAAAGTAAAAATGACAGGCATGCCGCAAATGGTTGCGATTTTTAACGGTTTTGGTGGCGCAGCATCATTTTTAGTTGCTGGTGTTTTTTATAGTTTTGAAATTGCTGTTGGTAACACCTTAGGGGTCCCTTTACTCATAGCGACATTCCTTTCAGGTCTTATTGGGGCAGTGACTTTTACAGGTAGTTTTATCGCTTATGCAAAGTTACAAGGGTTAAAAATCATTCCTGATAAACCGCTTGTTTTTAAAGGGGATTTAGCTTTTAAAGGATTATTATTAGTGGTGTTATTAGTCCTTGGGGGATTAATGATTGTTAATTCAACCATGCCAATCTATTATTGGTTAGTCGTTTTAGGCGGATTCATTTTAGGTGTCTTTTTAGTTATTGGTATTGGTGGGGCTGATATGCCTGTTGTTATTTCTTTATTAAACTCTTATTCAGGAATAGCTGCTGCTGCTACAGGATTTGTTTTAGGCAATACAGTCCTTATTATTGCTGGGTCATTAGTAGGGGCAAGTGGAATTATCTTAACACTCATTATGTGTAAAGCGATGAACCGATCACTTCTGAATGTCTTCTTTGGTGGGTTTGGTGGATCTAAAAGCACTGAACAAACTGATGATATCTATGAAGGCAAAGTCACCAGTACTAACGCAGACGAAGTCGCAATGATTTTAGAAACCGCTCAACGTGTAGCAATTGTCCCTGGATATGGTATGGCTGTCGCGCGTGCTGCAACCGCAGTAAGGCAATTAACCGACCAACTTGAAAAAGCCAATATTGAAGTGATCTTTGGGATTCATCCTGTTGCTGGGAGAATGCCTGGTCATATGAATGTATTATTGGCTGAGGAAAACATTGCCTATGAAAAATTACTTGATTTAGAGACAATTAATCCAACGTTTGATAAAACAGATATCGTAATCGTGATTGGCGCAAATGATGTGGTTAACCCTGTTGCGCGTGAGGCAAATAGTCCAATTTCTGGAATGCCTATACTCGATGTTGATAAAGCACGAAGTGTTGTTGTAATTAAACGTTCCTTAAGTCCAGGCTTTGCAGGCATTCCTAATCCGTTATTTGCAAAAGATAACACCTTAATGTTATTTGGTGATGGGAAGCAAGCCGTTGAAGATATTATTAAAGCTTATAAAGAATTATAAACAAAAAGAACAAATCAGATAATGCTCTGATTTGTTCTTTTTAATATCGCTCTAAAGCGATGTTATGTTCTAAAATTTGAATCAATTTTTTACTAATTAAGCCCGTAAATACACCCGTTGGTATACTCAGTGCAATTAATACCGGTAAATAAGTAATCAACTCTTGTGTTGATAAGATAAATATGGCGGTTAAAATTTGTCCAACTGCATGGCCAAATGATCCCATAACACTTACACTAATAACACTAAACACTTTAATCTTCTTAAAAATAACCATTAACGTAAAGGCTAAAACACCACCACCTAAACTTAACCAAAATGTAGGACTAAATAAAGCTGTAAATAATCCAACAAGGAAAATTCTTAAAAGCAATAGTGTCAGTGCATCTCTTACCGTAAATAAATATAAAACGATTAATATTACAATATTCGCAAGGCCTAATCGCACCATAGGTAACCCTGTGAGGCCCCCAATTGCGACACGCTCTACAATGTTTAATACAACGCTAACGCCTAGCAATATTGCAAGGAGTACAAGTCTTCTTGTTTGCATATTATCACCACTCAATTATTCTATCATTTTAAGGGGTGATTTACAATCATTTTTAGTCCTTCATTTTGTCTAAATTAAAGTAAGCGATTCCGACTGTTCCAGCCCCTGTGTGTGCCCCAATAACCGGTGTAATCGGAGCGGCATAATAGCGATGATTTGGATAGTGTTCTTCAATAATCCCTTTAACATATTCATACCCTTTTGTGTTATCACTTGTATCGTAAGTAATCACAAAGTTATTAATCTCTTTTAAATCTTTTAGAACATGCTCAACCATACGATCAAGCGCTTTTGATTGCGTTCTAACTTTTTCAAAAGGCACAATTTTTCCTTCATCATTCACTTCTAATATTGGTTTAATTTTTAAAACTGACCCTAAAAATCCACTCGCACCACTTAAGCGACCATTTTTTACAAGTAATCTTAAGTTATCTACCATAAAATATTGTTTACGTGATAAAGCGAGTTTCTTAATATAGTCTAAAATCTCATCGACACTTTTATCTTCATCAATAAGTCTTAGGGCTTCAATACTAATAAACCCTTCACTAATCGCTGCGTTCTTTGTATCAAACACATGGATATTGAGATTTCCTTGATACGCATTTTTAGCCATTAAACAGGTTTGATAGGTTCCACTTAATGCACTTGAAATGGTTATAATAATGGCATTTTCATAGCCTGCTTCTTCAATTGTTTTTAATGTATCTTCAATATCCCCAGGACTAGGCATACTAGAACGTGGGACTAATTGTTTATCTTCATTAATGGCTTGATAAAACTCATCGGCTGTAATATCAACAAAATCATTAAACGTATCATCGTTCATCATAATTTTACAGCGAATCATAAATAAGTTATCACTTTTTACTTCAACATAATCTAAACACCCTGTACTTACAGCAACAATAGCAGTTTTTTTCATAAATTATTCTCCTTTTTTGTTTAAAAATTTATACAAAATACTTAGTGGCCAAAACAATACACCTAAACTTGGTACAATAAACCACCAACCATACGAACTAAAATAATTAATGTTAACGGTGAATAAAATAGCAATAATAATTAAGGTACTTAGTGAGGCAAATAATAAGTCATTTTTATAATGTCTTATCGTTTTTTGACGCTTATAGCGCTTTTTTTCTTTTTCAACATTCGGCAAATAAAAATCTTCTAAATCGCCAAACTCAGTAATGGTTTTGTCGATTGCAGCTTTTTCCGATAATCCAGCATCTTTTAAATCCTCTACTTTTTCATAAAGCATTTCTTTGATGATATTTAAATTCTCTTTTTGAGGTGGCTCTTTTTTAAAGAGTCTTTTCACGAATTGATCAATTTCTTTCATCATCTTCCTCCAAAAGCAGTGACATAATATGCTTCAATTCTTCCCACTCTGACAATTTCTCTTTAAAATACGCTTTCCCGAGGGTCGTAATCTTATAGTAACGGCGTTTTCTTCCATGGGATTTTGTTCCAATATATGAGGTAATAAGCTCTTTTTTTTCAAGGCGTTGAACCATAGCATAAAGGGTCGCCTCCTTGATTAAAAATGCATTGTCAGTGCGTTTAGCAATTTCACTTGCAATTTCATAGCCATAATGGTCTTTTTCAATAATGAGCTTAAGAATGACACTTTCTAAATGGCCTCTTAATATATCTGAGGTAATCGGCACAAAAAACACCTCTACTTTCACAACTTGATGTCATAATTTTAACATTCTTTAAGTGTAAAAGTAAAGATGTTTATATTGCGTTAATATTTGTTTTTAAAGTATTCAGATAATTTGGCTAAGCTTTCGATTAATAGTGTATTTTCTTCAAGTTTCATATCTTCAACAACTGCATCAATCATTTCATCATGAAATGACTCATGAATCGCTAAGACATCTCTTGCTTTTTGAGTTAGCCTTATAAAGACTTTACGGCGATCGCCTTCTTGACTAAAGCGTTCACAATACCCTTTATCTACTAACCGATTAATCGATGTAGTAAGCGTACCAACTGTAACTCTTAAACGCGATGCAATATGACTCATCGTAGGATCTTCAGATTTATCGATTGCTTCTAACACATGAACCTCGTTCATCGATAGTTTGACACCAAGTTCTTTAAGATTTTGTTGTTCTATACTTAAAATATGATTGAATACTTCAACCAATAATTCATTTAACAACTCTTTCGGGGATTCTGGCATAAACGGCCTCCTCAATAGTATTATATCTTTATTATAGACTATTATACCTTTTTAATCCACCCTATTGCAAGCGCATCAGGCCCTGCATGCGCCCCTACTACTGGTGTTAAAGGATAATCATTGATTGTTTTTAATTCAGGTCGGCCCTCCAGTAACATCTTTCGCACCTGATCAACTGTTTCTCCTGCATGGGCATGCACAATAAACACTTCAATTTCTGTTTCTGGATGATCTTGTAAAAATTTCTCTACAATACGGTTAATTGCTTTTTGTCTTGTACGAATCTTCTCGACTGCTTCAATTTTACCTTCGCGTGTTAAGTGAAGCGTGGGTTTTATTTTTAAGAGGGATCCTAAGAACCCACTAGCTCCACTTAAACGCCCGTTTTTCACTAAAAACTTCAACGTGTCCACTGAAATATATAATCCTTGGTTTTCTCTAATACGATATAAATGATCTAAAATAGCAGTTGTATTTCGGCCTTCTTTTGCAAGACGCGATGCTTCGAGTGCCATATGGGTTTCAGCATACGCAACACTGAGTGAGTCAAAGACTGTCACTTTAACCCCTTCAACCATATTGGCTGCCATTTTAGCCCCTTCAAATGTTCCACTAAGTTTAGAAGAAATCGTAATAACAATAATTTCTTCATACCCTTCATCACGCATCGTTTCATAGGTTTGTAAAATCACACCAGTTGCTGTTTGTGCTGTTCTTGGGGTTAACTCTGGATTTTCTCTTAACATCGTGTAAAACTCATCTGCTTTAATATCAACAAAGTCTGTGTATTCATCATTTCCAAATAATAGTGTTGAACGAAGAACTCTAATATCATACGGATGCTCTAAATAATCGATACCTGAGTTCCCACATACAACGATTCCAATTTTATTCATATACTGCCTCCATGTTTTGTTTTGATATTCAAAATGTTTCTTTATCAAAGTTTATCAATAAAGTCCCAGATTGTCAATCAAAA
>Ga0194138_10000998_pt1 | contig 13454 bp, 10 predicted proteins | sample TARM_MetaG_T2_14_FD_134022 | JGI IMG/M metagenome (GOLD analysis project Ga0194138, IMG submission 134022) | Freshwater microbial communities from Pennsylvania, USA, analyzing microbe dynamics in response to fracking - TARM_MetaG_T2_14 (version 2) | ecosystem: Environmental > Aquatic >...
GCGGGTGATGCGGCGCGCCGGTGCCACGCGGCCTTCGTCCTCGGCCGGCAGGCGCGGCGGCGGTGCTTCGGCCATGCCTTCGACGATGCGGATGTCGGCATGCGCGCGCAGGGCGTCCATGTCCGCCAGCAGGGGCGCGAGCCGGCTCTTGGCGACATCGGCCACGTCGCCGGCCGCGATCCACAGTGCATGTTCGGCGCGGGTGAGGCCGACGTAGAGCAGGCGTGCGTCCTCGGCCTGCTGTTCGCGCTTGAGCGCCTGGCCGGCGTCCTTCCAGTCCTGCGCGTCCTTGTCGATGCGCCAGTGCAGCGTGCGCGTGCCGGTTTCGGCGTCGTGGACCACGCGGCAACGCCCGGTCTCCGGCGGGCTGGTGCCCAGGCCGGCAAACGGCAGGTACACCAGCGGGTATTCCAGCCCCTTGCTCTTGTGCAGGGTGACGATCTGCACGCGGTGCGCGTCCGATTCCAGCCGCAACAGTTGCGCCTCGTCGCCCTCGTCGGCGCCAGCCATCTGCGCAGCCAGCCAGTCGATCTGGCCGTGCAGGCCGAGCGTGCGCGTGGCCGCTTCCTGCAGCAGCTCGCCCAGTTGCAGGTAGTTGGTCAGGCGGCGCTCGCCATCAAGCAGGCCGAGCAGGCGTTCGGCCTGCTGCGCGCACACCTCGGTGACCAGCGCGAGCGGGCCGTCGTGCTGCCAGCGTTCGCGCCAGGCCAGGCATTGGCCCTGATGCCGGCGTTGCGCATCGCCTTCGGTTTCCAGCGCGGCGATGGCGGCGGCATCCAGCCCCAGCAGCACGGTGGCCAGTGCGGCGCGCAGGCGCCCGCTGTCGGCGGGCTGGTGCAAGGCCAGCAGCAGCGCGCGCAGCTCGGCGGCCTCGTCGGTGGCAAACAGGCTCTGCTTGCCGGCCGCGACCGCCGGCACGCCGGCACGGGCCAGCGCCTGCTGCACGCGCGCGGCATCCTTGTGGTTGCGCACCAGCACGGCGATGTCGCCCGGCCGCACCGGCTTGCCGTCGATCAGCGCAGTGCCCGCGCGCGCGTCTGCCAGCACGCGGTGGAGGTGCGCCACGCAGGCGGCGGTGGCGGCCTCGCGCGAGGCATCGGCCTTGAGCGGCGTGCCGTCGCCGCTGCGCAGCAGGCGCAGGGTGAGCGCCGGGGCCGCCACGCCATCGCGCAGGTAATCGGCATCATGGCGGCGGGTGCCCGGCAGCACCGGTTCGAAGGCGATGCCGGGCTGCGCGAAGGCCTCCTCGCCACGGCGTTCGGCGCCGTCGTACAGGGCCTGGATCGCGCGCAGCACCGCCGGGCGCGAGCGGAAATTGTGGTCCAGCCGCGGCGCGAGGCTCGCCACCGCCTTGGCCGCCAGATAGGTGGCCACGTCGCCGCCGCGGAAACCGTAGATGGCCTGCTTGGGGTCGCCGATCAGGGCGAGCAGCTGCGTGTCGCCATCGGCGCTGGCGTCCGCCGCATCGGCCGCGCGCGGCGTGCCGAACACCTGCGCGAAGATGCGCCACTGGCGTGCGTCGGTGTCCTGGAACTCGTCCACCAGCGCAACGCGGTACTGCGCGCGCAGGCGCGCGGTCAGTGCGTCGCCGCGTGCCCCGGCCAAGGCTTCGGCCACGCCGGCGATCAGGTCGTCGTAGGTCTGCACGCGGCGCGCGCGCTTGAGGGCGGCCAGACGCGCGCGCCCTTCCTCGCGCAGGTCGTGCAGCAGGTGCATGGAGGCGGCCATGCGCCACGCGAGGTGGCGCTCGCGCGCGGCCAGCCAGTCGGCAATCGCCGGCTGCAATGGCGAAACCGGGGTCTTGCCGGCGAAGTCCTTCTTCGTGCCCTTGGCCAGCGCCTCGTGGGTGAGCTTGTCGAGCTTTTCGCCGAAGGCGATGGCCGGATCGGGATGGCGGCTCCAGCCACGCAACTCGCGCTGCAAGGCCTGCACCCAGTCGGTCTTGTAGACGTTCTTGTTGAGCATGCCGGCGTCGATGGCGGCCAGCACGTCGGCAAAGTACGCATCGCCGTGCGCGATGATCGCGTCGGCCAGGCGCGTGGCCGGCGCCGACAGGTCCGGCGCCTGCGCATCGGCCGCGGCGCCATTGCGGGCAGGCCGCAGCGGCAGCGGGCCGCACAGCGCCTCCATGTCCTCGGCCAGCGCGTCCGGGCCGGACCACAACCCGGCCAGCGCGATGGCATCGCCGGACTCGTGCGCATGCCGTCGCCACAGGTCGGCGGCGACTTCGGTCATCAGCGCCTTGTCGTTGGCCAGCAGGTCGGTGGCGGCGAAACCCTGCCCAGCTTCCAGCGCATGCTCGCGCAGCACCCGCGCGCAGAAACCGTGGATGGTGAAGATGGCGGCAAGGTCGGTTTCCTCGGCGGCGGTACGCAGTCGCGCGGCCAGCTGTTCCGCGGTTTCGCGCACGCCTTCGCGTGCCAGATGCGCGTCGATCACCGCGCGGGTCAGCGCGGCCTCGTGGCCTTCGTCGGCCGCGGCCTGCGTGCCGACCAGCGCGGCGGCCAGGGCCAGCCGTTCGCGAATGCGCCGACGCAGCTCCTGGGTGGCCGCCTCGGTATAGGTGACGGCCAGCACCTGGCCCATGCGCAGGCCGTCCTCGACGATCAGGCGGGTGAACAGCGTGGCCAGGGTGAAGGTCTTGCCGGTGCCGGCGCTGGCCTCGATCAGCCGCGTGCCGCGCAGCGGTTCGGCCAGATACGGCTCGGTGGCGGGGTCGAAGGTGCTCATGTGGCGTCGGCGTCGAGGGCACCCGCGCGGGCGGTGCCGGTGCGCAGCAGATCGTAGATGCGCAAGCTGACAGCCTCCATGCGCGCATAGGCCGCATCGTCGGCGAAAGGATCGCGGCCGCGCAGGGCCAGCCGGATCGCCGCGCCCTCGCCTTCGGCAAAACCGCCATTGCCGTCGCCGTGCCAACGTTTGTACGCGGCGGCGCGGCCCTTGTCCGCATTCTCCGCGCTCCAGATTTCCCAGCCGGTGTAGGGCGCGAACGGCAACGGCGCATGCAGGCCTTCGGCGCGGATGGCCAGCAGCTGGCGCAAGGCGGCACGGGCCTGCTCCGGTGGCAGCGCAGCGGTCACGAACGGGCCGGGCCCGGCATCGGGCGTGTCGTGGATTTGCACCAACGGCAAGCCGGCACCGGCGGCACTGGCCAGCAGCCAGTCCAGGCCCCAGCGCAACGCGGCGTTGCCGTTGAGCGCGGCAGGCCGCACCCGCAACAGGCCGCGCGGGTGCACATCCGCCACCCGGCCACGCACGCGCAAGCCATCGATGTCGGTCTCGAACACGTCCGACGCCGGCGCCGTGCCATCGACCCAGGCCGCGCTGGCGTCGGCAAAAGGACGCACCTGTGCCAGCAGGGCATCGAACTGGCGCGCACCGAGCGCGCCGGACGGCAGCAGCGCGCGCGCGCGCAGGCGGTCGCGCAAGCCCGCCTCGCGGCCATCGCGCAAGGCATCGAGCAGGTGCTGGCGGATGCGCGTGCCTTCCGGCCCGCCGGCGGGCAGCACCAGCGGTTCGACATCCTCGTCCCGCGCCAGCGCCTCGGGCAGGCGCAGGCCCAGGCGCTGGGCGAGGAACTGGCCCTGCGGGTCGGCGAAGAAGCGGCGCAGCGCCTCCAGCGGCAGCACGTCGTCGGACTGCGCATCGGCCTTGGCGGACGCAGGCAGCGCATCGGCCAGCCATGGCGACAACGCCTGGCGCGCGCCGCCGACGCGGCCGGCGGCCGGATGCCACTGCGTGCGGTAACTGAAGCGGCGCGGCTCGTCCTCGCCGCCGAATGCGGCCGGCGCAAAGGGCTGCAAGGGGTGGCGCACGACGAGCTGCTTGCCGATCCGTGCCTTGCGCGCTTCGCCGGTTTCGCCTTCGGCCGGTGCATGGCACGCGGCGACGGCATCGAGCAGCTCGCCGACCAGCACCGAGGGTTCGCGCGCGCTGCCGTCGCGCGGGTCGGCGCCGAGGTAGCTGAGGTAGAACACGTCCTGCGCCGAGGACATCAGCTGCAGGAACAGGAAGCGGTCGTCCTCGCGGGTGGAGCGGTCGCCCGGGCGGCGCTGCGTGGTGCCCAGTTCGGCGATGAGCCGGTTGAGCCCGGCGGCCGGGTCGCGGCGCGGGAAGTCGCCATCGTTCATGCCCAGCAGGCAGATCGCGCGGAACGGCAGCAGGCGCATCGGCACCATCCGGCCGAAGCTGATGCCGCCGGTGAGCAGCGGCGCGCGCGTGTCGGCCTGCGCCAGCTGCTCGGCAAAGTGCGCGCGCACCACTTCGGCCGGCACCGTCGCGACGTGACCGGCGGCCTCGGCGGCCTTGGCGAAGTCGTTGACCAGCGTTCGCAGGCGTTCCAGCGCACGGGCCGCGCGCGGTGCCGCGGGCGTGCCGGGCAGCAAGGCATCGAGCAGTTTCAGCAGGCGCTCGCGCCACTGCGCGGCGGTGCCGGGCTGGCCGAGTTGCTTGGCCTGCCGCGCCAGCTCGCGCAGCAGGCGGATCAGGGTGTCGAGCGCGGCCAGCGCACTGCCTTCCAGCTCGGGCCATGCGGCCACGCCGGCCACATCGGCATCGCCGCCGCTGGCGTGGCCCAACAGCAGGCGGTCGAGCGCGAATTGCCAAGTGAAGGCCTCGTCCTGCGGCGCGCCCAGCGCGGCGCGATGTGCGGCATCCAGCGCCCAGCGCGCGCCGGCGTCGCGCAGCCAGCCGTGCAGGCGCTCGACGGCGTCGGCGTCCAGCCCGGCGGCCTCGGCGATGGGCGCGCTGGCCAGCAGGTCGAGGGTTTCGTCCAGGCCGAAGCGGGCGATCGGCAGATCGAGCAGGCGCAGGAACACTTCGGCCAGCGGCTCGCCGGCCAGCGGGCTGGCATCGGCCAGCGCCCACGGCAGCGCGTCGCCATGGCCACTTCCGCCGAACACCGCTTCCAGGTACGGCACGTACGGGTCGATGTCCGGCGCCAGCACGGCAATCTGCCGCGGTTGCAGCGGCGGGTCGAAGCGCGGGTCTTCCAGCAACGCGCGCAGCTGGTCGTGCAACACCTGCAGCTCGCGCAGGCGGGTGTGGCAGGCATGCACTTGCAGGCTGGGGTCGGTGCGGTCCAGTGCGGCGCGCACCGGCACGGGCGCACGCCGCTGCAGCAGGTCCGACTGCAGCGTGCGCAGCAGGCTGTCGCCGAGGCCGCCGGCGGCCAGCGGCGTGCGCTGGCCCTGCAACGGATCGACCCAGGCTTCGATCTCGGCCTGCGGGTGCACCACTTCGTATCCGCCGAGCACGGCCATGAAGTCGCGCCCGGCCGCGCCCCAGGCTTGCAGCAAGGGGTTGTCCGGCACGCTGTCGGCAAACAACTCCGGGCCGGCGGCGCCGGCGCGCAGGCGTTCGCGCACGGTCTGCAGATCGCCCCACCACCCGGCCGCCGGCGTGGGCAGGTAGAAGTGCAGCGTGCCCGCGCGCGCCTGCGTGGCCAGCACGCGCAGCACGTCGGGCGAAACATTGAGCGTGGCGAAGGCGAACAGGCGCTTGGGCAGGCCCACCGGCAGCGGCGCATCGGCCCGGTCGAACCGGGCCAGGTAGTCGCCGATGCGACGCGCGCGGTACGGCGTGCCCTGCGCGACGGCACGCCAGAGCGCGGCCTGGGCGTCGTCGGGCTCGGCACCGGCTTCCCAGCGCAGCAGCCAGTCGCGGCGCCAGGCCTGGTATTTCTCGAACACCGAGGACAGCTCGCCGGCCAGCGACCACGGCTTGAGCGGGTCGGCAGCGGCTTGCCCGGCATCGCCCAGATAAGCGGCCAGCGCCCGCAGCGCCGGCTGCGCGCGCACGGCCGGATCGGTCAGCGCGCCGTACAGACGCCACTGCATCGCCGCCATGTCCAGATCGCCGTCGGCCGGGCCGAGGTTGGCCGTCAGCGCGCGCGCGACGAACTCGCCCGGCGTGATGAACTCCAGGTTGGCGGCGATGCCGTACTCGGCCGCCAGCGTGGCCTGCAGCCAACGCTTCATCGCCACCTGCGGGATCAGGATGGTGTCCGGCGCCAGCAGCGCGGCGCCTTCGACCGGCTTGCGCAATTCGGCCGCCAGCAGGCCGGCCAGCACGTCCAGCGCGTTGGAGGGGTAAAGGCGGAAATCGTCCATGCAGCGCACATCTTGCCGGAGCCCGGTCGCATCCGGCGAGATTTGTCATGCAACGGCATACCGGCATCGCAACGGCCCGTTGCACGCATCGCGCTCGCCGGGGCGGGCATGGAAGTGGATAATGCTGTACCCGATGGTTCGCTATTGTTCAGCCGGGCATGGCGATTCTGTCGTGTCACTTTCCGTTAACCCATCCACGGCGCCCGCATGCCCGCAGAGTCCTCCCCCGCCGTGCGTCTGTCCGGTACCCGCATCGACCGCGGCGGCCGCACGATCCTGCGCGACCTCGATCTGGTCGTGCCGCGCGGCAGCATCGCCACCGTGCTCGGTCCTTCGGGCAGCGGCAAGTCCACGCTGCTCGCGGCGCTGACCGGCGAGCTGCAGGTGGCCGCAGGCACGGTGGAGGTGCTGGGCGCCCCGGTGCCCGCCGGCTCGCGCGCGCTGCTGGAGATGCGCAAGAACCTCGGCGTGCTGTTGCAGGGCAACGGCCTGCTGACCGACCTGTCCACCGCCGAGAACGTGGCCCTGCCTCTGCGGGCCCATGCGCGCCTGCCCGAACCGGTGCTGCAACGGCTGGTGCGGATGAAGCTGCACGCGGTGGGCCTGCTGGCCGCCGCCGATGCGTGGCCGCGCGAGTTGTCCGGCGGCATGGCCCGGCGCGTGGCGCTGGCCCGGGCGATCGCGCTGGACCCGCCGCTGATGCTCTACGACGAACCGCTGACCGGGCTGGACCCGATCGCCAGCGGCGTGATCATGAGCCTGATCAAGCGCCTGAACGACACCCTCGGCCTGACCAGCATCATCGTCAGCCACCACGTGCACGAGACGCTGCCGATCTGCGACCAGGCCGTGGTGATCGCCAACGGCGGCATCGTCTTTGCCGGCACTCCGGCGCAGTTGCAGGACAGCACCGACCCGCTGGTGCGGCAGTTCCTGCTGGGCGAGCCGGACGGCCCGATCCCGTTCGACGCGCCGGTGCGCAATTACGGCCAGGAGGCCGCGTGATGGCCTTCGCTTCCTCGATCCGGGCACTGGGCCGCTCCGGCCTGTTCGCACTGACCGTGCTGCGCGGCTCGGCACCGACCCGCGAACTGTTCTCCGAACTGGTGCGCGAGATCTACAAGATCGGCGCACGCTCGCTGCCGATCATCGTGGTCGGCGGCGCCTTCGTCGGCCTGGTGCTGACCCTGCAGGGCTACCGCACGCTGACCACCTACGGCGCGCTGGACGCACTGCCCACGCTACTGGGCCTGTCGCTGTACCGCGAGCTGGCGCCGGTGCTGACCGCACTGCTGTTCATCGGCCGCGCCGGCAGTTCGATCGCGGCCGAACTCGGCCTGATGCGCGCCACCGACCAGATCAAGGCGCTGGAGCTGATGGCCATCGACCCGGTGGCGCGCGCGGTGGCGCCGCGCTTCTGGGCGGCGGTGCTGACGGTGCCGCTGCTGACCGGCATCTTCATCGCGCTGGCCATCTGCGCCGGCTGGTTCGAGGCGGTGCAGGTGCTGGGCATCGACAACGGCGGCTTCTGGTCGCACCTGTCGGCCAACGTCGATTTCTGGGACGACTTCGGCGTGTCGCTGCTGAAGGCCGCCATCTTCGGCGCGATCGCCGCGCTGGTGGCCGCCTACGTGGGCTTCAACGCCGAACCGACCATCGAAGGCACCTCGGTGGCCACCACCCGCGCAGTGGTCAATGCCTCGCTGCTGGTGCTGATGTTCAACTTCGTCATTTCCGCCTTGCTGTTCAACTGAGTACCGCATCATGGCCATCCGTGGACCCCGCCTCGAATTTTCCGTCGGTGCCTTCCTGCTGCTGGGCCTGGCCTCGCTGCTGGTGCTGGCGCTGGCTTCCACCAACCGCAAGATCGGCAGCACCGGCGGCCACTACACGCTGACCGCGCACTTCAGCCAGATCGGCCAGCTGCGCGAGCGCGCGCCGGTGCGCATCGGCGGCGTGTCGATCGGCCAGGTCGACAAGATCGCGCTGGACCCGGTCAAGTTCGACTCGGTGGTCACCCTGTCGATCAGCGACCAGTACAAGGACCTGCCCTCGGACACCTCCGCGGGCATCTACACCAGCGGCCTGCTCGGCGACAGCTACATCGGCCTGGAACCGGGCGGTTCGCCGGACAACCTGCAGCCCGGCGGCCAGATCGCCTACACCCAGCCGGCCGTGGACCTGATCCAACTGGTCGGCAAGTACATGTTCAGCGGCGGCGGCAAATCCTCCGATGCGTCCGACGCATCCGGTGCCGCAGCCCCGCAGACCGGAACAACCCCATGAAGACCCGCAACATGAAGATCCACTTCCTTTCCCTCGCCCTCGCCTCGGCGTTCGCCGCCGCAATGCCGGCGGTGTCCTTCGCCCAAGCCGGTATGGCCGCCGCGGCCGCACAGAGCCAGGCCGGCCAGTTCGTGCTGACCAACAGCAACCGCATCCTGACCACGCTGCAGCAGCGCCGGGCCGAGTTCAAGTCCAACCCGGCAGCGCTGAAGCAATACATCGGCACCGAGCTGAACAACACCTTCGACCGCACGACCGCCGCGCGCGCCGTGCTCGGCATCCATGCGCGCGGCGCTTCGGACGCCGACGTGAAGCTGTTCGCCGATGCGCTGGTGGACAGTCTGACCCAGCGTTACGGCTCGGCCCTGCTCGGTTTCGAAGGCCACCCGACCTTCAAGGTGAAATCGGTCACCACGCTGCCCAACAACCTCGGCGTGGAAGTGGCCACCGACCTGGTTCGCCAGGGCGCCGACCCGACGCCGGTGATCTACCGCGTGCGCAACACCGGCGGCCAGTGGCGCATCTTCGACGTGGTGATCGAAGGCATCTCCTACGTGCAGACCTTCCGCAACCAGTTCGACACGCCGCTGCGGCAGAAGTCCATCGCCCAGGTCGCCGCCGACATCCGCAACGGCACCTTGCAGGTGACGCAACCGGCCACCGGCAACGGCAAGCCCGCCCGTGGCAAGTGACGCGCTGCCGCGGCGCGACGGCGATGCGCTGGTGCTGGCCGGCCGGCTCGACCGTGCCGGCGCGCCGGCATTGTGGAAGCAGCTGCAACCCTTGCTGGAAGGCGTCCGCCGCCTCGACCTGAGCGCCGTCTCCGACGTGGACAGCGCCGGCCTGGCGCTGGTGGCCGAGTTGTGCGAGCGGTTGCGCCACGGCGGCACCGCCATCGCGCTGACCGGCGTTCCGCCGGAACTGGACGAGCTGCGCCGCGCCTATCGCATGGAGGCCGATCTCGGCTTCCAGACCTCCGCCGAAGGTATTTCGCCATGAACACCGCCCTCCCCCGCATCCTTGCCTCGCTGCTCGTGCTCGCCCTGGGCGCCTGTGCCGGGCAAGCGCCCAGGCAGACGGCGCCGGCCACGCCCGCCGAACCGGCCGCAGCCGCAGCACCGGCCGATGTCGCGGCACCCGTACAGGACGCCGTGAGCGGCCACACGCCGGAAGCGCCAGCGACGCCGGCGCCCGCCACGGATGCCGTCGCCACGCAGGCGGCCGGCGATGCCGCTCCGGCGACCGAGGCCGGCGACGATTTCTCCGCGCTGTACGGCAATGCCCCCGCTGCCTCGAATGCCGCCGACGGCAATGCCGGCGCGACCGCCAACCGCGATGCCATCTACGACCCGTGGGAGCCGATGAACCGGCGCATCCACAAGTTCAACCTGGTCGTGGACCGCTATGTCGCCCATCCGCTGGCCACCGCCTACGTCAACGTGGTGCCGCACCCGATGCGCCTGGGCGTGACCAACTTCTTCGACAACCTGTCCTCGCCGCTGACGATGGTCAACCAGCTGCTGCAGGGCCGGCCGCGTGATGCGGTGCAGACACTGGGCCGCTTCGTGGTCAACACCACGCTGGGCATCGGCGGCCTGTTCGACCCGGCCAGCGACCTGAAAATGAAGCGCCGCAGTGAAGACTTCGGCCAGACCTTCGGCACTTGGGGCTGGCAGCGTTCGCGTTACCTGGAACTGCCGTTCTTCGGCCCGCGCACCGTGCGCGACACGTTCGGGCTGGCCGGCGACATCCCGATGTCTCCGGTGAGCTACGTGGACAGCGACAAGCTGCGCATCGGCCTGCAAGGCCTGCAACTGGTGGACACCCGCTCGCAGCTGCTGTCGCTGGACAGCCTGCGCGAGGGCGCGCCGGACGAGTACGCCCTGACCCGCGATGCCTGGATGCAGCGCCGCGCCTACCAGATCGAGCACGACCGCCGGCACAAGCCCGGCGACGAAGCCGAAGATCAGGACCGCGACCAGACCGTTCCGGGCAGCGCCATCCCGATGCTCAGTCCGGTGAAGTGACCGGCGTATCGGCGACACGAAAAAGGCCCGGGATTCCCGGGCCTTTTTCGTGATGCGCGGCGGCCGCGAAGGTCGGAGGCTCAGGCCGCCAGTGCAGCCTCGATGGCAGCCAGCAGCGCGGGATCGTCGGCCGGCGTGTTCGGCGCAAAGCGCGCGACCACCGCCCCATCCTTGCCGATCAGGAACTTCTCGAAGTTCCACAGGATGCCGGGAGCGGGATTGGCGGCGATGCCGAGGCTTTCCAGCTTCTGCCGCCACGGGCCTTCCCCGGCGGCCTGCGGCTGCGCGGCAATCAGGGCGGCATACAGCGGATGGATGTCCGCGCCGGTGACGGCGATCTTGGAGAACATCGGGAAGGTGACGTCGTAGGTCAGCGAGCAGAACTGCTTGATCTCCTCATCGCTGCCCGGCTCCTGCTGCTTGAAATCGTTGGCCGGGAAGCCGAGCACTTCCAGGCCTGCGGCCTGCTTTTGCTTGTAGAGCTTCTCCAGCCCTTCGTACTGCGGGGTCAGGCCGCACTTGGACGCGACGTTGACCACCAGCAACACCTTGCCTGCGTAGTCGCCCAACGTGGCGGGCGCGCCATCGATGGTCTTCAGCGGGATGGATTGGATCGGGGTGCTCATGGTGGATTCTCCTGTTGCATGCCGGAACGGGACGCCAGCATAGGCGAACGGGACGGAACGGAAAATGAGGCTTGGCGCGACAGGATGCAGGCACCGAAGATGCCTGCATCCTGTCAGTCTTCGCCAGTTTCGTGGCCGACGAGGCCGGCGGAGTCCGGCTCGGCATCGATCTCCGTGTCGCCCTCGCCCAGCATGGCGCGTGCGGCGTCATCGGACAGGGACTCCACCCCGCGCAGCCGGCGTTCGATGGTGCGGGTCTTGCGGCTGGCATCGCCCAGGCTCTTGCCGACGGTGTTGATCTGCTTCTCGGCCTTCTCGAGGATGCCGGCAAACTTGCCGAACTCGCTCTTCACCGCGCCGAGCAGCGCCCATACCTCGCTGGAACGCTGCTCGATGGCCAGCGTGCGGAAACCCATCTGCAGGCTGTTGAGCAGGGCGGTGACGGTGGTCGGCCCGGCGATCACCACGCGGTGCTCGCGCTGCAGCGCATCGGTCAGGCCGGGGCGGCGGATCGCCTCGGCGTACAGGCCCTCGGTAGGCAGGAACATCACCGCGAAATCGGTGGTGTGCGGCGGCGCGATGTACTTCTCGCAGATGGACCTGGCCTGCAGCCGCAGCGCCTTTTCCAGCTGGCCGCCGGCAATGCGCACGCCGTCGGCATCGCCGGCTTCCTGCGCGTCGATCAGGCGCTCGTAGTCCTCGCGCGGAAACTTGGAATCGATCGGCAGCCACACCGGCGCATCGTGCGACTGGCGGCCGGGCAGGCGCACGGCGAAATCGACGATCTCGTTGCCGTCCGGGCGCAGCTTCACCCCGCGCGCATACTGCTCGGCGGTGAGGGTCTGTTCGAGGATGGCGTCCAGCTGCACTTCGCCCCAGCTGCCGCGGTTCTTGACGTTGCTCAGCACGCGCTTGAGGTCGCCCACGCCGGTGGCCAGCTGCTGCATCTCGCCCAACCCGCGCTGCACCTGCTCCAACCGCTCGGACACCAGCTTGAAGCTCGAATCCAGCCGCGTGTTGAGCGTGGTCTGCAGCTTCTCGTCCACCGTCTGCCGCATCTGTTCGAGCTTGCGCTCGTTGCCTTCCTGCAAGCCCTTGAGTTGGGCGTCCAAGGTGGCGCGCAACTCGCCGATGCGTTGCTCGTTGCGCGTGGCCAGATCGTTCAGACGCAGGCCCTGGGCATCGGCGAAGCGCTGCTGCGATTCCATCGCTTCCTGCCGGCCCTTGCGCGCGTCCTCGGCAAGCGCCTCGCGCAGGGCCGCCATGTGCGCATCCAGGCGTGCCACCAGCTCGGCCAGCTGCTGGCCGAAGGCGCCGATGCGCGCGTCCTGCTGCTGGCCGAAGGCATCCAGCTGGGCGCGCACGTCCACCAGCCGCTCGCCGATCAGTTCGCCGTTGCGCTGCTGTGCGGCGGCGCTTTCCGCGCGCGCCTTGCGCGCGTCTTCGCCCAGGGCTTCGCGCAGCTGGTCCAGGCGGGTGTCGGTACGGGTGGACAGGTCGATCAGGTTGCGCGCGAAGCTGTCCAACCGCTCGGCCTGCTGGCGCGCCTGCGCCTCGACCAACTCGCGCAGTTCGCCACGCCCGGCACGGGCTTCCTCGCGCAATGCCTGCTCAAGGTTGCCGCCATCCCGGCGACGCAGCAGGGCCAGCGCCTGCAGGGCGATGACCACGATCAGACCGGCGAGCATCAGGTATTGGGTTTGCATGCGCCCAGTGTAATCGCGGGCGTCGCGCCGGCTGCGACCGCACTACACTGGCGGCCCGTCTCCGCGAGCACCGCCATGCTGGAACTGTTCGGCCGCGCCAATTCGATCAACGTGCGCAAGGTGCTGTGGCTGGCCGACGAGCTTGACCTGGCGCTCGTGCATCACGGCGGCGACGGCACGCCGCTGGACCGCAGCGAGCTGCTGGCGCTGAACCCCAATGCCCTGATCCCGGTGATCCGCGACGACGGCCGGGTGCTGTGGGAATCCAACACGATCTGCCGCTATCTGGCCGCGCGCGAAGGGCGCACCGACCTGCTGCCGGCCGAACCGATGCCGCGCGCGCGCGTCGAGCAATGGATGGACTGGCAGGCCACCGAACTCAACGATGCCTGGCGCTACGCCTTCATGGCCACGGTGCGCCGCAGCCCGGCGCACACCGATGCCACGGCCATCACCGCCAGCGTGCAAGCCTGGAACCACGCCATGGGCATCCTCGAACGGCAGATCCGCAGCGCGGGCGGCCCCTACGTGCTGGGCACGGGATTCACCGTGGCCGACATCGTGCTGGGCCTGTCGGTGCACCGCTGGTTTGCCGCGCCGATCGAGCGGCCGGTGCTGCCGGCCGTGTCCGATTACTACGCCATCCTGAGCGAGCGCCCGGCCTTCCTGCGGCACGGGCGCAACGGGATGCCGTAAGCC
>Ga0194138_10001000_pt1 | contig 13427 bp, 9 predicted proteins | sample TARM_MetaG_T2_14_FD_134022 | JGI IMG/M metagenome (GOLD analysis project Ga0194138, IMG submission 134022) | Freshwater microbial communities from Pennsylvania, USA, analyzing microbe dynamics in response to fracking - TARM_MetaG_T2_14 (version 2) | ecosystem: Environmental > Aquatic >...
CAGTAACGACGCCATCTGCAGCGCCGTACGCAGGATTTATGACGACACCCGCTCGATCACCGAGCCCTCTGGCGCGCTGGCAGTAGCTGGCTTGCGCGAATACGTGCGACGCGAAGGTATCCGCGAGCAGACCCTGATTGCGACCAACTCGGGTGCCAATATCGATTTCGACCGGCTGGGGCAGGTGATCGAGCGGAGTGGGAGCGCAACCGATTGAGCAGTCAGGTGGCCGCCGCTAGCAGCAAGCAAAAAGCCCCGACAACCGGGTTAAGTTGCCGAGGCTTTTTGACGAACTGCAGAACCGGCTGGATCAGAACGCCAGTTGGTAACTTGCAGCAACCCACATGTCAGGCTGGTCGCTGTCGGTGGTGCCGTTCAACATCAAAGAGGCTTTGCCATCACCCAGCGCACCTTCGATCCCCACACCCGCCTTCAACCAGTCGTTCTGGTAGTCTTCCCCGGGCAGGCTGAAAGCGAACAGGCCATCAATAGAGCCACTGACACCGGCACTGCGATCCTCAAAACGATGAGCCGCCTCGAGGTTAGCTACCAAGTTGTACCCGGCCAGCCAGCTCAGCGGTGTTTCAGTCCCAAAGCCCAGTCGAGCTTCGGTGAAACGATCGGTACGGCTATCGAAGCTGGCAGGATTCGTACCGCCTTCCTCTGTATAACCATCCAGCTTGGAGTGTGTGTAGCTCAGGTCAGCGTAGGGGCTGATGCCAGTATTTCCCAAGGACAGAGCATCGACCCAATCAACACGTGCACGCAGGCCCCAGGTATTGGAGTCGGCATTTCCCTTCGAAGAGTCAGGAGTGCTGAGGCTAATGTAGCCGCGACGAATGTCCGCTTCACCCCAGTGTCCAAACGCGCCAACCGTGGCATATACCTTGTGCTGTTCCGAGACGGGAACGATGCCCTCAACCAGCAGGTATTGACCGTCACTCTCGGCACGGCCGTTGCTGCTCAGGTTCTGACGCGCCCAGGTCTGGCCAAGAGAAGCATTGAGCTGCACAGCACCATAGTTGTGACCAACGCTGACTTCAGCCAGGCCGGTGGAACCAGAGCGCTGACCGTGCTCATCCGTACCCCAGTCACCAGCAACCCAGAAGGTGCTCTGACCCGGCGCAACCATGCGGGACAGTGGGCGGCTGTGGGCGCCGTTGATCATCATATTCAGGCCGCTGTTAAGCGAGCTCAACCCCAGCGAAGTGGACTGCAGGCTGTTGGACAGAGAGGCCAGAGTGACCAGCTCGCTGATTATTGCGTAGTCGTAGCTATCATCTACGCTGGGGCAACCAGACGGACAGTGACTGACGTCTGGCCCAATGTAGTAGTCAATCGAAACAAAGCCGTTTTCAATACCGTAACCAAACAGCAGAAACACGCCCAAGTTTCCAGCATCCCCAACCAACTGGGCCAGTCCAAAAGACAGGTCAGAGTTCCCCCACCACGGCTGTGCAGTGAAGATATCGGGGTTCGCAGTATAGGAGGTGTACACCGATGAAATGGTGTAGGTGCTGCCACCGTACTGGACCGTTACTGGAGGGCTCGGCTGCATTGGTTCAGGGGTTGCATGGCTGACGATCGGCAGACACAGACCACTCAGCAGACTGAACGGCAGCATTATTTTTTTCAGATTCAAGGCTATCTCCCTGGCTACGATGACTCGTTGCTCGATATTAAAATGATGTCAAACTGCGCCATCCTGCCAAATTGCCAGAAAATAGACAATCGGTAACAGCATATATTCGTTTAGCCAAAATACTGACCAATGATCCAGGTCAATCTTCCGGAGCCTTGACAGCCCTGCACGGCCGTCTTAGCTGCGTGCTGCTCCAATCCTGTATACTTCGGTCTTTCTCAATTTCACAGCCCGACCTGGTGAAACACGTGACTCAGACCAATCCAGCCGTCCACACCTTTCAAGGACTGATCCTTGCCCTGCAACGCTACTGGGCAGAGCGGGGTTGTGCGGTACTGCAGCCCTACGACATGGAAATGGGTGCCGGCACCTTCCATACAGCCACCTTCCTGCGCGCCATCGGCCCGGAAACCTGGAACGCTGCCTACGTACAGCCCAGCCGCCGCCCCGCTGACGGCCGCTACGGTGAAAACCCGAACCGCCTGCAGCATTACTACCAGTTCCAGGTGGTGCTCAAGCCGAACCCGGACAACATCCAGGAGCTGTACCTGGACTCGCTGCGTCATATCGGCGTCGACCCGCTGGTGCACGACATCCGCTTCGTTGAAGACAACTGGGAATCGCCGACCCTCGGCGCCTGGGGTCTGGGCTGGGAAGTCTGGCTGAACGGCATGGAAGTGACCCAGTTCACCTACTTCCAGCAGGTCGGTGGCGTCGAGTGCTATCCGGTCACCGGTGAGATCACCTACGGTCTGGAGCGTCTGGCGATGTACCTGCAGGGCGTCGACTCGGTCTACGACCTGGTCTACTCCGACGGCCCGTTCGGCAAGGTCAGCTACGGCGACGTGTTCCACCAGAACGAGGTGGAGCAGTCCACCTACAACTTCGAGTACGCCAACGTCGACAAGCTGTTCGAGCTGTTCGATTTCTACGAAGGTGAAGCCAATCGTTTGATGGAACTGGAGCTGCCGCTGCCGGCCTACGAGATGGTCATCAAGGCATCGCACACCTTCAACCTGCTGGACGCCCGCCGCGCCATCTCGGTGACCGAGCGTCAGCGCTACATTCTCCGTGTTCGTACCCTGTCCCGCGCGATTGCCCAGAGCTATCTGCTGGCCCGCGCCCGCCTCGGCTTCCCGATGGCCACCCCCGAATTGCGTGATGAAGTACTGGCCAAGCTGAAGGAGGCCGAATAATGCAGGCGCAGGATTTTCTCGTTGAACTGGGCACCGAAGAGCTGCCTCCCAAGGCCCTGAAGAAGCTGGCCGAAGCCTTCCTGGCCGGGGTTGAAGGCGGTCTGAAAGACGCCGGTCTGGGCTACGCCAAGGCCCGCTACTACGCCGCGCCGCGCCGCCTGGCCGTGCTGGTCGAGGCGCTGGCAACCCAGCAGCCCGACCGCACCACCCAACTCGATGGCCCGCCCGTACAGGCGGCGTTTGACGCCGACGGCAACCCGACCAAAGCCGCCGAAGGCTTTGCCCGCAAGTGCGGTGTCAGCCTGGCCGAGATCGACCAGAGTGGTCCGAAGCTGCGCTTCGTACAGAACATCCCGGGCCAGCCGGCCACCGATCTGCTGCCCGGCATCGTTGACGCCGCACTGGCCGCGCTGCCGATTCCCAAGCGCATGCGCTGGGGTGCCCGCAAGACCGAATTCGTCCGCCCGACCCAGTGGCTGGTCATGCTGCTGGGTGATCAGGTCGTGCCCTGCGAGATTCTCTCGCAGCGTGCCGGTAACCTGTCCCGCGGCCACCGCTTCCACCACCCGGATCAGGTCACCATCGCCAGTCCGGCTGCCTATGCCGAGACCCTGCGCAGCGCGCACGTGATCGCCGATTTCGCCGAGCGCCGCGAGATCATCAAGAGCCGCGTCGACACGCTGGCTGCAGAGCAGCAGGGCACCGCCATCGTGCCGGCGGACCTGCTGGACGAAGTCACCGCGCTGGTCGAATGGCCGGTGCCGCTGGTGTGCAGCTTCGAGGAACGCTTCCTTGAGGTGCCGCAGGAAGCGCTGATCTCGACCATGCAGGATAACCAGAAGTACTTCTGCCTGCTGGATGCCAACGGCAAGCTGCTGCCGCGCTTTATCACCATCTCCAACCTGGAGAGCAAGGACCCGGCCCAGATCATCGCCGGCAACGAGAAGGTCGTGCGCCCGCGCCTGACCGACGCCGAGTTCTTCTTCAAGCAGGACCAGAAACAGCCGCTGGAAACCCGCAACCAGCGTCTGGCGAACGTGGTATTCCAGGCCGATCTGGGCAGTGTATTCGACAAGGCCAAACGCGTGTCCGAGCTGGCCGGCTTTATTGCCGAGCGCATCGGCGGCGACGCCGGGCGAGCTGCCCGTGCGGGCCTGCTGTCCAAGTGCGACCTGGCGACCGAGATGGTCGGCGAGTTTCCGGAACTGCAGGGTATTGCCGGCTACTACTACGCCAAGCACGACGGCGAAGCCGACGACGTGGCGCTGGCGCTGAACGAGCAGTACATGCCGCGCGGTGCAGGTGCCGAACTGCCAAGCACCCTGACCGGCGCCGCCGTGGCGCTGGCAGACAAGATCGACACCCTGGTCTGCATCTTCGGTATCGGCATGCTGCCGACCGGCTCCAAGGACCCGTATGCCCTGCGCCGTGCCGCCCTCGGCGTCCTGCGTATCCTGATCGAGAAGCAACTGGACCTGGATCTGGCCAGTGCGCTGGGACATGCCGTTGAGACCAACCAGGAACTGGGCTTTGCCCAGGCGACCACCGCCGGATTGAGCGGCGAGGCGCTGGTTGCCCAGGTGCAGGACTTCATCTTCGACCGCCTGCGCGCCCGCTACGAGGATGAAGGTATCGACGTTGCGGTTTACCAGTCGGTACGCGCCGTCAGCCCGACTTCGCCGCTGGACTTCGATCAGCGTGTACAGGCCGTTCAGGCCTTCCGCCGACTGCCCGAGGCCGAGGCCCTGGCTGCCGCCAACAAGCGAGTGTCCAACATCCTGTCCAAGGCTGACGGCAGCGTCAGTGAGCAGATCAATACTGCACTGCTGCAGGAAGCCGCCGAGCAGGCGCTGGCGAACGCCGTCGCCGCTGCAGAGCAGGCGGTAGCGCCGCTGGCATCCCAACGGCAGTACACCGCAACGCTGGAGCAACTGGCCGCCCTGCGCGCGCCGGTGGACGCCTTCTTCGAACAGGTACTGGTCAACGCCGAGGACGACGCCGTCAAGGCCAACCGCTACGCGCTGCTGGCACGTCTGCGCGGTCTGTTCCTCGGCGTTGCGGATATTTCGCTGCTCGGCTGACGCCGCTGCAAGCTACAAGCTGCAAGCGGCAAGCCGCCCGTGCTGACTTGTAGCTTGCCGCTTGGAGCTTGTAGCTATGAAGTTGATCATTCTCGACCGCGACGGGGTCATCAATCAGGACTCCGACGCCTATATCAAATCCCTCGACGAGTGGATTCCCTTGCCCGGCTCCATCGACGCCATTGCGCGCCTGAGCAAGGCCGGCTGGACTGTCGCAGTGGCCACCAACCAATCCGGTATCGGCCGGGGCTACTATGACGAGGCCACGCTGCAGGCCATGCATGACCGGCTGCGCCAGCTGGTAGCAGAGCAGGGCGGCAAGGTGGATCTGATACGTTACTGTCCGCACGCTCCTGATGCCGGTTGCGATTGCCGCAAGCCGCTGCCAGGGCTGTTCAGGCAGATTGCCGATGACCTTGGTCAGCCGCTCGATGGCGTTCCCACCGTGGGCGACAGCCTGCGTGACCTCGAGGCCGGCTGCGCCGTCGGTTGTACGCCCTATCTGGTACGTACCGGCAAGGGTGCGAATACCGAGCACAAGACACTGCCCGCCGGTACGCGGGTATTCGATGATCTGGCAGCTGTTGTCGACCACCTCCTGGAATCCTGAACCATGTCTCTGCTGATGCGCCTTCGCGTCGTTCTGTTCTACCTGTTGCTGTCGGCCAGCGCTGCCGTCTGGTGCATTCTGGTCACCCCGCTCGCGCTGTTTCTGAGCGTTCGCTGGCGGATCAAGGTCATCATCGAGTGGTGGTCCGCTATCGCTGTGTGGCTGGCGAAGAACATCGTCGGCATCCGCTACGAGATATCCGGTCTGGAGAACATTCCGGATCAGCCGGGGGTGATCCTCGCCAACCACCAGAGCACCTGGGAAACCTTCTTTCTGCCACGTGTATTCCGTCCGCAAACCCAGTTGATCAAGCGCGAGCTGCTGTATGTCCCCTTCTTTGGCTGGGCCTTTGCGCTGGCCAAACCCATTGCGATTGACCGCAGCAAGGCGCGCGACTCGCTGCAGCAGCTGACACGCACTGGCGGTGAACGCCTGAAGGACGGCATGTGGATTCTGGTATTCCCGGAAGGTACCCGCATCGCCCCCGGAGAGACGGTCAAATTCTCCCGTGGTGGCGCTGCGCTGGCCTGTGCCAATAACGCCCCCATTATTCCCGTTGCGCACAATGCCGGCGAATTCTGGCCGCGTCAGGGCTGGGCCAAGAAGCCCGGTACCGTCAAGGTGATGATCGGCCCCGCGATCTATCCGGCCGGTGCCGATCCGCGCTCCATCGTCGCCGCCAACAAACAGGCTGAAAGCTGGATCAACCAGCAGTTGCAGGGCCTGAAAGACGCCTGAGGCCGACTGGTCCATAATGGGTGTTCTGACGCGGCGTACCGCGATTTCATCAATTGCTCGACCGGTGTCTTGATATGGATATTAACCGCTACCTCCGCGCCCTGGCCGAAAAGGGCGGCTCCGACCTGTTTTTCAGCGTTGGTGCGCCCGTGACCCTAAAGCGTGAGGGTGACTTCTTCGCCTTCGGCAATCAGCCGCTGGCAGCCGGTGCCGTCAGGGAACTGGCCTGGCAGGTGATGAACGAAAAGCAGATCGAGGAGTTCGAACGCGAGCAGGAGATGAACCTGGCGGTCGGCCTGCCCAACCTGGGCCGCTTCCGTATCAACGTGTTCTACCAGCGCAGTGAAGTGGGTATGGTCGTGCGCCATATCAGCAACAAGATTCCTGCCTTCGCTGACCTTGGCCTGCCGCAGCAGCTGGAACGACTGGCACTCAAGGATCGCGGCCTGGTGCTGGTGGTCGGCGCCACCGGTTCAGGCAAGTCGACAACCCTCGCCTCCATGCTGGATTACCGTAATACCAATCGGGCAGGGCACATTGTCTGCATTGAAGACCCGATCGAGTTTCTGCACAGGCACAAGAAATCGATCATCGATCAGCGTGAAGTCGGGCTGGATACCCAGAGCTTCGAACATGCGCTGCGCAATGTTCTGCGCGAATCGCCTGACGTCATCATGATCGGCGAGATACGCGACAAGGCGACCATGCAGCACGCGCTGCACTACAGCGAGACCGGTCACCTGGTGGTAGCCACCCTGCACGCCACCAACAGCGTCCAGGCCATCGAGCGCATGGTCAACCTGTTCCCGGAAGGCGAGCGCAAACAGACGCTCAGTGATATCTCGATGAATCTGGCCGGCATTATTGCCCAGCGGCTGGTGCCTGCGGTGCATCAGAAGCGTGTGGCCGCCGTCGAGGTACTGCTGCGCACGCCCTACATCCGTAACCTGATTGCCCGCGACGAACTGTCCGAGATCAAGGACTCGATGAACCGCGGCCAGGAGCCCGGCCTGCAAAGCTTTGATCAGCACCTGTACGACCTGCTGACCGACGGCAAGATCACCATGGAGATGGCGCTGCGCTACGCTGATTCGCCAACGGATCTGAAGCTGAAGTCCAAGTTCAGCGATACCCGCAGCGAATCGCCACTGGGCATGCCACAGCAACCAGAGCCAGAAGCGGAGCTTTCATTCAAGCCGGCGACGCCGGGTAACGAGTTTTCCGATTCGGATCTGACCGACGACTTTCGTTGATCGCCAGACACTAAAAACCCCTTTGACCCTACGATCAAAGGGGTTTTTTATCGCCTGATCAGACGTCCAGGTTGGACACCGCCAGAGCATTGGACTCGATAAATTCGCGGCGCGGTTCCACGTGGTCACCCATCAGCGTGTTGAAGATCTGGTCCGCAGCGATAGCGTCTTCAATATTCACCCGCAGCATACGGCGACTTTCCGGATCCATGGTGGTTTCCCACAGCTGCTCCGGATTCATCTCGCCCAGCCCCTTGTAACGCTGGATAGTATGACGGCGTGCGGTTTCGTTCATCATCCATTCAAGGGCTTCCTTGAAGTTGCTGATCGGCTTCTTGCGCTCGCCGCGCTGCATATAGGCGCCGGGCTCCAGCAGGGTCTGCAGCTTCTCACCCAGCTCGGCCATGGTGCGATAGTCATTGCTGGCGAACAGGTCACGGTTGAAGGTGACATAGTTCGACAAACCGTGGGTAATGGACTCGACCTCCGGTAGCCAGAGATGCCGTTCCGGGTCTTCCCGAAGGCTGACACGGAACTCCTGACCGGATCGCTGCGTGGGTGCGACGCGCTCTGCAAACCCTTTAATCCAGGTCTCCATAAAGGCCTTATCGGCCAGGTTCTCCACACTCAGGCGGGGCAGATAGATGAAGTGCTCCATCAACTCCTGCGGATACAGGCGAGCCAGGCGCTTGAGCGTTTTCATCACGCTGCGGAATTCCTGTACCAGACGCTCCAGTGCCTGACCGGTGATCCCCGGCGCGCCTTCGGTAACGTACAGATAGGAATCTTCAAGGGCTGACTGTGTCAGGTACTCTTCGAGTGCCTCGTCGTCCTTCAGGTACTGTTCCTGCTTGCCCTTCTTGATCTTGTAGAGCGGCGGCTGGGCAATATAGATGTAGCCGTTTTCGATCAGCTCTGGCATTTGACGGAAGAAGAACGTCAGCAGCAGGGTACGAATGTGCGAGCCGTCCACGTCGGCATCGGTCATGATGATGATGTTGTGGTAACGCAGCTTTTCGATGTTGAACTCTTCGCGGCCAATACCACAACCCAGTGCGGTAATCAGCGTGCCCACCTCGGCCGAGGAGAGCATCTTGTCAAAGCGTGCCTTCTCGACGTTGAGAATCTTACCCTTCAGCGGCAGGATGGCCTGGGTCCGGCGGTTACGGCCCTGCTTGGCAGAGCCGCCCGCGGAGTCACCTTCCACAATGTAGAGTTCAGACAGTGCCGGATCCTTCTCCTGGCAATCCGCCAGTTTGCCCGGCAGGCCGGCGATATCCAGTGCGCCTTTGCGGCGGGTCATTTCCCGGGCCTTGCGGGCCGCTTCGCGTGCCCGGGCGGCATCAATCATCTTACCCACTACGGCCTTGGCCTCACCGGGCTTCTCCAGCAGGTAGTCGGCAAAGAATTTGTTCATTTCCTGCTCGACGGCGGTCTTCACTTCGGATGACACCAGCTTGTCCTTGGTCTGGGACGAGAACTTGGGATCCGGCACCTTGACCGAAATGATGGCCGTCAAACCTTCACGGGCATCGTCACCAGAGGTATTGACCTTAAGCTTTTTCAGCAAGCCTTCCTGTTCGATATAGCTGTTCAGGCTGCGGGTGAGAGCGCTGCGGAAGCCGGCGAGGTGCGTACCACCATCGCGCTGGGGAATGTTGTTGGTGAAGCAGAGAATGCTCTCGTTAAAGCTGTCATTCCACTGCATCGCCACTTCAACGCCGATGCCGTCTTCACGCTGAAGATTGAAGTGGAACACCGAGTTGATGGTGCTCTTGTTCTGGTTCAGGTACTCGACGAATGCGCGCAGGCCGCCTTCGTAGCGGAACAGTTCGTGCTTGCCAGTGCGCTCGTCTCGCAGGTTGATACCCACCCCGGAGTTCAGGAAAGACAGTTCGCGCAGGCGTTTGGCGAGGATATCCCAGCTGAATGAGATGCTGCTAAAGGTCTCGGCCGAGGGTTTGAAATGAATCTGGGTACCCGTGCTATCGGTGTCACCAACTGCCGCCAGAGGGGCTTGCGGCACACCATGGACGTAGGTCTGCTCCCAGACCTTGCCTTCGCGGCGAATGGTCAACACCAGCTTCTCCGAGAGGGCGTTTACCACCGATACACCCACACCGTGCAGACCGCCGGAGACCTTGTAGCTGTTATCGTCGAACTTACCGCCGGCGTGCAGAACAGTCATGATGACCTCTGCAGCGGACACCCCTTCCTCGTGTGCATCGACCGGGATACCGCGGCCGTTGTCACGGACACTGATCGACTCGTCGGTATGGATGGTGATGTCGATATCACTGCAGTAGCCAGCCAGGGCTTCATCGATCGAGTTATCGACGACTTCAAAGACCATGTGGTGAAGGCCGGTGCCGTCATCGGTGTCACCGATGTACATACCGGGACGCTTACGCACCGCATCAAGGCCCTTCAGAACCTTAATACTCGATGAATCATAGGCTTTGTTATCGGTCATCTTAAGTCACTCCAGACTTCATTCGGTCTGCACAATGTGCCCATGTTCCACGTGGAACATGGATAAGGGTGTGTCTGCTTGCCAGCATTCACTCAACGAATCCGCATCGACGCAGCTGATAAACACCTGACAATCGAGCGACTCGAGCAAGCGGCACAGCGCTTGCCGATGGTGACGATCCAGCTCAGAGGGGAGGTCGTCGACCAGGAATACACAATCTCGCTGCCTTTCCATCAGACCTAGCAGCCGCCCTTGCGCGATCTTCATCGCACAGACGACCAGCTTTTGCTGACCTCTGGACAACACTTCGGCGGCGTTCATCCCGTTGACCCGCAGTCGCAGGTCAGCGCGCTGTGGGCCAGCCTGGGTATGCCCGAGTGCCATATCACGATCGAACTGCGACTCCAGCACCTCAGCCAGACCGCGCTCGCGATCCCAACCGCGAAAATAGCTAAGCGTTAGCCCATCTATCTGCAGCAGCTCCGCGAGTACGCCTTCGAACACCGGCTTCAGCTGTTGCAGATACGCCTGTCGGAAGCCGTCAATCTGCTCGCCAGAAGCGACCAGCTCGGCCTCCCAGGGGGCTAGCAGCGAACGTTCGATTCTACCACGTCGCAGCAGCGAATTCCGTTGTTTGAGGCTCTTTTGCAGTCGTTGCCACGCCGGGAGAAAACGATGTTCCACGTGGAACACACCCCAATCCAGATACTGCCGACGTTGTTTGGGAGCGCCCTCAAGCAAGCGAAAACTGTCCGGGTTGATCAACTGCAATGGCAGGACTTCGGCGAGCTCGGCGGTACTACGTGCGTTCTGGCCATTGATACGAATGTCGTAGTCGGCCTGCCGACTGCGAGTAATACCAATCTTGCTGGAGTTGCCACCCGACAAAAAAACCTCGCCAAAGACAGTACAGCTATCCTGCTGGTACTGAATAACGGGCTGCAATCGGGTACTGCGGAAGGATCGGGCGAGGCCAAGAATATGAATGGCCTCAAGCAAGCTGGTCTTGCCACTGCCGTTCGGACCGGAAACGAGGTTGATACGAGGAGAGGGGAGAAGGGTCACCGGGTGCAGATTACGCACCGCGGTGACCGTCAAACGAGAGAGCGGCATTGCGCGTCAGAGACGCATCGGCATGACGACGTAAAGGCTTTCGTCAGATTCGGCTTCCTGGATCAGTGCACTGCTGTTGGCATCAGACAATACCAGCTTGGCCTGCTCATGGCCGAGCACATTCATCACATCCAGCAGGTAACTGACATTGAAGCCGATCTCCAGCGGCGCACCGCTGTAATCGACCATTACTTCTTCTTCAGCTTCTTCCTGCTCGGGGTTGTTGGCCTGAATCTTGAGCTGGCCCGACTCCAGCGTCAGACGAATACCACGATACTTTTCATTGGACAGAATCGCCGTACGGCTGAATGCATCGCGCAAGCTATGCCGATCGGCCACGACAATCTTGTCGCCGCCCCGCGGCAGCACACGCTCGTAATCCGGGAACTTGCCATCGACCAGCTTGGAGGTGAAGGTGAAGTCGCCGGTGGTGGCGCGAATGTGGTGTGTACCCAGTACGACATTGACCAGGTCATCCGCTTCGCCGAGAAGACGGGCCAGTTCAAGAACGCCCTTACGCGGCACAATCAGCTGATAGCGTTCCTGATAGTCGATGTTCGCATCAACGGTGCACATCGCCATGCGATGACCGTCGGTTGCTACCGCACGCAGCTGGCCCTGATTGATCTCCAGCAGCAGACCGTTCAGATAGTAGCGCACGTCCTGCTGAGCCATGGCAAAGCTGGTGCGCTCAATCAGGCGCCGCAGCTTGCCCTGACTGACGGCGAAACTCATGGCACCCGGGCCGTCTTCAACATTGGGGAAATCGTTTGCCGGCAGGGTCGCCAGGGTAAACCGACTGCGCCCGGCCTTGATCAGTGCCTTGCCGTCTTCGACCTTGAAGTTCAGCGTGGCATCGTCCGGCAACGATTTACAGATATCCATCAGCTTGCGGGCAGGAACGGTTATCTCGCCGTCCTCGCAGGCTTCATCCAACGCGATACGGCCAACCAGTTCGACTTCCAGGTCGGTACCGGTCAGTGACAGGGTGTTGCCGTCGACCACGAGCAGGACGTTGGACAGAACCGGCAGGGTCTGGCGACGTTCCACAACGCCCGCAACCAGTTGCAGGGGCTTCAACAGAGCTTCTCGCTGAATGGTGAATTGCATTGTCTTCCTTCGACCTCGTGCTGGTTGGCAGTGATGTGGGCTGACGGGCTCAGGTCGTCAGCGTCCTCAACAGATTCTTGTAGTCCTCGCGGATATCCGCATCAGTCTCGCGCAACTCGGCAATCTTGCGCGTGGCATGCAATACCGTTGTGTGATCCCGTCCACCAAACGCATCGCCAATCTCGGGAAGGCTGTGGTTGGTCAACTCCTTGGCCAGGGCCATGGCAACCTGACGGGGCCGTGCAACGGAGCGGGAGCGACGTTTGGACAGGACGTCGGCTACCTTGATCTTGTAGTACTCGGCGACGGTGCGCTGAATATTATCGATACTCACCAACTTGTCCTGCAAGGCGAGCAGGTCCTTGAGCGACTCACGAATCAGCTCAATGGTGATGTCGCGTCCCATAAAATGCGCACTGGCGATGACCCGCTTGAGTGCACCTTCCAGTTCGCGGACGTTGGAGCGAATACGCTGGGCAATAAAGAAAGCCGCATCGTGAGGCAGATCAACCCGGGACTGCTCGGCCTTCTTCATCAGAATGGCAACGCGGGTTTCCAGCTCGGGCGGCTCGACAGCGACGGTCAGGCCCCAACCAAAACGAGACTTGAGCCGCTCTTCCAGGCCGTCAATTTCCTTGGGGTACCGGTCACTGGTGAGAATGACCTGCTGCCCGCCTTCAAGCAGCGCGTTGAAGGTGTGGAAGAACTCTTCCTGCGAGCGCTCTTTCTTGGCAAAGAACTGAATATCGTCAATCAACAGCGCATCGACCGAACGGTAATAACGCTTGAAGTCGTTGATGGCGTTCATTTGCAGCGCCTTGACCATATCGGCGACGAAACGCTCGGAATGCAGATACACGATCCGGGCAGCCGGATTCTTCTTCAGCAGATGGTTACCAACCGCGTGCATCAAGTGGGTCTTGCCCAGGCCAACGCCCCCATAAAGGAACAGCGGGTTATAGCCATGCTTGGGATTGTCCGCAACCTGCCAGGCTGCAGCGCGGGCCAGCTGGTTGGACTTGCCCTCGACGAAGTTCTCGAAGGTAAAACTGCGGTTAAGCAGACTGGTGTGCTTGATCAGGGTCGGCGGCGCCTGCGGCTGATCTGCAGAATTACCGGCCAGTTCAGCGGCTGCCTCGGCAGTACCGCTGTGATCAACCAGCGGTTGCGGCTGAGACTCGACCACCACCGGCGTAACCGGAGCAGCTACC
>Ga0194138_10001005_pt1 | contig 13410 bp, 15 predicted proteins | sample TARM_MetaG_T2_14_FD_134022 | JGI IMG/M metagenome (GOLD analysis project Ga0194138, IMG submission 134022) | Freshwater microbial communities from Pennsylvania, USA, analyzing microbe dynamics in response to fracking - TARM_MetaG_T2_14 (version 2) | ecosystem: Environmental > Aquatic >...
CCCTAATCCTTTCGTGAGTTCCAAATACGTAAAGACCTCTGAATCTTTTTTTATTTTTATGCCTAAATCCAGTGGTAATACGAGTTGATTTGTAGTATAATTTTCTGTGTATTTAGGTGTACTATTCATACCCTAATTATACCAAAAAACCGGCTCTTTCGAGTCCGGTTTTTTCGTTTTATAGAGGCTTTAGTTATTTTTCTATTTCATTACAGCCTCTTTTAATTTATTCAGCGGGTTTCGCTTTATAGCCTAATCGGTTGACTGTCTCTCTTACTAAGCCATCATCCGCATCTTCTTTAAAGGTAATGTGAATGTGACTGCTTGAGAGTTCCACCTCTACGGTATCTATAGCTTTTTGTTTACTTAAGAGTTTTCTAATACCAGTAGAACAACTAACGCAGTGCATTCCAACAACTTCATAAGTTTTCTTTTCCATTTTAGTTCACTCCTTATCTACTTTAATCAAACGCTATTTTTAAGATAAAGTCAAATGGTATGGTTTATATTTTTTTTAAAGCTTTTTATTCTATAAACTAAAGGACTAATTATAGGGATTATAGTTAACACTAAACTTTTTGGGGTTTTTGAATTGTTGTTTGATTTACAAAGCATTAGATTGTATTATTAAAATAGGTTAAATTACGAAGACGAGGTGAGAAAATGCTGAAAGAAAAAAGACGTCATATCATCCTGATGTTTGTCCTTTTAAGTTTATTTTGGTTAGCGCTTGCAGGAACAATCAATTTAGAACATATTTTGATTGGATTGCTTGTGAGCTTTTTAGTTATTTTATATAGTATTGATTTGATTTTTAATAAACATCAAACCACTAAAATGACCCCGAAAAAACTTTTTTTATTTCTAAAACTTATCATCATTTTAGTTAAAGAGATGGTGGTAGCAAATTTTCAAATTGCAAAAATTATTCTCTCTAAAAAGATGCCGCTTGATGAAGGGTTTGTTAAAGTGAAACAACCCCTAAAAAAAGAAGTAAACCAGGCACTTTATGGTAATTTCATTACATTGACTCCAGGGACCTTAACGGTAAAGTTAGATGATGATATTATATTTGTTCATGGGTTAACGAAGAAGAACAGAGATAATATTGTGAATAGTCCTTTAGAAGTAGCATTTAAAAAGTTTGAAGGTGATCGCCATGATTGATACAGCGTTTATTATTGCAGCTATTATTTTGGCATTATTGGCATTTGTGAGTATGTACCGAGCAATCAAAGGGCCAAGAGCTGTTGATCGAATTATTGCGATCAATGTCATTGCGACAAAAGTCGCCGCTATCATCATTTTATTGGCGATTTTCACAAAAGAAGAATCGTTTATTGATGTCGCGCTTATTTACGCAATGATTGCGTTTATTACAACCATTGGAGTGAGTAAGTATTTAGAAAAAGGGAGGTTAGAATAATATGGATATTGTTAAAGACATATTGATTTTAATCTTTTTAGTGAGTGGACTGTTTTTTTATTTTGTTGGGGCAGTAGGACTGATTAGAATGCCAAATGCTTTTACACGTATGCACGCAACAACAAAATGTGATACGTTAGGGGCTGGGTTGGTTTTTATAGCTGTCATGATTCATCAAGGCTTTAGTATGGTAAGTTTAACAGTTTTAATTGTCTTGATTTTTATTTGGCTTACCAATCCAACTGCAGCACATTATCTTGCGAAAATAGAATATCACCGATTACATGATAGGGAGCGTCGTTAATATGACTGTATTAAATGTCATTTTAATTCTTTTTTTAATTATTTGTGCAATTGCTGTAGAACGCAGTAAGGATTTATTAAGTGCGGTTATTTTGTTTTCTGCTTATTCCTTGGCGATGAGTGTTATTTGGTTAATTTTACGCTCTCCAGATGTTGCTTTAACTGAGGCTGCAGTGGGTGCAGGCATCACAGCAATTTTATTTATTGCGGTCATTAGCCGTACAAAGCGGGTGGAAGAATGAAAAAGATTCCTGTAATACTTTTAATGGTGTCTCTTTTTCTAGTGCTTAGTTATTATGTGGTTTCGATGCCATCAACAAGTGAAGTCACGAGTCCTAGTTATAATGAAACAGTGCTTTATTATATTGAAAATGCCAAAGAAGAAACCGGCGCAAAGAATATCGTTGCAGCAATTTTAACTGATTATCGTAGATTCGATACGATGGTCGAGACCATTGTGTTATTTACGGCGATTATCGCTGTTGTTTCCGTGTTAAAAATTGATCCGGGTGAAAAGGAGGAAGACCATGGATGATAAGTTACTTAAAACCATTACAAGACTTGTGATTCCTTTTATTGAAGTCTATGGGATTTTTATTATTTTGAACGGCCATTTATCACCAGGTGGCGGTTTTAGTGGGGGTGCTCTGCTCGGAACTAGTTTAATTTTATATACTTTAGTTTTTGGTGTGAAAAAAAGTGAGAAAAAATTCTCACCACGTGTCAGTGTGATTTTAGAAAGTGGTGGCGTGTTATTGATTATTGGTGTGGGTATTTTCGGTATGATTATGACAGGGTTCTTTTTATCAAACAAAGCTGCTGGTTTTAATATAGGAGAATTTGGGTCGCTTTTTAGTGGTGGATTTATTCCGTTATTAATGATTGCGATTGGGTTAAAAGTTGCCTCAACCTTCATTACATTATTTCACTCGGTGATTGAGGAGGATTATCATGAATCTGTTTAATTTATTGATTGATCATATCAATCAAATTGGTGCAATTGCACTTTTTATCATTGGATTATATACGGTTATTACGCATAATCATCTGATAAAGCGTGTATTTGGGATCAATATTATGGGAACAGCTGTGTTTTTGTTTTTTGTGTCAATTGGGTATGTAAAAGAGGGCGTTGTCCCTATTTATGGAAACGAAGAAGCCGTTTATGTTAATCCATTACCAAGTGTATTAATTTTAACTGGGATTGTTGTCGTTGTATCCATTACAGTTTATGCCCTTGGACTTGTGGTAAAAATTTATGAAGGCTACGGAACCCTAGACCAAGTAGAAATCAGTGAAAAGATGAGTGAGGCGATGCGTGATGATTGAGCAAATACCTCTGATTAATCTATTGATTCTTGTTACAACTGCCCTTTTTATGCCACTGATTAGAAAATTTGATTTCCGGTATACAAAAGTATTAGGTCTTGTGAGTTTTTTGGCCGTTTTCATCTTAAGTATTATTTCATTTTATGATGTTTATACGAACGGAATGTTTTATTATCATTTAGGGGGTCATGCGCCTTTTATCGGGATTGAATTCCGTATTGATGCCTTTAGTAGTTTCTTTACGCTTTTTATTGGTTTTATGATGTTGCTTTATTATATTTATGCTGTTAGGTATATGTTTCATGAGATCAAAGGGAAACAACACAACCGTTATTACACGATTGTCTTTTTATTGGTATTTGCTTCTTTTGGTTTAATTTATACCAATGACTTGTTTAATACTTATGTGTTTATCGAAATTATGAGTATCACAGCATGTGCGATAATTTCTATTGTGAGGAAAAAACAAAATTATAGTGCTGCATTTCGGTATTTAGTATTAAATGAAATTGGGTCACTATCTTATTTATTTGGAGTCGCACTCATTTATATGATTACAGGCTATACCAATATTGAACTGGTTGCACAAGCCTTAGAAGAAGGTTATTTATTGTATCCAGCCAATGTGTTCATTGCTATGGCATTCATGGTCGTAGGTTTAAGCATTAAAGCCGCTATTTTCCCCTTACACATTTGGTTGCCTGATGCGCATTCAACTGCACCGATTCCATCGCATGCGATATTAAGTGCGGTTGTACTTAAGGTCAACTTAATTGTTTTGATTAAGTTATTATACCGTGTATTTGGGGTTCAAATTCTCCTTGATTTACATATGAATACTGTTTTAATTGTGCTTGGAATTTTATCAATGATTATGGGAAGTTTCTTTGCGCTTGCTCAAAAAGACATTAAAAGGATTTTAGCTTACTCTAGTGTGGCTCAAGTTGGGTATATTGTATTAGGCATTGGCTTTTTAACTGAACTTGGCCTTTATGCAGGGTTGTTCCATATTGTCTCGCATGGGATTATGAAATCTACTTTGTTTTTATCAGCAGGGATGATTATTTATCATACGGGTGTTAGAAATACAAAAAAATATCAAGGATTTGTGCATATTTTGCCGATTACGATCACCTTGATGAGTATCGCAACACTGAGTATGATTGGGATTCCAGGAACCAGCGGGTTTATCTCAAAATTTAATTTAGCGATGGCTTCACTTGATGAAAACATGGGCTATATTATTATTTTTATTGTACTAAGTGGATTATTAAATGCTATGTATTATTTACCGATGATTATTACTTCGATTCTTGATAATCATGAATCTAATATGATGCATTATGAAGTGGATAAAATTCCTAAAACGATGCTGATACCAGTAATGGTACTCGGTGCATTAATTTTAGTGATAGGCTTTTATCCACAAAGTATTACATTTTTCATTGAAGCCGCAACTGACGCGCTAATAGGAGGTGTCTAGGATGCAGCCATCTTTATCACATATTAATACCAGTGGAAAAACATTATTCACCTTTGTAGCAGGGACATTGATTGTCTTTTTAGCACTTGTTTTAGCCGTTTTTATTGGAACAATCACTGAAAGTAGTTGGGCGTTAAACGCATTTGGTGAGGGGAGTATTTTTTATGGTCCTATTGAATGGCTGAATCAGTTTAAGTATTTGCCTTTGGTAATTTTAGGATTACCTGTTGTTGCATCAATCGCACAGCTTATTTACGGAAGACACGTTTGTAATCGCCGCGATTATTTTGTGGTTATTTCATCATTTTTAACGATTATTGCAGTGTTGTTAATGTATCCTTTATCAAAAGATGGTGGGTTTGCACTAGATTTACCTCATGTGCTTGGATTTGGGTTAACTTTTTATATTGATATGCTCGGATTTACAATGCTATTGATTACCTCGATTTTATGGTTTTTAGTAATGATTTATGCGCATGAATACATGAAGTTTGAGCATTGTTCTAATCGTTTCTTTGTGTTCATGGCATTTACGTATAGTAGTGTATTGGGTACGGTGATGAGTGGAGACTTATTAACCATGTTTTTAAGTTTCGAAATTATGACGTTTGCATCCTATATGCTTGTTGTACACGGGCAAAAAAAGGAATCGTTTGAAGCGGGTTATAATTATATATTCATGGGAATAATTGGGGGATTCGCTATTTTAATTGCGATGAGCCTTCTTTATTATCATGTCGGCGATTTGAGATTTCAAAGTGCGATTCATGCGCTATCTGAGATAGGATTTGAACGGTATTTAATCATTGGATTATTGATCTTTGGGTTTGGGATTAAAGCAGGAATGGCGCCTGTGCATGTATGGTTACCAAAGGCCCATCCTGTAGCGCCAACCCCAGCCAGTGCTTTACTGAGTGGGATTATGATTAAGGTTGGCGCATTTGGGATGTTACGGGTTGCAACCAGTTATTATTTTCCAGCTCAAAATAGTGTCAGTGATTATTTAGATCCGATTTGGCAAAGCAGTGAAAATATCGGATTTTATGTGATTTGGCTTGGGATTGTTACAATGGCGATTGGGGTCTTCTTAGCATTACAACAATCTAACATTAAACGAATGCTTGCTTATCATTCCATCTCGCAAATGGGCTATATAGTTCTTGGAATTGGGGTTGCACTGTATTTAGGATACCGCGGGGCGATGGGTTATAGTGGTGCGATTTATCATATTATTAATCATGCACTTTTTAAAAGCTTACTCTTTATGGCTGCAGGGGTTATTATCATTAAAACCCAAGAAGCCAATATGTATAAACTAGGCGGTTTACTAAAACACATGCCGATTACCTCCACTGTGACCATTATTGCGGTCTTAGGCATTAGTGGTGTACCACTTTTTAATGGGTTCATTTCTAAAACCATCTTGCATCACGGGATTGATGAGGCTTATTATTATGGGCACCAATCATTTTATTATGCAGAAATGATATTTAATGTCATAAGTGCAGGGACGGTATGTTCATTTATTAAGCTATATTATTATGTGTTTTTAAGAAAAACAGATAATGATTATCAATTTGATAAAACCTATAATTCCCTTGATTTATCGATGGGATTTATTGCGATATTAATTATCTTAATCGGACTCTTTCCACACTTTATTTTACAAAACTTTATTGCGCCATCACTCAATCAAACAACCTATGATAAAGCCTTTATTTCACATTATATTGTTGAGCTTTCATTTTTTACTGGTAAAGATTTACTGACGATGCTTTTTGTAATTATTGGCGGGTTCTTAATGTTTTTTATAGGCACGAAGTTTCATTTGTTTCATTTGAAGTTACCTGGATGGATGCGTCTTGAATTTTTACTCTTTTATCCGGTGAATAAATCGATGCAAAAAACATGTGAGGCGATATATGGTGAGCGCTGTCCGATTAGTGAAGAAGAACTAAAAAGTTTAAAATTAAAACAAAATGAAGATATCGGCTTACTTAAAAGGTTTGTAATCATGGCTAATACAATTAATCGGCGCTATGAAACCCAGATTATTCAAAGTGATGCGTTAATCTATAGTTTAAGTTTATTGGTGCTTCTGATTATTTTTGCGCTATATACAATTTTTTAATAGCTAACCCCTTTATTAAGGGGTTTTTTCATGCTATACTTAATGAGGTAAAGGAGGCGTAATGATGCCAAAACAAAGTTTATTAGAAAAATATGCACGTTTAGCTGTAAGCAAAGGTGCTAATGTACAAAAAGATCAACTAGTGGTTGTAAGAGCGACCACAGAAACCAAAGAATTAGTAAGAGAAATTACAAAAGCCGCTTATGAAGTAGGCGCAAAACGTGTTGAAGTTCAGTGGAGTGATGATTATGTAAGCCGTCATGGACTTGAATACATGGGTGTTGAAACATTAGAAGATATTCCTGAATGGAAAGTTGTTCAAACTCAACATTTTGTGGATGAAGGTGCATGCTTTATCAGTATTACTTCACCGATTCCAGGACTTAATAAAGGGATTAATCCAGAAAAAATGCAAAAAGCAAGTATGGCTCAAATGAAAAAACTAGCATTTTTCCAAAGCCATTTAATGGGCAATAAAGCCCAATGGAATATTGTTGCTGCGCCAAACCCTGTATGGGCAAGTAAAGTCTTCCCTAATGATGAGACTGATGTTGCGATGGAGAAAATGTGGGATGCTATTTTAAAAGCATGTCGTGTCCGTGAAGATAACGATCCTGTTAAAGAATGGGATGATCACAATGATACATTACAAAAACATAATAAAATTTTAAATGATTTACAATTTGACGCGCTCCATTTTACAAATAGCTTAGGCACAGATATCACCATTAAACTTGTTGATAATCATATTTGGGCTGGTGGGATTGAACATACAACTGAAGGCGTTGTATTCAATCCAAATATTCCAACCGAAGAAACATTTACAATGCCTTATAAATATGGTGTCAACGGAAAAGTTGTTGCCACTAAACCATTAAATTATCAAGGCAATCTTATTGAAGATTTTTGGTTAGAGTTTAAAGATGGTAAAGTTATTAGCTATGGCGCGGAAAAAGAAGAAGAAACACTGAAAAACCTTGTGGAATATGATGAAGGTAGTGCTTATTTAGGTGAAATTGCTTTAATATCACATGATTCACCGATATCAAATTCTAATATATTATTCCTCAACACCTTATTTGATGAAAATGCCTCATGTCATATGGCACTTGGACGTGCTTATCCGATGAATGTTGAGGGTGGTATTGGTGCTGATGATGAAACACTTGAAAAATTAGGCGCAAATAATTCAATGACACATGTTGACTTCATGTTTGGAAATGAAGATTTAGAAGTTGTAGGGATTAAAAAAGATGGCTCTAAAGTACAAATCTTTGAAAAAGGAAGCTTTGTAATCTAACCTTTTAAAAAGCTACCAATGGTAGCTTTTTTTATGAAAAATTGTATAATGTATGAGAGCATTTGGTTTAAAGGAAAAATCGATAAGTAGGAGTGAAAACCATGAAAAAGATGAAATGGCTGGTTGTAATAATGGTAGGACTATTAAGTGGGTGTTCTTTAATTGAAGAACCTGTCGTTGAAGACCCTGATGAAGTCGTTGAATATAAAGTGGACTTTTTAATAGAAGACAGCAAGGTTGATGAACGCTTAAAAGAACAAATCGTTGAAGAAGGTGACAAGGTTGAACTATTTGTCCCTCAAAAAGACGGGCATACCTTTAAAGGCTGGTTTTTAGATGAGGATAATTATCATTACGAATTTTTACCCAACCAGGCTGTGACAAGTGATTTAACGTTGTATCCTTATTTTGAGCCAGAAACTTATACCGTAACTTTTAACCGCATGGATGGAAATTATCAAGCACCGCATGATTATCACTACGGAGAAACACTTGATGGGTTATCAATTCCTAAACGCATTGGGTATACTTTTGATGGGTGGTACCGAAGTCCTGAATTTACCGAAGAAGTCACGGTTGGGTTACCAATAAACAACGATTTAACTCTTTATGCAAAATGGGTTGAAGATTTAAGATATAATGAAGATATTTTATATTTTGAAGATGCCATTACGACAATGCTTGAAAGAGTTAGAACGAGTGTAGTAGGGATAAGAAATATTAGTCTTGATGGAGAAGATAGTACTGGCTCTGGTGTCATTTATAAAAATGAGGGGAACGAGTACTATGTTGTCACCAATCATCATGTATTAAGAAATCATGAAAATGTTGAAATCGTTTATGAAAAAAACGGACTACTATTTGAAATTCCTTCAAGTGACATTACTTATTTAGGAAGTGATTCAGTGACTGATGTCGGTGTCATTCGCTTTACTTCAACAGAAACCTTTTATACCGTACGTTTTGCGAATACATATGATTTAAAGTTAGGACAGTTTGTGTATGCAATAGGGAGTCCTTTAGGATTTCAGTATTATAATTCAGTCACATCCGGTGTTGTCTCAGGTCTTACCCGCTTTATGGAAACAGGCGAATTAAATACCGCAACAATCCAACACGATGCGGCCATTAGCCCAGGAAACAGTGGAGGCGCTTTGTTTAATACACAAGGTGAGTTAATGGGGATTAACACTTTAAAAATAGTCAGAAGTGATGTGGAGGGATTAGGATTTGCAGTCCCTGCAAATACCATCGCAAGAATTATTGCAGATATTGAAGAGACGGGTGAAGTAACGCGCCCATTCCTTGGTGTAAGTGCCAATCCGCTAGTGTCTACTTGTAATCAAGACTACGGGGTTTGTATTGCCGATGTAATCGAAGATTCAAGTGCCTTTGTACTGGGCCTACAAGAAAATGATGTGATTATCGGATATAAAACAGAAACGATGGACACTTATTTGACCATTCAAAACTTTAATCAATTAAGAGAAGCCATATTAAATTCACGTGTAGGTGAGTTAGTGAGCGTTCGAATCATTCGAAATGGTGAATATATAGAAACTGATTATGAAGCATTAGTCGAACACCCTGATGATTTAGTCATCGAATAAAACTATCATTCAATTGATAGTTTTTTTTATTTTTACCAACAAAAAGCGAGTCTCACTTGTTTAAAGGGTGAAAATAAAAAGGAGTGAACTAAAATGAAAAAATTATTAAGTTTATTATTTGTTGGTGTGTTAGTAACAACGCTTGCTGCATGTCAAATTGACAATGATAATTTACCAAATGAAGACACTGCAGTAGCAAGAAACTATGTTGCTGTAGATATTAACCCATCGATTGAATTCATCACTGATGAAGAAGATGTGGTATTAAGTCTTAATGCATTAAATGAAGATGCAGAAACGGTTATTGCCGATTTAGAACTTATCGGACTGCCTTTAGAAGAAGCGCTTGATCTTTATTTAGACAGTGCAGAAAACTTAGGGTTTATTGTTGAAGGTGAAGAAGCTGAAATTACTGTTACAGTAGAATCAGAAGATATCACTTTAGAAGAAAAACTAAAAACAAGTATCGAAAACCATTTAAGAGAACGTAATATTAGCGGACTTGTTTCAATGGGTGGTCGTGTTGATGAGGCATTAACTGAGCTATCTGAAACCTATGAAATCAGTATTGGTAAAGCCAGAATGATCAGAAGTGTATTAAGTATTCATGATGAATATACAATTGAAGACTTAGTTGCTTATGAACCATCAGAGTTAATGAGTATTTTACGTGAAGATCATCACGCAAAAATGGCAGAATTTAAAGAAGAACGCCAAGAAAGTGCTCATGCAATGAAAGAAGCAATGCAACAAATTCGTGAAGAACGTCAATCAAGAAATGATCAATCAGACAATGATGAAGATGCTGATAACACACCATCTGAATCATATCGTGATCGTATGAAAGCGATTAAAGATGAAGCACGTAACCGTATGAGAGGGAATGCTCCTTGGAATAAAGATGAAGACACTGATAACGATACAACTACAGGTGGTGCTTTTGGATTTGATGAAGATGCATTGTCTCCAGATGAAAATGATGAAGATGCTTTTGTTCCAGAAGAAGACCAAGAACCAACACCTGATGAAGATGCAATAATTCCAGAAGAAGACCTAGAACCAACACCCGATGAAGAAGACACCGATGAAGAAAATACACAAAATACCTAGTATTCAATAAGAGCTGTTTTTCAGCTCTTTTTTTCTTATAATAGGACTTATTTATACTCTTTTTTAATAAATATTAAAAAAGAATATTAAAACCCTTCATTATTTGGTAAACTAACAGTGTAAAAGCTATGGGATCCATAGTCAATACTATCAAATATCGCCCCCACATGGCTTCGGCTTTTGTGCGGGCGTTTTTGATAAAATAGACAGATAATATAGGGGGAAATTTTATGAAGACATTGTTAAAATTTTCACTTGTATTAAGTATTATCTTTCTTGCAAGTTGTTCTTCATCGGGTAATGATAGTATTTTAACAAGTGAAGACGAACGAAGCTTATTTAGTGACGATTTACTTGCAGTTGAATTAAACGGTGTATGGGGTTATATTGATGAAGATGGTGAGGTTGCAATAGAACTTGAATATGATGCTGCTGGTGCCTTTTATCAAAAGCTTGCGATTGTTGTCAAAGACAATGATTTTGCACTAATCGATAACAAAGGACGTGTTCAAACAAACTGGTATAGTCTTCTTTATAGAGATATGCATAATGGTATGATTTGGTTTATAGAAGATGATTTGCTGGGACTTATGGATGAAGAGGGAGAAATCATTGTCGAGCCTACCTATGAAAATTTTGAAAGCAATTCATATGGTGAATACTATTTAGAAACTGAATTTTCTGATGGGCTTGCCAAGGTTACAAAGAATGGTGAACGAGGATTTATTGATCACAAAGGGGCGTTTAAAATTCCACTGGGTGAGGGCAATGACATGGGTGATTTTCATTATGGACTGGCCTATTACTGGAACCGTGAAGACGGATTATACGGCTACAAAGATAAAACTGGTGAGATTGTGATTGACATTCAGTTTAAAAACGCAGGCAATTTTAATCATCTGAACCAAGCCATTGTAGAAGTCGAATCGGAACACGGTTATATTCATGATAAAATTGTGATTAACGATAAAGGCGAAACAATTATAGATGCGAGTGATAATATTTCATTGGTTGTGGATGCTTATCGTGTAACAACAGAAGATGGGGTTTATTTTGCTGATGAAAAAGGCAATGCGCATCATGAAACATTATTTAATTCAGTATCTACCTTTGGATGGTGGTCAAGTGATCCTGTTTTTACGGCAGATGGTAAAGTGATCAACCAATACGGGCAAGTCTTACATGACGATAGTGAAGTAGTTGATGATTATTTCATTGTAGACGAAAAGACTGCGATTATTGTTAGAGATGAAGCTGAATTAACTATTTTATTTGATGGGGCTAGTTTTACATTTGAAGGGGATTATATTTACGATATGACTGAGGACTTTGTTGCCATAGAACGTGGAGGGGTTGTCGGTGTAGTTGATTATGATGGCGATGAAATCATTCCTTTTGAATACTACGGGATAGGAATTAGTGAAGATGGATTTATGATTATTATGGATGAAGACTATCGTTTTGGGTTAGCAACGCATAAGGGTGATATTATTTTCGAACCACTGTACGATGATGCAAATATTTCATTGAATCCGTAAATCACAAACCAACAATAACTGAAATAGGGATAAGAAATTCCGGGTGATAATGTGACAGATAAAGTGATAAAAAGGACGATTGATTTAGCTGAAAAGATGGCATTTACAGAAAAAGATGCCTCTTTTCAAAGTGGCTTACGGCATACTAAAAATAAAGCATATTTTAAAGCTAAAAAAGAATTAAAAAACTATCTTTTAAAACAGTCACTAGAGGATTTAAAAACAGTATTACTTTTAAAAACAATTGGTGAGAATCAATTGTTGGGGATAACGATGTATCCTTCTGAAACAAAGCAATATGATTCTATGGATAAAGCCCAACTTATTGATCACCTTATGCAACCGACAAATTTATATGAAATCTTATTATTGGGTGAGCAAACGATAAAAAAAGAAGCGCAGATTTAAGCGCTTCTTACCATTTAGTTGTAAAAAGGTTTTTCTTCTTAACCTTAGATGTGGTATCATGTGTTTCGGGTAAATTTTTATTAAACTGACTTAAAAACATTGTGACTTCTTTAGTTAACTGTGTTGGGGTGCTAGCACCACTTGTCACAGAAACTTTTTTTAATGTTTTTAAATGGTCGATATCTAAATCTTCGACCCCTTCTATAAGCGATGCATTCACACCGTTTTCAATAGAAACACTCACTAATTTATTAGAGTTATTCGATTTAGGATCGCCAACCACAAAACAATGCTCAATCGATGAATCTTGATGCATAACAGCAAGCTGTCTAGTTTTGGTTGCATCACATAACTCTTCAATGACAGTGGTTTGTGGATAGTTATTAAGAATAGATTCAGTTAATTGATACACATCAAACAAACTCATCGTTGTTTGGTTGGTTAGTGCAATCTGTGTGTTATCAATCTGAAGAGCTTTGATATCTTCAAGATTAGAAACTAAATGAACGTTATGGGTATGATAAGATAATACGGTTTCGCTTTCTGGATGATTTTGTTTTCCGATAAAAATAACATCATAGCCATCCGCTAAATATTGTTTGACGGTATCTTGGCTTACTTTAACATCTTTGCATGTTGTATCAATAATATCGAGGCCTTTATCTTTTGCTTTTTTAAAGACTTGATCACTGACACCATGGGCAGTAAAAACAACCGTTCCGTTTTCAACTTCATCTAAGAGGTCTAGACGTGTTTTCCCTTGATCGTGCAA
>Ga0194138_10001006_pt1 | contig 13409 bp, 8 predicted proteins | sample TARM_MetaG_T2_14_FD_134022 | JGI IMG/M metagenome (GOLD analysis project Ga0194138, IMG submission 134022) | Freshwater microbial communities from Pennsylvania, USA, analyzing microbe dynamics in response to fracking - TARM_MetaG_T2_14 (version 2) | ecosystem: Environmental > Aquatic >...
CACGCACCCCGGTCTGCGGGAACGCACGGTGACCCTCGGCGGATTCTCCAAAATTTTCGCGATCACCGGATGGCGGATCGGATACGCGGTCGCGCCCCCCGAGGTCGCCGCCGCCGCGGCGGCCTTCAACGATCTGATTTACGTCTGCCCGCCCACGCCTCTCCAACACGGCGTCGCCCGCGGCCTGGCCGAATTGCCTCCGGACTTTTACCAGAACGTGGCGCGGGAACATCAACACAAACGGGACCAATTCTGTGACGCCCTCCGCGAGGCTGGCCTTCCCCCCGTCGTCCCCGAGGGCGCCTACTACGTGATGGCCGACATCTCCGCCCTTCCCGGCGCGGACGACCTCGAAAAAGTCCGGGGGCTGCTCCAGCGAACCGGCATCGCCGCCGTCCCGGGCCGCGCCTTCTACCTGAACGGTGGCGGCGAATCTCTCGCCCGTTTCTGTTTCGCCAAACAACCCCACGTCCTCCAAAACGCCTGCGACCTGATCTCACAAGGCTAAGACGTCCGCCTTTTATCTCTCACCGAGCCACAGAGGCACGGTCTTAATACTTTGATCCTCTTCCTTCGACCCTCCGAATTCGTTTGCGCGCCAAGGCGCAAAGACTGAGCCAACTCAAAAATCTCTTTGCGGCTTAGCGAGCTCTGCGCGAGCCACTCTTCGATTCCATTAATCGGAAATCATTATAATCGTCAGACCGTCACCACGCATGTTAAGTTTGCGACCCTGAACACATTCACACCCTGAACCCGGGAACGAGGACCATGAAAACCCGCATTGATTGGAAAACCTATATTGTGACCCCCCTTCTGCTTTCGCTGCCACTCACCGGCTGTGGATCCGCCGAAGCGAAGATTCCCGAACCCGTCTTGCCGCCGGACGCGCTGGTCACCGTTTCCATTCCCGATGTCCATCGCACAATCGACGCCTTTCAGGAAATCACGGACCGGATACTTCCCGAGGAGGCACGGGTGCAACTGAAAACCGAAATCGGGAAGGCGATCGAAGACCCCGGGCTCAAAGGCATTCCCTCCGGCGCGGGAGCGGCCCTGGTCTGGGATGGCACCCACGGCTTCGCTTTTCTGGAATGCACGCCGGAGACGGCCCAAAAGCTGGTTGAACTCGCAAAAGCCCCCCAGGTTTCCACCGCGGCCGAAGGCGATTTCTTCCTGCTGTCCAACACCCCGACCGGACTTGAACAGGGAATCCGGAACGCCAAGGCCGTTTCCGAAACCCTGCTGCAAAAGAATATGGCGGGCGTGGTGCTCCAGTCGCGGCTCGCCGATCTGACCCAACGGTTCATGCCCCAGATCAACATGATGACCATGATGATGCCGAACATGATGGCGGCGCAAACCAGCCCGGGCATGCCCGAAAACCAAGCCAACACCCTGCGCGGCATGGCCACATTCGTGGAGGGCGAACTGCGGGTGCTTACCTCCCTGGCCTCCCAAATTGAAAGCATGGAAGTGGTTCTGCTCCCGTCAAAAGAATCCCTGACCACGACCACCACCTTCTCCGTCAAAGAAGACACAAACCTCCATGCCCTGGTCACGGCGCCGACCGTCGCCGAACCGGACCCACTGGTATCCACGGACCTGCTGCAACCGGGAGCCATCGAATTCGAAATGCGTATGGGCAACCCCAACACGGTATGGACCTTTCTGCAAGCGGAAGCCGACCACCTCTTTGCCGAAATGACTCTGGAACCCGATACCGTCGCCAACGCAAAAGAGATGATGAAGCTTTGGAGGCCGTTTCTTTCAAGCAGCATGGCCGAAACCATGTGCATGAATCCGGAAACCGGATTTTCCATGGACTTTATCGCCTCCATTCAGGACAAAGACGCGTACCTGAACCTGATCAAGTCCATGCCCGAGACCATGAAACCCTTTACGGATTTTTACGAGGAGTTGGGGATGCCGATCCGGTTCGAGGTTACCATGAATGCACGCACCTACCGGGACGCGGACATCCATCGATACGGTTTCCGTTACGAGCTGGATCAGATGGACCCCGTGATAGCCGAGCAAATGAAACGAGTCGGCATGTCCAAAATGGACTCCGAACTCACCGTGCTCGACAACCGGGTGCTCTGGACCATGGGCGACGCGTCTCTGGAGAACCTGATCGATCGAGTACGGAAAGGTGCCTCCGGTGAAAACAAACTCCACGCCCGGAAGGTCCACCCCGCCGGAGGGTTCGGCTACTACGACATCGAGGTTGGGGAATACATGGCTTTCATCGCCAGCACGATTCCGGAAGGTGCGGGAGAAGCGATTTTCAACAAGATGATCGAAGAACTTAAAAATACGCCGCCCATGACCGGAGCCGCGTTCCAACACGAACATCGGGTGCAATTCATCCAAACCCTTCCGGTGGAAATTTTGAAAGCGTCCGCCACAGCAGGCTACAAAAACGCAATCTCCTCGACCTCTCAACCCTCCGCCAAACCTGTATCCCCCAGGTAACACCCCACACAAACAGATTGACGCACCGTTCTCTTACGGAGTCATCGACACACGGGGATCATCATTTTTATAACCTTGCCCAAAAACTCTCCGTGTCTCTGCGCCTCTGTGCGAGACCCCTCGGAGGCTCAAGCACCCGGGCCGGATTCCCGTGCTCCGCGAGACTGCCCCTACTCTCCCAGCACGTCTTGTGCGGTGGCGAGAAGCGTCTCCAACCCCTCGCGATTGGCGTAGTCCGTAAACGTCTCGCCGGGAAACGCGGTTTTCCGGTAGCGCCCCACCAGGGTTTGCACCACCTCGGACACCCGGGCTTCGGGAATCCGGCGCAGGAGCGGTTTGTTGACTTCCTCGTCCGGACGGTCCGATCCGATAAACAAATGGTAGGCCTTTTTGTCGGGGCCACCCGTCTTCACCCCGAGCAACCCGATCTCGCCAAAGGTGTGATGGGCGCAGGCGTTGGAACAGGCGTTGATGTTGATATTGATCGGAATATCTCCGGCGTAGTCCCCGCGCAGCGCGTGAATGAGCGACTGTCCCATGCCTTTCGCGTCGGTGGCCGCATACGGACAATGTCCGATACCGGTACAGGCGACCAAACTTCCGGCCGGGTCGCCCGCCCGACAGGAGAATCCAAGCGCTTCAATTTCCTCCCGCATGCGGGGTAACCTCTCTTCAGGCACGTGCGGGATCAAACAATTCTGCCAGGCGGTGAGGCGGATTTCCCCCATGCCGAAATCGTCGGCCAACTCGCCCAACCGACGAAGAGAGGCCGACGGGATTTTCCCCACCGGGATGCCGATGCCGAGCGTAAACAGCCCATCCGTTTTCTCGGGATGCACCCCCGAAAACCCGTCGGAGGATCCAAGCGGCGGCAGATCGGCGTGCTCCTCGGCCGTCAACCTCCGCAACAGCACGTCGCTTAACACGGCGGCGTGGTTCACCAGTTTGTCCAGCCCCTCTTTTTGAATCAAATCCCCCAACCGCATGCGGCGTCCGCTCTCCCCCACGCCCCGGTACTTGTATAACAGGATAATCCCGGAGGCGAATTTGATGACGTCCCGCTCCGTGACCAGTATCCCCGCGTCTTTGGAGCGGCGTCCGTAGGTGACCTTCGCCCCGGCGAATACCCGAAAGTACACGCCCGCCGGAGCGGAAAGCCCCTCCGGCAATCGGGTGGCGACAAAGCTGAGGTCGTTCTTGTCCGCAAACACCCCGTTGTTGGATCCGTTGTCGAAGGCGAGATTGAATTTGTGCGGAAGGTCGTGCAACTCCGGATGGTGCAAAATAAAATGCTGGAGCTTTTTGGCCAGCGGACGCACGTCGCACACCTCGTCGGCGTCCAGACCCGAGGTCGGCGACGCGGTGATGTTGCGCACGTTGTTCGCGCCCGACCCGATACTGGTCATGCCGAGTTCCTGCAACGCGATCAGCGTATCGACCGCGTGCTCGGGCCGGATGCCGCGGAGCTGGAAATTTCCGCGCATGGTCAGCGTCGTGCGGCCGTCGCCGTAGGTTTCGGCGATGGCCGCCAGTCCCCGACACTGGTCGGCGCGGATCACACAACCGGGCACCCGGGTGCGCAGCATGAACCCGCCCTCGTCGGGACGGGCGAACAATCCGTGCGCCTTCAACCGTTTCGCCTCCTCGCCCTCCGGCAACTTCCCCTCCTCGGCGCAACGGATGATGATGTCCCAATGATCCAGACTCCGGGTCGGCTCAGCCGCGGCCGCCTCTCCGCCGAGTTCGAGCTGAGACTGCAATAACGCCACCTTCCACGGATTGTCTCCCCGACACTGAATCCGCAACCGATGGGTATGGCGGGGATCCAGAGACTGAATCATCGCAAGCAGACCCTTTTGACGCTGCGTCAAGTCACGGATTTCACGAGGACCCGACGACCCGCCGGGCGGTCCATGAAAGGTGTTCGGTGATTTCATGCCTCCTTTGTACAAACCACCCCACTCCACCTCCAACACAAAACTACAATACTGAATGCATTATACGAATATAATACTTTTTTGTAGCAAACAATTCAATTTGGTAGGTTTCGAGTACGGATTGAATTAACCCATGTTTTGGAATTCCGGTTTTTTTAGAGGGGATTCCGATGCAAACACGCCCTTGGCACAGGCATTGCTACTTTCCGGGGCAACCCTGCGGGGCCAGCCATTTTAACCTCGGCACGAAGTACAGACTTAAGCCGACAGCACCACTTCCCATCGGGGAAGTCGCTGTCGGCTTTTTTTATTTTCCGACCCTGACAACCCCAAATGAGAAACCACATGAACTCAACCACAGTCCGACATCTTCTTCTTTCGCTGACGGCCGCGGCCGCCTCCCTCTTCGCTCCGCTTCGGGCGGATTTGCTTCCCGTGGAGAAACAGTCCGTCACCCTGGGCTTCATCAAACTCACGGATTGCGCCCCGCTGGTGATCGCCAAAGAACTGCGCTACTTCGAGGACGAGGGCATCTCCGTGAAACTGGAGGCCCAGTCCAACTGGAAGGTCCTGCTCGATCGCGTGGTGTCCGGCGAACTCGACGGCGCGCACATGCTGGCGGGCCAGCCACTGGCCGCCACCATCGGCTACGGCACCGAAGCCCACATTCTCGTCTCCTACAGTCTCGACTACAACGGCAACGGTATCACCGTGAGCAACAAGGTGTGGGAGGAAATGAAAGAACACGCCCCGGCCCTCCGCGCGGAAACACCCGAACATCCCATCGGCGCGGATCCGCTCCGCCCGGTGGTCGACCGCATGAAGTCGGAGGGCGATCCCATGCGCATGGGCATGGTCTTCCCCGTCTCCACCCACAATTACGAACTGCGCTACTGGCTGGCCGCGGGAGGCATCCACCCCGGCTTCTACACCCGCACCGACAACACCGGCCAAACCGAAGCCGAGGTCTTGCTGTCGGTCACGCCCCCACCGCAGATGCCCGCCACTATGGACGCCGGCACCATCGAGGGCTACTGCGTGGGCGAACCCTGGAACCAGCAGGCCGTGGCCATGGGCATCGGCGTGCCGGTCACCACCAATTACGACATCTGGAAAAACAATCCGGAAAAGGTGTTCGGCGTCACCAAAGAATGGGCCGAAGCACATCCCCATACCTGGACCGCGCTGACCAAGGCGCTGATCCGGGCCGGAAAATGGCTGGACGCCTCCCCCGAAAACCGGGTGAAGGCCGCTGAAATTCTCTCCCGCCCCGAATACGTGGGCGCGGACGAGGAGGTCATCGCCAACAGCATGACCGGCACCTTCGAATTCAACCCGGGTTACAAGCGGCCCATGCCCGACTTCAACGTGTTCTACCGCTACCACGCCTCCTACCCCTTCTACAGCGACGCGGTCTGGTTCCTCACCCAGATGCGGCGATGGGGACAGATCCGCGAGGACCATCCCGACGCCTGGTACCACCAGGTCGCGAACAACGTCTACCGCCCCGACGTTTACCGTGACGCCATGGCCGAACTGATCGACGACACCGACTTCGAACCCGAACGGTTCGCGGATATCGGGTTCACCGCGGAGGATCTGCCCGAAACGGATGGATTCAAACCCGCCACTGACGACTTCATCGATGGCCGCACCTACGACGGACGCGAACCCAACGCCTATATCAACTCCTTCGACATCGGCCTGAAAACCGAGGTGGACTAACCCCCGTTCCGGAGGTCTCCCATGAAACGCACCCTGCGCACCCTACTCATCCCCCTCTTCTCCCTGGGGCTGTTCCTGGCCGGCTGGCACTTCTTCGCCGGAACGGTGGAGACCGCCCTCGGCACCTTCCCCACCCCGGGCAGCACCTGGAGCGCGGCCCGGGACCTGGTGGACGAAACCCTGGCGGAACACCAGTCCCGCAAGGACTATGTGACCCGCATGGAGGAGCGACGGGAACGCCACGAAACACTCCAGGAACGCCGACGCAAACGGGCGGAGGAACGGGGCCGCGAATTCACCCCGCGTGAATTCCGCGCCCCGCCCTACTCGGGCAAACCCACCTACCCCGAACAGATCCTCCGGAGTCTCTCCACCGTGTTTTTCGGTTTTCTCATCGCCATCGCCATCGGCATCCCCCTGGGCATACTCTGCGGCATGAACGACACGGTGCAAAAGGCCCTCCAGCCGGTGATTCAGATCATGAAACCGGTGTCGCCTCTGGCCTGGCTGCCGCTGGTCACCCTGGTGGTCTCCTCCCGTATCTCCTCGGGCGACGACGGCATGGAGGTCTCCTTCGTCGTCTCCGCCATCGTGGTGGCGCTCTGCTCTCTCTGGCCCACCCTGATCAATACCGCGGCGGGGGTCTCCTCGGTGAGCGAGGACCATCTGAACGTCGGACGCGTCCTGCGCCTCCCCTGGCACACCCGCGTCTTCAAAATCATCCTGCCCTCGGCCCTGCCGCAAATCTTCACCGGCATGCGCATCTCGCTGGGCATTGGCTGGATGGTGCTGATCGCGGCCGAAATGCTGGCCCAGAATCCGGGGCTCGGCAAATTCGTGTGGGACATGTTCCAAAACGGCAGCAGCCAGACCCTCGGCATGATCATGGCCTCCATCATTACCATCGGCGCCATCGGGTTCCTGTTGGATCGCGGTATGCTGCTGCTCGAACGCATGGTCACCTACTCCCCCGCCAAAGGATAATCCCATGAACGCACCCGCGGAACACCCCGACTCCTTCGTCTCCTTCCAAAAGGTCGACGTGACGTTCGGCAAAGGCAAAAAAGCCGTGCACGCCCTGCACGACATCAATCTGAATGTCCGGGAGGGCGAGTTCGTCTCCCTCATCGGTCACTCCGGCTGCGGCAAATCCACCCTGCTCAACCTGGTGGCCGGCTTCGTTCCCTCCTCGGCGGGACGAACGGAGGTCGGCGGCGAGGCCGTCACCCGTCCCGGACCCTCGCGCATGATGGTCTTCCAGCACCACGCGCTGTTGCCCTGGCTCACCGTCCGGGCCAATGTGGAGATGGCCGTGCGGGCGGTCTCTCCCCATTGGACCGCCGCCGAACGCCTGGAGCGGGTGGACGCCCAACTGGAAGCCGTGGACCTGGCCCACGCGGCGGACAAACACCCCGCCGAAATCTCCGGTGGCATGAAACAGCGGGCTGGCATCGCCCGGGCGCTGGTCACCGATCCGGATGTCCTCCTTATGGACGAACCTTTCGGGGCGCTCGACGCCCTCACCCGCGGTAAACTGCAGGACCTGTTACTCGAGATCTGGGAACGCAACCGGATCACCGTGCTGATGGTGACCCACGACGTGGACGAGGCCGTTCTCCTTTCCGACCGGGTGGTGATGATGAACAACGGCCCCCGCGCCACCATCGGCGATATTCTCGACGTCGACCTCCCCCGCCCCCGCGACCGGGTGGAGGCGGTGAACCATCCGGAATACTACCGCTACCGGAACCACCTGACCTCCTTCCTCCGCGCCCAGCGCGCCCCCCGACGCGCCGCCTCGAAGCTCCGCTCCACCCCCGACGCCCTGCGTCTCGGCTACCTCCCCTTGTCAGACGCGGCCCCGCTGTTGATGGCGCGTGAACTGCGGATTTTCGAGGAACACGGCCTCACGGTCGACCTGTCCCGCGAACCGAGTTGGCGGGCGGTCAGCAAAGGCGTCATCCACGGCGACTTGGACGCCGCCATGATGCTCGCGCCCACGCCCCTCTTTCACAACCTGAACCCCGACACCACCCCAGAAACCCGCTTTCGTACCGGCATGGTGCTCAGCCGCAACGGAAACGCCATCACCCTCCGGCGCGACCTGGCGGAACGCGGCGTGACCGACGCGGAATCCTTCGGAAGTTTCGTGCGGAGCCTGCCTCCCAACCGCAAGCCCTCCATGGGCGTGGTATTCCCCTCCTCCATGCACAACCTCCTCCTGCGCGACTGGCTGGTGTCCGGCGGGCTCGACCCCGACAAGGACGTGAACCTGATCGTCATCCCTCCGCCCCAGATGGTCGCGAACCTCGAACTCGGCAACCTTGTCGGCTTCTGCGTGGGCGAACCCTGGAACAGCTACGCCGTCCAACGCGGCATCGGATGCATCGTTTCCCACAGCGGACTGTTGCGGGATCGTCACCCCGAAAAAGTGCTCGGCTACGCGGCCTTGGCCGACGAGGCGATGCGCGAAAAACTCGCAAAACTGATCACCGCCCTGCGGGAGGCCAACGCCTACTGTTCGGAACCCGGCCACCGCGAGCGGATCGTGGAAACCCTGTCGCGCCGGGACGCCCTCAACCTGCCCCCCGCCGTCTTCCGCGACACCCTGTTCGACCGGGTGGAACTCGGACTCAACGGCCCCGGACCCGCCCACGGATTCCACCTCTTTCCCTCCGGCGCCGACGCCGCTCCCGAACCCGAGCGATTCCAGAATATCCTGCGCGAACTGGTGCACTGGAACCTCAGCCCCGCGCCGGAGGATCCCGAAGGCTTGTTGGATTCCACCCTCGATCCCCTGCTGTTTTCCGAGGCGGCCCTTCGTCACGGCGAGCCGACCCCCTCGCCGAACGCCGCTTCCGCCCGCCCTCTCGTCACCACCTGAACAGGAATCCCCCATGTCCGATCCCGTACTGACCCTCGAACACGTCGGCAAAACCTTCCACACCCGCAACGGCCCCTTCCATGCCCTGGAGGATGTGAACCTCGAAGTCCACAAGGGCGAGTTCGTCTCCCTCATGGGCCACTCCGGCTGCGGCAAATCCACCCTCCTGAACATGATCGCCGGATTTACCCCCGGCTCCGAGGGCGACATTCGGTTCCACGGCGCGCCCGTCACCCGCCCCGGGCCCGACCGCATGATGGTCTTTCAGAACTATTCCCTGCTGCCCTGGATGTCCGTCCACAAAAACGTGTTGCTGGCGCTGCGGAACTGCCGCCGGGACCTCGACCGGAAAGCGCAGACGCGGGAGGCGGACCGCCTGCTCGACATGGTCGGCCTCGGTGCCGCCCGCGACCGACTGCCGTGCGAACTCTCGGGCGGCATGAAACAGCGCGCCTCCATCGCCCGCGCCCTCTCCGTCAACCCCGGCATGCTGCTGCTGGACGAACCCTTCGGCGCCCTCGACGCGCTCACCCGCGAGGAACTCCAGGAGGAACTCCTCGCCATCTGGGAACAACAGCACATCACCGTGATCATGATCACCCACGACGCCGACGAGGCTATCCTGCTTTCCGATCGGATTCTCATGATGACCAACGGCCCCTCCGCCTCCATCGGACGCGAGTTCGGCGTCCCCCTCGTCCGTCCCCGCGACCGGGACTCCCTCATGGAGGACCCCGCCTTCTACACCCTGCGCAATCGCCTCATCGCCTACCTCTACGGAAAAGAGGGCGACATTCTGGAGGGCGACGACTTCGACAATACCCTCTTCGGCGCCGAGGCCTACATGGCCGAACACCACGAAACCGCGCCCTTCGCGGAGTGACGTGCCTCCCGCCAGAGGCGGGGTCACGGGTCAGTGGTCAGTGGTCATTGGTCATTGGTCATTGGTCAGTGGTCAGTGGTCAGTGGTCAGTGGTCAGTGGTCAGTGGTCAGTGGAAAATAGTAAATCCCCCACAACAAATGACAAGTGACAGCGACAACGTCGCCCCTGACAAATGACTACTGACCAATGACTACCCCCCGATCTCGCTCATGCCCCGTTTGCGTGAAAAGCGGTCGTAGGCCAACTCGTGCCCCCATGGTTTATGGAAAATTCCCCGCCGGATTTTTTGATCCAATTCCGAGTCGCTCGCGCCCCCCCGCATCGGGGACATCAAATCCACCTCGTCGTCCTTGAGCAGGCACAGCCGCAACTTCCCGTCGGCCGTAAGGCGCGCACGGTTACAGGAGGCGCAAAACGGATCGCTGACCGGACTGATGAACCCGATCGTTCCCCGGGCCCCGGGCGCGCGGAACACCTCCGCCTCCCCGTCCAATCCTTCGCCCACCGGGGTCAATTCCCCCAAAGCCTCCGCGATGCGGGCCCGCACCCCGGAACGCTCCAGCCGTTTTCCGTTTTGAAACCCCTCGTTGTTGCCGAAAGGCATCATCTCCAGAAATCGAATCTGCCAGGCCCGCTCCAGCGACAACCGCGCCAACGGCACCAGGTCCTCCTCGTTGAAATTTTGAACCGCCACCGCGTTGATCTTCACCTCCAGGCCCGCCGCGTCCGCCGCCTCGATGCCGCGCAACACCTCCTCCAGTCCCGCCCGTCGCGACATGCGACGGAACCGTTCCGGGTCGAGGGTGTCCAGACTGATGTTCACCCGCCGCAATCCCGCGTCTTTCAACTTCCCGGCCAGCCGGGGCAGCGTGACACCGTTGGTCGTGAGCGCCGTCAACGGATACCCCGGCAGGGCCGAGGTCGCGGCCACCAGTCGAACCAGTTCCGGACGCAGCGTCGGCTCCCCCCCGGTAAACCGGAATTTATCGAAGCCCAGTCCGTGAAATCGGCGGATCAATCGCAACAACTCCCGAAAGGTCAACAACTCCTCCCGCGGTCGAAACTGCATATGCTCGGGCATGCAATACACGCAGCGCAGATTGCAGGCGTCCGTCAACGACACCCGCAAATAGTGGATCTCCCGCCCGTACTTGTCCCGCAGCCGTGCGCCGCCGCCCGCACCTTCCCGGTGCGGCGTTTCAAGTGCCGAGGGCCGAAGCCCCGGATCTGTGAGAAGTGAGCCGGTCGACATGAGATCATCAGGTTAAATCCCAGGGAGGCGGAGTCAACGGCAAGCCAAATAAAGAACTCGAATTTGTATGCACATTTCCAATTCTCCACAATATCGTATTACACATCTACAGGATTGTGGATGACCGAACTCGCTTCGGGTCGGCAAGGAAGCCTTGATGTGCGGGCACAATCTGCTTTGATGAGCCTTGATCATGAGTTCCCTGTTCGACTTTTCCTCGCTGGCCGATTTCTTCCGGGAAACCCTCCCGGATTTCACCACGACCCGCGCCCAGGAATACAGCCTCAAAACCACCCGCACCACCACGGTGTTTTCCGGCACGCCCCACGAGTGGGAAACCTACCTCACCACCCCCTGGGCCGAACGACGGGACCATGTGCTGGACACCGATATCCGCCTGGATCGTGACCGCAAGCAAATCACCTTCCATCCGCGCAACGCCGACTCCAAACCCTGGTGCGGCTGGCTCGAAGAGGGCATGGCGCTGATCCAAAAACGCCTCGAACCCGAGTCCATGGCCCTCGAGGTCTTTCATCGACTCCTGTTCGACAACGAATCCAACCACGCCACCCCGCTGCATCTGCACGCCACCGGAAAGCTACCCAGCGAGGCCACCCGGGAAGTGAGGTTTAACGACCAGCTCCGCCCCCTCGAAACCGACATCGTGCTGCGGGCGTCCATGCTGGAGAACGTGGCCGAACACCGTCGATCCCTCGACAAAAAAGCGTCGGACCTGCGCAAGCTGGGCGTGCTCTGGCCGGTGCTTCGCCGGGTGATTTCCCAACTCGGGTATCCCAGTTACCCCCGTGACCGCTTCAAAGACCGCATCACCCTGACCACCCGGGTCAGCTTTCTCAGCATTCAATTGCTCTTCGACGGAAAAACCAAGGGCATGCTGGAACCCAACGAGGCCGGTGACCTGTACATGGACTACATCTCCAAACGGGACGGCATCAAAAAGAAATATCTGTTTTACCACCAGAGCTACTTCCGCATGCTCAACGACCTGAGCTTCCTCACCAAGGAAAAGAATTACGACGCTTTCTGGGACGCCAGCCAGGTCATCGTGCGCGACTTTCTGGACGAGCGCTACCTCCGCATCAGCGTGGCCGGCGTGATGCCGGGCCTGTTGGAGTGGATGGCCCCGATGGAGTACGAGCGCAAAAAGAAGAAAAAGGTCAACACCCCCTCCCCCCAGAAAGGGCTGTACGGCATCCTCGACAAAGAGGATCTCAAGGCCTGGAAAAAAGTGCAGGAGCCGCTCAAGGACGTGGGATTCGTGCTGTTGCGCCAACTAGGGATCGGCCAGTTCGGACGGGTCTACGAGGCCCTCAACCTGAAGAACAGCAGCATTCCACAACACGTCGCCATCAAGGTCGACCGCATCCGCAAAGGCAAAAAGAAAGAGGCCATCCAGGCGGTGGAGACCATCATGGACATCAGCCGCGGCCTCTCCCAATGCCCCCACGTGATCCGGGTGCACGACGCGGGACGGCTCAAGGAAATCAAGAGCACCTACCATATTCTGCAGTTGGTGAACGGCGACACCCTCGACAACCTCATCGGCGTCACCGGCACCGAACACGCCAGCGTCTACCGTCCGCCCTTCGCCCGCGCCTGTGAACGGGACCTCCGCCGCGAATACCTCAAAGTCATCAACTCCACCGCCGGCGAGCGCTGGAGGAAAGACCGCGCCTCCCTTCCCTTCACCGACCCCCTCTCCCTCTCGCAGTTCCTCGACGTGATGACCAGCACCCTGCTGTGGCTGGAAGAGTGCCATAATTTAAACTTCGCCATCAACGATCTGAAAAACGGAAACCTGATGATCAGTCGCCGCGGACAACTCAAGGGAATCGACCTCGACACCTACAGCCCCGTCTCCGGCCCCCTCGACAAACTCCCCGACTTTTTCTTTCTCGCCGTCACCCTCCTCCTTTTTATCCTGCGGGTCCTCACGGCCGGACACGACGAAAACATCAAAGCCGGAGGCCTGCTGGGCCATCCCGCCGAGCTCAATCGGCTGCTGTGTGAAATCTGGCGCTTCGGCGACCTGGCCAAAATCACCGGCGGCCGCGTCGAATCCAATCAAATCATCGGATGGATCCTGCACACCATCGAAAACTCCCGCAGCGGCGCCTTCGCCCACGAACCCGAGATGTTCACCCAAAGCATCGACGCCCTCATCCGCCTCAAACGCAATCTCGTGAACGAGGAAATGGTGTTGGACTGATCCCTCTTTCAAAACCCCC
>Ga0194138_10001008_pt1 | contig 13392 bp, 10 predicted proteins | sample TARM_MetaG_T2_14_FD_134022 | JGI IMG/M metagenome (GOLD analysis project Ga0194138, IMG submission 134022) | Freshwater microbial communities from Pennsylvania, USA, analyzing microbe dynamics in response to fracking - TARM_MetaG_T2_14 (version 2) | ecosystem: Environmental > Aquatic >...
GCCCGCTGCAGTCCAGCCCCGGCCCTCCCGGGTTCTGCGGGTGCGCCACGCCGGTGGTGGGACCGTTGATATCTCCACCACCCCACACGTACGGCTGCCCGAGGTAGGTCATGGCCGCGGCCACGATCTGATCGCCCAGCGGCCCGTTGGAGTTGGGCTGGAACGCCCCCTCGCCGCCAGGGGCGGACATCTCCTGCTCGTACTGCCGGATGATTTTCACGTAGTGCTGCGTCTCCGCGTACGGCGGGACACCGCCGTACTGCATGACCGCCCCCTCCCCCGCGTTGTACCCGGCAAGGGCAAGCTCGACCGGATCGCCCTTAATCTGCCCCGACGCGATCAACGGCTTCTGATTGGCGAAGATCGCACACATGTAGCGGGCCTGGGCCATCACCGCGTCCCCGATGTTGTTGGGATCTCCACCGCCGGCGGCCCCAACCTTTCGGCCCTGCTCGTCCACTTTGAAGCCCCACACCGCCCACGTGCCCGGGATGAACTGGGTATAGCCGCTGGCGCCCGCGTGGTTGGCGCCGTGTGGCTGGAAGTTGCCCTCTTGCTTGATCTGTGCGGCTGCCAGCGGGGCGGTGAACTCAGGGCACTCTTTGGCCGCCAGCTGCAGCCACTTGACGAACTCCGGCGGCACCGATCCGGGTTTGAGGTTGCCTCCTGCACCTCCGAAACCGCAGTCTTCCGCCGCACCGTCGGGGGTCTGATCGGCGACCAGTTGTGGAGCAGCGGTCGTCGTCGGTGCCGGTTCCGCGCCGCCTTCCTGCGCCCCCGGAGCGGTGAGCTTCTTGGCCTGGTCCAGGAAACCCCGCGGGTTAACCGGCTGGTTGCCCTGCAAGCGCCCACCGGGCACGTACTCAAAATGCAGATGAGGGCCCGTAGAGGTACCGCCGTTGCCCACCAGTCCAATCACCTGGCCGGCGTGCACCTGGTCCCCGACCTTGACCTTGAGGTCCTGTTCGGTCTGGATATGGCCGTACACCGTGGAGACCGGCTTGCCGTCATCGTTGTGGTCGATCACGACCCAGTAGCCAAAGCCCGACGCCGGCCCTGCCGCGACGACGTTGCCATCCATCGCGGCATACATCGGCGTGCCCATCGGCGCCGCCAGGTCAATCCCACCGTGCATTTCCGATCCGCCGGTGACGGGGTTAGACCTTGGGCCCGCCTCCCCCGATACCTGGTAGGTGCCCTCGGCCAGCGGCCAGACCCGCTGGCCGGTGGCCTCGATCGAAGTCACGGACCCCGGCGAACCGGCACTGCCTCCAGGTCCACACAGCTCCGACGCCCCCATCACTGCCAAGACGGCGATCAGCGGCGTGACAACTGCGGCCGCCAACACCACAGTGAGTCCCCCACCGAGGACCAGGCCCCCGGTGCCGATCTTGGCGACCAGCCCCTGCCCGCCCTGCGTTTCCGCGTTCGACATCGGCCTGCTCCTCTCAGGCAACCCGCTTGCCGGCGCCGGTCATCGAATGCACCCTGCGGTTCACGCCGGCATTGCTGCTCGTGCTGCGATGCCGGTATTGGTCGCGCGCACTCTGGTGGGGCAGGCGCTCGGCCTGCACATACGTGCTCCCCCTCGGGGCCGTCTCGTCCACGATCTCCGCCACCACCGGCACTTGCCCGCGTCCCGGACGACGGCCCTGTTCACCGTCGACACCCGCAGGAAGCTCCAGTCGTGGCCGCGCGGACGTGGCCGCCGTGCGACCTCCACCCGCTGGACTGGGCTCGGGCGATGACGTGGACCCGGTCGTCGACGTCTCCCCATTGGGACCTTCGAGCGCGCGACGCCCCTGGGTGAGCTCCATCCGGCCCTCATTGACCACCTGCAGGTGCTGGACGGGCGAGGCGCCCCGATCCGACGGCACCACAGGTGCTGGTCCCCGGTCCCCTGCCGCCGGGGAGGCCGCCGTCTTGGCCACTGTCGCGGCCGTCTTTCCCACTGCGGCCGCCGCAGCACTGCCGCCCCCGGTGGACAATGCCGCCGCAGTGTGGCCGACCACCTTCGCCGCGCTGTAGGTCCGCAGCGCCTTGCTGGCCAGGTTCACCGGTTGCCGTGCTGGAAGAGCGGTGGGCTTGCTGCCTGGTCGCCGGCCCATCGCCTTTGCCAGGCCGTCTCGCTGGCGCTGGAAACCGCGTACCAGTCGCCAGAAGAGGAAGGAGCCCATGAGCTCCACGAGCCCGATGATGAAAACCCGCTGGAGCAGGCTCTGGCCCTGCGTGGTGGTGAACAGAGAGCGGATCAGCTGCAGGTAGATCATCAAGAACACCACCGCGGTCACGATGAACAGCAGTCCCAGCAACACCCCGGCCACCGATCGCCACAACCCTCCTCGGGCGGTGCCGGGCAGGATCCCCCAGAGCATGTCCCAGATGAGCTTGATCGACACGAACGCGCAGTAGAACACGGCGGCCATCACCGCCAGCCCGAGCAGGAAGCACAGCAGGACCATGAACAATCCGCCGAACAGTACGAACCCGGTGGTCAACGCGCCCATCGCGCTCGGATTGTCGGCGTACTCCTTCATCGCCTTGCCGTTGTCACCGCACTTGGCGACGTTGTCTTTGATCGTGTCCCGATCGTTTCCCTCGACGTTCTGGTGAGCGGTGTCCCACTCCTTGACGCAGTCGGCGCCACCCTCAACATCGACGACCCGCCCGAAGTTGATTAGCTGAGTTGGCTGGCGGATGAGGACGTCCGCCATCTCCGACTGCATCGTCTGGATCATCTGCTCGGGCGAGCCGTCTCCCTCAGTCATGCTCGCGGCGAACTCCAGGCCGCCATCACGTGCCTGGGTGATGTACCCGTTCTCTCCGGCGATCTTGCCCACCGGATCCGCCATGAATCCCGTGGCGGCCGCGGCGATGACGCACGCGAGGACGATGTCGTAGACGAAGGTGGCGTTGCGCCCCTGCAGCATCAACAACCCGGCAATGAACGCCGCGATTGCGAGGAACAGCGGCAGCAGCCCCGTCTGGTCGATCAGCGACTGCATCGACTCGCCCAGCGGCTCTAGGAAACCGAGGAGCATGCGCAGCCACTCGAACTGGAGGACCCAGCCGACGAACCAGATCGAGGCAGCCATCAACCCCCGATAGACGTTCCACATTCCGTCGATCCAGAACGACCACAACACCGCCAGCGGTTTAGTTGCCGACCCCTGGTCAATCGACAGCATGTATCGCCACACCGAGATCCCGTGAGAGTCCTTGATGTCCATGAAGTCAAACGGGGTGGCGAACTTCCCACCGCCCTCCTCGGGGGCCGCCGACGCCGGCCCAGCGCCGGCGACCAGGACCACGACCATCAGCGCCGGCACACTGGCCAGCCGCCCATACGTGGACTCCGCCGCCCGGCGCAGCACATGCAAAACCCTCATGAGCGCGTCACCAGAACCGAAGGCCGGCCTACCGCACCCGGCCGCTCCTTGGGTGTTGTCGTCACCGCATCAAACCGAGCCTTCGTCGACGGGGCCAGCGCCTTGATCCGACCCAGGTTGCCCATGGCGTCACGCATGTACCCCTCACCGCGGCGAGACGGATCCACGTAGCCGTCGACTCCGTTAGCCGGAGAGGTCTGCTCCATCAGCTCCTTGAGCAAGACCGGATCGTCGCCCGCACCCAGCCAGCGCAGGCACTTGCGGGCCAGCCTCTCGTCGGTCTGGCGCATCACCACCCGCGTGGGGATCAAACCCCTCATCGTCTCGTCACCGAAGTCGGCCTCGGGGTCCTGACTGCCCAGCAGTACCGCGGCACCGTGCTTACGGCCGTCCCGGACGAACTCCGCCAGGATCATCGTGCCGCGCTGCCAGCTGGTGAAACGGTGCGCCTCATCGCACAGCAGCACCGCCAACCGATTCGGGTCGGCGAAGCAGATTTCCCGCGCCAACTCCGCAAGCAGCTGATACATGATGTGCCCCACTCGAGTGGAGATCGACAGCCGGCGGAACAGGTGCTCCGAGAGCATCTCGTCTTTAGTGGGCAGGGACAGCTTGTGCGTGCGGAACACGATCGCGGGTGCTTCGGGTACCAGCACCGGCAGGTCCCGCCGGAACAGCACGTCGGTGGAGCTATCGCGCATGAACACCGCGAGCTTGCGGTGGAGGTCCTTGGCCCCCTCGATCTCGCACCCGGGCTCGGCCAGGTGATCGGCGACGTCGGCCAAGCTGTCCAGGCCGGCCTCGGACCGGTAGTCGGCGGAGAGTACCTGCGACAGTGCCGAGCCTAAGTCGTCGGCCGGATCCAGACCCATCATGGGCAGCAGCACCGACCCAGCCACCTCGGCGGCCTTGCGCTGATCGCCGACGAACATCCGCAGCGGGTCCAGGGACACGTCGGGCTCGCCGACGTTGACCACGGTCGCGTCGGTGATCGACTTCGCCCACTTCTCGTACTCACCCAGGGGCGTGGAATCGATGACTACCGCCTGTCCACCACGGTCGATGAGGTTCGCCGCTACCGTCTTGAGAAGCACCGACTTCCCCGACCCAAGATTGCCCGTAACCGCCATCGAGCCGGACACATCGCGAGCCGCCTTGCCTTCAACGTTGTGGTGAACCACGCCCAGTCGTGCGTTGGAGATGTTGATCGCCAACAGCGGCCCGGACGCGTCGCCAAGATCGTTGCGCACGCACGGCACGTACGCCGACCAGTGGTACGAGGTGGTGTTCTGACGGAACTCGCGGCAGATCTTCGGGGTGGGATAGCCCGGCACACACGCCCAGAACAGCTCTTGCTGGAAGCCCATCGGGGCCACCAACGAGTAGTTGGAGGCCTCGAACTCCTTCTGCAGGTCCAGCGCCGCCCTGCGAGCTTCCTTGGCGCTGGGGGCTCCGACGGAGAAGATCGTCGTCCACTCGACCTCGACCTCCATGCGATCGGCCTCGAGCTGAGCGTCGTACTCGGCGAGGTCGTCGGCGACCGCGGCGAGGTGGTTACCGGCGTGGCTCATCTCGCCCTCACGCTGGTTGAACTGCTCGTTCAAGTTGATCAGCGACCGGCGGTTCTTCGCTCGAACCTCCTCGGAGCTGCGAACGGTCAGGCGCATGGCCCAGTCGGCATCGAAGCCAGCCATGTCGTCACAGATCGATAGAAACTCCGACCCCGGAAATAGGGTTCCGCCCGACGGCAGATCCGACAGGCACAGGAACACCTGGTACGACGGCTGCGGCGGGTCCAACGACCAGGGGGTGTCCACCCGTAGCACCGTCTCCATCGTCGGCACCTTGCTCCGCCACCCTTCCTCGGGTCGATCCAGCTGCGCGCCCTCATCGAACCGAGCCCTCGTGAAGGAGGCGGGCGATTTGGTCCCCTGGGCGGTCGTGGAGTGATCAGGCAGATCGGTATCCAAACTCAGGCCCCGGCGCAGGTCGTGGTGCCACAGCCACACCATCTGCGCCGGAGTCGCGGGAGTGGGGGCGAACTGCGCCGGGATCGCCTGGACGATCCGTTCCGCCTGCTCGCGACGGCGCTCGACCTCTGCGTCCGGAACTGCAGCGGCGGGCACTCCGAGCATCTCCGCGCCTGCCTCGACTGCAGATTTGAAACCCGTGATCGCCTGATCCCGCCACGTACCGGAGGTCAGGGGTATAGACAGCCAGTACAGGCGCTGGCCTGGACGGATATCTGAAAGAGTGTCGACGGTGGCGTCGCATTCAGCATTCCATGCAGGATGCGCCTCCAGATCGATGCCCCGCTCCATGCGCTCCACGACCGCCAGCGGGTTCAACGACGCGCACACACCACGCAGGAGGGACTCGCCGGGCAAAGCGCGCGCGAGCATTCGGTGCAAGTTCCGTGCGGCCTTCTTGTCGTCCTTACTGCGGTATCCGTAGTCGATTCCGGTGAGCAGATAGTCGGCCCACACCACTCCCGAGCGCGTCCAGCGCAGGTTGTAAGCGATCTTGGTGGTGGGCTGTCGGACGGCGGACATGTCAGGCCTCCTTGCGCTGCTGCGCCATGGTGAGAAGGGATTGGACTGAGGTCTGCGCCGCAGCGGTGCGCGGCCCGGCGGAAGGGCGTCGGCCCTGCCCCTCACCGTTGAGAGCGACCAGGCGCGGCGGTGCCGGCTCGGCCTCTTCTGGTTCGGGATTCAGCTGCAAGGCGGGCACGGTGGACGGCGCGGGGGTATCTTCACGACTCGTCGCCGGCATGGGCTCGGTCGCGTCGACTTGCCCGGTGTCCGCGGGTGCGGTCACTGGCACTACGTCCGGGGACAGTGGTGTGAGGATTCGGACGGCCGAGTACACCGCCCGGGGTCTGCTCGGCCGAATAGTCATTCCCCCGACCTCTCGGGGGCTGCCCGCCACCGCGGCATTGCCGAGGCCCTGGAGCATCGAGAACGGATTGCGTCCGCCGAGCGGAAGCTTTCCGAGCGCGAACACGATCCCAGCGGTCAGGCACAGGACCAGAGCCCAGTCCATCAGGGCTCCACCGGTGGACCACAGCGCCATCGATTTCCAGAGCACGATGAGTGCGCCACCGCCGCCGAAGACCTGCGTGTAGGTGTAGGGGCCGCCCCAGATTCGGGTGCCGTCGCTGGTGCGCCCGATCAGCTGCGGGAAGCGTCGGGTGGCGGTGTAGACCTTGGCGATGTCCTGGGGGGACTGCGACTCCTCGGCCATGTCGGGGACCTCCTGGGGTCAGGTCAGCTTCGGGGGTCGGGCGTCGGGTCCTCAGAAGGGCTGGCTCGGCAGCTCGAGCGGCACCACGACGCTCGGCGCGGGCATCGCTTGCAGGTCCTCTCCGACCTTGTCCTTCACCTCGGTGACGTTGAAGACCACCCACAGGAACACGCCGGCGGCCAGTGCGGAGACGATGATTCGGCCCATGGCCATCCGCGAAGCGGCGGCTTGGTACACAAGGAAGGCGAGGGCCACGAGGCCGGAGACGATGCGAATGGTCTCCTTGGCCTCCTCGCTCTTGACGTTTATCGTGCCGAGCAGACCATCGGCCAGGACGACAGTGTCGGGGCTAGCAAGAGTCGTGATGACGCTCATCTCTGGGACCTCGATTTCAACGATGGGTGAACTGATGAACTCGCGGTCACGGTGTGGCCGGAGCGGTCGGCGTCGATGACGCCGGAATCTGGGCGGACGAGGACGACGGGCCGGACTGCCCTTGCGACGCTGTACCGGCCACAGCACTCGGGGATGGCGCCCGCACCTGCGGTACGGGATCCATGGCCGCGACTTCCCAGCGACCCGCGCGGGCCTTCATCGTCAGCGCGTACTGCGCCGACATCCCGGGCCGCTGCTGCTGATCACGCAGCTGGACGGTCAGAAGGATGCGGGCCGACTGGCCGTCGGTGACCGTCTCACTCGCCGGAGGTAGATCTTCGGTCGCCGCGACCGTCTCGATCTCCACTGCTGAAGCGATCGGCGGGTCGATTGGATCGATCACTACGCCAGGCGAGGTATAGCGCCCGATCTCCCCGGTTCCGGCCACCATCGCATTGAGAAACTGCTGTGCTGAAACGACCATCGGATGGGACCGATCCGCACTGGCGCTGTAGGCGTTCTCGACCTTCCCGCCCGCCGTCGGTGCCGCCACCGGCGCCGGTACGCTCGACGCCCGCGCACCCGTCGGCGTGAACACCACCGGGATCCGGAAATACCTTCGCGCCATCGACGCTTCTGGCTCGTTCTCCGCCACCCACGCAGACACGGTCACCGAGTAGCCGTCCCTGACCGAACGTGGATCGCCGGCACCGGCCGGAACAGGGCCGGCAGCAGCCGAGGCCGTTGTCTTCGGCACGTACTCGGCTGCCGGTACCCGCTCAATCGCCGCAACCGCGGGCTCACTGACCCGGAACAGCGGCTCACTAGGTAGCGAGCTCGGCACGTCGACCCATGCCGCCAGAGCTTTCTCGTCCCCGCGCTTGGCTTCCAGCCAAGCGATCGTGAGCTGGCGTGCTAGTTCACCCGCCTGCGACTCGGCATGCGTGTCCGTTACCGGTACCGGCGCTTTGGCAGGCTCCGGATCCGGCACCGTCGCGCCGGTGGCAACAAGTCCGAGCGCCATTGGTCCCGCCAGCAGCGCCGCCACGCCAGCGACCTTCCAGCCGCGGGTGATCAGGTCCTGCTTACCGGTCCACACCTCTTGCTCGGCGACTGCCCCGTCGTCCGAGTTCTTGCCCCTGCCGAACCGTCCGCCCCTCAGCGCCCCGTCGCGGACGGACTCGGCAGCCTTCGGCTTGTTCGTCCAGAACCCCATCAGCTCGCCTCTTCCCCCTCAGACGCCCCGCCCTCGATCACTCGCAACTGCTGGCGCCGGTTGCACTCCTGCAGCCGCGCCAAAGCTGAACGAGTTAGCTCGGCCGGCACCCCCAGCAGCATCCGAAGGTCAGCCGAAGCAGATGGAGAGGTGGGCTCGCGGTAGAGCTTCACCGCGGCCTCCTTGACCGCAGTGGTGTGGCTATAGACCAGCGCCAGATCCTGGAGCTGCTCCTGGTGGTCGTCATACTCAGCGCTCGCGCTGTCCGGGGTGGAGTTCATGATGTGCGCGTCCTCCCAATACGGGCTGTGGTCGGCGGGCCGTTTAAGGCCTTCACCTAGCGGTAGGTGGACCGAAAACAGCGGATGTGACAGATCCGCCGAAGTTTTTTTCGGACCACTCCGCACGGCAGGGTTGCCGTCCCGCCACGCCGCAGCTCACAGGTCCGGACTCACCAACCGGGCCCCACAACTCAACCCACGAATCTGAGCCTGCGACAACCACGCACACCTACACGGGCAACCATATTTCCGCAGGTCAGAGGCAACCACGAGTTGATTGGGTGGATCTAACCGAGTACAACGCGCACTCCTCGGAGGTCCCCGAAATGTCCATTACCAACACCCGGACCCGCCCCAGTATCTGGTCCGAACTCCACCGTGAATGGGCCTGGCTCTCCAACCGACCCGCCGCGAGAGACGCGGTGCACGAGTGGTCCATGACTTACCCGGTCTTCTCCGGAGCCCGCTCACTCCAAGACATCGTGGACACCGTCTCCCACTCCCCCAACTCGGCCGTCACCGCACTGCTCACCGAGCACCACTCCGGCCACAAGCTGGCCGGCCGTGTCCTCACCCAGTGCATGCTCCCCAAGCTCATTCGCAGCGCCCGCTACGCACGCACCACCATCCACGAACGCGCCGAAAACTACTTCGATGAGCGAGCCCAGCAAACCCTTGCCGCCTTCCACGACGTCCTTGATGAGTGGCGGCCCGGTGCGGCCGGGTCTGCCGCCAGCCTCGGTCTAGACACGCTCCACAAGATCACCAAGATGCGCCCGGTGATCGCGCAGATTCCTGTCGAACCCGACTCTCAGAGCTTCGACCTTCCCGTGCGCGACGGTCACCTAAGTGACTCGGTAGACGCGAACTCCCTCATCGACTGGGCGGCGATGAACAACGTTCTCAGCGACGCCGAGATAGACCTTCTCAACCGTGCCTATGTGAACCCCACAGGATCACTCAAGGCTCTCGCCGTCGAGATCTCGGTGACCGACGCTGCTCTCCGACAGCGACTCAGCCGCAGCGTCAGCAAGCTCCGCACCGCCGTTCTTGCGTCCATCAAGAACGACAGCTTTGACGCCTACAACGGCGACACACGGACACTCATGGCCGCCTGATTCATCACGACAGATACCAGGAGCACACCATGTCTCTTATCGACAAACTGACCCACCCAGTGGTCTCCATGACCGCTGCAGTAGCCATTTCTGCCGGACTCGTCGCGCCGACCGCGCTTGCACAGAACGGCATTAACCGCTGTCCAGATAATCTCATCGTGGCCTTCCCCGGCACTGGTGAGACCAGTGAGCAGGCCGACCCAGACGCGCAGACTGGCATGCTCGCCAACATCACGCAGCCCCTCATCGCCAACAACGACAGCGACACGGTCCAGGCGTACTACGTCCCCTACCCCGCGGTGGCGGTGGATCCGAACTCCGGGATTACCTACGCACAGTCCAAGAAGATCGGAGTCGACAAAGCCTCCCAGGAGATCTCGTCCCGGATGGCCGAGTGCCCCAACACCCACTTCTCCCTCACCGGGTATAGCCAGGGCGCTGACGCCGCCGGCGACCTCGCGGCAGCGATCGGTAACGGGAAGTCGCCGATCCCCGCGGACAGGATCACGTCAGTTGCGCTTCTGTCTGACCCCGGCCAGTCCCCCGGAGATACAACGTCCTCGGGACAGGGCACCACCGGCTTCGCCGGCGGTCGCGGAGGGCTCGGCGCACTCCAGGACAAAGCAGCCTGGGTGTGCAACCCCGACGACATCTACTGCAACACCCCTACCGACAAGCCCGCCCTGGCAATGCTCGGGAAACTCGGCGCGAACCTCGATCTGAGCGACCCCGTCCGCAGTGTCACCGCGATCGTCAACGCCGTCACCACCGCCAGCCAACCGGGCGCCTTCGACGGCACAGCGCAGACGGCAAACACCACGGATGACAGCCAATCCAGCAGTAGCGGCGCCTCACAACTCGCGTCAGACGCCGGTGATACACATGGCGTGCCGAACCGCACTGAACTACCGCAGGACATGGCGATCGCTGCCGGGCCCGGTGCGGACATCACGACCCCGACACAGCAACAGGCGGCAGGCAACGACCTTCTCACTCAGCTGCTCAGCTCAGTCCAGCAGGCGGCCCAGTCCGGCGACCCCGCCACCGCCGAGCAGCAACTGACCCTGGCCAGAAGTGAGCTCGAGGTCCTCGGCCACAGCCTCGGCCGCACTCCTGTCGGAGGCCAAATCGGCCCGATCATCGACGAAATCAACGTCATCTTTCAGACCCTTCTGCAGGGCGACCTCATCGGCGTAGCGCTCAAGGTCGCCCACCTCGTGCCGCGTGTGGTCGCTTTTGCCAGCCACGTGGCCACCAACATCGGCCAGATCGTCTCCAAGCTTCCTGTGGCGGAGTTCGCCCAGCTCGCCGCAACCACCGCCGCGATCACCGCCGCCGTCTCCACTCAGAACTACGCGGTGCTACCGCCGCTGATCGGGACGTGGGCAGGCCAGGCCTCAAACGTCAGCACCAAGGTCGCCGAATCCGGGGCCCTGCAGGAGTTGCCCGGTCTAGCGCAGACCATCCTCGGCCTGCCCCAGGACGGTGTGGTCGACGAGGCGGTGGACTTCGCAGCCTTCCTCGCCTCTGGCGCTCACACCAACTACGCCACCCAGCCACTCGCCAGCGGACTGACTGGTACCCAGGAACTGTCGGGCTTCATCAGTCACAAGCTCGTCTAACGCCAGCGCCATAGAATGAGGGGCGGACCCAGTTGGAGGATCCGCCCCTCATTCTGTTGCCCCTCCGCCACAGAGTGTCACGTGACATAACTCCCACGCGGGGCGTGCACCCTTGGCCCGCTCACATGATCAATGAGAAATGGTCCTCGACCCAGCACACGTCCGCATCGGGGGCCAGTTCGGCGCGATCCCACGACGCAACCTCGGCCAGGACAGCCAAGGCGTCAACCCTGCTCCCTTTCACGCAGATACCTCCTCCCGAATCCAGGTCGGCCATACATACGCCGGCAGATCGTCAACAATCGCATCCGGGGCGGTCTCGACAGCAGCGTTGCAGAGAAAGATCAGTGCCATCGCCAAGAAATCCAGTCGGCCCTTCGTCTTCGCAGTCTCGCTTCGAAGGGACGGCATCCGATTGGCGTTCGCCCGAACAACAATTGTCCGTCGCCCCAGCGCCTCGAGCTGCGCCGAACGCAGATGCTCAGAATCGACCTCGATCCTGAACTCAAACCACGTGTCGTTGATCTGCTTCACCGCACTTAGCCTCCACAAATCCAGTGGAGACCGACGGCTCACCACCTCGCCTTCAGCGTCGGACTGCACGCCCTCCACCACACTCAGCCACTGCCGCATCTGGTCACTCTGCTCGCTCACTATGACCCCTCCTCAGCTTCGTCCGCTCAGACTACGACCTCACCCGGACACACCCATGCCATCGACGAGCGACAGAAGCATGCGAGCACTCGCGACCCGTCCAAGAGCGATCCACGGCGTTACGGCTATACCGATATCCGTCCGGCGCCGAAAAGAACCAGTGGGTTAGGACGCACGCCAGGTAGCGACGAATGTCGTGAATCATCAGGGGACCGTCCCCGCTCGCGTGGAGAGCACCCGCCCCTGGCATGGGACGAGGAGACCATCGACGGACCATCCCCGCTCGCGTGGAGAGCACTCGCGCTTGACGATGCGGGTGGAGCGCTGAGACGAACCGTCCCCGCTCGCGTGGAGAGCACAGGCTGATATGCAGCTGCGCAGATCCAACGGAAGAACCGTCCCCGCTCGCGTGGGGAGCACCGTCCTGATCGGCGGCCCCAGGAGCAGGCAATCGGACCATCCCCGCTCGCGTGGGGAGCACGACACCAAGTCCGTAGCTGGGGTGATCCTGGCCGGACCATCCCCGCTCGCGTGGGGAGCACGCTCGCTACGCTGCGGGTTTGCTCCGTGTACGCGTGGTTGGGGATGGGTTCGGGATTGCTCCCGAACGGTGACCACCGGGGTGGCCTTCACGCTTCGACGGTCCCGCGCCGTTCCCGCCTGGCGGCGGTTCGGGCACGGGGCCTCCACGTGCGTTAACGTCCCCACCCTCCGTGGGGACGGCCGCCAGGGCGGCGATGTTGCGTGCGGCGTTGACGTCCCGGTCTTCGACCAGGTCGCAGGCGTCGCAGTGGAACGTCCGCTCGGCGAGGCTGAGTTTGGGTTTCACCCAGCCGCAGTGCGAGCAGGTCTTGCTGGTCGGAGCCCACCGGTCCACGACGTGGAGCTGGGACCCGTACCAGGAAGTTTTGTAGTCGAGCTGGCGGCGCAGTTCGCCGGGCGCGACGTCGAGGATGGCGCGAGACAAGCCGGCCTTGGCGCGCACGTTGCGGCCGGGCTGCTCGACGGTGCCGCGCGCCGACCGCGTCATGCCAGCCACGTTGAGGTCCTCGACAGCGATGTCGGACCAGCCAGTGGCCAGGCGTTTGGTCAGCGCGTGGGTGTGGCGGGCACGCTCCAGGGTCTCAAGGTGGTGCAGCCGGCCCAGGCGGGCGACCAGTCGGGCTCGACGTTTGGACCCCTTCTGCGACCGGGCCAGCGCGCGGTTGGTCTTGGCGATCCGGGCGGCGAGGGAGGCTTTCACGCGCGGATTGGGGACGATTTCGCCGGTGGACAGGGCGGCGGTGGCTTTCACGCCGAGGTCGACGCCGACTGTGCCGGCGGCTCGCTGCCGGCGGGACGGGCCACGCTGCTCTTGCTGCTGCTTGACCAGTGTGGTTCCCCCCGAATCGTGGAGGGTTTCCTAGGCGGCTTCCGGTTCGGTCGCCGCGGCGGTCTCGTAGCTGATCGGGCTCACCATTCCGATCGTGCTGTGTCGTCGGTCGTGGTTGTAGA
>Ga0194138_10001009_pt1 | contig 13387 bp, 12 predicted proteins | sample TARM_MetaG_T2_14_FD_134022 | JGI IMG/M metagenome (GOLD analysis project Ga0194138, IMG submission 134022) | Freshwater microbial communities from Pennsylvania, USA, analyzing microbe dynamics in response to fracking - TARM_MetaG_T2_14 (version 2) | ecosystem: Environmental > Aquatic >...
CCCTACGACTTCATACGCAGCGCGGCCAACTTCCCCGACGGGGATCTCCTCGTCGGCGCGATGGGAGTCGGGGTGTTCCTCATCCTGCTCGCCGGCGCTCTCTCGTTCGCATTCCGGGACTTTCCGCCGCACGTCAAGATCCTCGGGTACTCGGGCGTCGCCATCGTGGTGCTCAGCGGATTCCCGGTGGTGGTGGCGGTGGCCCTGGGGCTGGCGATCATGGCGCTGTTTATCGCCCTGGGCGTCTTCGTCTTCTGGATATTGATCAGCGCACTCACCGGGTGAGCGCGCCGCCTTACTCCTTCATCGGTCGAAAAAGGTAGGCCTGCACGCCAACACCGACCGCGAACGCCGCGACCGCAGACATGATCGTCACCCCGAGGTAGCCCCAGGCGATCGAGCCTTGGACTGCAGACTGAGCAAGAAAGTAGACGAAAACTCCCGTAGTGAATCCTTGCAGAAGCGCTTGAACGGTAGCCACGCACCCGATCACCCCGAGAATCGTCCGGGCGGTGCGGCGCGACCCACCTACTGCTCTGACGGTCCACGCCCGTTCGACCACGACGATGATGATCGCCAGAAGGAGAAGCACGACGGACGGAGACTCCTCAGACCACAGCCCGCCGAGCTTCTCGATGATCCACCGTGAAGCGCCCACGATCCACCTGATGACTGACCATGCGTCCTGTGGCAGCTGAGGTGAACGGAGGACAGGAATTGCAGCACCCACCAACTGAATGGCCAGGATCGCGACAATCGCAAGAATCTGAAGGCCGAAGGGCCCCCCGGACGAGTCAGTGGACTTGGCGACGGTCATAGTCCGACTCCGGGGAAGTATCGTGCGACGGCGGTGAACATTCCGAACAACAGAATCGCATTGGACAAGGCCCAGAATATTGCGGACCCCACACCGGAACCGCCGCCGCTCTCCGGACGGGGAGCGGGTGCCGGGGAGGCTGTCCGGCGTTTCGGGTCGGTCGGTCGTACAGCTGGTCGGGGTGCGAGTGAAGCAAGGTCACCGGCGGGGCGGGGACGTGGAGGAATCCCGGACTTGCCCTTCTTCGTTCGATTCCTAGCAGCGGGCGAGGACACGGGCCTGCTCGGTGCGCTTTGCGTCGACGCGCTCTTGGTCGGCGCGGTGCGCGTCGGCCGTCGAGCGTCGCACACCACACACGTCCTGGCGCCGGGCGCATTCGACGTCCGACAGTCCTCGCAAATCCACATGTCCCCACCTACCGCTTTTTGGGCGCCCTGCCGAAGTTCTTTGATACGACGAGCCTGCTGGGTGGCCTCTCAGCAGCGGCCGGCGTCGACGTCGGGGTCGCGGTCTCGCCTGTCGCCGTCGGGCGGGGTGCCGCCGACGTCCCACCCGTAGGCGTCGTCGGTTTCAGCGTGGTTCTGAGGAGACTTCCCCTGAGTTTGCTTCCTCCTGTGGCTGCCGCCGATGCACCGGCGGTGGGAGCGGCGCGCACGGATCGGGGCGACACGCTGTAGCCGGGGTCCGCCTCCATCGTCTTGAGGTGGACGAGAAGCTCGCCGGCAGTCGGCCTCGACGACGGTTCCGGCGCTGTCATGGCGAGGATCAGCGCACGCATCTGCGTCCACTTGCGCAGTCCCGGGTCGATCGACTCGCCGGCCGCCACCGCCTGTGCGCAGGTGTGCCACCTGCCGTGATCAGGAAGTGAGCCGGTGAGATACTCGGTGAAGATTACTCCGAGGGCGAAGATGTCCGACTGCACGTCGATCCGCGCATGAGGATCGCCCTCAAGATACCGCAGCATCTCCGGCGAGTAGTAGGGGGCGTCTCCCATCAGTTCGGTTCGCGTCGGCAGATCGTGAGCGAGGAAGGAGTCGTCGAAGTCGATGAGCTTGCCGACGGGACCCGCCTTGGCGATCTCGACGATGATGTTGCCGTCCTTGTCCTTCTTCTGAGGTTTGAGGTCTCCGTGGACGACGTTCGCGCCATGGACCTGCTCCATCGCTCGTGCGATGGTCTTGAGAAGGAGGAACTGCGCGGGCCGTCCCAGGGTGGAGATGTCCTCGTGCCGGGCGATGTCGATGTGCGGCGAGACCTTGTAGTAGAAGGTCTCGTGCCGGAAGAACTCGAGTGGGATGACGACATTCGACCCGGTGACCGCGGCCTTGGTGAGCGCGCTGTCGACCGCGACGTGCCGTGCCTCGAATCGCTTGCACACCGCCCGCTTCTTGGCCTTGTTCGCCTCGGATCCCGGGCTGCTGTCCAACGGGTACTTGTATTTCGAGAACCTCTTGATGAAGTAGCGTTCTCCCCCCTTCTCCGCCAGCGCCCAATCCGCCATGCCACCGGCCGTCTTGAAATCGGTGACGAGACGGTAGCCGTTGATGACGGTCATGGTTCCTGCCTGTCGGTCGCGATGAGCGAGAAGTGCCCGTCACGGTAGGTTTCCCACCGGGCGCCCTCGGCGGCGTTGAGCTCCTCCTCGAGCCGGGCGAGTTCCTGGCGAGTCCCTGCCAGCCGGCGGCGGATGGCGCTGAGAGACTCTCCTCGGCCGACGAGGTCGTCCAGACGGCTCGCGAATGCACCCCTAGCCGAGTGGAGATCGTCGACGCCGCGTACGCACAGCGCGATCGAGACGTCGTCCCCTGCTCTCGCGACCAAGGCGTCCGCGAGAGTGCGCCCCCATTCGTCGATACTGGTGGACTTCGCGAGTGCGGACAGGATCAGATACTCGAGATCCTCGGGAGACTGCACGTAGTCGTATGCTCCGTCCGTCCCAGTGAGGACGATCGCCGGCCCCTGCACGGTCGTCGTCGCGGCCTGCAGGTGGAAGTCCCCCGAGGCGGACAGAACATTGTTCATGGCACCGTCGTCGGAGCGCCCGGTGCTCGTGCTCTTGGTGGACGAGGTGTGGTCCGTGGTGAGGACCCGCAGCCCTTCGACCGGGGTGAGTACGTAGCACCGGGAGTCTCCCGCCCATACGGAGACGATCTCGTCTCCGCCGTCGTCGGACATGGTCGGCCGTACTGCGCACAGCGCCATGGTCGTGGGAAGCCGCTTGATCGCCTTGGAGACCAGTCGGCTCTGTACCTCGCCGGACGCGAGTTCGTCCCCGCGGGCCTTCAGCTCGGCGCGGAGTGCGGGTTCGAGTATCCCGACGATCTCCTCGCGGGAGCGGTCCACGATCGCCGACGCCTGCTCTGCGACGTATGCGGCGGCGACTCGGGATCCCACCCACGCGGAGGTCCGTTGCTCGCCCTCGAACATCAGCCTGGACGAGCCGCTACCGCCCAGACCGTCGAACACCGCGAGGATCACCCCTCGGCCGGGAACCTCGACACACACCGGAGGGGCATCCTCACCCGACCCGTGATCGTCACGAGCGAAGCTGGTGACGAACTCGGAAGTCCTCACGACGACGTCGACATCGGTTGCCGCCGGTGGTTCCGGAGCCTCCTCGAGCCCGGAGGTCGCCCCCGGTTCGCCAGCGGCCGCGGTTCCTGGAGCATCCGCTGATCCCCCGGCCTCACGGGGTGCCGGCGACTCGACCGACCTCGAACCTGCAGGGCGGCCCGTGTCAGGAACCGAGGCGGCATCGGGGGCGGGCGCCGGACGCGTCGCGGAGGACGCAGGCTCGGAAGCTGATCTCCTCCGGGGTCCGACCTCCGAGACGTCGTCGATTCCCGGTCCGCCGAGTGGGCCGCCGAGAAGTCGACGCTTCATCCCGTCGAACACTCCGACTCCCTCATGCACCGGCGACGCTGGCGGCGAGCAGCTTGAGGATCTGCTCGTACTCGTAGTCCTGAAGCCCGTCCCCCGCCTTCGCGGGGTAGTGCAGGGCTTGGTCCCAGTTCTCGCCGATCGCCGGCCAGGGCGACTCGGAGGGAGCGTAGATCAGGAGTCGCTTGGTCTCATGGCGCGGGAGCTGATCCCATAGGTCAGTGAGCTCGTCGAAGCTGGCGGGGAGTCCCGAAGGATAATTGTCCGGACGGTCAGCAGCGGCCTTCTCCAACGGATGGGCCGAGGTGTCGGTCCAGAGCACGATGACCTGCCTGCTCTTCGTCGTCTCCACCTTCCACTTCGACTGGAGCGCGAGCGCGAGTGCCTCGAGTCCGTTCTCCGGTGCGTCGCCACCGCCCTGGGCCACCAGGGAGTCGAGGAACGCGGCGTAGTCGGCGGACTGCGACGCAAGGTCGAAGAAGCCAGAGTCGTTCATCGGCACGGCGTCGTAGTAGTAGTCACGGAACGCCAGAACACGAACTCGGAGGTTGCGGACGATCCGATTCTGGGCCTGCAACTCCTCGCGCAGGTCGCTGTCGAACCTCGCCGCGTTCTCCTTGACCCTCGACAAGAGGCTCTTCATGCTTGCGGTCACGTCGATACACAGGACCAGATCGACATCGCAGTCGAAGTTGTCTCCAAGGAACTGCTCGTCTACCACGATCACTCACCTTCGGATTTCGGGGCGGCCACTGCCGCAGCGTGCGTCGATCATCCCACTAGCCGTACGCCCTCCGCTGTCCTTCTTTCGTATGATTTCAGCCGAGTACTCCGGCAGCTGGATTCCACTTCGTATCCCGGCGACGCTGGCTGACAGGAGGCGAACGATCTCGTCGTACCCCACCTTGAGTCTCCTCTGATCTGGCCGCACCGTGTAGTGGAGGGCGAGGTTCCATTTCCTGCCGATCTCAGCCCAGGGGTATACATCCGGGGCGCAGATCACCAGTCGCGTGGTCCAGGCGGCCGCCAGTTGATCCCAGTGATCCGTCATCTCATCGAAGTTCTGGGGAATATCTCGTGGGTAACCCTGCGGTCGAGAATCCGACTGCATTTCCAACGAATGCGCCCCCGAGTCGGTCCACACGAGAATGATGTGGAGTTGCTTCTCCTCTTGCCGATTTCAGTCCGACTGCCAACGCCTCGAGCCCGGACGTCGGAAGAGCCTGACCACCGCCACGCGCCTCGATTCGGTTGACGAACTCGTGGAACTCGTCGGACTGTTGTGGCAGCTCCAGGAAGGCTGAGTCCTGCATCGGTTGCTCGTCGGCGTAGTAGTCACGAAAGACCAACGTTCGCACTCTGAGTCTGCGCACGATCCTGCGAGTTCCGGACAGACGCGCACGAAGATCGGTATCGAACCGCAGCGCGTTCCGCTTCACCTCATCGAGGTTGTCTCGCATGCTCGCCGTGGCATCGATACACAGGACCGGGTCGATGTCGCAGTCCCCGTCGAGGTCGATTTACTGGTCACCCATCAATTCTCCTCACATCTCGAATGCACGGAAGTCTCGTGTCTCCGAGGACAGGATCTCCACGACACGCTCCAGCCCCAGCTGATGAACCTTCGTGGCCACGACGCGGAAGCCTTCTCCGTATTCGTCGTCCCTGGCATGGGGTCCGTTGAGGAACCTCCGCTGGACGTGATCCGGCGCGAAGCGGACGAGGAACCGGTACTCGACGTACTCGGAGAAGCCCTCGCTGAGCACCGGCGGCAGATGGAGGACGTCACGTGCGAAGAGGTAGGCGTGACCGTACTCGTGCGCGAGAGTGGCGAGCATCTTCCAGCGCGGCATCCTCTCGTGCAGATGGATCTCGATCCTGGGTTTGGCCGACGCCCCGGACTTCGACCACCGCGCAAAGCCGAGCACGCTGTCGGACTTGCGCTCGGCCTTGAGGCCGCGAGCGGACATCTCGGCTACGACGACCGGATGGTCCACCCCGAGGCCGATCTCGTCCATGAAGCTCAGGACCTGCCGGCACCGCCGCTGGACGACGAGTGGATCCGTGGCGATGGTCTCTGTGCAGATCGCGCAGTACGTCCAGCGATCGCCACTGGGCGCGCAGGGGCGGCCACACGCACCGCACGCCTGTGTCGAGTGACCGCTACACCATTTCCACTCGTCGCGCGTGCGGTATGTGCTGGTCAAGGGTCCGTGGCAATAGTCGCACGACCCGCTCGGGCCTCCTTGAAGTCGGAGTCGCGTCATCGTCTCGTCCTGGTCCTCGTGCGCCGTCCGGCATGACTGCAGATTGTCACGTGAACCAGACCACCACGTCGAGCAGCCGCTTGGCGAGCGTCTTGCGTTTCCCGGGCACGTTGTCCGGATCGAAGGTCTCGAGCAGTTCACCGACATCGTCGGGTACGGACGTCCCGAACAGGACACAGGGGGCACGATCGAATCACAAGAACCGCCCCTTCCGGGACTGTAAACCTGCAGTTCACGGCATTGGTCGCTCGCGGGGAGGGCTGACGACCAAAATTCACAGTGCCGTCGACGGACGCGGCCGGCCACTGGCGAATGTGATCACCGGCGGGCAGCGCAACGATGGCGCGATGCTCGCCGAAGTCCTCGCCGACATCCATGTCCCACGCCACGGCCGGGGCCGACCCCGCACCCGCCCCGACGCCGTGATCGCCGACAAGGCGTACTCGTCCGGCACGATCCGCCGCCAGCTCCGCAGCCGCGATATCGCCGCCGTGATCCCAGAGAAGAGTGACACTATCGCCGCCCGCGCCCGACGGGGAAGCCGCGGCGGCCGGCCACCGAAACTCGACGCTGACCTCTACAGAGGGCGAAACGTCGTCGAGCGCTCCTTCGCTTTGGCCAAGCAGTGGCGCGCCCTGGCCACCCGCTACGACAAACTCGCGATCACCTACCGCGCCGCCGTCACACTCTGCGCCATTCTGACCTGGCTACGCCATTTAGGAGACACGCCCTAGGAGACTGCTGAACAAAGTGCGTGTCCGGTCCGAATAGTGACTCGGTCTTGAAATGATGTGGCTCACGCAGGGTGAGTCGGTTCGGCAGCGTGAGTTGCTGGATGTGGAGTCGGTGGCGGGGCATCTGCTCGAGGAGGGCAGCGTGTTCGCGTTGCTGGCCAAGCATCGGGACTGCTTGTTTCCGGCGGAGTTGTTCGCCGACCTGTTTCCCTCGGGCCGGGGCCGACCGTCGATCCCGGGTGAAGTGATCGCCTCGGTGATCGTGCTGCAAGCGCTGTACGGGTATTCCGACCGGGAGGCGGTCGACGCGCTGACCTTCGACCTGCGGTGGAAGGCCGCCTGCGGGTACGCGATCGATGCCAAGGGGTTCGACTCGTCGACGCTGACTGTGTGGCGGCGCCGGTTGGCGGCCAGTGACCGGCCGCAGCGGATCTTCGAGGTGGTGCGCCAGGTCATCGCCGAAACCGGCGTGGTCAAGACCAAGACCCGCCGGGCGTTGGATTCGACGGTCCTGGATGACGCGGTGGCCCGCCAAGACACGATCACCCAGCTGATCGCCCAGATCCGCCGAGTCGGCCGCGAGGTGCCCGGGGCGCAGGAGCTGATCGCCTCCGAGTGCACCCGGCTGGCGGCGACGTGCGGGCACGATTACTCCGAGGCCGGTAAGCCGCGCATTGTCTGGGATGACCAGGCCGCTCGGGATGAGCTGGTCTCCGCGCTGGTCGCAGACGCGTTGGCGCTGTTGGCGGCACTCGATGTGGAGGCAATCACCGCCGCCGGCGGCAAGCCGGCCGAGGCGGTCGCGTTGTTGGCGCTGGTGGCCGGCCAGGACGTCGAGCCGGCCGAGGACTCAGATGGCACTGACGATCGGTGGCGCATCGCCCGCCGCACCGCGCCGGATCGGGTGATCTCCACCGTGGACCCGGATGCCCGGCACGCCCACAAGACTCGGCAACGCCGCCAAGACGGGTTCAAGGCCCATATCGTGGTCGAGCCCGATACCGGCCTGACCACTATGTGCTCCCTGACCAAGACCAACGGTCCGACCAACTCCGATGGCGCTGTCGGTGCCGCACTGGTCACCGCCGATCCCACCATCAGCGACGGCGAGCAGATCGAGGTGCTCGGCGACTCGGCGTATGCCAGCGGCGACATGCTGCACACCCTGGCCGGCAAACAGTGGCTGCCCGTGGTCAAGCCGTGGCCGATCAAGCCGGCCTTGGACGGCGGATTCACCATCGACGACTTCACTTTCGACGCCGTGGCGGGCACGCTGACCTGCCCCGGCAACATCACGCGGACAGTGACAGCGCACGGCCGCGCCACCTTCAAAGCCGCCTGCCGCGGCTGCCCGCTGCGCCAGCGATGCACCACCTCGGCCGCCGGGCGCACTGTGCTGCTCGCAGAGCACCACCTGCTCCAACGCCAGCACCGCCAGCGCGCCGGTGATGAGGACTTCCAGACCGTGTACCGGCAGCACCGGCCAATGGTGGAACGCTCGATCGCTTGGCTGACCCGAGGCGCTCGCCGCGTGCCGTATCGCGGGGTCGACAAGAACAACCACTGGCTCCACCACCGGGTTGCCGCCCTGAACTTGCGCCGACTGCTCGCGATGGGACTGACCAACCATGTGGCTCTCGCCCGACGCCAGGACGTCTCCGCTCTTGTCTGGCGACTCCTCCCTCCACGACCGCGCCCGTCTGCGCGAATCGTGCTGGCAGGTTGCGGAAGTCGACGGACCAGGGCGCACGGAGAGCCCGACTATCCTCCCGACGGTGGATCGCCAGGTAAGGCCGGAGTCGTCTCTTCGGGGGACAGACAGGCGGCCCCTCGCCACCTACGCTCGACTTTCGACCCATCGCAGGCGACGGTCGCCGAGCACCGGTCCTGCTCGGCATAAGGCCGGAAGGCCGGCCCCGGACTCTCGGGTCGCAGTGGACTCCACACGAGAGGGGCAGTTATGGAGAAGTCCGAACTCGACCGCTTCTTCGCGCTCTTGGACGACGACCCGGTGGCGGCCGAGCAGTTCGCCACCGACCTGCATACGGCGGAACCCGCCGAGTCCATGGCAATCAGCTTCATGGCACTGGCCACGAGGTCTCGCGGTGACATCAAGGCCGCGGAGGAACTTTACCTGCAGGCGGTCGAGCTCGAACTCGACAACGAGGGGCGGGTCGATGCAGCGAGCGTCGCCATGCAAGGACTGCTGGAAGCGCGAGTCGCTCTCAAAGAGTACGACTTCGCCTCCCCCGTGATTCACAACTTTCTGCAGTTGGGCCTGCCCCTGAATCAGAGCGCCTGTGGAGCTGTGATCAAATGCACCATCGAGGCGTTCGGTTTCGGTGCCATCGATGCGGCCGGCCGAAACCTCCTTCATGCGGTCACGATCAATGAGTTTATGGATCAGGACGTCAAGGAAGAGCTGATCGCGTTCGTCTTCTCGAAGATGGCCGAACACCAGGTCGAGGAACTTGCCGACGGCACCTACCGAAACCTCGATCCTTCTCCCGCAGGTGTGGCCCGACTTCGCCGTAATTGCGAAATTCCATGGTCGTACGCGACCATCATCCATGGTTCATCGAATCTGCCGGCGGAAGCAGTTCATCTCATGGCCAGGGTCCTGATCCCCTGGCGCGTCGCCAATGGAGAGCTCACCGGAAAACCGATCGACGTGATGCCGAACTCGTTGATCCCCGAACTCTTGCGCAGCGGAATGCTCGATATGGACGAATGCGTCAGGACACCACCCCCTGCCCCCTGGACCGTTGCGATCAATGCCGACTAGACCGCACTTCATCGCCATTCCACACTCCGGAAATCACATTCCGAATGCCCAAAAGGAGCTCTCCCAATGGCACTCTTCGCATTGATCCTCGCAGCGGCAGCCGGGTACGGCGTCGCAGTAAAATGGGGCAGAGGCCTCTCCCCTGCCATCGCCGCGGCGATCGGCGCCGGTGCCGCTCTGGTGATGTCCGTGGTCCTCGGCATGATCGGGCTGGGTGGAGTGTTCTCACTTCTCCTCTCCGTCGCTGCCGGAGCCGGCACGGTGTACGCCCTTCGTTCCACGTCGTTCGGCAGCCCCGCCAAGGCGACGAGCGGAGCGACCTCGGTCACCGGTGGATCCACCGCCCCGGCGAGGACCGCGTCGGGGGCCGGTACCGCGACCAGCACGCCTGCACCCACCCTCCCGACGCCTGATCACTACACTTCGGACGAGGAGGCGGGCGCAGCGATGGACGCCGTCGGAGAGATTCAGAAGCGGTTTGAGAGCGGCATCATGACCGATGAGCAGATCGCGGTGATGGGAGAGGAGATCTCCCGAAAGTGCCAGGGCATCGTGGACTACTTCGTCTCTCAGGGGCGGGAGATCAATCTCTACAACACGGTGATCGAGCCCATCTGCGGTTGGGCCATCGGCCAGCTTGCACCCTTATGGATAGTGGATCAAGGGGCGACCCCCCACAGTGCGGCCGCCATGCGTGCGTACTACGACATCACTGCGCTGATGGAGAGGTACAGTCGCCTCAAGCCGGCCTGAATCGGCTCACCCCAACAATCCCCGCAGGTCGTCGGCGGTGAGTGCGGCCGAGAAGTGCTCGCCGCTGTCCAGCACCGACGCGAACAGCTCGGCCTTGCGCTGCTGCAGCTCCACCACGCGTTCCTCGATGGTGTCGCGGGCGACCATCCGGTAGACCAGCACCGGCCGCGTCTGGCCGATGCGGTGCGCGCGGTCGACGGCCTGCGCCTCGGTCGCCGGGTTCCACCACGGGTCCAGCAGGAAGACATAGTCGGCGCCCACGAGGTTCAGTCCCACACCGCCGGCCTTGAGGCTGAGGCAGAACACCTGCGCGCCGCCGTGCGTGAACTCGCCGACCGCCCCGGCGCGGTCCGTCGTGCTGCCGTCGAGGTGAGCCACGGTGATCCCCTCGGCGCGCAGCCGGTCCACGACGGTGTCGAGGTAGGTGGTGAACTGGCTGAACACGAGCGCGCGGTGTCCCTCGGCCACCACCTCCCGCAGGGCGGAGATCAGTTCGTCGGTCTTGGCCGAGGCGACGCCGGCGTGGGCCGGATCGATCAGCGAGGCGTCCAGGCAGAGGCGCCGGAGCACGGTGAGCCCGGCGAGGATGCTGATGCGGTTGGCCTCGAAGTCGTCGAGCAGTGCCAGCAGCGAGGCCCGCTGCCGGGCCAGTTCCCGTTCATAGATCCGTCGGTGGGTGGCCGAGAGTTCGATCTCCATCACCGCATCGGTGCGCGGGGGCAACTCGCCGGCCACGAGTTCCTTGCGCCGGCGCAGCAGGAACGGCCGCAGGCGCCGGCGCAGCCGCTGCAGCGCGGCGGTGTCGCCGTACTTCTCGATTGGTGTGCGGTACCGGGCCCGGAAGTCCTTCGCGTCGGGAAGCACGCCGCGGCACGCCAGCGCCGAAACGGCCCACAGTTCGGTGAGGTTGTTCTCCATCGGCGTGCCCGTCACGGCCAGGAAGTAGTCCGCCCGCAGCCCGGCCAGCGCCGCGAAGAGCTTGGAGGCGGGATTCTTGGCCTGCTGCGCCTCGTCGAGGATCACCCCGGCCCACTCGACGCCCGTGTAGGACTCGGCGTCCAGCCGCAGGACCGTCGCGGAGGTCACCACGATGTCGTGAGCGCGGGCGTCCTCGGCGACCGTCGTGTCGGATTTGGCCTCGGTCGACGACCGCCGCGCCACCGCCAGCGAGGGCACGAACCTGCGGGCCTCGGCCTCCCAGTTGGGCACGACCGACGACGGCGCCACCACCAGGAACGGGCCCGGGGCGCCGCCCGGTCCCGCCGGTCCGCCGGCCGTCTCGTGCGCGTGGGCGATGAGCGCGAGCGCCTGAACGGTCTTGCCCAGACCCATGTCGTCGGCGAGGATCCCGCCGATCCGGTGCCGCCACAGCATGGCCAGCCAGTCCAACCCGTCCTGCTGGTAGGGCCGCAGCTCGGCGTCGAGCATGGCCGGGACGGGCACGGGTTCGGGCGTGTCGGAGGCCAGTTCGAGCAGGGCCCGGGCGCGGCCCGAGGGCGGGGCCAGGTCGTCGGCCAACTCCGCCAGGTCCGAGAGCAGTCCCGCCTGCCTCAGGCCGATCCGCACGCCGGTGGAGTCCGGCTCCTCGCCGACCCGGTCTGCCGAGGCGGCGATCGCCTCGTCGAGCAGCTCGCGCAGTTCGCCGAACCGCTCGAGGTCCACGGGCACGAGCAGCCCGTTCTCCGTGATGAACTCCTCCTGGCCGGTGATCACCGCCCGGAACACCGAGGCGAAGGGGACCGGGCGGCCCTCCACCGTCACCGAGACCGTGAGGCCCAGCCAGTCGATGCCGGACCTGTCGTCCTCGGTGGCCACGTGGATCCGCGGCTCCTCGGTCGCCCGCCGGATCTGCGGCACGCCCTCGAGGACCGTCACGCGGATGCCGTCGAGGGCGCCGAGCTGCTCGATCCCGTCGGTGAGCAGCAGACCGGCGTCACGGCCGGAGATCCGAACCGGGCCGTCCGCGATCGTCCAGGCCCAGCCTGCTTCCGCGACGCCTCCCATCAACGCCACCACGTCGAGGTCCGACGGCGCAACGTTGCGCGCAGCGACCACATCCGCGGTCAGCGGTCGGCGGCGCTCTGCCTCGGTGCCGTCGGACATGCGCATCACGTCGACGCGCCGCCACTGCAGGACCAACTCCAGGCCCAGCCCGGCGGCGGGCCCGGCAGCAGACCCGGCACCGGAGCCGCCGCGCGCGCCGGTTCCCGCTCCCGCTCCCGCGAGGGGGCGGATCGTCAGTTCGAGCTCGACGCGGTCCAACTCGGGGAGTTCGAGCCGCCCGACGCGGTCGACCACCGGGAACCGGTCGGCGAGGTCGGGCAGGAAGTCGGCGCAGAACTCCGCGACAGCCTCGTCCGGGACGCGGAGCGCCCGCCAGTCGCGCAGTCGCCGGGCCACGCCGGGGTCGAGCCGCCCGACCGGGGAGAGCTCCAGCACCCGGCCCCTGACCAGCGCGACCATGTCCCCGTGCTCCCCCACGAGGGCGCCGGGCAGGGGGCGATCGAGTTCCTCGCCGTCGTCATCGTCCTCGCCGTCGTCGCCCAGGGTCCGGGCACCGTCCGGTCCCGGTTCCACCTCGGCCGCGGCGACCAGCACCACCTCTGAACCATCGGGGCTCCACGCCGTCAGTCCCACGCGGCGGGGTGGCCCGGGCACGACCTCGCGCAGGCCGTCGCCGGGGACGATCTCGATCTCCGCCTCGGCCGCGGTCGCGATGAGCGGCCACAGTGCGGGGACCTCGGCGTCGCACAGGTCCAGCCACACGCGTGCCTGCCGGTGACTCCGCGCGAGAGCGTCCAGGGCACGCAGCCACCCGGCCTGGGACACCGACAGACTGCCGTCCCAGCCGTAGCGGAGGCGGTCCCACTCCACCCCGGCCGACTTCCACCGTCCGCCGCTGCCGGGGACGACGATCCGGGCCTTGAGACGGTTGCCCAATCCGGGACGCAGGCCGCCCGTGCCGTCGTCCGGCGCCAGTTCGTCCGGGACCACCGAGAGCTGCAGTCCCACCACCGGGGCCTCGGGTTGCCACCGCGGGGTGTCGAGCGCGCGCAGGGAGTCCTCGGCCTGCCGCCGCCAGGCGGGGATCGACTCGTCCTGGCTCGCCTGCGCGCTGACGAACAGCATGAGGGCGGCGGCGTGCTTGCAG
>Ga0194138_10001010_pt1 | contig 13361 bp, 11 predicted proteins | sample TARM_MetaG_T2_14_FD_134022 | JGI IMG/M metagenome (GOLD analysis project Ga0194138, IMG submission 134022) | Freshwater microbial communities from Pennsylvania, USA, analyzing microbe dynamics in response to fracking - TARM_MetaG_T2_14 (version 2) | ecosystem: Environmental > Aquatic >...
AGGGTGGGGTAGTTCATATCACTGGGTGCAGCGTGCAGCGCACAGCACCCAGCTCAACCCTTGCTCGCTGGCCTTTCAGCCTTGGGTGCCGCCACTGGCCGTTCGGCCAAGACTTGCACCAGCCTTGCCGGCAATAGCGAAATTGGACGCAGCGGTGCAACACTCTCCTTCTATTAACTCGCAATCACCCCATTCCAGCGCAGATCCAATTTGCCGTGACTGGGGGCGTCTTCGCTGTGGCGGCTGATTGATACCGTCAAAGCGTTGGTGCTCTGTTGCTCCTTCCCCTGTTTACTCACCGCAGATTGAATCGCATCTTGAACCACGGGGTCGTCCGCGTCCAAGCAGAGCCAGGTGCACGGCGGTGCGGGGTGCCAGGTCATGGGGTTGAGCGCAGGTTTTTTGTCATGTGCCAGCCAGAACCTACCCTGCGCCACATCAAGCTCGTACTGAAAGGGTGCTGCCCCGTCGCGCAGCGCAAAGCACTTGGCGTACTTCTTGCGCATGAATGCGGTCTCTAATTCGGACTGGCGCTCGATGATGGGCAGCGCTTGCCGAATGTGGTGTCGAGTGGCGTCCTCATCGTATTGCGCAAATCGGGTTTTGCGCCCGCCCTCATCAAACACAAGCGCCGCGTTGAGGACGTTGTTCTGGACGTTGCTCTGCACCCCGCCCGGCTCTAACCCCTCTGCTGCAGGCTGCATCAGATCATGCAGGTCGTGCGAGGTGTGCGTGCTGCGGGCGCGCTCGCCCTGGGTTTCCAGCCCGGGCCGGATGAAAGCCAGTCCGTCTTTGGTCGCAAAGCTGCGCCAGTTGCGCGACAGCAGCACGATATTGGGATCGGCCACGGCTGCGCGCCGGTGCCGGTTCACGCGCCCCGCCGTCTGGATGATGGAGTGCATGCTGGAGGGCTCGATCACCGCCCAATCAAAATCATGGTCGCGCCCGACTTCCTCAACCGGGGTAGCCACCACCACCAGACGCACGTCCTCACCGGGCTTCTTGTCTGCAATCCAAGGGCAGCATTCTTTGAGCGCGCCGGTCCATTTGTCGTTGTTGCGATCCAGCACCCGATCCAGCCACTTCTCACGCTCGGCGCGGCGCAGTGCGATTTCTCGGGCATGGTAGGCCGTCACCACAAAGCGGCCATCGGAGCGCAGCGCTTCGGACAACTCCATGCAGCGCCCCACATTGGCTACCCGCACCAGGCCGATGGAGACTCGGCAGGGTAGGCCGGGATAAGAGGCGGCATGGCGATCGTGCAGCCGCGCCGCCTGCTCGATTGCGACAGCAGGAATGTCCTCGGCATGGTTGACCGTGGCGATCTCGTAGCGCTTGGTGGGCACCTGCGCTTGCAGCGCCTGCGCCACACCTTGCATGGTGCGGCGGTAGAAGGCATTGGCCTCGTCGCCGCTGGGCGAGCGAAGGGAAATCGGGTCAAAGGTAGCCCCGTCGTTGACCAGCACCAGATGCCAATCTTGCTCGCCCGTCATGGCCGCATAAGCGCGCCGCCCTGCGGCGTAGGCCAGCGCCAAGCCGTGTGCCAGTTCCGGGTTGAGGGTGGCGCTAGAGACGATCACGTTGCGCCCGAAGGTGGCGGCGGTCTGCACCACGCGCATCACGGCCACGGCGGCTTTGACATCGTAGGAGTCCACCTCGTCGAGGATGAGATCGCTGTTGGCAACACGAATCAGCGCCTTGGCGTGCCGTGCCTGCTCGCCGGGCTCGCCTGCGGCCACGATCCAGTCCATGGTTGAGATCAGCGCCGGGCTGGCGATGAGCTTGAGCAACTTGTCGTTTTCTGTCACGCCGCTCGTTTGTCCGCTCGCTTGGCCGCGCGTTCTCCCCGGTGCGATCTGCTTGATCCAATCGGGTAGCGCCAGGCTCTCAGATCCGTACAGGTCAAGAATGGGGTCGTCGGTTTGGTCGTCACCGTCTTCGGCAGAATAATCCAAGTGGGTTATGCTGTTGCGCCCATTCGATCCACTGACTGCGCCGCATTTTGCGGTGCTGGCCGCGCCTCCAGCGTCCCCATGTGCCTTTTGGTCGGTTAAACCAGCGCTCGCACCTCGCTCGCCCATCAGGCAAGCGAAGTCGCGCTCGAAGGCTGCGGCTTGACCGACCGCACCGATGTGCTTGCCAAAAGCGACGTGGGTCTGGGCGGTCAGGCTGCGCAGGTTAAAGGCCACGGCCAGCCGCGTTTGCTTGGGCCGCATGGCAAAAGCGATCTTGAGGTTGCCCAGCGTTTTGCCCGCGCCGGTTGCGGCCACGTTGAAAACCAGTTTGCCGCCCGCAAGGGATGCAGCAAAATCGGCGCTGCGATCTTGCCAAGCGGAGCGCGAATCAGCCGCTGCACGCAGCCCCAGCACGGCTTGCACCAGTGTCGCATCAATGGCGGGCAAATCCTCCCCGGCCAACATGCGCACGCAGTCAGCAGCCTTGTCGCCGACTTGCTGCAAGTGCCAGGAAAGCGGCTGATCCAAATGGCGCGTCTTCTGTGCGGTCGTCTGCACGGCTGCGCGCTTTGCTGCGGATGCGGACAAAGATGCGGACAAATGATCTGCTGACTTGGTGGCTGGCTTGGATTTGCTCCAGTGGTTTTTTGACGGCCTCGAGATGGCGTACCGATCTGGTGCAGGCGCTTGCGCCGCAGGAGCCGATCCATCATTGCTGCGCTCTGCTTTGGTGTTGGCGTAAAGAATGTCGTCTTCATGTGCGCCCTCGAACGCGCCGCTGGAGACTTTGTGATCGGCCAGAATCAACGCGGCCCGCGCCGCCAGCATCACGCCTTCCCAGTAAGGGTGCCCCCGCTTGATGGCCTGCACGCGTTCCAGCGTCTTGCGGGTGTCGTCCAGCAGTTGCCGCCAGCGATGGGCGTCGAGCTTGGATGCGCAAGCCGGCAGCGCAAAGGCATTGGCCTGGGCTAGGCTGGTGCTGGCTGGGAAGGTGCTTTCGAGGGAGCCGCGGCGGCCCACATGCTCATTGCCATTGCTGGAGCCGTCCAGACCTCCGCCTATGCCACCATGGTGCGTAATCACGGCCCAGAGCGCAGCATCTGTGCCGCTGCTCATGGAATTTGGAGAGGGCATATCCGCTTTGAGATCATTGGGATTTCTGATGTTGCGCAACTTGTTCCAGGTCTCTAGCAGCGCTTGCTCTTCGGTGCTTTTGTGGTTGATGCTGAGGATGTTGAGCACCTCGCGCATCAGCCAGGCCGAGAGCCATTCGTGGCGTATGAGGTCTTTGGCCGGGATGGATCCATCTTGCGCACGGCAACTGCTGCGCAGCTTGTCCTGAAAGTGCAGGCTGGCCTTGCCCCAATCATGCACATAGCCGCTCAGCCGAGCCACCAGCGCGGCGTGTCGCAGGAACATCGGAAATTCCTTCTTTCTGGTCTGCGTTGCTACCGCGAAGCGCCCGTGCGAGTCGTAGGATTTGCGGTTACCGATCACCCACACGGGGCGCAAGCCCAGAACGGCGTCGCTGCGGTAGCAGGCCACCGAAGTCTGGCGGCTGGCAGAGCGACGAAGTGCGCTGTGCACTTCGTCGAGGGCTTGTTCGGTAATGAGTGTGGCCCAGGCCCTCTCGCCGATGCGGGTGCCGTAGCGATCCAGCAGCGCACGGGTTCGTGGCAGCGCCTTGAGTTCGCAGTTGGAGACAAAAACAACGTGCATGGACTAAACCTCCCTATGGCTTTGGTCGATTTGCACGCGCTCAATGATGGTTTTTGGCATGGTTGAACCTCGTTTTATGGATGCGTTGAAGTTACTCCAGTTCGTCTATGCGGCTGAGCACCGGCCAGACCACGTGGGCCGATGGCGGCGCGCGCCCGTAGTCGCGCTTGAATTCGTAGAGTGAATGGACAGGCCAAAGCATCGTGCCGTCGGGTGCGATGTCGAGTCCGTTTTTGATCACGTCCGCCTGCTCCGGGGTGAGTTCCTCGTTCAGGTACACGCGCAGGCGGCGCATGGTTTGCGCCAGCACGCGGCGCTTGAATCCCTTCGGGGTGTCGCGCTCTTGCAGGGGTTGGGCGTCGAGTATGCGCGAGAGCAGGAACACCTTGATGGCAGGTGCCCATGAATCAGATTGGGTGCCTGCTTGGGCACCTGACTGGGGTGCGCCCACTTGATCGTCCATATGATCGTCCATGTCCTGGGCATGCAGGCGCCAGTGCAAACCCGTGTACTCCAGTCTGCTAGGCCAGAGTCTGCGCCAGCGGGGCGACTCGTCTTTACGCAGCCCCACGTAGAGCACGCGCACGGGCTGCTGGCGCATGGCGGCATGCAACAGCATCTGTGTTGCAGATGGCGTCATGGCGCGTGAGGGCAGTGGATGGGGGCGCAAGATGCCTACGCCGTCGTCGTCGAACACGCCACTCAGATGCGGCGGTGCCCCTTGAGCGATCAAGTCGAGCACGACTTGTGCCTGCGCCGGCTTGGGCGTCATGGCGGACTCCAGGGGCCGCACGCCCAAGCGTTTTTCCCAGTGAAGGTGCTCAGGCCAGCGCCGCACCGCCGCCGTCATGATGGCCGAGGTTTTGGCAGGGGACCGGCCCGTGTCAAGGGCGCGCTCGATGTCTACACGCAAGCAAGCACCCAGTATCCAGGCGCGGCGCAGCACGAACAGGGATGTGGCTTCGGGATCAAACATGGGTAATATCATACCCCTTTTTCTTCGTTGCCTTGATGCTCGGCACGCAGGTCACAGAACCCAGAAAGAAAATAGACGTGGATCGCAGGAAATGCAGGTATAATAAAAACTGCTGACGCGCCGCAAGCCTTGTGCGCGCTCAGTCGAAACACCAAGCCCAAGGAGCCTGCATGAGCGACACAGACGATGAAGCCGACGACAACAGCAACCAAAAGACCGACGATGGTGGCAAGCCCGCCTTGAGTTCCGACCTGACCAAGTCCTATGCCGATTTGCTGCGGCAGTGCAAGGGTGGGCCTAGGCGCACCGTGGCGGTGGACACGAGCAAACTGAAGGCGGCGCAAGGAGTCAGGGCGTTTTGCGCCGTGTGCGCAGCCAATGCACCAGAAGTCGATCTGTTGCTCAAGATCTTTGGACTGGGTGACGACAAGCACGGGAATCATTGGTTTTCAGCCAACGCCCCACACCCGCCCATCCCGGAATCGGAGTCAGCCGCTCAAGACTATCTGCGCCGCTGTTTGGATGTGTTAAACCAGAAGATTGAGCACATCTCTGACGATGAGTTGATGGGCATGGGGCATGAGTCCATGCTCCGGTATGGCGCGCACTTTTCGGGAAAGCTGATACACAGCAGCGCCGATGGTGCCAGGATGCCGTTTCTCAGCAGGTCGACATGTCAGCCGCATCTTTCGAGTCGCAGTTTATGGCAGGCCGGCATCAGACTGCCTATAGAACAGGCTGACCTCGACGGCACCGGTGGGTATAAGCGGCTTTTGAGAATCTATGGCGATGACCCACTGGTGCAGGCTTCGGGTCTTTCGTACCGAGTGCAGGCTGCGATTAAAAATGGGATCCACTCGGGCTTGCAGCAGGTCAGGGAACGCCGCCCATCTTTTGTGGATCACCGGCTGCGCCAGCTTCTTCTGCCCGCTGGCGACGGCTACCTGGCTGTAAGCCCGCTGCCATCTGGCGGCTTGGGTGCGCTCTTGAGCAGCGCTATCGAATGTCACCAGCAACTCGCAGGCGTCACCCCTGAAAACCCGGATCGCGCGGGTGTGGCGACTGATATGCAAGCGGCGGCTCAGAATAGTCGAGCGCCAGCCAAGCCTAAAAGAGGGCGCAAAAGCAAAGCCGCCAGCAATCCAGATGGGGCTGACAAGCCAAAGGATAAATCCAATCTATCAGATTTTAGTCGCATCTCCCTGCCCCTTGGCGGGGGCAATTCACAGAACGCCTCAATACATGGAGCAAAAATGGCGCTGCTGTTCGTGGCACCTCAGCGCAACGCCGATCTGCGCAGTCTGTGGCGCTTCTTGCATTACCCCTGGTCTGCATACATCGGCAAAGAAGACCTTGAAGGCGTGACCAAGCAGACTCGTGCGTTAGAGGGATCGACGTCGGATGCGCTGCGGGATTCGAGCGCCACTACCGCCACAAGGGTGCAGGCCAGCGGGGCGTTGGCCAAATGGGTGCGTCATTGCCATGCCCGGGCCACGGGCTTTGCCAACGACTTGGCTCAAGCCGAAGCGACTGCCGATGCGGATGCCGCGAGCCTGGAAGATCGCGTACTGAAGGCGCGTGGCCCAGACCGGCCCGTGCCGCTGCTCGATCTCTGTTTGATCCGACAAAACTTCGGCGCCGAGTACCGATCTGCCATGGCGGATCATCTGGTTGAACTGCTGCGCAGAAAAACAGTTGACCCAGCCAGCGGCGGCGGGTTGTTTGCGGCAGGCACGGTAGCACATCGGCGCGCCCGCGCCGCCATTGAGCAGGTATTGGAGCTTGCGCCATGACATATCTCGTCATCAACTTACAGGTCAGCAAGGCCAGCATGCTGCAAAGTGTCGACTTCATCGCTCCTGCGCCGGTGTTTGCCGCCGTCATGTCCATGCACGCACTGGATATGGAGATGGGCAAGCGCGGGATGCGCTTGGGCGTGCGCGGTGTGGGCTTGGTGCACAAGAATTGCACGCCTTGGATCGAGTACATGGAGAAAAAAGGCGGCTGGTCGGACCCGTACTTGGTGCAGCGCCGTGGCGCGTGCCCGTTTGACAGCGGCAAAAAAAAGAACCCAAGCGGGGTGCCGCTTCAGCCCGACGCGCTGACTGATCTGGAGTGGACGCTGCTGCTCGATTGCAAGTCAGACTTGGATGCGGCATCTGCACGAGACATCGAAACCCAACTGCTGAGAATGAGGCTGGCAGGCGGCAACATCTTGAGCGCAAGGGTTCGTGTGTCCAAGGATTGGCCTGACGCTTTGAGCGCCTTGGGCACGGGTTTTTGGATCGACGACGCCAGCGATTTGTTGCGCGACCCGGTTCATTCTGCCACCGGGTCTCCGGCTGACCCTTGCCTGGCCCTGCTGCAAGCCACACGCAGCGGTGGATGGGTCATCCCTGCCAACTTGGGTTATGCGCTGCTGGAGTCGCCGCAAGAACGGCGCCCCGGCGCGCGCGATGCCAGGCCGCACGCTTTTGCCGAGCACATGATCGGCTTACTGATCTATACCTCGATGCGCGCCGCCCGAGAACGTGAGGGCGGGCTGCTGCCTGATCACTTGTGGCGCTTTGGATGGGACGGGGATCAGTTCCTCGTCAGCAACCGGGCCGCACTCTCCCTCAATCCCAGTCCCTCAACCCCAGTTTGATTTTTTCAAAGGAGCCTTCCATGTCAAACGCATCCGCTGACGCATCTCAACCCATCGCCGATCTATTTGTGGCCGACGCCCCTGCCATCACCCAAGAAATCACCCCAGCCGGCAAACAAAGCGGCAAAAAAGGCGACAAAACTGCCAAGCCGGTCTCCATGAGCAAACTGCCCGACGTGCTTTCGGTGCAACGCGGCACCATCGTCAGCGACGGGATCATGTCCAGTCTGGTGCAGAAACCTGACGGCCTTGCGTCCGGGCCTGCGGTGCGGGTCATTCGTCACGGCATACGCGGCATCAACAACAAACTAGACAGCAACGGTGCCGCCAACATCCAGCGCACCGAGAGCGCCAAAACCAGCCCCAATGCCGTGGGCCTGCGGGTTGAGTTTGCCTACCGGACCATTGACGCCAATCTGCTGCTGTTTGCTTGCTCCAAGCCAGAGTATCGGACGAGTCTAGAGGGTTTTGTAAGCAAATTCTTCCGCGAGGGTGTGCCGGAGTTCGAGGAAGTCTGCCGCCGCTATGCGCGCAACATCCTCAATGGCCGCTGGCTCTGGCGCAACCGCGTCTTGGGCGAGGTGTGCGTGACAGCCACCGATGGCGAGGGGCGCACATACTCGGGTGCGGGTAGCCGCCTGCGCGATTTCGACTCCTACACCGCTGACGAGTGCGCCCTGGCCGCCAACGTGATCCGCGCTGGCTTACTGGGTTACAACTCGCACGTCAAGGTGCGGGGTGATGTGAAATTTGGCTTCCAAGGCGAGGTCGAGGTGTTCCCTTCACAGAACATGGTGACAAGCAAACCCAAAGGGTTCGCCCGATCGCTGTACAAAGTGGACATGATCGCACGCAAAGACTTGATTGCCATCATGGGCAGCGCCCGCCAAGACGGTGAGGATGCGGGTGAGTTTGCCGCCGACATGATAGACATGGGGCGAGCCGCACTGCGCGATCAAAAGATCGGCAGCGCCATCCGCACCATCGACACCTGGTATCCCGGCTGCCACGATGAACATCAAGGGATGCCCATCCCCATCGAACCCAACGGAGCCAGCCTGGAGTACAACCACCTGTTCCGCGACAAAGACAAGTCCAACTCCAAAGACTTGCTGGTGCTCGTCGATGAACTGCAGCCAAGCGCGAGCTTTGACCCGAAAGCAGCCTATCTCATCGCCTTGCTGGTGCGCGGCGGCGTGTTCTCTGAGAAGTCCACCAAAGCAGATCAAGAGTGAGTGTGCCATGAGCCAAAGCACCTACTGCACCTATTTTGATTTGCGGTTGCGCCCCGATCCCGAGGTTCCGGCCTGGGATCGCTTGGGCCGCGTGCTGCGCATCGTCCATGTAGCCGGAGCGAATACAGGAACTCCGTCTGGAACTCCGTTCGCCATTGCCTTTCCGGACTACATGCTGGAGGGTTTTCCGCTGGGCCAGCGCTTGCGCGTCTTCACTCAAGACGCGCAGGGCGCAGAGGCGCTCTACGACGGCATCGAGCAGGCACCCATGGCGGCCGACTTGGCAGAAGGTTCGCGCGTGCGCCGTGCGCCACAGGGCGTGGCAGAGTTCGAGGCTTACCGAATGCACCGCATACCTTCGGGAACGTCCAAAGGCGGTGCAATAGCGCCAGAGGTCAAGCGAGAATTGCAGGCGCAGGCGCGCTTGCGCCGGCTGGAGCAACAGCAGCAGCAGGGTCTGCCGTTCTTGCGCATGCGCAGCTCGACGGGGCACGGCTTTAGGCTGGTAATCGAGCGCATCCGAGCCGACCCCGCGCAGCAGGGCAAGCCCAACGGCTATGGCCTGTCGCGACAAACGCAAATCGTGGCCCTGCCGGTGCTGGATTGAGGCTGCAATGTTGAAGCCAGAGCGCAGACCGCAGGCGGTCATGATGTCTAAGCGCGCCAACGTGTTTTACCTCGAACACGTGCGCGTCATGCAGCGCGACAACCGCGTCGTTTATCTGACCGAAGGCGCAGACGGACTTGACCAGTTCGTCGCCATACCAGACAAAAACACCGCCTTTATTCTGCTGGGCAAAGGCACATCGATTACCGATGCCGCCGTGCGCAAGCTGGCCGAATCCAATGTGCTGGTGGGGTTTTGCGGCTCTGGCGGTTCACCGCTTTTTGGCTGCCTGGATCTGGCATTCATGTTGCCACAAGATGAGTACCGCCCTCCGGGGCACGCCCAGCAATGGTTTGCACTGTGGAGCGTGGAGGCAACTCGTCTGGAAATGGGCCGTGCCTTGCTGCGCCAACGTGTTCAGTGGGGCCGACTCATCCTGCCAAAACTAGAAGTCCAGATTGACGAAAGGGTTTTTGCTGATTTTGAAACGCGCCTGAGCCGCTGCAGCAGCAACACCGACTTGCTTGCCGCCGAAGCGCATTACGCTAAGCAGCTTTACGCTGGCATGGCGCGTCAGTTTGCGATTGACCGCTTTGTGCGCGAGCCCGGTGCGGGCCGCCAAGAAACGCCCGAGCAGCGCGTGAATGCTTTTCTGGATCACGGCAACTATCTGGCCTACGGCTACGCTGCCGTAGCGCTGCACGGTATGGGGGTGCCGTACTTTTTGCCGGTCTTGCATGGCAAAACACGGCGCGGTGCGCTGGTATTCGACATCGCCGACCTGTACAAAGACTGGTTGATCATGCCCGCCGCCTTCAAAGCAGGCGCCGGCAAAACCGCCGACAACGTGTTTCGCGCTCGCATCATTGAACTGGCACTGGAGTACCATGTGCTCGACAAGGCCATGACCTTCGTTTCCGCATTGCCGGAAAAAGTAACGACGAATCAATAGCTTGCGGCAACATGGCTGAGGTGAAGGTCTGATCCGAAATCTGCACGCAAGTCGTTGTTGTTCTTTAACATTCTGCTAGAATCCTACTGTTCATCGCCGCATAGGCGATTGAGAAGGCGATGGTTTCCCGTGCCGCGTCCGGGAAAAAGTTCATCGCCGCATAGGCGATTGAGAAGGAATTAGGCTCACAGTCGAAAACGTACCGCTGGTTCATCGCCGCATAGGCGATTGAGAAGTGCCGCCACCGCCTGCCGCCACCGCCTGCCGCGTTCATCGCCGCATAGGCGATTGAGAAGCATTTTGCCAGCGCGCGCGCGTTGACGGGCGAGTTCATCGCCGCATAGGCGATTGAGAAGGCAAGCCGCGCCGGGTGTGCAGGTGCTGGGCGGTTCATCGCCGCATAGGCGATTGAGAAGTGGGAAGGTATTACGATGGCGGCTCAATGGATGTTCATCGCCGCATAGGCGATTGAGAAGGGATTGAAAACGCTGTTGCATCTGCTGTTTTGGTTCATCGCCGCATAGGCGATTGAGAAGGCTGGGGTGCCGATGCGCTGGCAACTCGCGCAGTTCATCGCCGCATAGGCGATTGAGAAGTCGCGTGTGTACGCGCGCGGGTGCTCGGGAGGGTTCATCGCCGCATAGGCGATTGAGAAGTGCTCCTGCTCCTGCTCATCCCATGCCCACTGGTTCATCGCCGCATAGGCGATTGAGAAGAAAAAAGCCCGCGAGCACGTGGCGCGCATAGGGTTCATCGCCGCATAGGCGATTGAGAAGGAGTTGCGTTGCGATTGCTGCGATTTGCTGGAGTTCATCGCCGCATAGGCGATTGAGAAGGCAGATCGTTCGGCACAAGCCGAGATGAACCTGTTCATCGCCGCATAGGCGATTGAGAAGAGACCGGTCACCGCGTCGCGGGCGGTGGCGGCGTTCATCGCCGCATAGGCGATTGAGAAGTAACATGATGGTAAGCACGTCGGACGGCCGCAGTTCATCGCCGCATAGGCGATTGAGAAGAGCGTGGCTAGGTCTATTGCTTGTCGTGATCGGTTCATCGCCGCATAGGCGATTGAGAAGAGCGCGCCCGCACTGCGCCCGGCGCTACCAGCGTTCATCGCCGCATAGGCGATTGAGAAGCGGAGCCGCTGGGCGCTGATGATCTGCGCATCGTTCATCGCCGCATAGGCGATTGAGAAGTGAGCGTGATGATCGGTCGGCACAGCACGGTTGTTCATCGCCGCATAGGCGATTGAGAAGTTCCCAGGCACAGGACTAGGTCCCAACACCGCGTTCATCGCCGCATAGGCGATTGAGAAGAACGTGCGCTCCGCCCTGGTAGCCGCCGCCGAGTTCATCGCCGCATAGGCGATTGAGAAGCACCGCTACACCGGCAGGCGGCACCACGACAGGTTCATCGCCGCATAGGCGATTGAGAAGCTACCTATGATGACAAAACGCGACTAGCACTGGTTCATCGCCGCATAGGCGATTGAGAAGACTCAGCTTCAGACGGCAACGCTGGCGTGTTCGTTCATCGCCGCATAGGCGATTGAGAAGAGCCTGCGCGTGCTGGGTCGCCAAGCGGTGCGGTTCATCGCCGCATAGGCGATTGAGAAGTGCACGGGTGATCGAGTGCGGCCAGCACAGCCGTTCATCGCCGCATAGGCGATTGAGAAGCTCGTCCGAGGGCTCGCCCGGCCAGGCTTTATGTTCATCGCCGCATAGGCGATTGAGAAGGCTAGCGCGACACGACCGCTGCAATCGCGCGGGTTCATCGCCGCATAGGCGATTGAGAAGTTACTCGACAGATAGTTATCTACCGCAGCACAGTTCATCGCCGCATAGGCGATTGAGAAGGCTGGCCCGCCGCCGCCGGGATATGCAGAAACGTTCATCGCCGCATAGGCGATTGAGAAGCTGATGCGTACCGAGATCGACAAAATGGCGCAGTTCATCGCCGCATAGGCGATTGAGAAGCCGCTGGGCTGTCAGGCGTGATCGCGCGGGTTGTTCATCGCCGCATAGGCGATTGAGAAGAAGGTTGAGGGTCGAGGGGCGAAAGTGGATTGGTTCATCGCCGCATAGGCGATTGAGAAGCGCCAGCGTTAGCCTTGGTGTCCCCGCACGTTGTTCATCGCCGCATAGGCGATTGAGAAGCAATACTCAACCGGCGTCCCGCGCTCACCGGCGTTCATCGCCGCATAGGCGATTGAGAAGATGGGGCTTTACTGATGCTTTTAGAGTACATCGTTCATCGCCGCATAGGCGATTGAGAAGGGCAAGAGTCACCGGGTCGGTGATGACGCGCGGTTCATCGCCGCATAGGCGATTGAGAAGCCAGCCTCCAGCCGCCCGGCGCGCCACCGAGTGTTCATCGCCGCATAGGCGATTGAGAAGAGTGTTGTGTGAACCTGCACCATTGACGCGCTGTTCATCGCCGCATAGGCGATTGAGAAGAGGACGCCGCCGCAGGCCGCGACCGCGCTCGAGTTCATCGCCGCATAGGCGATTGAGAAGACCGACCGCAGCCGTGGGAGCGGGGCTCCGCTGTTCATCGCCGCATAGGCGATTGAGAAGGAAATCAAGGCATCGAGCGTCTTAAAAGTCCTGTTCATCGCCGCATAGGCGATTGAGAAGGCAGCGCAAGGAGTGGGCCGGAAGCCGGTATTGTTCATCGCCGCATAGGCGATTGAGAAGAAATTGATGTGAGACACTTGCCCGCCCTGCGAGTTCATCGCCGCATAGGCGATTGAGAAGACGACACGCACGAAGAGGGACGGCGCGTACTGGTTCATCGCCGCATAGGCGATTGAGAAGAAAATTGCACGGCGTGATCGTGACGCAGTTGAGTTCATCGCCGCATAGGCGATTGAGAAGCATCGCGAGCAATACGCGGATTGGCTGGAGCGGTTCATCGCCGCATAGGCGATTGAGAAGGATACGCTACCTAGCGGCAATCGAGAGCATGAGTTCATCGCCGGGTAGGCGATTGAGAAGTGGCAACAGGCTGTTGCCAAAATAGGCGCAGCGTTCATCGCCGGGTAGGCGATTGAGAAGTGGCTGAAGCTGACCCGAATGCGCCCGGCTGCAGACAAAAAACAACAGCCCCGTAAAAAATAAATCATTATTGATCGGCGCTCTATTGCGTTGCTTGACAATCGCTCGCGGCATGTAGTATAATAACAATACTCGCAACAAAAGGCACATGCGCTCGACGTGCGACGTTTTCTCAACCGCCCAAAGGACTACATGAAACACACCATCACACTCA
>Ga0194138_10001011_pt1 | contig 13358 bp, 13 predicted proteins | sample TARM_MetaG_T2_14_FD_134022 | JGI IMG/M metagenome (GOLD analysis project Ga0194138, IMG submission 134022) | Freshwater microbial communities from Pennsylvania, USA, analyzing microbe dynamics in response to fracking - TARM_MetaG_T2_14 (version 2) | ecosystem: Environmental > Aquatic >...
CGTCAAGGAGGTCCATCGCGGACCGCACGATGGACCGGAGCGTCGTCTCCAGCTCGAGTTCGGACGTGATCACGAGCATCGCGTCGATGATCTCGTCCTTCTCCGCCCGCGGCGCCGCGGGCGACCCGGGATCGCCCCCGGTGCCCGATTCGGCTGCCATATCCAGAGTGTAGGGCGGGAAGTCCTCGTCGTACACACCATTTCGGCCCCGACCGGATGGGTCCGAGCCACGAGGCGGGGTGGGCGGGCACCCGCGCAGGACTGACGAAAGTCCCCATGCGCAGGGCCCTCCGGCCCTCGCGCCGTCACCCGGCGGGCAGGACCCTCGTCAGATGAGATCGAGGGCACCGAGGCGGAAACGATGACCGCGACCCCGGAGATGATGCACGCGTGGCGCGTCACGACACCGGCTCCGGTCTCGTCGACGCCACTGCGCTACGACTCGGTGCCGGTCCCGTCGCCGGGTGCCGGCGAGGTGCTGCTCCGCGTCGAGGCGTGTGGGGTGTGTCGCACTGACCTGCACGTCTGCGAGGGCGACCTGCCCGTCCACCGCGAGCACGTGACCCCCGGGCACGAGGTGGTGGGGGAGATCGTCGAGATCGGTCGGGGGACGGAGACGGCGTTCCGCCCCGGCGACCGGGTCGGGGTGCCCTGGCTCCGCAGTACGTGCGGGCGGTGCGACTACTGCCGACGGGGTGCCGAGAACCTCTGTCCATACTCGACGTACACCGGGTGGGACGCCGATGGCGGGTACGCCGAGTACGTCGTCGCGCCCGCCGCGTACACGCTGGCACTGCCGGGTGGATACGACGCCGACGAGCTGGCGCCGCTGCTGTGCGCAGGGATCATCGGCTACCGCGCGCTGCGCCGCGCCGAGCTGCCGGAGGGCGGACGCCTGGGGCTGTACGGGTTCGGCGGCAGCGCCCACCTCGTGGCGCAGGTCGCGCTGCACCGCGGAGCGACGGTCCATGTGATGACACGGGAACCCGACGCCCGGCGCCTGGCCCTGGACCTCGGGGCGACCTCGGCGACCGACGCCTACGGCAGTCCGTCCGAACCGCTGGACGCCGCGATCATCTTCGCGCCGGTGGGGGACCTCGTCCCGGTCGCCCTGTCCGCCCTCGACCGCGGCGGCGTCCTCGCGCTGGCGGGGATCCACATGAGCGACACCCCTCCGCTGGACTACCGCCGTCACCTCTTCCACGAGCGGCAGATCCGCAGCGTGGAGGCCAATACCCGGGACGATGCGGTGGAGTTCCTCGCCTTCGCGGGCGAGCACCGCCTTCAGGTGACCACGAGGCGGTATCACCTCGGCGACGCCCTGACGGCGCTGCGGGACCTCAAGGCGGGACGCTTCTCGGGCGCGGCCGTTCTCCGTCCGGATCCGCACCGCCCGGAGCATTCGTAGACTGTGGCCACCCCTCACCCGCCCCCGGAGGCGCCCGCGATGACGACGGTATTCCTTGTCGACGACCACGAGGTCGTCCGCCGTGGCCTCGTCGAGTTGCTGGACGCGGATCCCACCCTCACCGTGGTCGGTGAGGCGGGCTCGTGCGCGCAGGCGTTGGCCCGGATCCCGGCGCTGCGGCCGGATGTTGCCGTGCTCGACGTCCGGCTGCCCGATGGCAACGGTATCGAGCTGTGTCGCGAACTGCTGGACAAGGTGGAGGGGCTGCGCTGCCTGATCCTCACCTCGTACACCGAGGACCAGGCGATGTTGGACGCGATCATGGCCGGGGCGAGCGGGTACGTGGTCAAGGACATCACCGGGATGGAACTGGCGAAGGCCGTCGCCGACGTGGGGCGGGGCCATTCGATGCTGGACAACCGGGCGGCCGGGGTGCTCATGGACAGGCTTCGCCGGCGTCAGCAGGATGATGCGGGACCGCTCGCGGACTTGACCCGGCAGGAACAGAGATTGCTCACCCTCCTGGGCGAGGGGCTGACGAACAAGCAGATCGCCGAGCGGATGTGTCTCGCCGAGAAGACGGTGAAGAACTACGTTTCCAGGCTGCTGGCCAAGCTCGGAATGGAGCGTCGCACCCAGGCGGCGATCTTCGCGGCCCGGATCGTCGACGAGCGCCGGGGGTCGTGAGCCATCCTGGTCCTAGGTCCTCCGCGGCGGGCCATAGGTCCCTAGTGGCGGCCACGTATCCCGGGGACAGTGGGGCGATGAAGGATTTTTCTCCATCGTCGGCCCCGTCGGCCCCGTCGGCCCCGTCGGCCCCGTCGGCCCCTCGGCTGTGCGCCGCGCCCCGGGCTCGCGTCCCGCGCCCCCTCACTGCACAACTCTCAGCCCTGGCTGTGGCGCCTCGACGGCCCGCTGCTCCACCTGCGTGCCGATCGACGCCGGCATCTGCCGAGCTCGGATCCTGATGCGCGCGGGATGTACCTGAGCTGCGGCATGATGTTGCACCACATGAGGGTGGCGTTGGCGGCCGTCGGGTGGGCCACGACCGTGGAGCGCTTCCCCGACGGCCGCGATGCGGACCTCCTGGCGGTGCTCCGCATGTCGCCGACCACGCCCACGACGACGAGCCGGCTCCTAGCGGCGGCGATGCTCCAGCGGCGGTCGGATCGCCGGCGGTTCAGTTCCTATCCCGTGCCCGAGCACTGCTTCGCCCCGCTGGCCACGCGGGCCGCACGGGAGGGGGTCGTGCTCGAGCGGCTCGAAGTGTCGTCGGCACTGGCCGGTGCGGTCCGCGCCGCGGCGGAGATCCATGCGGGCGACGACGCCTACCGAGCGGAGATCGAGGGGTGGAGCGGGTCGTTCCGTGAAGTCGACGGTGTGCCCGCCCGGAACGTTCCGCGGTCCTCCGCCTCCGACGGGTGGATCGTCTCGCGGCGGTTCGCGGCAGCCTCGCTCGCCGACACACCCGGGCCGGGCCGCGACGGCGAGACCGGACCCCGCGACGGCGAGACCGGACCCCGCGACGGCGACGCGGCGCGTGTTCCAGCAGTCCGCCATGTCGAGCGGCTGCTTCCCTCAACTGTTGATCCGGATGGGGTGGACCCACCCGGCCGCGAAGCCCCTGCCGCTGAGACCGCGGCGGCCGGTGGAGGACATCCTCGCGACGGCGCCGACACGCGTGACGGGGCGAGCCCGCGCCACGGCCTGAACCAGCCCGGCCCGAGCCCCCGTCAGTCGCTGTGCATGATGAGGACCGGACAGTGTGCGTGGGTGGCGCAGACGGAGCTCACCGACCCCAGGAACAGTCCGACGAATCCACCGTGGCCGCGGCTGCCGAGCCCGAGCATGTACGCGCCCCGGCTCTGTTCGATCAGCAGCTGCGCGGCCGGCCCCTGGATGACGGTCTGGCGGTAGCCCCTCCGGGGGCTCTCCCGCGAACGCGTCGTCGACCGCCGCGGCGAGGGTCTTCGCGGCGTCCTCGTCGAAGTTCCAGTCAGCGGTGTAGTAGGCATCGATCATCGCGGGGAAGTCCCAGGTGGCGATCACCTCCAGCGACTTGTCGAGGGCGGCGGCGAGCTCTGCGCCTCGCCGTAGTGCGGAGATCGAGTGGGGGGAGCCGCCGACTCCGACGACGATGCGGTCCGGGCTCGGTGCTTCGGTAATCCCGTCATCGTCGTGGTGGCACCGGAACAGCCGGTAGGGCCGAAGGTCCCGCCGTGAGAGGACTCCCCGCGTCGACCGGCCCCTGCGGCGGCGTGGGCATGCGGCGGCGCGGGCGCCCGGTAGTGTCCGGGGACGTCGGCCGAGTGCGCAGGTGAAGCCGGGACGAATGGCCCTATACCGCCGCGATCAGCAGGACGACGATGGGACGTGCCCTGTTCGAGAAGAACCTGTCCTAGAAGAAGGAACACCATCATGACGGACAACCTGGCACGTTTCGACCCGTTCGCGGGGCTCGACGCCCTGCGTCGCGAGTTCCTCGACAACGGACTCCTGGGCACTCTCCGCGGCAAGGTCCCAGCCACCGATGTGTACACCGAGGGGGACACGGGGCTCGTCGTGGAGGTCCATCTGCCGAACTTCGAGGAGGAGGACATCTCGGTCACGGTCGACAAGGGCGCGCTGTCGATCCAGGCCGAGCGGCACGAGCGGGAGGAGGACAAGTCGCGCAAGTACGTGGTCCGCGAGAGCAGTAGCAGCTTCTACCGCAGCATCGCGTTGCCCGACCACGCCGATGTGCAGAAGATCGCGGCGGACTACCAGGACGGCGTCCTCAAGGTCACCGTCCCCCTGGCGGAGATCAGTGCTCCCACGAAGATCCAGATCGGATCCGGCGACAGCGCGACGTGATCCGGTCGGCAGCGAGAGCGACGACAACGATAGCGACAACGACAACAACGACGACGACGAGGGCGATCGCCTCGACCGGTCGGCGTCCTCAGAGCCCGCGGCACAGCTCGAGGAGTCGCCGGGCGGTGAGGACGGCGAACACCGACCAGGGCAGCAGCGAGGCGAGGGCGAAGGCGAGCCCGACCGCCCCGACGTTCGACGGCACCGCCATGAGGACCGCGGCCGCGAGACCCCACATGGCGGTGGCGCGACGGAACACGGTGGTGCGGTAGATGAGGATGCCGAAGATGAGCAGGGCGGCGAAGTTGAGGACGTAGTAGACGTCGAAGGCGGTGCCAGTCCACGTGGCGAGTATGCCTTCACCGGTCGCCAGCAGTGCCGCCTCACCGGCGGGGCCGACCTCCGCGTAGGCCTGGGCCAGGTGGAGCATCTCGATCGGGCGGGGAGAGGACATGTAGGCCGCCATCCCGATCCCGCCCAGTCCCAGTGCGATCGTGACCGCGGATCGGCTGACCCGCCACAGCACGACCGCCAGCGCGGTGTAGAGGAGGAAGGTCAGCAGATTGCTCACCGGGTAGAGCAGGTCCAGCATGAGCAGCCCCGCGACCGGATCGTCGGCGAGCACGCGGAAGAAGCCCTCGACTGTGTCCGGGGGAGGCCAGATGAGGTAGACGACGATCTGCACCGCGATGAGCACGACGCTGGCCAACGCCGCCCACGCACCGGTCCGGACGAGACCACGCCAGCTTCGGACGTCCGCGCAGAGTGCGGCGTTGTCGATCGGCATCATCGCGTCCATCCACTCTGTCGGACCTGAGTGCGTCGGGAGGATGCTCATCCTCCCAACCTGCAGATCTGCCCGTCAATGGCCCGGCCATTGACCGCAGGCGGGCCGGCTCGTAGTTTCAGAAAGTACTGCTCGAGGAGTACATCGTGACCAGTCGCACGCGGGAACCGAATGGCCGGGCCCACGCCTGGGTTACCGCGGCCGCCGTGGTCGTCGCCGTCGTCGACTTCCTCCCCGTCCTCCTGTTGCCCCTCACCACCTCGGTCCCGCTCTGGGCATGGCTTCCTCAGCTCGTGCTCGGCGTGGCCGCGCTTGTCTGGCTTGTCGTCGGGCGCCGACGACGATGGGTCAGGCCGGCCGCAGTGGGGGTCAACGGCAGCGAGCAGTGGATCACCATCCGCGCCCCATGACGAGTCCAATCCGGTCCTGCTCAACTTCGGGAGGGGCGGGCCCGGTGGCGGCGCGTTCTTCCACTCCACGGAGTTCCGGCCGCTGGACGAGCACTTCACGGTGGTGAACTGGGGTGAGCCCGGGACCGGGAAGTCCTACTACCTCCTAGATCACACCCGCGGTCTGGTCACGTCGTTCAACGCCATCGATCCACAGCTGGAAGTCCCGGACTTCGTCGAACAGGCCCCGGTGCTTGAGGTGCCGATGCGCCGCCAACCAGTTCTGCCAGAGGGTGCCCACGAGGAACAGCGACACCGCGCCGAGGACGAGGCCCAGGAGGATTCCGGTGATGATCTCGCGCCCTGCCACCTGTCGCATCCCGACGCCCGGCGAGAGACCGCGGATGACGAGCACCTCGGTCTGGGTGCCGATCGCGTCGGCGAGGTACACCACTCCCGGAACGAAGAACGCGATGAGGACATGGTCGGACAGGACTTCTTCGAAACTCCCCACCACTCCCGCCGCGAGCAGGGCTCCCACCAGCCCGAACACCAACCACGGGAGCCGGTGCCAGAGGCGCCGCGGCACCGATTCGACCGTGGTCAGCTGGGCAGGCGATGCGGACTTGAGGAACCCGCCCGAGCGGATCATGTCCTCATCGTGCCCTGCCAGTAGCACCGCGAGCAGTGCGGCCGTGGGCACAAGACCGATGAACCGCCCGTCGTCGACGACCGCCGGAGTGGGTTCGTCGTGCTGGACGGCTCGCCACGCCGCTGCTCCTGGACATCGGTCGAGGACACCACCGGAGGATCGACGTCCATGAGGCGGCGAACTCCGGTCTCGGATGGGGCGGAGAGTAGTCGTTCGAGGGTGACGAGACCGAGAAGTCGATCGTCATCCAGCACAGCCACCACTGCCGCACTGTCGACCACCCCGCCCCGAAGTCCGTCCACGACGCGACCCGCCGGGTCGTGAGCGCCCGCCGTGGGGACGCGGCGCGAGGCGTGCTTACCCACCGTCCCGAGCTGGCGGGCACCGACCAGATCCGGAGTCGTCATGGCCGTCCTGTTCCTCATCGGGGGAGGTCGTCCGTGCTGGGTGGCGGGTGTCTTTCGGATTCGGGAGGTGCTCCCGAGACGAAACGCGAGGTCTCGAGGGCGGCCGAGTTTCAAGAATGGCTGGGTGTGTCCCCGCGCCGTGACATCCTTGCTGTAGGCGTCGGTACACAAGTGGCCGGTGCCAGAGATCAAGGGGGAACCCGATGGAGATCGGCACGATGGGCGAGAAGAAGGTCCACTGGAAAGACCTGGGTGGGGGTCGGCAGATCCCGCTGCTGACCCCGGCATCGATCCTGGTCGTCGTCGACGCGACCAGTGGTCTCGCCCGATGGATGGGTGCGGTTTCTTAACCGCCGCTCACCCACTCCGCCCATCGAGATCGCCCAGGGACGCCGTGGATACCTCAAGCCGAGAGCCGCACAGCTCGAACCGGCGAGCGGGGGAGCAGCCGGCCCTCAAGCGTGTGATGGGGCCCGGGCTGCTTCTGGTGTTCATCGTCGGCGACATTCTGGGCACCGGCGTCTACGCACTGACCGGGAAGGTCGCTGCCGAGGTCGGCGGGGTGGTGTGGCTCGCCTTCCTGCTCGCGTTCCTCGTGGCGATCCTCACCGCCGCGAGTTACCTCGAACTCGTCACCAAGTACCCCAGGGCCGGTGGTGCCGCCGCATACGCGCATCGCGCATTCCGTGTGCAGGTGGTGACGTTTCTCGTGATGTTCGCGGTCATGGCCTCCGGTCTGACCTCCGCGGCCTCCGCCGCCATCGCCTTCGCCGGCAACCTCGCGCGGGCGATCGGAATGGATCTGATCTCCGGGACCTGGGCGCTCGCAGGGATCGCGCTGGCGTTCATCGTCGCCGTGGCGGCCGTCAACCTCCGCGGGGTCTCCGAATCGGTCCGGCTCAACGTCGTCCTGACCTGTGTCGAGGTCTCGGGACTACTTCTGGTCATCCTCATCGGGTCCTGGGCGATCACCCAGGGTCACGGCGACCTGTCCCGCCTCTCCCAGGTCGAGACCGCGGAGGGGCAGAGCCCGGCCCGCTCGATCACGGCCGCCACCGCGCTGGCGTTCTTCGCTTTTGTCGGGTTCGAGGATTCGGTCAACATGGCTGAGGAGACCAAGGACCCGGCGCGGATCTTTCCGAGAATAATGTTCGCCGGGCTGTTCATCACCGGAATCATCTACCTGTTCGTCGTGGCGGTGTCGGTTGCCGTCGTACCTCCTGAAGTCCTGGGGGTCGGGGAGACACCTCTCTTGACGGTGGTGTCCGTGGGTGCCCCCTCGTTCCCGTTGTGGATCTTCGCTCTGATCACCGTGGCCGCTGTGGCCAACTCGGCACTGATCAACATGCTCATGGCGTCCCGGCTGCTCTACGGGATGGCGAACGAAGGGGTGCTGCCGTCGGCACTCGGGAAGGTGCTGCCCGGTCGCTTGACACCTTGGGTCGCGATCGTGGCCACCACGGTGCTCGCGGCCGGCCTCATCGTGTTCGTCGACCTGGCCGCGCTGGGCGGGACCACCTCGCTGTTACTCCTGGCGGTGTTCGGGGTGACCAACTGCGCTGTCCTGATGTTGCGCCGTAGCCCCGTCGAGCACCGCCACTTCCGGGTACCGACGGTCGTCCCCGTGTCGGGGCTGGTGAGCTGTGCCTTCCTGGTGTCACCGTGGTCCGGTCGACCCGCCGCGGACTACGGGTTGGCCGGGATTCTGCTCGTGCTGGGTGCGGGGCTGTGGCTGCTGCAGGTAGTGCTCTCGTCCCGTTCCCGCCGACGACCAAGAACGGACCCCATGCGTCCTACACTCGAACAATGACGGAACGAACACCGGGCACGCCGGTGGCCGGAGCGGTGGTGGCCCACCGGCTGAGTCAGACCCGGACAGCCGACCGCACCCTCGTTGATTCACGACAGTCGGATCGTCGAATCCGGCACGCGCGACGAGCTGTTGCGCTCGGACGGCGGGTACGCCGCGCTCAGCCGCCGTCACCCTCTGCGCCATCCTCACCCGGCTACGCCGTTCAGGAGACATGTCCTGGATCGGCGGCCACCCAGTTCCTCATGGTGGACGGAAGAGTGCGACCGGCGGCGTAGCCGACCCACCGTCACGGCGTAGGGCGGGTCCTGTCGCGGTTCACCGGGCCGGCGTCGAGGTGCACTGGCGCATCCCCAGCCGGCGCATCGCGAGGCTGGCCGGGCACCATCCGACTGCCGAGTACAGCAGCAGATTGCCACCGACGAATGCTGTCAGGACATGCCAGCGGCGATTGTGGAGGGAACCTGCCGCGAGGCTGGCGAGGACCATGGTGCCCGCCAGCGCGGGGACTGCGCGTTCGATACACGGTCCGCCGGGGCCTGTGAGGGAGTCGGTGCATGACATGGTTTCGGTCCTCGATTCTGTGAGTGTGGTGCGGCACCACGTGTATACCCCATGGGGTAGGTGCCATGGATCTGTATACCCCCTAGGGTACCATGCTAGGGTTCCTCCATCTTCCCGATCAGTAAGGACATGATGTGACTTCCACGGACATTCGAACCGACGAGAGTTCTGCAGACAGCTCCCCGCCGGGGATCACCGGAGGGCCTTTGGCGCGCTTCGGTGCGCGCATGGCCAGAAATTTCAAGTGGGTGGTCACCGCGTGGCTGGTGGTCATCGTCGGATTGGGAGCGTTCGCCCCGTCGGTGTTCGAATCTCTCGCCGGTGCCGGTTGGCAATCCAACGGATCGGAGTCGGTCCAGGTTCGCGAACTCGCGCAGGAGCACTTCGGCGGGAACTCCTCGGCCGCGATACAGGTGGTCGTGCACTCGGACAGCGAGCAGGTGACGGATCCCGCCGTGGCGGCTGTCATTTCCGAGGTCACCGACATCTTGGCGGCCGACTCACGAATTTCCGAGGTCATCGCCCCGCAGCCGGGAATGTCGATCAGTCCTGACGGGCACACCGGAATCCTCATCGGTGGAGCGAACGGGACGACCGACGAGATGGTCAAGGCAGTCGACGATCTCAAGGGCGAGTTGACCGCAGCCTCCACGGACTCGATCGACGTCTACCCGACCGGCGCATCGGCACTGTGGAGTGACTTCAACAAGGCCAACCACGACGCGATGATCAAGGCCGAAATCATCTCCTGGCCCGTCACATTGGCGATCATGGTCCTGGCGTTCGGATCTCTCGTCGCGGCGGGCCTGCCGCTGCTGTTGACCCTGGCCGGTCTCGTCGCATCTGCTGGTGGTCTGGTTCTGCTCAACGAGATCACGCCGATCTCGGTGTGGGCCATGAACTTTGCGATGATGTTCGCGCTCGCGCTCGGAATCGACTACGCGCTCTTCCTCGTCGTCCGATTCCGGGATGCGCTCCGAAATACCATCGATGCCGGCCGTATCGACTCACGGCGTGCGGTGGCGGAGACGATGGACACGGCAGGCAAAGCCGTCCTCCTGTCCGGACTCACGGTGCTGATCAGCCTGTCTGCGGTGCTCCTCGTACCCGCACCTGCAGTGCGCACGATGGCTGTGGGGATCATGCTCGCGGTGGTCTTCGTTCTCGCTGCCACCCTCACGCTGCTCCCCGCAGTTCTGGGCAAGCTCGGGCGGAAGGTCAATGCCGGGTCCCTTCCGTACGCGAAGCGGCAGGTGCACCGCTCGCCTCGATTCGCGTCCTGGGGTCGGTTGTTGCACAAGCATCCGTGGCCGTTCGCCATCGGTTCCCTGTTGATTCTGGTGACACTGTCGATTCCGGCTCTCGGCCTGAAGGTCGCCATGCCGTCCATTTCGGTTGTGCCCGAAGACGCTCCGGTCCGGCAGGGCTACGATTTGGTGCAGGCGCAGATGGGTGAAGGCGCACCGGGAATGCTGCAGATCATTGCCCCCACGTCGGAGGCAGAGCAGACCGCACAGATCGCAGCAGGCGTCGACGGTGTGTCGATGGTGACACCGTCGATGCCCGCCATGGACGGATCCGACTTCGTCATGCTGCAGGCCATTCCGAACGTGGACCCCTCGGATCCCGCACTCGAGACCACACTCGACTCGTTGCGTGCCGAGCTACCCGAAGGCGCGATCGTCGGCGGTGCACCGGCGGAGAACCTGGACCTGCAGACCGCGTTGAACGAGTATCTGCCGATCGTGGTGTCGGTGATTCTCGTACTCGGATTCCTGCTGCTGCTGATCGCGCTCCAGGCGCCGCTGATCGCTCTGCTGGGTACCGTGGTCAGCTTGCTGTCCACCGCGGCGGCGTTCGGTGTGGCGAAGCTGATCTTCCAGGACGGTCACGGCTCGTCGCTGCTCGGTTTCACGCCGCAGGGCTTCCTGAACGGCTGGGGACCGGTGTTCTTCTTCGCGATGATCTTCGCCATTGCCATGGACTACACGGTGTTTCTGCTGTCGAGCGTCAAGGAGCACTACGAGCACACCGGTGATCCCCACGGTTCTCAGGTCGACGGAATGGCGCATTCAGGACGGGTGATCTTCGCTGCGGCAGCGGTGATGATCGCGGTGTTCTTCTCGTTCGCACTCGCCGAACCACTCCCGCCCAAGGAGATGGGCATCATTCTGGGTGTCGCCGTACTGTTGGACGCCACTCTCATTCGATTGGTACTGCTGCCGGTGTTGCTGCGCCTGACCGGCCACGCCGCATGGTGGTCACCCAGGTGGCTACGAGCGGTGTTGCCCAAGATCAGCTTCTCGCACAGCTGAGTGTCACAGTGGTGGCCGACACCGTTCGGTTTTCGGCCACCACGAGCACTCTTACCCCTAGGGGTAAGAGTGGAGTCTTGTCGAACGAAGGGAACGAAGGGAACGAAGGACTGAACGACATGACCGGTGACACCGAAAGCAACGCGTTGGTAAAGCATCGCGTTGGTACTGAACCGTCTGCGGCGTGGGCAGGGGCAGCTTGCAGGGCGTGATGCTCCCATCTCGTGTCACGTGGTTGTGAGCCATCGTTCGTAGCGGGTGGTCAGCTCGGGCAGGGGGCGGCGTTGTTTCTCGATGTCGGAGATGCGGGCTGGCAGGGTGTGCAGGACCTCGGCAACCCTGGGTTCTCCTTCTCCCCGCGCCCCAGCCTCTCATCCAACCAGCCCGGTGTCTCACCCCAGTCTGGCGGATAGGGCGACGGCGACAGAGAACCTCCGGGAGTCAGCAGCACGTCCCATTCTCGGGGTCCGGTAGCGGCCTCTACCGCCGCCCGGTGTCCCTACCATTGAGGAGTGGACGACTTCGCTGGACTGAGTGTTGGCGAACTCCTCCGGCTCTGGGCCGGTAGCACGAAAGAACTCAAGCGACGAGGTGCCATCCAGACACGGAACATGGTGGGCGAGATCGCAGAGTCGGTGGCACACGCCTATCTGGGTGGCACGCGCGGATCGTTCAGCCAGGCTGGTTGGGATCTTCTGACCGACGCCGGCGAGAGGGTCCAGGTCAAGGGGATCTGGCGAACATCCGATCGCAAGAGAACCAACACCAGTGCGATCCGCGATGAGAACTACGACGTGGTTCTGATCATCGAGTTCGATGACTATTTCGAGCGAGCGATGGGCTACCTCCTGGACCGGGACTTGGTAGAGGAGTTGTATCCAGTGATAGCGCACATAAACGGCCGGATCATCACTTTGACGGCCCGCTTCATGGGCGACGACCGGGTACGCCGGATCGATCTGACTGAATGGCTGAGGGCTCTATAGATTCCTCAGGTGGGGGCGGGCCGGCCGCCCCCGGCCCAGCCTCGGCCCACCCCGCCAGGCGACGTGGAACAATGGCCCCGGGTACTGCACCCACCCAGCGCGGTGCCGACCCAGACACGATCCACGAACTTCCCCCAAGGAGCACAGATGGCGCTTATCGAGCAGGTCGGAGCCCGGGAGATCCTCGATTCGCGAGGCAACCCCACCGTCGAGGTGGAGGTGCTTCTGGACGACGGCTCGTTCGGCCGCGCCGCCGTGCCGTCCGGTGCATCCACCGGCGCCCACGAGGCCGTGGAGCTGCGCGATGAGGACGATCGCTACCTGGGCAAGGGCGTCACCAAGGCCGTCGAGGCCGTGCTGGACGTTCTCGCCCCCGCCGTCATCGGCATCCCCGCCGAGGACCAGCGCGTCGTGGACGAGGCCCTCCTCGACGCCGACGGCACCCCCAACAAGTCGACCGTCGGCGCCAACGCCGTCCTCGGCGTCTCGCTGGCCGTCGCCCGCGCCGCCGCCGAGTCCTCGGGCCTCGAGCTTTACCGCTTCATCGGTGGCGCCAACGCCCACGTGCTGCCCGTGCCGATGATGAACATCCTCAACGGTGGCGCCCATGCCGACTCCGGCGTCGACGTCCAGGAGTTCATGATCGCCCCCATCGGCGCGCCCACGTTCCGTGAGGCCCTGCGCATGGGCACCGAGGTGTACCACCACCTCAAGACCGTCATCAAGGATCGTGGCCTGTCGACCGGCCTGGGCGACGAGGGCGGGTTCGCCCCGTCCGTCGAGTCCACCACCGCCGCGCTCGACCTCATCGCCGAGGCCATCGAGAAGGCCGGCTACTCGCTCGGTACCGACGTCGCCCTGGCGCTGGACGTCGCCGCCACCGAGTTCTACTCCGGCGGCAAGTACCACTTCGAAGGCAAGCAGCTCTCCGCCGCCGAGATGGCCGACGTCTACGCCGAGCTCGTCAACAAGTACGCCCTGGTCTCCATCGAGGACCCGCTCGACGAGGACGACTGGGACGGCTGGAAGACCCTGACCGACATGATCGGCGACAAGGTCCAGCTGGTCGGCGACGACCTGTTCGTCACCAACCCGCAGCGCCTGGCCGAGGGCATCGAGAAGGGCCTGGCCAACGCCCTGCTGGTCAAGGTCAACCAGATCGGCACCCTCACCGAGACGCTGGACGC
>Ga0194138_10001013_pt1 | contig 13348 bp, 12 predicted proteins | sample TARM_MetaG_T2_14_FD_134022 | JGI IMG/M metagenome (GOLD analysis project Ga0194138, IMG submission 134022) | Freshwater microbial communities from Pennsylvania, USA, analyzing microbe dynamics in response to fracking - TARM_MetaG_T2_14 (version 2) | ecosystem: Environmental > Aquatic >...
ATCGCCATCGCCTCATAGTTGGGCCGCCAGGGCATTTCATATTCAAGATCACCACTCATGTTGGCTTCCTCACCAGCAGCTTGTTCTCTTTGCCCACGAGCGAAATGCCCAGAGCGTGGGTTTTCACAACGGTTCTCAGGCGATTACGGGTCAGGTCGGGATAGTCAACGCCGATCCTGTCCAAGGCATGGTCATTGACCACCAGCATGTCGCCATCGCGACGAACGCTGCCCACCAGCCACTCCCCCTCTCCCTGGACAATCATGGCCTTGAGCCTCAGAAGCGCTTCCTTGGCAGTCATCGTGTCGGGGGTCAGCCCGACATCTATCGCCGATTCGTCCACGGCGAAGTCCGCGCTGTTGTCATACTCATCATCGTCATCGATAGGCGCCATGACATCGAAGTCCGGAATTGCCCCGGGGAAATCCTGAACCGCCGGCACAGGCTCATCCACGTCCCCGCCAGGAACCTTCTCTGCTGTGCTGCGCCGTCGCACGATAGGGGTGGACGGCTTCTCGATGGGTTCCGGGGCTACGGAAGGGTGGTGGGCTTCTTCCGTGGCCGTGTCACTGGGCTGGGGTTCAGGCACTGCCTCGTCACCACCAACCTCTTCCTGGGCAGCAGCCGGGTCTGGGGAGGCCTCGACAAGCGCCGCCTCGAGGTCAGCCTCGCGTGATGCGAATCGCTGACAGATCACCTCGACCAGATCGCCTTGCAGCACCAGCACATCGAGGCCATCGCGCTCCTGCACGACCGTCCCACCGTCGGCGATCACCAGCATGTTCTGCCCTTCCAGAAGTTCTCTCAGGGCATCAGCCGACAGCCCTGCCGTCTGGGCCGCCGCCGGCCAGAGTAAGCACAGGTCGTCACCGCTGCGGATGACGGCCTCCCCCAGCGTCGCTGTGCCCTTCAACACCGGCTTCACCAACCGGCGCAGCGCAGCGCCAGCCTCTCCATGGAGGCGCCAGGGAATGTCCTTGATGTAAGTGGAATCGCCAGCCGTCGGGTCGACTGCAGCGCCACCAACCTCTGGCTCCAGCGTGGCTACCTTGGCCTCGTCAGCCCTGACCGACCCGGTAGCCTCAGAAACCTCGGAGGCCGGCACGGCGTCAGCGTGTTTCTGCCGAGCCTCCGGTCGCGAGGTACGGTTCGCTTTCGGCTTGCGTTTTTTCCTTGTTGCATCGCTCCGGGGCCCGGCTCCCCCGGGGGTCAGGTCGATTTCCGCTGGGCCGGGGGCTGTCTTGGGTGCACTGTCGGTAGATGGGCGCACCTCAAGCGACAGTACCACCTGATCCCCCTTCTCCTTCGGAGCCGGGGACGGAGCCGGCTGAGCGTCCAGTGCCGGCCCTGGCTTCGCATCACGATCTGCGCCAACCCCCATCCCCGGGAACGGCATGTCCAGGAACCCGAGGGGCTGCGGAGACGGTGCTGGCCGTGGCGCGTCGGCATCCTCGTCGGCCGACACTGCGGGCGCCTTGTCCTCCACTTGCGGCGTATCAGGCTGCTCTACCTTTTCGTGCGCATCATCGGAGTCCGGTGCTGCGGTGGACTGGGGTTCCCCCATGTCAAAGGGCAGTTCCATGCCCAGCCCCTGGCTCAACTTGGCGGCAAAATCCTCGACCCCCGTCACGGGTGAGGCTGGCACAGGCTCACTAGGCGTCGCATCCCCTGCAGCTGCCCCATCAGAGACCATTTTGTCTGGCTCAGGCGTATCCGGCTTCCGCGCTTCCAGCTCGGGGTGCGACGCTGGCTTGGGCGCTGCACCGTCATCACGCCGCGCTGTCGGTGACCTTGACGGCCCCAGGTCGATGACGGGCGCTGAAGAGCCACCGCCCCCCAGACCTTTACGATCGAGCAGCCCGGCGGCGGACGGTTTTCCCGGCCCCATGCCAGACATGCTGGTCGAGACCTCGGCTTCGGAGCCGGGGTCGCTGGCAGCAGGGTCTTCAGCGACGGCATCTTCAGCCACGGTGTCTTCGGCCTCACCCTGGGGCTCAGGTGCCATCGAGGCACCCAAGGTGGCCAGGGCGTCGGCAAGAGGCTCTGCCATCGCGTCGTTGCCATCGCTGTCCCCGGGCGGATGTTCCGCATGCGGAACACTCGCCGTGCTTGAAGGGGACTCAGAGGCCGTCTCTTGCGGGGATTCACCAATCGTCTTGCCGGCGTGGCAGTCTCCGCCATCCTCGCCAGTGATCTTCGCCTCGATGGGAGCCGGAGGGTTCTCACTGTTGCCAAAGACCAGCGTGATATCCTCCATGCGCAGCATGAGGATCTTCGCGTTCATGGCGATCTCGCCTTCCTCCAGCGCCGAGGGTGCCACCTCCCAGTAGCGGTAATAGGCATCGCTGTCGGCATCGCTGTTGGGCACAGGGCGGGGGAGCGCAAAGCCGCGATCGATCAGGTAATCCGCCAGGGTGTCTGGGTCGTGTGGAACGGCAGGCACGTTGTTGTCCTGCAGGTGCTTCACCAGGCTCGGAGCTGCTGACTTCCAGGCAATGAAGGCCCCCTGCTCCAGGTGCCAGACCTGGGCACCTGCCACATTGACCTTCCAGCGCTTGGAGATGACCAACGAACGGATGGCATCAATGATGTAGGGCTCGATGGACAAGCCAATCGAGTGCTCATCGATGTTGAGCCGGCTCTCCTTCAGGTCGCGCTTGACGCTCTCCTGGTCAGCTTTCAGGACCAGCTGGGTCACCGGGTGAAGCGCACTGGTGCCGGAGATCGCCTCGACCACCGCCTTCATCAGATCCGGGCCGGGCGCACGCAGGTAGCGACGTACGTCAGGGGTCAGCACCATGTTGAGCGCCAGCGTGGCCAGCCGCTCATGGCGTTCGTGACGCCCCTTGTTCCAGCGCAGGAAGTATCGCTCGATGCTGTTCTCGCGGACCCAGTCCATCAGCGATTCCGCATAGGGGTTCCACTCAGTCTTGCCGAGCTTGTCGGTGACCGTAACATCCGAGAGCGGCTTACCCAGGTCATGGAGCAAGGCTGCCAGGCACACAGCCAAGCGCCAGCATGGTTCCAGGTTCCGGCGCTCACGCGGGGTGCCGTCACGGACGAAGATCACCGCTTCCGATGCCTGGGTGGCCCAGAAGGCAACCTCCAGGCCGTGGCGGAACAAGCCGCCCGCACCACGATGGTGGTGAGCTTCCGAGGCAGGCAGGAGATGGACGAATTCCGCATAGTTCTGCAGGACCGGGCGCATCAGCCGCTCGAACTCTTCATTCGACAGCCCCAGGGTCTGCTGAATACGGGCAATCATTTCGCGCTGCGTCAGCAGCACCTTCTCGATCGGGGCCGCAGGCAGGCCCTTGGCGAAGGGTGGATAGCGCGGAATCTCGTCATCCTCCAGGTCACCCCCCGGCGTCAGGCGTAGCTTCCCCTCCGGTACTTTCCCCCCAGCAAAGGGCAGCCATCGCGTCAGTGCACTCAGCATCTCGGGTCATGTCCTGGTTCTTCGATTTGACGCAATGGTGACAGAGATCCCGCAGAGCACTCCCCTCTCGTCGCGCCCTTTATGGGCACTTTGGCACCCCAGTGACAGTCGCGTGACCCGATACACTCGCTCGCAATTCATCCATCACCAGAAGAGAACACGGCATGAAGGTTCATCTCACGAGCAACGGCCAGGTCAGCATCGAGCTCGAGACACAGCGCGAGATCGATGGCCTCTGGGTGCTGGCCGGCCATGTCAGCGGCGGCCCCGCCACCATGCGCAGTATCTTTTCCTGTCCGGCCGATGACCGTGAGGGGCTGTATGAGTTGCTGGCGCCTCATGTCTCCCCCGTCTTCCTGAAAGCGCTGGAGAACGGCGAGATGAACGTACCCAGAGAGACCACCGAGCTGCTTCTGCACCACCAGCAGCACGTCAGGGGCGCCATCCATTTTGAACCCATGCCAGGCCGAGTCAGTGACCCACGGCCACATATCGCCCTGGGCAACAGCACTCCCCTCTTGGAAACGGAGAAGGCGCAATGATGAAACAACTCCTACCTCTGGCTGCCGCCATCGCGTTGGCCGGCTGCGTGACGGGGAGCACGCTGCCCGAGATTCCCGAGCACCCCACCGCCGAGTGGGTCAACGAGCATCTCCCGGAGTTTCGTGCCGAAGCCGAGCGTCACCCCTCGAAGGAGAACCGGGAGGCTGTTGAGCGCCTCGAGGCCTGGGCAGACCGTCAGGGCCGGGCTCAAGCCAAGATGCTCCAGGTGGACCGCCAGCTCACCCTTGCCTGGGACAACATGGGGCGCGGTGGCGCGGCTATTCGACAGCCTGCCTACATCCACGTGCTGGGCGAGGAGTTCAACGATCGCTATGCCAGCACAGCGGAGATTGCCGAGCAGACCGGTACCGACGAGGACACCGTCCGTAACGCACTGGCTCGACTCGGCGAGCTGCGCAAGGATGACTCGCCCTGGAGCCAGGGCTACTCACTCTATGAGCTGGAACGCTGGGAGCGTTTCTGCGATGCCGGCCAAGGGATGGACGAACCCGACTGGACCTTCGTCACCCAGGCCGGGGGCCGCCGCAACATTCCTGACTCCCTTGCTGGTTCCTGCCGCCCTCCCAGCTATGACTACGAGGACTACTTGAGCGCCTGGACGCGCTTCTGTGAGTCCGACAGCCCCTCCCGGGCAGATCGAGACATCGTGAGCGACTCCGTCCGTCCCCGGTCGGTGGTCAACCCGTGCCGCGCCCTCCAGTGATACGAGCTCAGGAATAGCGACTCATGAGTGAGAACAGCACCTCCACGCCCCAGGAGCCCGCGGGCACCAAGAAGAAGAGCCTGGTACCGACGGCCCTCATCCTCACCCTGGCCGGCGTGGGGGCTTATGGCATCTATACCGGGAACGTGACCGACTGGGTCAACCAGGGGATCGACAAGGTCAGCAATCCCACCGAGCTCTTTGCTTCTGACCAAGAGGCATCAGAAGCACGTAGCGGAAAGGCCCCCAATCTCTTCCCGGATGACTATGAGCCGACATACCCGGACAGCGAGAACGCCTCCTCTGGTGCTCAAGCGCCAGCGCCCACTCAGGAGGTGGCTCAGCTTTCACCCTCACAGGCAGAGACCGGATCGACGATCACTTCTGAACGCGCAGTGGCGACCGATGATGGCACCGGCCGTGCCCGCTACGTGGATGACTTGAGCCGAGACGATTCCCAGGAACCCGACCAGGCGAATCTCACCGACGAGGTCTCGAATGCTGATGGCGTCACAGACGACTACCAGCTCGACTTTGGTGGCAGCCGCAGCACGTCAGGTGGTGTCACCGCCACAGGCTCCCCGAGCGATGAGGCATCCTCCCCCGAGCGCCAGCAGCAGGCATCCACGCCTGGCGACCAGACGGAAGACCAGGCAGCGGATGACTCGTCCTCCACGCCGATTCCCGAACCCGAGGAGATGGAGGCAGAGCTTGCCCGCATTCTTGCCGAGCGCGTGTCGGGGCCTGCCAGCGACAGCGATAGAGAGAGTGAGGCCGCGCCGATGCCGGCTGGCGAGAGCACGAGCGAGGCGCTGAGTGAGGAGGAGCGCCAGCAGATCATGGCGTCACCCGAGTTCACCGGGACCATCGCGGCCATTGGTCGACGCGTCGGTCAGTCCTGGCAGTACGAGGGTGATGACTATGACAAGCATGGCGCCATCGTGAAGGTTCACCTCGAAGACGCCGGGGAAGCGGGTGATATCACCATCTCGCGCTCCTCCGGCAATGACGCCTACGACGCGTCGGTACTCTCAGCTGCGCAGGATGCCGCGCCCTTCCATGAAGTGCTTGAGCTTGATGACACGGCCCAGACGCTGCTGACCGACTTCTCACTCACCTTTGGGTCACGAGAGGCCATCGAGGCGTGGGAAGCCCAATGGACAGTGCAGGAGCCGGCCGCATTGCAGGAGGAGATCGTCGAGGAAGACCCTAGCTACGCGGCTCAGGTCCGTCGAATGATCGAGGCCGAATGGGATCGCCCTGACGCTTTCGAGACCGACAGGGAGGTATCCGTGCAGGTCCGCCTGGCCGTTCCCTTCGGCAACGTCCTGGCCATCAACTTCCTGCGCCCGAGCGATGACGAGGCGGTCAACGAGAGCATCAGCGAGGCCATCCGGGCGGCATCGCCCTTCGATGGTATTCGTCAGCTGTCGCTCAAGGAGCAGCAGGAACTCCAGCAGTTCAACCTGCATTTCCAGGCAGAGGGGATTCGGTGATGACAGCGCAAGCCGATGCCAAGGATCGACTGGGCCAGGATCTTCTGATCGTGCTGGAGGAGGCCGCGTCGCGTGGCAATCCAGACGATGCGGCCGTGGTGATTGCCGGCACGCTGGCGGATATCGCCGACCACCGCGCCGAGCTACGGCAACTGGCGCAGCAGTGGAGCCAGATGACCGTTAAGACGAGCCATGTGGCATGACGTCCACCTGAGGAAGCTGGGGGACCCATGTCACTGATCAGAACCTTTATCACATCCTGCGTCGTGCTCGGCGGCCTCGGTGCCGCCGGCTACTACATCCTGGAGTCAGCCGAGGCGGAGCGCGACGAGCCGACGCTCGCCAGCTCCCTGTCGCCACTCCCGGCTCAAGAAGACGAGGAGTGCTTGAGCGATGACTGCTGGGTCTACCGGACCCATCAGCTGCATTGCGCTAGCGCCGCTGATGCCAGACGCCATGCCCAGGGGGATGTCGAGAACGCGAGGTGTCGCCAGGAGGCCTACATCTGCGTCGTGAAGGACTGTGCCACTGAGCGCGAGATCCGCGATTCCGCGGAATTCACCAAGACAGTGGACCAGATCGGCGATCGCACCTGGCGAAACTGGGAAGGCCGGATGACGAGCCATCGCGGAGCCCGTGTCCGCGTCACGCTCAGCGAGGAGGGGGAGCTGCGCGATACCGAAATCCTGCGCTCCTCGGGGGATAACGTCTTCGACAGCCAGGCACTGGCCGCCATCGAGCGCAGCGCCCCCTATCTCGAGATCCGGCAGATGGCCCCCGAGATGCGGGTACTGCTGACACGCATCAACCTGTCGTTCGGCGGTGTGGCCGCCGCCTCGGCTACAGCGGGAGAACCCTGATGGCCAGCGACCAGAGCAACAATGTGCCCATCACCACCTTCATTGCCATTGGCACCCTCGTCGGCTTGTTCATCGTCTTCCAGGGTACGCGCCTGGGAGATAACGAGTCGCTGGATGGCGAAACCTCCCCCCCTCAGCGCCAGGTGACGCGAGGCGCCAGCGAGGGAGCCAAGGCGTGCCTGTCGGAAGACTGCTCGGTGTATCGCCAGGACATCAAGGAGTGCGAGGGCGGGCTGGTTGACCCGCTTGGCCGACTGCCGGCCCAGGACGGAGACGATGCCTCCTGTCACGTCACGGCATCGATCTGCACGACGTCTGGGTGTGTCAGCGAGGCAGACGTGCGAAGCCGTGACGATTTCCAGTCTGCCATGCGCCGGATCGGCGCCAGAACTGGGGAGCACTGGCGGTGGGCATCGCCGGTGCCGGTGTCGCGAGGTGCCAAGGTCCGCGTCGAGCTGGATGCTCGGGGCGAGGTTCGCGGTATCGACATCACCGCCTCATCGGGGAACCGCGAGTTTGACGCCTCGGTACGCCGTGCCGTCGAGCGAGCACAGCCCTTCACTGAGATCCAGGAGGTCTCGGAACACTCACGCGGCCTGCTTCAGCGCTTTCAGCTGACCTTCGGCCGACCGTCATCATCATGACGTGGCCGACCGCCACAGGAGGAACCAATGGACCTTTACATCTGCGAGAAGCCTAGTCAGGCCAAGGACCTGGCTCAGGTGCTGCGCATCTCCAAGCGAGCCGAGGGGTACCTCCATGATGGCGGCGACCGGATGGTGACCTGGGCCTTCGGTCATCTGCTCGAGCTCGACATGCCCGACGCCTACGACCCCGCGCTGAAGTCCTGGAACATGGAGACCCTGCCGATCGCCCCCGACCAGTGGCGCTACCATGTGAAGAAGTCCGGGGCCAAGCAGTTCAAGGTGATCAAGGAGCTGCTGGGGAAGGCCAGTCAGGTCTTCATCGCCACCGACCATGACCGGGAGGGAGAAGCCATTGCCCGGTCGCTGATGGACCGGTGCCGTTACCGGGGTGCCGTCAAGCGCGTGTGCCTTCGAGCGCTCGATGAGACCAGCATCCGCAAGGCGCTGGCCGACATCCGCCCCGGGGATGAAACCGTGCCCCTGTATCACGCGGCCATGGCCCGCTCCCGGGCTGACTGGCTGATCGGCATGAACATGTCGCGTCTGTACACCGTGCTGGCGCGGAAGATCGGTTACGACGAGACGCTGCACGTCGGGCGGGTCATCACCCCGACCGTGGCGCTGGTGTGCCAACGGGACAAGGAGATCGCCAACTTCACCCCGGCGCCCTACTACGTGCTCAGCGTTGACGTGTCGGTGCAGAGCGGGGCGTTCCGCGCCGTCTGGGAAGTGCCGGAAGAGCTGGCCGACGACCAGGGCCGCTGCATCAACAAGGCCTTCGCCGAGCAGGTGGCGCAGCAGGTGCGCGGTGTCAGTGCCGTCATCAGCACCGCGGAGACCAAGGCCGGGAAGGAGTCCGCCCCCCTGCCCTTCGATCTGACCTCGCTGCAGCAGTATGCTGCCAAGCGCTGGGGCTACACGGCGCAGCAGGTCCTCGATGGCGCCCAGGCGCTCTACGAGACCCACAAGGCCACCACCTACCCGCGTACCGACTCACGCTACCTGCCCGAGTCTCAACGCGAAGACATTGCCGACACCCTGCAGGGCCTGATGCTGACCGACCAGTCCTTCTCGGGCCTGGTGGCCGGCGCCGATCCCCAGCGCAGCTCGAGGGCCTACAACGACAGCAAGGTGACCGCCCACCACGCGATCATCCCGACGCCGGCCCGCACCGACATTTCCAAGATGTCGGAACTCGAGTTCAACCTCTACGACTGCATCCGCCGCTTCTACGTGGCCCAGTTCTATGCCCCATTCGAGTTCAACCGTACCAAGATCCAGGTCACGGCCGGCCAGCATCTCTTCAATGCCCGCGGCAAGACGCCGCTCAAGCAAGGCTGGAAGGTGATCTTCAACTCGGACCTGGAATCCTCCCCCGAGGATGAAGGCGAGTCGAAGGACGAGAACCCCGAACAGGACCAGCTGCCCCCGATGCGCCAGGGTGAGCCGGCGGTGATCAATGGCGCGGAGCTCGCCGACAAGCTCACCCGCCCCCCGCCCCACTTCACCGAAGCCACGCTGCTGGCGGCCATGGAGAACATCGCTCGTTTCGTCACCGAACCGCGCTTCAAGCAGATCCTCAAGGACACCGCCGGCCTGGGGACGCCGGCCACACGTGCCGGCACCATCCAGGGCGCCGTGGACCGGGGCTACCTGCTGCGCAAGAAGAAGACCCTACACGCCACCGACAAGGCCCACGCCCTGGTGGCCATCCTGCCCGAGGCCGTGAAGTCCCCGGGCATGACGGCCGCCTGGGAGCAGCAGCTCGAGAAGATCGCTGCCGGCGAGGCACGCATGACCACCTTCATGGAGCAGATCACCGGCTGGGTCTCGACCATGGTGACCACGGTCAAGACCAACGCCGAGCAGCTGACGCAACAGGACAGCAGCCTCAAGGCGGCTTTCGCTGACGCCAAGGGCACCACCTACCCCTGCTTCACCTGCGGCAGTCCGCTGAAGCGGATCAAGGGCAAGAATGGCTTCTTCTGGGGCTGCCAGAGCCCGAGCTGCAAGAAGACCTTCCCCGACAGCCGCGGCAAGCCGCAGCAACGCACCGAGCCGGAGGATGGGCCTGATTGCCCGGACTGCGGGAAGACGATGCGCCTGCGTAGCGGCAAGGCCCCGGGCAAGACGCGAGCCACGAAGTTCTGGGGTTGCTCCGGCTACCCCGAGTGCAAGGGTCGCCTCCCCTACAAACGCAAGCGCACCACGGCGGTTTGACGGTGCCCCGATTTCACTACCAAGGACGTGATGATGGCCAAGTTCCTGAACACCACCGCTACCAACTTCTACCTCGAGGAGATGGTCAAGAATTCCCGCGAGCGACTGGTCCTGATCTCACCCTACCTGAAACTCAACGATCGTCTGAAGGAGCTTCTGGAGGACAAGAATCGGCTGAAGCTGGATATCAGGCTGGTGTACGGAAAAAGCGATCTACGCCCCGCCGAGGCCGAGTGGCTCTCCGAGCTGAGCTATGTGAGGACCAGCTTCTGCAGGAATCTACATGCCAAGTGCTATCTCAGTGAAGAGTCCTGCATCATCAGCAGCCTCAACCTCTATGAGTTCTCCCAGGTGAACAACAACGAGATGGGAGTGCTGATGGAGAAGGATGCCGATCCGGAGCTGTACCGCGAAGCGTATGAAGAGGCGCAGCGAATTATCCGCATCAGTGACGAGGATGCACCTCTGGCAACGTCAGAGCCACGCACCACAGCGAAGCCGAGTGCCTCTACCCCGGCTGGCCCTGCCAAGGGGGCGACTGCGCAGCCGAACGCACAAGACGCTCAACGGTCTGGCCATACGACGCGCACTGAAGCTCCTCAAGGCCCCGATGGGGTGGCCTTCGAGAAACTGACCGTGGGACGTCTGGCTAAGCAGTTGAAGGTCACGAAAGCCACTCTGGAAGCCGCACTCGTTGCCAAAGGCTGGATGACGCTCAGCGACGGAAAGGCCGCTCTGACAGATGCCGGGAGAGCGATCGGGGCAGAACCCAAGAGCGGTCGGTACGGGGATTACATTCTCTGGCCGGCCGACACTCGCCTGGACTAAGGGCATCCACACAAGGAAGACACCATGACACAACACGACCATACCCCGCCCGGGCAGTCCCTTTCGCCAGACGAAGCCCTGCGTCATCAACAGTGGGAGACCTTCGACAAGTGGATGGAGAGCACCATCACCGAGCGCCGGAGATCCAGGCGCTGGAAGGTCTTCTTCCGCCTACTCTTCATCGCCTTCCTGTTCGCCTCGCTGGCCAACACGGTCTACTTCCTTCACTTCGCCGCCGCAGGCAAGGAGGAGCTCGTGGAGCGCCACCTGGGGATCGTCGACGTGAAGGGGGTAATCGACGCTGATGAAGAGGCTACCGCCTCTCGTATCAACGAGGGGCTTCGCCGCGCCCTGGAGGCAGAACAGATCGCGGCCGTGGTGCTGCGCATCAATAGCCCGGGCGGAAGCCCCGTGCAGTCCCAGCGCGTCTATGAAGAGATCCGCTTCCTGGAGGAGGAGCATCCGGACACCCCCATTCTCGCCTGGGTCGAGGATATGGGCGCCAGTGGGGCCTACTACATCGCCTCTGCCGCACAGGACATCTACGCCGCCCCCTCGAGCCTTGTCGGCTCGATCGGCGTGATTTCGTCAGGATTCGGGTTCCGTGACGCCATCGACAAGCTCGGCGTCGAACGGCGGGTGTTCACTGCGGGAGAGAACAAGGCATTCATGGACCCCTTCACGCCGGTCACCGAGGATCAGCGGGATTTCTGGGAATCGGTGCTCTCTTCGACCCATGAGCAGTTCATCGCCGACGTCAAAGCCGGTCGTGGCGATCGCCTCAAGGGCGGCGATGACATCTTCTCCGGCCTGGTCTGGACCGGTGAGCAGGCCAAGGGACTGGGACTGGTCGACGAGGTACTGACGCTCGAGCAGCTGTCCCGCAAGCTCATCGGGAATGTCGAGCTGCGCAACTACACGCCCCGCCTGTCGACCCTGGAGCGCCTCACCAAAGGGTTTGGTCCGATGGTACAGAGCCTGCTTGGCCTGGAATCGCACCGGAATGCCGCCGTGCGCTACGAGATGCCATAACCACCAGATCGCCCCAGACAATAAAAGGCGAGGCCCTCGGGCCTCGCCTTTTATCGTTGGGCCGCTCGGGCGGCGATCATGCCGCTGCTAGGACAGAGTGCATGTTCCCTTGGTCTGATACTGGCGCAAGCCCACATGGCTATTCGGTGGTGGACGGTGGCCAAGTTCGCGAGCCTGCTTCTGTTGAGCCGGGGTCAGGGCATGCCAGAACCGCCAGACCCGCCAGGTGGCCAGGCTGCGCATTTCCGCCTGGTCTGTCTGGCGGCGCAGATAGATATGGAACTTGGCCAGTTTGGTGTCAATGCGATCGCGTTCGATGGCGTCGAAGAAGATGGCGGCATGACGTGGAGTCAAGTGCCCTGTCTGCTGGTAGTGGACCAGTGCCTCGGCCAGCAGCTCATTGGTGTCGCGCATCGCCACGACGAGCAGCCGGGCGACGATACCGTCACGTATGAAGCCCTGGATCGTGTCGTGGATGTGGCGCTCCGCAGCCTGCTGATTGAGCGCTAGACCGTCCTTCTCGACACGGAAGGCATGGCCCAGTAGGCATCCCGAGCCGACCCAGATGCGCCGCCGGTTGTGCGTATTGTCGACGCGGAACCGGAAGCGCTGATGACTGGCTTTGCACAGTTCGCAGTAAGCAATCGGCCCCTCATAGTCCTGACAGAACCCCGTGTAGGTCCACTCGGCGAGCGCCTCGATGCGCTGGTTGTTGGTCGATAGCTCCAGCAGGGATTGCTCTGTCCTGGGGCCCGGATGGCAGTTGCTCACCGTCCCTCCTCAGCTTCATGTACATCAGGATTGTGTTGTGTCGTCAGGCCGTATCTGAGGCCTCCAGGTCGTAGCAACGCGGCTACAGGGGGCTGAGAAACGTCATCCTCTCGGCTCAGACCATTGTAAGGGATTGTGAGCAAGCCTTGCACGACGCCACCAGCCAATCTTCGTAAGACATTAGCCAACAACGTGTAAGCCATTTCTTACATCCCCCAACCGTCGTATTCGACACTCCCCGATAGTTCCGGCAGGCCATACTTACACTATCGGCCTTGCTTCATCGGAAATCTATCTTCATGGTCAAAGCTAACACCGATTTGTGACCATGCAAGCACCATATTATGGATTTCGATGGTACGCGGTTGCGTTGGGACAGCGAGGGCGCGGGGTAGAACGAGATGAGGCTGCTGGCAGTGTGAGAGCGGCCAGCAGCCTCGGGGCAGCACAACACTGAGGAGAGCTGTGTGCCTCCTCAGTGTACCATCGTTTCAGCGTGTCTGAGTGGATGCCCCTCTGCACGGCGTGAGCTCTTCCACCACCTCGTCCCCTCGTCGGATGTGGCCGAAGGTGCGCCGGAACGCCTTGGCATCCAGGATGCCCCAGCTGCGCAGCTCGTAGTAGCCCGATCCTGAAGGTGTCGTGCTGACCGGATGGATGTACCTGAGATCGATCGCAAGCTCCTGGCGCAGGGTCGTCATCAGGCGACGAATCGTGGTTTCAGGGATGCCCGTCTGCCGATGCAGATCGGACATCGTCGGCTCCTTGAGTTCAGCAAGGGCATTGAC
>Ga0194138_10001014_pt1 | contig 13333 bp, 12 predicted proteins | sample TARM_MetaG_T2_14_FD_134022 | JGI IMG/M metagenome (GOLD analysis project Ga0194138, IMG submission 134022) | Freshwater microbial communities from Pennsylvania, USA, analyzing microbe dynamics in response to fracking - TARM_MetaG_T2_14 (version 2) | ecosystem: Environmental > Aquatic >...
ATACTAATCTTTCACTACAAGTCCTTATTTATAACACTTTTTTTCTTATTATAAAAACCCCAGGGGATCCGAGACTGAACTGCGGATTCCTTGAAGTTCTATTTATCTGGCAATGTCCCTTCGAAAGGTTTTTCCTTCAAAATTAATTCCTTGTACATTGTCATAAGCTCTTTTTCTGGCTTTTTCCAAGGTCTCATCCAAGGAGGTAACTCCCAGCACCCGGCCGCCGTTTGTAACAAAGTTTCCGTCTTGAAGCTTGGTACCCCCGTGAAATACCAGGGTTTGATCATCCACCTTTTCCAGCCCCATAATTTTTTTCCCCTTATCATAGGCTTCGGGATATCCCTGGGAAGCAAGAATCACACACACCGCTTTTTCCTCTTTCCACTGAATGTTCACTTTCTCTAAGGTCCTCTTCTCCACGGCGTTGAAAATTTCTATCAGATCCGTGTCCAGCCGGGTTAAAATCACCTGGGTTTCCGGGTCTCCAAAGCGAACGTTGTATTCCAGGACCTTCGGTCCCTCCTTGGTAATCATAATCCCGATAAAAATAATCCCCCGGTAATCCATATTCTCCTGTTGAATTCCCCGCAGGGTAGGTTTTAAAATTTCCTGCTGTACTCGGTCCTCTACATCTTTGGTATAGGCTTCATTGGGAGAATAGGTTCCCATGCCTCCGGTGTTCAGTCCCCGGTCCCCTTCACCGATTCTTTTATAATCCCTGGAGCTTACCATGGGAACAATGGTTTTTCCGTCCACAAAAGCAATGACCGAGGTTTCCACTCCCCTTAAAAATTCTTCAATTACTACCTGGTCACCGGCGTCTCCGAAGTCCCGGTCCTTTAGAATCTTTCTCAGGCCTTCCTTCGCTTCTTCCTTTGTCTCGCAGATCAGCACCCCTTTACCCGCTGCCAGTCCGTCGGCTTTTAAGACCAGGGGTAGGGCATACTCTTCAATGATTGTTAAGGCTTCCTGGTAATCCCTGCTTTTATGGGATTTTGCCGTGGGAATGTTGTATCGATTCATGAAATCTTTGGAATAAGCCTTGCTGCCTTCCAGCACCGCTCCCTTTTTATCGGGTCCGATAATTTTCAGTCCCGACTGCCGAAACAGATCCACAATCCCATCTACCAACGGGGCTTCCGGGCCTACAACCGTAAGGTCAATAGCCTGATTCCGGGCAAAATCCAATAAGCCCTCGAGATTATCCGGGGCAAGATCCACCAACTCTCCCAAATCCTTCATTCCCGGATTTCCCGGAGCAATAAAAAGCTCTTTGACCAGGGGGCTTTCTTTCATCTTCCAGGCCATGGCATGCTCCCGACCGCCACTTCCGATCAGCAAAATTTTCATTTTCTCACCTCTTTTTTAGTGTTTGAAATGTCGCATTCCGGTAAATATCATACTGATATCGTGTCGGTTACAGCACTGAATGGAATCTTCATCCTTAATGGAACCACCGGGCTGAATAATGGAAGAAATCCCGTTCTCCTTCGCCTTCATGACACAGTCGTCAAAGGGGAAGAAGGCGTCGGAGGCCAGCACACTGCCGGCAAAGTCATGCTCGGCGTTTCGAAGCGCATTATCCAGTGCCCAGATCCGACTGGTCTGTCCCGGTCCGATGGCCAGGGTCTGTTCCCCTTTTGCAACCACGATGGCGTTGCTTTTTACATGCTTTACCACTTTATAGGCGAAGGCTAAGTCCACAAGCTCCTGGTCACCGGGGGCTTTTTCCGTTACCACCTTGTTTTCCATTATTAAGCCTTGATCCCGCTCTTGCACTAAAATACCACCGGAGACTTTTTTGATTTCTATCCCGGCATCTTTCTCTGAAATCCTGGGAAGCTGTAATACCCGCAAGTTTTTTTTCTTTTTAAAAACCTCCAAGGCTTCCTCCGTAAATCCGGGAGCCACCACCACTTCCAGAAAGATTTCCTCCATCTCTTTGGCGGTGCTTCCGTCAACCTCACGGTTAAGGGCTAGGATCCCGCCGAATATCGATTTCGGATCCGCAGCGTAACATTTTTCAAAGGCTTTTTCGATGGTTTCACCGCTGGCAACCCCACAGGGATTCGTGTGCTTTACCGCCACCGCAGTAGGCCGTTCAAACTCCTTTAGCAGCTCCAAAGCTCCGTGAGTATCATTTAAATTATTAAAGGAAAGGGCTTTTCCTTGAAGTTGCTTTGCACTGACCAGACTTCCGGGAATATCCCCGGCTTCTCTGTAAAAGGCTGCTTTTTGGTGAGGATTCTCACCGTATCGAAGGTCCATTACCTTTTCATAGGGCAGCGTCAGTTTTTCCGGGAACTCGGGAGTAGGCTCCTCCATTTTTCCTCTTAAGTAATCAGCAATCAGTCCGTCGTAATAAGCGGTTTCTTCGAAGACTTTCAGCGACAGTTCATAGCGGGTCTCGATACGGGTTTCTCCCCGCTTTCGGATTTCTTCCAGTACCCTGCCGTAATCCCGCCGATCCGTAACCACAGTAACATCCCTATAGTTTTTCGCTGCCGAGCGAAGCATGGTAGGTCCCCCGATGTCGATATTTTCTATGGCTTCCTCCAGGCTTACCCCTTCCTTGGCTATGGTTTCTTTAAAGGGATACAGATTGATGACCACCAAATCGATTTCTTCAATCTCCAACTCCCGTAAGGTTTGCTGATGCTTTGCATCCCCCCGTTTTGCCAGGATTCCTCCGTGTACTTTGGGATGCAGCGTCTTTACCCGGCCGTCAAGACATTCGGGAAATCCCGTAACTTCCGATACGTCCTTAACCCTAAGGCCTGCTTCCCGAAGAAGTTTCGCCGTACCGCCCGTGGAAAGGATTTCAATACCTTCCGCCCCAAGCCCCCGGGCAAATTCCAAAATGCCTTCTTTATCGGAAACACTGATCAGTGCTCGTTTCAAATTCATCGCCTCCTATTTTTGCTTAAGCTTCACCTTTACCTACGCATTTACCTGCATTTTTACATACGCTTTTACCTGCGCTTTTACCTTTTTTTATTATATACCTGCATGGGATTTTCGTCTAATTCCTTGGCTTTTTTACTTATGGTGGATCTTTACCCGGCCATTAATTACCGTAACCCGACCTTCGGCAAGCAGTTGAATAGCTTCGGGAAGTATTTCGTGTTCCACGGCAAGTACCTTTTGCTGAATGTCCGAAACCCCGTCTTCAAATTTGATGGGCAGGGATTTTTGAAGTATTATGGGGCCGCCGTCCGTTTCTTCGCTGACAAAATGCACCGTGGCCCCGGTAACTTTCATTCCCCGTTCATAAACTCCCCGGTGAACCCTTTCTCCGTAATACCCTTTGCCTCCGAAACAGGGTAGCAGTGAGGGGTGTATATTAATGATTTTATTGGGATAAGCTTCTATTAAAAAGTTTGGTATCTTATCCAGATATCCCGCTAAAACCACGAGTTCCACGTTATGAGTCTTTAAGGCCTCAAGAAGTTTTTGGTCCCGCTCCTTTTTCGAAGGGAAGTCCTTTGCTTCAAACACTGCCGTTGGTATTCCCCGTTCCTGCCCCCTAACCAGTCCATAGGCTTCCCCTTTGTTCGACGCAATGAAAATCACCTCCGCCGAAAGGGATCCCCGATCAATTCCGTTTAATAGAGCCTGTAAATTCGTGCCTCCTCCGGAAAGGAGTACCCCGATTTTTAGTCTTTCCATAGTACCACCGATTCCTTGGACTCTTCTGTTTCTTTGATTACGTCTCCCATATGATATGCCTCTTCGCCACTTTCTTTCAGGGCTGTTAAGGTCTTTTTAACGTCTTCTTTATCAACCGCAAGCACCATACCGATGCCCATATTAAATGTTTTATACATCTCCTCTTCCTCAATCCTTCCAAGATCCCGGATCATATTAAAAATCTCCGGTACGGGAAAACTGTTTTTCCAAATTTCGATCCCTACTCCCTTTGGAAGCATTCGGGGAATATTTTCATAAAATCCCCCTCCGGTAATATGGCTCATGCCTTTTATCGTTACCGATTCCATCAGGGATTGTATCGGTTTTACATAGATTTTTGTCGGTGTCAGCAGGGCCTCACCAATGGTTTTACCCAGACGCCGGCTATGGTCTTCGGGCTTCATTTTTTCCTGTTCAAAAAAGATTTTTCTTGCTAAGGAAAAACCGTTGCTATGCACACCGCTGGAACTGATTCCGATTAAGGCGTCACCCGCCCCGATATTCTCTCCGGTAATCATTCGGTCCTTATCCACGATCCCCACCACAAATCCTGCCAGATCGTACTCCCCTTCATCATAAAAGCCCGGCATCTCTGCAGTCTCTCCCCCGATCAGGGCCGCTCCCGATTCTTTGCAGGCTTTGGCAATTCCCGTAACAATGGTTTCCGCTTTTTCAGCCTTCAGTTTTCCCGTGGCTAAATAATCCAGAAAAAATAAGGGTTTCGCCCCTTGGCACAGGATATCGTTTACACACATGGCCACACAGTCCTGACCGATGGTGTCGTGGCGGTCCATCATAAAAGCAAGCTTTAACTTCGTGCCCACGCCATCGGTTCCCGATACTAGCACCGGTTTAGGGATCCCCTCCAGGTCTAATTCAAACAGCCCTCCGAAACCTCCAAGACCCGTCAGTACGTTTTTTGTAAAGGTCTCCTTCACTGCATTTTTCATCAGAGCAACGGCCTTTTGCCCCTCTTCCACGTCTACCCCTGCGCTTTTATAGGTGTTTTTCATCATGGCACCTCTTTTTCATCGTATTTTATAATTTCTGTTTTTCGGTTTTCTATTTTTTGCCTCAGATTTGCCGTATACTTTTTTTCTCTTATCTGCTTTCATATTTCTCAGTTTTCCCATAGCTGTTTTTCTTCTGACAAATCCTGATGCTGTTTACAATCGTAGTCTGCTAAAGGTCTTTTGGGGACCCTTTTCATTGCTTTCCTGCTGCTCCTTTACATCCATGGGATATTTCTGATCAAAACAGGCGAGACAGAAACGATCCTTTTCGGTACCGATGGACTCCGTTAAGCCGTCGATACTGATAAAGCCCAGGCTGTCGGCCCCGATGGTTTTTCGAATTTCCTCCACACTTTGGGTTGCGGCAATTAAGCTTTTACGGTGGGGGGTATCGATGCCGAAGTAACAGCTGCCCACCACCGGCGGGGAACTGATCCGTACATGGACTTCCTTCGCCCCGGCTTTTTTCAAACTGTGTACAATTCGCCGGCTGGTGGTTCCCCGAACGATGGAGTCGTCAATAATCACGATGCTTTTTCCCTTAATGTTTTCCCTAAAGGGGATCAGCTTCAGTTTTACCGCGATCTCCCGAAGGGACTGCTCCGGCTGGATAAAGGTCCGGCCGATGTATTTATTTTTCATTAATGCGTCTCCGTAAGGAATCCCGGAGGCCTTTGCATAACCGATGGCCGCAGGGATGGAGGAGTCGGGCACCGGCGCCACCATATCCGCTTTTACCGGATGCTCCTTAGCTAAAATCTTTCCCGCATTCCGTCTTGCTTCATAAACGCTGACCCCGTCCAAGACACTGTCGGGTCTAGCGAAATAAATATATTCAAAGATGCAGGAAGCCCGTCTTTCCAGTTTTTTATACTGAATGGATTCCAGCCCCTCTTTGGTAATTCGAATCATCTCTCCCGGTTCCACTTCCCGGACAAATTCCGCATCCATCACATCAAAGGCGCAGGTTTCCGAAGCCATTACGTAGCCCCCGTCAGGAAATTTTCCAAGGGACAGCGGTCGAAGCCCTAAGGGGTCCCGAACACCGATCAGCTCATTTTCCTTCATAATCACCAGGGCGTAGGCCCCTTTCACCAAATCCAACGTCCGCTTGATGGACTCCACGGTGCCGTCGGAGGAATACCGGGCCAGAAGATTCACAATCACTTCCGTATCAATGGAGGTTTGAAAAACCACACCGTCATCCTCTAAGGATCTTCTGATCTTCTCTCCGTTAACCAGATTTCCGTTATGGGCCAGGGCAATGCTTCCGCCGCGGTAACGAACCACTAAGGGTTGGGCATTTTCCACATAGCTTTCTCCACTGGTGGAGTAGCGCACATGACCGATTCCCACATTCCCCTTTAACTTTGCAAGAATGTCATCATTAAAGACTTCCGGTACCAGGCCCATGGCTTTATGATACTCCGTACGGGCACCGTCACTGACGGCAATCCCGGCACTTTCTTCCCCACGATGTTGCAGCGTGTACAGGCCGTAGTAAAGATATTTCGAAAGCATAGCATCGTTTTTATAAATTCCCACCACACCGCATTCCTCTTTAAGCTTTTCATCTGTAAAATCCTGCGTTTGAAAATTTTTCAATGGTTTCCCTCCTTGGGCTGATTGGGCTGTAATGGATGTTTACTTTTCCATAATCTCCTGAATGGCGCCTCGCCAGTTGCTTTCCAACTCTTTGATGGAGTGGTGAATGACCGCTTCTTCGTTAATATTGATTTCCATATCTCCACCTCCGGTTTTTCCAAGAATTGTGTATGGAATTTTCTCTTCCCTTAACATCTTTTCCAGTAGGGAAAGCTTACTTTCCTTTAAGGATACGATAAATCGGCTTTGGGATTCGGAAAACAACTCCCGGTCTGCTTTCAACTCACTTTGAATGTCCAGTTTGCAACCGATACTTCCGGCAATGGCAGACTCCGCTATAGCTACGGCGAGGCCCCCTTCACTAAGGTCGTGAACCGATTGGAATAGATCCCGCTCAATACCCTTTAGTACCGCCTTTTGGGTTCTAATTTCCATCGCCATATTAAGGAAGGGCACCTCTCCCGTTTCCTTGCCATGAATTCTTGATAAATACTCACTGCCGCCGATCTCGTCTTTGGTTTCTCCAAGAAGCATAATCAGGTTTCCTTCTTCTTTGAAATCCAAGTTCATGTGTTTACGAACATCCTCTAATACCCCAACCATACCTACGATTGGCGTTGGATAAATCGCTGCTTTATCGGTTTCGTTGTAAAAACTTACATTCCCGCTGATTACCGGGGTATCCAGTTCCCGACAGGCTTCACTGAGACCCAGAACCGACTCTCGAAATTCATAGAATCGCTCGGGCTTCTCAGGACTTCCGAAGTTCAGACCGTCGGTGATCGCCGCCGGGGTGGCTCCCGCTGCCACTAAATTTCTCGCCGCTTCCGCCACTGCAATTTTCGAACCTTCCCTGGGGTTTAAATAGCAAAATCTGCTGTTACAGTCCGTGGTTAAGGCGATTCCTTTTTCCGTACCGCGAATACGAATTACCGCAGCATCGGAGCCGGGCTTTACCACCGTACTGGTTCGTACCATATGGTCGTACTGATTGTAAATCCATTCCTTGCTGGCAATATTCGGAGCTTTCAGAAGCTCCATAAAGGTTTTATTTAAATCCTTCGGCTCAGGGATCTTCGATAAATCCTCACACCGGCTTTCTTTCATATGTTTCGGTTCATGATAATCCTTATAATATTTCGGTGCCCCCGAAGAGTCCAAAGACTCCGCCGGCATATCCGCTAAAACCGCTTCTCCGTCTCGTACCCGTAGCCGTCCGTCGTCGGTAACCTTCCCGATAACCTTCGAATGAAGGCCCCATTTCCCCACAATTCGATTGACCGTCTCTTCTTGGCCTTTACGAACAATTAGGAGCATTCGTTCCTGGGATTCGGAGATCATTACCTCCACCGGGTGCATACCCGATTCTCTTCTAGGGATCTGGCTGATATCCACGTCCATGCCGCCCTCGCCTCGAGTGGCGGTTTCGCATACGGCGGATGTCAGTCCTGCGGCGCCTAAATCCTGAATCCCGACGATGGCATCGGTATCCAACAGCTCTAAAGATGCTTCCAATAATAGTTTTTCCATAAAAGGGTCCCCGACTTGCACGGCGGACCGTTTCTCTTCCGATTCCTCCGTAAGCTCTACCGATGCGAAGCTTGCGCCTCCCACACCGTCCCGTCCCGTAGAGGCTCCGATATACATGACCGGATTCCCCACACCTTTTGCTCCGGCCCGGTGAATCTTATCGTGCTCAATCACACCGACGCACATAGCGTTTACCAAGGGATTGCCTTCATAGGATTTGTTAAAGAAGGTTTCCCCGCCTACTGTGGGGATGCCCATACAGTTTCCGTATCCTGCGATTCCTTCTACCACACCGTCCAACAGATATTGAACCCGCTCACTGTTGTCCAGCTCTCCAAATCTAAGGGAATTCAGCAGTGCCACCGGTCTTGCCCCCATGGCAAAAATGTCCCGAATGATTCCTCCAACCCCCGTGGCCGCTCCTTGATAAGGCTCCACCGCCGAAGGATGGTTATGACTCTCAATTTTCATTGCCACGGCCATATTATCACCGATATCAATGATCCCCGCATTTTCTCCGGGGCCTTGCAGTACCCGCTTTCCCGTGGTGGGGAAGTGTTTAAAAAGCGATCTTGAATGCTTGTAGCTACAGTGCTCCGACCACATCACACCGTACATATTCAGCTCCAGTTCATTGGGTTCTCTTCCAAGGAGTTCTATAACCCGCTCATATTCCTCTTTTTTCAGTCCCAGCTCTTCATAAAGATTCATGTTATCGGCCTCCCTTTAAGTAAGCAATCATGGATTCGAAGACTTTTCTTCCGTCGGTATTTCCAAGAATCGGATCACAGGCTCTTTCCGGATGGGGCATCATGCCCATTACATTTCCCTGTTCATTGATGATTCCCGCAATGTTTTCCTTGGATCCGTTTTTGTTATCCTTATAGGTAAATAGGATTTGTCCCTTTTCCTTCATCTTCTCTAAAATCTCATCCTGTACTACATAATTCCCCTCTCCATGGGCTACGGGAATTCGGATCGTCTCTTTCGATTGCAGCTTATTGGTAAAAGCGGTATCACTGTTTTCTACCGTAAGGGGAGCCGTCCCGCAGATAAACTTCAGGTCCTTATTTCTTACCAAAGCTCCCGGCAGCAGGCCTGCCTCTGTTAGAATTTGAAATCCGTTACAAATTCCGATTACCAGCTTCCCCTTTTTAGCATGGGCCTTTACGGCGTCCATTACTTTAGAGAACTGAGCCACAGCGCCACAGCGCAGGTAATCTCCGTAGGAAAATCCACCGGGGATGATAATACAGTCGTACTCTTCGATTTGATCTTCCTCATGCCAGATATAATCCACTTTCTCCCCCATCATGTCCTTAATCGCATAGTAGGAATCTAAGTCGCAGTTGGAAGCGGGAAATACAATCACGCCAAATTTCATATAGCTTTCCTCCTCAAGTTGGTTTCTCCGATTATCAATGGAGCCCTGATGATCGTTTTTTGTAAATACAGTTAGTAATCTAATGCATTTAGCAATCTAAAACATTTATTATTTAAAACGGCTGTTTTAACGTTATACTATCTCATAGGTGTATTTTTCTATAACCGTATTGGCCAGTAACTTCTCACACATCTCTTCCACGGCTTTTTTGGCTTCTCCTTCGGGTCTGTCGGAGATTTCCAGTTCAATCAGCTTCCCGATTCGAACGCTTTCAACACCTTCGTAGCCCTTCTTTGTCAGTGCCCCTTGAATCGCCGTCCCCTGGGGATCGGAAATGCTGTCCTTTAGCGTTACGTATACGTTGATTTTCATGATATTCATCCTCCTTAGTAGTTGGTTGGTTAGTCAGTCTATATTTCGATTTAAGAGATCATTCCCGTAACTCTTTTTAGTACTTCCTGGTAGCTCTCCTCTACGGAACCGAGATCCCGTCGGAATCGGTCCTTATCCAGTCGCTCTCCGGTTTTCATATCCCATAGGCGACAGGTATCGGGAGAAATCTCATCCCCCAGAATCACTTTTCCGTTAAATCTTCCGAATTCCAGTTTAAAATCCACTAAATTCAGTTCCCGTTCCTTGAAAAAACTCAGCAGCACTTCATTAATTTTCAGTGCATTCTCTTTGATGGTTGCCATTTCCTCTTCCGTGGCCAGGTCAAGCACTGCGATATGATCCTCGTTGATCATCGGATCCGATAGGGCATCACTCTTTAGACAGTATTCCACCACGGGTTTTGAAAGGGGTGTGCCTTCTTCAAGACCCAGCCTTTTTGCCAAACCTCCGGCGGCCACATTTCGGACAATGACCTCCACAAGGATGATTTCCAGACGCTTAACGATCATTTCATGCTCTTCAATAACTTTTACAAAATGGGTTTCAATCCCCTTTTCCTCCAACACTTCGAAGAGACGTGCAGACATTAAATTGTTCACCCGATTTTTTCCTTCGATGGTGCCTTTTTTCTTCCCGTTAAAGGCCGTGGCATCATTTTTATAGGAAACGATAAAATACTGATCATCTTCGGTTTCATAGACTTTCTTGGCTTTTCCTTCATAACGAAGGGTACCCTTTGACAGTTTCATGGTTTTCCCTCACTTTCCATTGTGATCATCCTTTATTTACAAATCTGACCAAACACAAAATTTACTAAGGCTATTATGTGTTTTGCAGATAGGCTTCATATCCCATGGACTCGAGATCTTTCGCTTTCTTTTCTACTTGATCCTCCAGGGAAGTCATGTAGTCTTTCACACGCTGCAAAATACCGGGATCCTTAAGAGCTAAAATTTTTGCAGCAAATATCCCTGCATTTTTCGATCCGTTAATGGCCATGGTGGCAACGGGAATTCCCGGAGGCATTTGTACGATGGAGTGAAGAGAATCCACTCCTTGTAAGTTCCGGCTCTTAATCGGAACGCCGATAACGGGCAGCGTACTGAGGGATGCTACCATCCCGGGTAAATGGGCGGCGCCGCCGGCTCCGGCAATAATTACCTGAATCCCCCGTTCCTCCGCTTCCTTCGCAAATATATACATTCTCTCCGGGGTTCGATGGGCCGAGACGATTCTCTCTTCAAAGGGGATTTCCAACTCCTTTAGTAAATCCAACGCTTCTCGCATTACCGGTAAATCGGAGTCGCTTCCCATTATTACACTGACAAGGGGTTTTTTCATGTTCTTCATCCTTTCCATATAATCTTACAGTCTAAGATTATTATTTCACTTCATTATCTACTTAACTTTTATTCGAATGTTACTTAACCTTTATTTGAAGAATTTATACTATCATTTATGGGCTTGATCCGGTACAATCAGCACCTGGCCCTCCAGCTCGTCTAAAACAGTTTCCACGGCTTCCCGGGTATCCCCCGTAACGGTGATATGTCCCATTTTCCGTCCGGGCTTCACTTTGGTTTTTTCATAAAAATGAAAATGGGCGCCCTTGGTTTCCAGGACCTCCTGAACCCCCAGGACTTCCGGTCTTCCTTCATCCTTTCCTCTTCCCAGCAGATTAATCATCCCCGCAAAGGGTCGTTTCATGCCGGTCTCCCCTAAGGGAAGTCCGAGGATTCCACGGATGTGCTGCTCAAACTGGGAGGTTTCCGAGGCCTCTATGGTATAATGTCCGGAATTATGCACCCTTGGGGCAATTTCATTGATTAACACCTCACCGGTTTTCGTAACAAACATTTCAATCGTAAATACTCCCATACCCTCCAGTACCTCTATGGTGTCCTTTGCCAGGGCTTCGGCTTTTGCTCGTATCTCAAGGGAAATATTCGCCGGTACCATGGTCCGTTTTAAAATACTGTTTTCATGACGATTTTCCGAGGGAGGATAAAGGGCAATAACGCCGCTTTCTCCCCTTGCAGCAATCATGGAGATTTCCATTTCATAGTCGATATACTCTTCGGCCATGAGTTCTATGGAATCCCCCTTCCCTTTCAGGTCAAAAAAAGCCCCTTCTCTCCCGTCGGCCTCCAGAATAATGGCGTTGCCTTTTCCGTCATAGCCTCCCGTGGTAGCCTTTAGCATAAGGGGATAGCCCAGTTTTTCTCCCGCTTTTTCCAGGTCTTTAAGGTTATCCACCTTCATAAACTTCGGAAGGTGTAAGCCCTTTTCCTGTAAAAAGCGATTTTGACGAAATTTATCCTGAATCATCAGTAAAGAACGGGAAGAGGGGTATATCATCAATCCTTCTTCTTCTAAATCCTGCAAAAATTCTCCGTCGATATGTTCAAATTCATAGGTCAGTACATCGGAAATATCCGCCAGTTCCCGGATTTTTTCCCGGTTGTGATAGTCTCCCACAATGTGGGTATCGGCTAAGGATACGGACGGAGCCTCGGGATCGGGATCCAAAACTGCGAACTGAATCCCCATTTTTTTCCCTTCCAAAATCATCATTCTACCCAATTGACCCCCACCGATAATTCCAACTCGAAGTTTTTGTACACTTTTCAAGAATATCACCCTTCCTGAAGCATTTAATCGTTCCATTTTACGCACTGATTTTTTATCGTTGATCTTTGTATCTTTATCATAACAAAGGGCTTTAAATTCTTCAACAGTTTTCGTATTATTTATTCAATTATTTTTTAATCGTTCGTTATATAACGAATTTTACAGTATTTTTTCTACTTATATTTCCGTTTATCCTCTCAATCCCGAACATTATCCTGTTTCCGGGGGTCAACTCAACCCTCTTTAGTTCCTATAAATTTTTGATACTTCCTTGATTAATCCTATAGGCTTCTTTCTGTTTTGGAATCCTAACCTCTTGTAATCAATGAAAATTCTGAATCCAATATTGACATTCATTTAACATCATGCTACGATTAATTTGAATTGATTGAAAAAACTTCATATTTGCTCCGAGTCCTGTTTTCTAAGGGAAACTATGAAATTAGGACCGTTAGGGTACTGTCGGAAACGACTTTGCCTCCCCCATTGGAAAGGAGCTTTGATGCATTGGTTAAAATTCCGAGGGGCTATTAACAGCCTCTTTAATTTTTCTTTGCCTCCTTTCTGATAAAATAACAGTATTTTATAGAAAGGAGGTTTTTTTGTACTATTTTATACAAGGAACTACCGGTCTATGGCTTTACAGAGCGCAGAAACTATGTACAGATTTAAAAATCATCAACAAAACAAGGAGGTACAAAACCATGATTAAATCATTACAGAAAAACAGATTTTATAAAGGACTGTTGATATTAACAATACTTTCCCTTTCCCTGCTGGCATTTATTGGCTGTGAGGAGGACCCGGGTTCCATCACGTTGGCCACCACCACCAGTACGGAAAACAGCGGCTTACTGGATGAAATTCTTCCTCATTTCGAAGAAGAGCATAATATTGAGGTAAAAGTTGTGGCGGTAGGTACCGGCGCAGCACTGGATATGGGCCGCGGGAAAGATGCGGACGTACTCCTGGTCCATGCCTATGATTTGGAGCAGGAATTTATTGCTGAAGGTTACGGAACCGAAAGATATTCCGTGATGTATAATGATTTTGTGATACTCGGTCCCATAGATGACCCCGCGGA
>Ga0194138_10001016_pt1 | contig 13327 bp, 13 predicted proteins | sample TARM_MetaG_T2_14_FD_134022 | JGI IMG/M metagenome (GOLD analysis project Ga0194138, IMG submission 134022) | Freshwater microbial communities from Pennsylvania, USA, analyzing microbe dynamics in response to fracking - TARM_MetaG_T2_14 (version 2) | ecosystem: Environmental > Aquatic >...
ATTGGTGCTCAGGGAGCCACTCTGCGACTGTTGCCGATTGGGCGGCCACATGGGCAGCACATGCAGGCGCTGCTGGGGGTTTGTGTCAGGCTGGTCGAGTCGCTTGGCGTGATGCGTGAGCAATTGATGCTGCAATTGCCTGCGGGGCAAATCAATGGTGAAAGCCGGTTTGCCGGTCTGCGCCTGATTGAAGCAGAGGGCTTTGCCCTGCAGTTGAGCCGGCAGGCCCTGGACTGTTGCTTGCCGGGCGCAGCGCCCGTTTTGTTCAATGGCATTTCTGGAACGCTACGAAACTTGCTGGCAAGCAGAACTGCACTGGATCTGGTTGAGCAGGTCAGACACAGCATGCTCCGACTGCTGTCGACCGGGCGGTTGAGCGAGGTGGAAATTGCTGTATCCATGGGAATCAGCACGCGGCATCTGAGGCGTCTGCTCAAACAGCAGGGCGCCAGTTATGAGCAACTGCTGGATCAGGTGCGCAGAGAAGAGGGGGTGAGGCTATTGCAGGACTCGGCCAGGTCGCTTACCAGCATTGCCTATGAGCTGGGTTTTCATGAGCCCAGCAGTTTCACCCGGGCGTTCCGGCGCTGGACGGGCATCAGTCCCAGTGATTACCGGCGCCAGCGCCAGGATATGCCTGCCGCCAGCCGTCGGTCGGCCTGATTACAGCCGCATCTCGATGCCCTGCGCGGCCATATAGGCCTTGGCCTCGGCAATGCTGAATTCGCCAAAGTGGAAGATGCTGGCGGCCAGCACCGCATCGGCGCCGCCTTGCAGCACGCCATCGGCCAGGTGCTGCAGGTTGCCAACGCCGCCGGAGGCGATCACCGGGATATGCAGGGCATCGCTGATGGCGCGGGTGACACCGAGGTCGTAGCCGCTTTTTACACCGTCCTGATCCATGCTGGTCAGCAGGATTTCACCGGCGCCGAGGGCTTCCATCTTCTTCGCCCACTCCACCGCATCCAGCCCGGTTGGCTTGCGCCCACCGTGGGTGAAGATTTCCCAGCGGCCCGGCTCGCCGGGGGCGGAGACCCGTTTGGCGTCAATCGCCACGACTATGCATTGCGAGCCGAAACGGTCAGCCGCCTCGCCGACAAACTCCGGATTGAACACCGCTGCGGTATTGATCGAGACCTTGTCGGCGCCGGCATTCAGCAGGTTGCGGATATCGCTGACGGTGCGCACACCGCCACCCACGGTCAGCGGAATGAACACCTGGCTGGCCATGCGCTCGACGGTATGCAGGGTGGTGTCACGCTCCTGGTGACTGGCGGTGATGTCGAGGAAGGTGATCTCGTCGGCACCCTGCTCGTTATAGCGGCGGGCAATCTCCACCGGGTCACCGGCATCGCGGATATTCTCGAACTGCACGCCCTTGACCACGCGACCGTTGTCGACATCGAGGCAGGGGATGATGCGTTTGGCCAGTGGCATGTCAGTTCTCCGGGATAAAAGGGTTGATTGTCTTGCCTCAGGCGCGATCGCCGTGGCGGTCGCAGAGCGCCTGCGCCTCGGCCACATCCAGCGTGCCTTCATAGATGGCGCGGCCGGTGATGGCGCCGATGATGCCGGGGGCGCGGGCGTCGAGCAGGGTCTGGATGTCGCCAAGATTGTGGATGCCGCCGGAGGCGATCACCGGGATCGAGGTGGCATTCGCCAGCGCCGCAGTGGCTTCGATATTGCAGCCCTGCATCATGCCGTCCTTGGCGATATCGGTGTAGACAATCGCTGACACGCCATCGGCTTCAAAGCGCCTGGCCAGATCAATGACCTGGATGCTGCTGACCTCGGCCCAGCCGTCGGTGGCGACGAAGCCGTCCTTGGCGTCCAGCCCGACGATCACCTTGCCGGGGAAGGCGCGGCAGGCCTCGCCGACAAATTCCGGCTGCTTCACCGCCTTGGTGCCGATGATCACGTAGCTGACCCCGGCGCGCACATATTCCTCGATGGTTTCCAGCGAGCGGATGCCGCCACCGATCTGGATTGGCAGGTCCGGGTAGCGCCGGGCGATCGCGGTGACCGCCTCGCCATTCACCGGTTTGCCCTCGAAGGCACCGTTCAGGTCGACCAGATGCAGGCGCCGGCAGCCGGCCTCGACCCAGCGCGCGGCCATCGCCACCGGATCGTCGGAAAATACCGTGGCATCCTCCATCAGGCCCTGACGCAGACGCACGCAGGCGCCGTCCTTGAGGTCAATAGCGGGGATAATCAGCATGCTGCGGGGTCCTCGATGCTCTGGCATCGCTCAAGGCTTGAGGCTGAGCGCGGAGTGGGGCCTTCAGCCTGAAGCGGGGTTAACGGGTTTATTCGGTTTACCAGCGCCCGTCCCAGGCCAGAAAGTTCTGCAGCAACTGCAGGCCGTTGGTATGGCTCTTTTCCGGGTGGAACTGGGTGGCGAAAACGTTATCGGTGGCCACCGCGGCGGCAAAGTCGACGCCGTAGTGGCAGCGTCCGGCAGTCTGTTTGCCGGGCTCGGCATAGTAGCTGTGCACGAAATAGAAACGCGCGTTCTGCTCAATGCGGTGCCACAGCGGGTGGTCGATGCTCTGGGTGACCTGATTCCAGCCCATATGCGGCACCTTGAGACGCTCGCCGCTGGCCTCGCGCAGCTCGTCACCGAAGAAACGCACCTGGCCGGGGAACAGCCCAAGGCCATCCACACCGCCGTTTTCCTCGCTGTGCTCCAGCAGCATCTGCATACCGACGCAAATGCCCAGCAGCGGCTTTTCCGCGGCGGCCTGGCGCACCACGCTGCCCAGTCCGGGCTGGCGCAGTTCGCTGACGCAGTCACGGATAGCGCCGACACCCGGCAGCACCACACGGTCGGCAGCGAGGATGCGCTCGGCATCGCTGGTCACCTCAACCTGACGTGCACCGACGTGCTCCAGCGCCTTGGCCACCGAGTGCAGGTTGCCCATGCCATAGTCGATAACCGCAACTGAGGGCATTACAGGCAGCCCTTGGTCGACGGCATCATGCCGGACATGCGCGGGTCTTCTTCCAGTGCCATACGCAGCGCCCGGCCAAAGGCCTTGAACACCGTCTCGATCTGGTGGTGGGTGTTGACCCCCTTCAGATTGTCGATGTGCAGGGTGGTCTGCGCGTGGTTGACGAAGCCCTGGAAGAATTCCATAAACAGGTCGACATCAAAGCCGCCGACGGTTGCTCTGGTGTAGGGGATATCCATGTGCAGGCCGGGACGGCCGGAGAAGTCGATCACCACGCGTGACAGCGCCTCGTCCAGCGGCACATAACTGTGGCCGTAGCGACGAATGCCCTTCTTGTCACCGACCGCTTTGGCAAAGGCCTGGCCGAGGGTGATGCCGACGTCCTCGACGGTGTGGTGGTCGTCGATGTGCAGGTCACCACGGCACTTGATGTCGAGGTCGATCAGGCCGTGCCGGGCGATCTGGTCCAGCATGTGCTCAAGAAAGGGCACACCAATGTCCAGGTCGGCCTGGCCGGTGCCGTCGAGATTGATCGACACCTTGACCTGGGTCTCGAGAGTGTTGCGCTCGACGCTGGCCTTGCGCTCAGCCATGGCAGTTCTCCGCTGAATAATCTGTAAAGGCCGTGCATTATACGGTGTGCGCCGGGCAGGGGCTACAGCCCGGCCAATGGCTCCCATTTATCGGCAGGACAGAGTTTTTCAATGATCGACGTGGACGTGGTGGTGGTCGGCGCCGGGGTGGTCGGGCTGGCGGTGGCCCGCGAGCTGGCTGCGCGCGGCCGCCAGGTACTGGTGCTGGAACAGGAAGGCTGGCCGGGCCAGCATGCCTCCAGCCGCAACAGCGAGGTAATCCATGCCGGTATCTACTACGCGCCGGGCTCGCTGAAGGCGCGCCTGTGCCGTGAGGGCCGCGAGCTGCTGTACGCCTGGTGCGCCGAGCGCGGGGTGCCGCACCGGCGTATCGGCAAGTTGCTGGTGGCGGTTGCGGATGACCAGCGCCCGGCCCTGCAGCGCTTGCAGGCCAACGCCGCAGCCAATGGTATCGAGCTGCAGCCACTGAACGCTGCCGAGGTGCTGGCGCGAGAGCCGCAACTGCGTGCGGTGGCCGGGCTCTGGTCACCGCTCACCGGCATAGTAGACAGCCATGCGCTGCTGCAGTCCTACGAGGCCGACCTGCAGGCGCACGGTGGGCAGCTGCATTGCCACACCCGGGTTGAACGGATAGTGCCGCAGGCTGGCGGCTGGCAACTGCAGGGCGACAGCGCTGGCCAGCCGTTTGTGCTCGGCTGCCGCTGGCTGGTCAATTGCGCCGGCCTGTTTGCCACCCGGCTGGCCGCCAGCCTGCCGGCGCTGCAGGCCTGCACGCCCAGCCTGCACCCCTGTCAGGGGCGCTATTTCAGTCATGCCGGCGCGCACCCGTTCCGCCATCTGGTCTATCCAATGCCGGAAACCAATACCGCCGGGCTGGGCGTGCACGCCACCCTGGATCTGGCCGGGCAGCTGCGTTTCGGCCCGGATGTGCGCTACTGCGAGGATGTCGACTATCAGGTCGACGAGCGCCTGCGTGACGACTTTGCCGCCGCCATTCGCCGCTACTGGCCGGATCTGGATGCCGCACGCCTGCAGCCGGCCTATGCCGGGATGCGCGCCAAGCTCAGTGGCCCCGGGGAACCGGCGGCGGATTTTCAGGTCCAGAGTCGCAGCAGTCACGGCTTGCCCGGCCTGATCAACCTGTATGGCATCGAGTCGCCCGGCCTGACCGCCAGCCTGGCGCTGGCCCGTGAGGTGGCAGAGCGGCTGGCGGCGGAGTAAGGTGAAGGCTGCATACTTTGAACAAGCGCAAGGAGCCCCCGATGAAATCGCTTGCCCGCGTACTCGGACTGGTGTTGCTGGCAGCTGTGCTGCTGGTGGTCGCCGTGTTGTTTTTCCTGACCCGGCTGTTTGATCCGAACGATTACAAGGAGCAAATCCAGCAGGCTGCCCGCGACCAGGCCGGCGTCGAGCTGACCCTTGGAGGCGATATCGGCTGGTCGCTGTTCCCCTGGCTGGGTATCGAGCTCAAGCAGGTGGCCGTGGCGCCGCTGGGCGAGGGGCAGTCGAGTCTGGCGGAGGTCGGCACCCTGGGGCTGGGCATCGAGGTGCTGCCGTTGCTGCGCCGCCAGTTGCGCATGAGCGATGTGATCATCGACAGCGTGGTGCTGGACCTGCAGCGTGATGCCGATGGCAAGGGCAACTGGGAACAACTGGGCAAGCCGGCTGAGGGCGCGGCCAGCAGTCGCCCTGCAGGGGAGAGCGATGCGCAGCCTGCGACGGCCCCGGCCAAGCCGCTGGATATCGCCATCGACAGCGTGCGTATTACCAATGCACGGGTCAGCTACCGTGACGCCCAGGGCGGCCAGACCCTGCAGTTGCAGGATGTCAGCCTGAGCACCGGCGCGTTGATCGAGGGCAAGCCCTTCGAACTGGCCTTCCTTGGCCTGCTTAGCATGGAACAACCGGCGCTGCGTGCGCGCATCGACCTGAAATCGGTGGCGCAGTTCGATCTGGGCCTGCAGCGCTATCAGCTCAACGGACTGGACCTGAAACTGGATGCCAGTGGCGAGCCCTTCTCCGGGCGTGCGGTAAACCTGCAGCTGCAGGCTGATGTGCTGGCCGATCTGGCGGCGCAACTGCTGGATCTGGACCAGTTGCGGCTGTCGCTGGCGGATTTGCGCGGCAGCGGCAAGCTGCGCGTCAGCCAGCTGAACAGCGAACCGGCCCTTGCCGGTCAGCTGCAGCTGGCCGAGTTCGATGCGCGCAAGCTGCTGGCCGCCCTCGGGCAGGAGGTACCGGACACCGCTGATCCGCGCGCCCTGGAAAAGGTCGCCCTCAGCGCCCGCCTGACTGGCGGCAGTAACAGTCTGCTGCTGGAGGACCTGCAGCTGACGCTGGATGGCAGCCAGCTGAGCGGTGTGCTGGGAATCACCGATTTCAGCCGTTCCGCCCTGCGCGTCGAGCTCAAGGGCGATCAACTGGATCTGGACCGCTACCTGCCGCCGACTGAGGCTGGCACTGCTGCCAGCTCGGGTAGCTCTGGTAGCTCGGGCAGCACTGCCGGTCGCGGTGGCAGTCGTTCGGATGCGCCGCCGCCGCCCTGGAGCGATGAGCCGGTATTGCCGCTGGATCTGCTGGCCAAACTGGATCTGCAGGCGCGACTGGAGCTGGGTCAGGTACGCCTGACAGGTCAGGATATCCAGCAGTTCCTGCTGGTCGCCCGTGCCCGTGATGGCCGGGTACGTCTGGAGTCGCTGAACGGTCAGGCGTTTGCCGGCAGCTTCAAGGCCAACGCCGATATCGACAGCCGCAAGACGCCGCTGACCATCAAGCTGAATGCCGAACTGGCCGGGATTGATGTGCTGGCGCTGCAGCGCGCCTACGAGGTAGCCGAACAGGTGCGCGGACGCATCAATGGCAACTTGCAGGCGCAGGTCGCCGGCAACAGTGTGAAACGCTGGACCGATACCCTGGGCGGCATGGCTTCCTTCGATATCACGGATGGGGCTCTGCTGGGCGTCAACCTGGAGCAGCAGCTATGCCGCGCCATTGCGCTGGCCAACCGCAGCAGCATGGCCGAGCCGGTCGGCAGCGAGGACACCCCGTTCCGCAAGCTGACCGGCAGCTTCCGCATGGCCAACGGCACCATCAGCGGCAATGACCTGCTGGTGGCCCTGCCGGGCATTCAGGCCAAGGGTCGTGGACAGATCGAGCTGCCGCCGCAGCGTATCGACTACCGGTTGGGGCTGCTGCTGGAAGGCGATACCCGGGAAATGCCGGATCCGGCCTGTCAGGTCAATCGCCGCTATGTCGGCATCGAATGGCCGCTGCGTTGCCATGGCTACCTGCACAATGCGGCCAGTAGCTGTGGTGTGGATACCGACGGCGTAGGCCGGATTGCCGCGCAGCTGCTGGGCAGTGAGGCGCAGCGCAAGGTTGAGGAGAAGCTACAGGACCGGCTTGGCGAGCAGGCACCGGCAGTGCGTGATGCGATCCGCGGATTGCTCGGGCGGTGAGTGACAGGGACTTTGCCGGGGCCGTGCTGGACTGGTACGACCAGCACGGCCGCAAGGATCTGCCCTGGCAGCAGGACATCAATCCCTACCGCGTCTGGGTTTCGGAGATCATGCTGCAGCAGACCCAGGTGACTACGGTGATCCCGTATTTCCAGCGCTTTATGCAGGCGCTGCCAAGCCTGCCGGCGCTGGCAGCGGCCGACCCCGACGAGGTGCTGCACCTGTGGACCGGGCTGGGCTACTACAGTCGTGCGCGCAACCTGCAGCGTGCCGCGCAGATGGTGATGCAGCAACATGAGGGTGAGCTGCCGGCCAATCTTGACGCGCTGATCGCCCTGCCGGGTATTGGCCGCTCCACCGCCGGGGCAATTGCCAGCCTGTCAATGAACCTGCGTGCGCCGATTCTGGATGGCAACGTGAAACGGGTGCTGGCGCGCTACCACGCGGTGGATGGCTGGCCGGGCGAGGCGGCAGTGCAGGCGCGGCTGTGGCAGCTGGCTGAGCAGTACACCCCGGCACAGCGTTTCAACCACTACACCCAGGCGATGATGGATCTGGGCGCCACCCTGTGCAGCCGCAGCAAGCCGGACTGTGCACGCTGTCCGTTGCAGCGGGGTTGTCTGGCCTATGCCAGTGGCACCCCGGCGGCCTGGCCGCATTCGCGGCCGCGCAAGGCGCTGCCCGAGCGCAGTTGCCTGATGCCGTTGCTGGTCAATGCGGATGGTGATGTCTGGCTGCAGCGGCGGCCGGACGCCGGCCTGTGGGGCGGGCTCTGGTGTCCGCCGCAGTTCGAGGCGCAGGCGCAGCTGGATGACTGGCTGGCCGGGCAGGGTTGGGCGGTGTCCGCGCGCCAGCCACTGGAGCCACTGGAGCCACTGCGACATACGTTCAGCCACTTTCATCTGGATATCCAGCCGCTGCTGTTACGCATCGAGGCGCCGCCGGGCGTGGCCGAGGCCGGGCAGCTCTGGTATAACCTGCGCCAGCCAGGCCGACTGGGGCTGGCAGCGCCGGTCAGTCGGCTGCTGCAGCGCGCTGCCGCGCTGATCGATAACCACGCCTGAAGAGGAAAGGTCCATGACACGCATGGTGATGTGCCGCAAGTACCAGCAGGAATTGCCCGGACTGGAACGTCCGCCGTATCCCGGCCCGAAGGGCGAAGCGATTTTCCAGGATGTGTCGAAGCGCGCCTGGGAGGAATGGACTGCACACCAGACCATGCTGATCAACGAGCGCCGCCTGAACATGATGGACCCCGAGGACCGCAAGTACATCCAGCAGCAGATGGACAGGTTCCTCGCCGGCGAGGACTACGAAAAGGCCGAAGGCTACGTGCCGCCGAGCAATTAAGTGGCAACCACCTGAAAGCATGAAATATTTTTTGCGGGACGCTTGACAGTGCAGGGCACAAAACGTTTAATAGCGGCCCTGTCGCCCAGGTAGCTCAGTCGGTAGAGCAGGGGATTGAAAATCCCCGTGTCGGCGGTTCGATTCCGTCCCTGGGCACCATCTTTGAAGCCCGCTGGCTTTCACCAGCGGGCTTTTTTGTTTTCCGGATGGCGCAGCGTACACATTTTGCCGTGGCTTGCCCGTCGTGACTGCAAGTCGGTTCTTGGTCATGGGCTGTCGCTGTGCTAGCTTTCCCGCTGTTATGACGGGAAAGTTGCAGATGGATCTGTCGAGCTACCCGATTGCGCGGTTCAACTGATGGGTGCCAGTGGGCTCCCAGGTGGAAAGGCAACGATGACCCCCCCTGCTCTGGAAGTGCGTGACCTGCACAAGCGTTATGGCGACCTTGAAGTGCTCAAGGGCGTTGATCTGCTGGCGCGTGACGGTGACGTGATCTCCATTCTCGGCTCTTCCGGTTCTGGCAAGAGCACCCTGCTGCGCTGTATCAATCTGCTGGAAAACCCGCATCAGGGTCAGATCTTCGTTGCTGGCGAGGAACTGCGGCTGAAGCCGGCGCGTGATGGTGCGCTGGTGGCTGCCGACAACCGGCAGATCAACCGGCTGCGGGCCAATGTCGGCTTCGTATTCCAGAGCTTCAACCTGTGGCCGCACATGAGCATTCTCGACAACATCATCGAGGCGCCGCGTCGGGTGCTGGGGCAGAGCAAGCAGGATGCGATTGCCGCCGCCGAGGTGTTCCTGCAGAAGGTTGGCATCTACGACAAGCGCCATGCCTTTCCTGCACAGCTTTCCGGTGGTCAGCAGCAGCGCGCTGCGATTGCCCGTACCCTGGCCATGCAGCCACGGGTGATTCTGTTTGACGAGCCGACCTCTGCACTGGACCCGGAAATGGTTCAGGAAGTGCTCAGTGTGATCCGTGCACTGGCCGAGGAAGGACGTACTATGCTGTTGGTGACCCACGAAATGGGCTTTGCCCGTCAGGTTTCCAGTCAGGTGGTGTTCTTGCACCAGGGCCTGGTGGAGGAGATCGGCACGCCCGAACAAGTGTTTGAGCGCCCGCAATCGGAGCGCTGCAAGCAATTCATGTCCAGTCACAGGTAAGGAGCAGTAACCATGCAAAAGTACAAGAAGATTCTGCTGGCCGGCGCGGCCGCCATGCTGGTCAGCCTGGGTGCGCAGGCTGCCGACAAGCTGCGTATCGGCACCGAGGGCGCCTACCCTCCGTTCAATGAAATTGACAGCAGCGGCACCGCAGTAGGCTTTGACCTGGATATCGCCCACGCGCTGTGCGAGAAGATGGGCGCCGAGTGCTCGGTGGTTACCTCTGATTGGGATGGCATCATTCCGGCCCTGAACACCCGTCGTTTTGACTTCCTGATCGCTTCCATGTCGATCACTGAGGAGCGCATGCAGGCGGTCGACTTCACCGAGCCCTACTACACCAACAAGCTGCAGTTCGTGGCGCCCAAGTCGGTGAACTTCCAGGTTGACGAAGCAAGCCTGAAGGGCAAGACCATCGGTGCCCAGCGTGCGACCATCGCCGGTCAGTGGCTTGAAGACAATCTGGGCAAGGTGGTGCGTGTGCGCCTGTATGACACCCAGGAAAACGCCTACCTCGACATGGCTGCCGGCCGCATCGATGGTGTACTGGCCGACAACCTGGTGCAGTACGAGTGGCTGCAGAGTGCCGCTGGCCAGAATTTCGAGTTCAAGGGTGAGCCGGTGTTCGACAACGACCGTATCGGCATCGCCGTGCGCAAGGGCGACCCGCTGCGCGAGCGTCTGAACAAGGCGCTGGCCGAGATCGTCGAGGACGGCACCTACGAGAAAATCAACGCCAAGTACTTCCCCTTCAGCATTTACTGATCCGGTAAGCCGGGCCCTGCGGGGCCCGGTACCGCAGGGACTCCATGTTCGATTTGCACGGTTTCGGCCCGGCCCTGGTTGAAGGGACCTGGATGACCATTCGCCTGTCACTGGCCTCGGTAGCTCTGGGTCTGGTGTTTGGCCTGCTGGGCGCCAGCGCGAAGATCTCCGACAATCGCCTGCTGCGCGGTTGCGGTGGTTTCTACACCTCGGTGGTGCGCGGTGTGCCGGAAACCCTGTGGGTATTGATGGCCTACTTCGGCACAGTGTCGCTGATGAACTGGATTGGCAGTTATTTCGGCAACCCGCACCTGACCCTCAGTCCCTTTGTTGCCGGAACCCTGGCGCTGGCACTGTGTTTTGGTGCCTATGCCACAGAAGTTTTCCGTGGCGCGCTGCTGTCTATCCCGCCGGGACAAAAGGAAGCCGGGCAGGCGCTGGGCCTGTCGAATGCGCGGATCTTCTGGCGCATCACCCTGCCGCAACTGTGGCGGGTGGCACTGCCGGGGCTTGGCAATCTCTACCTGATCCTGCTCAAGGACACCGCGCTGGTATCGCTGATCACCCTCGACGAGATCATGCGCAAGGCCCAGGTTGCAGCCAACGCGACCAAGGAGCCGTTCACTTTCTACTTTGCCGCCGCGCTGATCTATCTCGCGCTGACGGTGATCATCATGGCCGCCCTGCACTGGTTTGAACGGCGTGCCAACCGTGGTTTCACGAGGACCGAGCTATGACCCTGGGCGAACGCTGGGAGCTGCTGGTCCGCTGGGCGCCGCAGCTGCTAGAGGGCACACTGGTGACCCTGCAGCTGGTCGGGATTGCCGTCGTGGTTGGCCTGATTCTGGCGATTCCGCTGGGGCTGGCCCGCGCCTCGCGCCACTGGTACATCCAGGCGCTGCCCTACAGCTACATTTTCTTCTTCCGCGGCACACCGCTGCTGTTGCAGCTGTTTCTGGTCTATTACGGGCTGTCGCAATTCGAGATGGTGCGCCAGAGCGCGCTCTGGCCGTGGCTGCGCGAGCCCTACTGGTGTGCCCTGCTGACCATGACCCTGCACACCGCCGCCTATATCGCCGAGATCCTGCGTGGCGCCATCCAGGCGGTGCCGCCGGGTGAGGTCGAGGCGGCACGCGCACTCGGCATGTCGCGGCGCCAGGCGCTGCAGTACATCATCCTGCCGCGCGCCATCCGCATCGGCCTGCCGGCCTATGGCAACGAGATCATCCTGATGCTCAAGGCCAGTGCGGTGGTCTACACGGTGACGCTGATGGACATCATGGGCGTGATCCGCACCATCAACTCGCGTACCTACCAGTACGAAATGTTCTTCCTGGTCGCCGGCCTGATCTACCTGATCATCACCCTGCTGTTCACCTGGCTGTTCCGCCGCCTGGAGATCTGGCTCAAGGTGGACGCCAGTCGCAAACGCTGACATGGACTTCGCCGCGCGCTTCGCCGCGCTGGATGCCTGGCTGGCCGAGTACCAGCCGGTCTGGCGCGCCAAACCCTTCGAACATCTGCAGCTGCCCTGGGAAGCCGACTGGCCGGCACTCGCTGCCGAGCTGCGGCAACTGCCGCTGGCGCACAGCGAGCACCTGCACAACCAGCCGTGGCAGTTGCAGGCGGCCGAGCCCTTTGCCACGCTGGCAGCCCAGGCGCTGCAGTTCAGCCAGCTGCCGGACTGGAGCGGCGACACACAGGCAGAGCTGCCGGAACTGCTGTCGCGGCATATTCCCGGACGCAAATGGCAGCAGATCACTCGCTTTGCCGCCGGCAGCCTGACGCGCTGGCAGCAGCCGACCCGCCACTGGCTCGACTGGTGCGCCGGCAAGGGTCATCTGGGCCGGCTGCTGGCCTGGCAAACCGGGCAGCCGCTGCTGTGCCTGGAGCATGATCCGCAGCTCAACCGCGCAGGTAGCGAGCTCAGCCAGCGCCTTGGCGTAACGGCCGAACACTGCGACGCCGACGTGCTGCAGCCCGCCAGCTGGGCGCTGCTGCAGCCGCAGCATTCGGTAGTGGCATTGCACGCCTGTGGCGAACTGCACCTGACCCTGCTGCGCCAGGCCGCCGCCCAAGGTTGCCGGCAGCTGGCGCTGTCGCCCTGCTGTTACAACCGCATCAGCGGCCCGCACTACCAGCCGCTGTCACAGGCCGCCAGTCACGCCCGCCTGCAGCTGGATACCGAAGACCTGCGCCTGCCGCTGCAGGAAACCGTCACCGCCGGCCAACGTGTGCGCCGTCTGCGTGACACCTCGATGGCCTGGCGACTGGCCTTCGACCTGTGGCAGCGCGAGGCACGCGGCAGCGACAGCTACCTGCCCACCCCGTCACGCCCGGAAAGCGCACTGACACAGGGTTTTGCCGCGTTCTGCCTGGATCTGGCCGCGCATCACCAGCTGCAGCTGCCGGCACCGGCCGACTGGCAGCAACTGGAACAGCGTGGCTGGCAACGCCTGCAACAGGTGCGCGGGCTGGAACTGCTGCGCGCACTGTTCCGCCGCCCACTGGAAATCTGGCTGCTGCTGGATCGCGCGCTGTTCCTGCAGGAGCAGGGCTACCGGGTGCAGCTCGGTACCTTCTGCCCCAGCCAGCTAACCCCGCGCAATTTACTGCTGCTGGCTGAGCGCGACTGAACAGTCGCTGTTCCATCCGCAGGCTGCACACCTGTTCTTCACAGAGTTATCCACAGAAAGTGTGCGCCGGGCGTTATCCCCGACAACTGTGCACAAGTGTGTGGGTGACTGCCCGGTAACTTCACAAAAGCCAGCAACGGCGCGGCCTGCAGGCAATTGAGCAGAAAACGAACAGTGCGGCTGTGCATTGGAAAACAAGGAGTTGCGGGGGATATGTCAAGCGCTACGGGAAAAAACATTCACAAGCAGGGTTGTGACTTTTCTACCGTCGTCAAGCGCTTCATGATGCTTTACAGAAGCCGCAGGCCCTATATAATGCAGCCCCATGCCGGTATAGCTCAGCTGGTAGAGCAACTGACTTGTAATCAGTAGGTCCCGGGTTCGACTCCTGGTGCCGGCACCATATAGATCAA
>Ga0194138_10001017_pt1 | contig 13325 bp, 15 predicted proteins | sample TARM_MetaG_T2_14_FD_134022 | JGI IMG/M metagenome (GOLD analysis project Ga0194138, IMG submission 134022) | Freshwater microbial communities from Pennsylvania, USA, analyzing microbe dynamics in response to fracking - TARM_MetaG_T2_14 (version 2) | ecosystem: Environmental > Aquatic >...
TCGGCGGCATTGAGCGGGGTCATCTCAGCGGGGAACATCCCTGGCGGGGGCGGGGCTTGCCGCGCCCCGAGGTACGGGTAGTCGTCGTAGCACTGCGAGTGGTCCGCGACGATGCTCCCGTCTTTGCATGTCACCCCTGCCGGCGCCGGGGCCACGTACGAGGGGGGCGCCGGCGCCGGGGCATCGGCGACGGCCGGCGGAGCCTCAGCCACGGCCTTCTCCGTGGTGACAGGCGTGCTTGAGCTCGTGGCTGTGGTGGTGCTGGTCGGCGTCGATGTGGAGGTGATGGCAGAGGAGCTGGTCGTCGACTCGACCTCCACTGCAGGCTCAGCGGACTGCCCACATCCGGTGAGCAGCAGGATCGCCGCGGCGCCGGCGCAAGCCGCCGCTGACCTGGTCCAGGACAGGGAGTACGGGTTCGTCGGCATCGACTTCCGATCTACAGCGAAGTGTGGGAACCGGCGTCCACGACGCCACCAAATGACAGTTTACGGCGTGCACCAGCGGGAGGTGACGGCATTTCTCCCGTTCCTACCGCAGGTCGGTGAGGCGAGATTGCGCTCCGAACCTGCACGCCACCCCTGCCACAGTCGCCAAGAACCCTGGCGCGAAGACGAGGAGCTTGCCCTTCCAGTCGAGTGCATCGCCGGCCACCGCTCCAACGAGCACCGCCAGCAGAAGCAGGGCAATCCCCACGATCACTAGGCGAGTTCCCGCGCGACTGAGTGCCCGCACCATCGGCACGTTTATGCGGCCCAGCGGATCGTGGTAATTGTCCAGGTCCATGCGTGATTCCCTTCTTCGACGGGTGTGCGGCGATCATCTCGTGGCCGTACGACAGGTGCAGCAGCCCGCGGCGCGAGCATCAGGCCCGGGCGGGGGCTGTCGGTCAGCTCTTAGTCAAGTAGTGGGCGTCCTCCCCGAGCGCTAGTTCCACCTCTGTCTTGAGGGTGCGGTGCCGCAGCAGCTTCGGGTCGCTCTGCAGGATCGACTGGGCGTCCGCGCGGGCCGCGAGATGGATACGGCCATCACGCAGCAGGTCAGCCACCCGAAGCCCGGCGTCCCGGCCGGCCTGCGCGGTGCCGGTCATCGCGCCGGGGCCGCGGATCTCCAAGTCCTTTTCTGACAGCACGAACCCGTCATTGGTGTCGACCATCGCTTCCATGCGGGCCGCACCGTCCGCCCCCTTGGTTTCGGCGACCAACCAGCACTGCCCCGGGTGCTTGCCGCGACCCACGCGGCCTCGCAGCTGGTGCAGTTGCGCCAAGCCAAAGTTCCCGGCGTCCAAAATCACGATCACCGTCGCATTGGGCACCGACACCCCGACCTCGATCACCGTGGTGGCGACCAGCACGTCGAGCTCGCCGGCCTTGAACGCGGCCATCTGCTCGGACCGCTCGTCCGGGTGCTGCTTGCCCGTGGCCAGCCCGATGCGCAGCCCGGCCAAGGCTCCGTCGCGGAGCTCGTCTGCAGTTTCCTGCGCCGCAGCGGCCTGCTTGGTCTCCGACTCCTTGCCGGAGACCACCACCCGCGGGCACACCACGAACGCCTGGTGGCCGGCGGCGACCTGCTCGCGGATCGCCTGCCACGGCCCGGCCGCCCGGTTACCGGTACTGACCTGGTGTTCCACCCAGCGGGTGTCGATCGGCGAGCGGCCCGGAGGTTTCTCATCCAGGATCGACAGCGCCAGATCGCCGTAGGTAGTGATCGCCGCGGTCCGCGGAATCGGGGTCGCGGTGGCCTGCAGGATGTCCGGCGCCGCCCCGCCCGGGCCTTTCGCCGCGAGCAGGGCCCGCTGGTCCACACCGAACCGGTGCTGCTCGTCGATCAACGCCACCCCGAGCCGGTGGAACACGACCTTGTCGGTCAGCAGGGCGTGGGTGCCGACCACGATGTCCACTGCGCCGTCAGCCACGCCGGCCAGAACTTCCTTCCGGGGCCGCGGCAGGTTCTTGCTCACCAGCAGATCCACCCGCAGGCCCAGCGGCCCCAAGGCTTCGGCCAGCTCCTCGTGATGCTGGCGAGCCAGGATCTCCGTCGGGGCGAGTAGTGCTGCCTGGTAGCCGCCCTCGACCGCCATCAGTGCTGCGCCAGCCAGCACCATCGTCTTGCCGGCCCCGACGTCGCCCTGCAGGAGCCGGTTCATCGGGTGCGTCGACATCATGTCCGTGCGCACCTGCTCCAGGGCCCGTTGCTGCGCCCCGGTCAGTGGCCAGGGCAGCGCCTCGAGCCACTGACCGGTCAACTTCCCTGTCGGGGAATGGGTCACGCCGGGCTCGGCGGCCTGCGCGTGCCGCAGAACCCCGAGTGCCAGCTGCAGGCGCAGCAGCTCGTCGTAGGCCAGGCGGTCCCGGCCGCGGTCAGCAGACGGCTTGTCGTCGGGCACGTGCACCGCCTGCAGTGCCTCCAGTCGGGTCGGCAGGCCCCGCCCGGAGACCAGCCGGTCAGGGATCGGGTCGTCCAGTGCGGGGATGCGGCGCAATGCGTCGGTGGCGGCTCGGCGCAGCATCCATGTGTTGACTTCGTGCTTCGCGGACTGCCGGTAGATCGCCATCAGTGGCGCTCCGGCATCGTCGAGCTTCTCCATCAACGGCGAACTCATCGACAGCTGGCCGTTGAAGTCGCCGATGTCGCCCTGCACGATCACCAGGTCGCGGGTACGGAACCTGCTGCGCATCCACATCGCGCGGAAGAACATGATCGAGATGTCGGCCGCGTTGTCCCCCACGGTCAGTCGGACGTACGACTTCTCCCAGTTGGTGTCCACACGCTTCACCCGCGCGATGAACGTCGCCTCCGTCCCCGACTGCAGATCGGGCAGTGCAGTGATCTGGGTGCGGTCCACGTACCGCAGTGGCACCCACATCATCAGGTCATACACCGAGGTGATCCCGGCGCCCTCGAGCCGCTCGCGGGCCTTCTCCCCCACCCCATCCAGGTCCGAGATCGGCACCCCACGCAGCCCGTCCAAGGTGGCGTCGAACTCGAGTGGGCCCGCGCTGGAGGCATCAGCCAACACATCCGCGGCAGTCCGAACCGCCACGTTGTCCGGCACCGACCAGTCCACGATCGGGGCCTGCTCCCGAACCGTCCCGGAGAACCCCCACGGTTCTGGTTCCGCAGTCGGCGCCGGCATCGGCAGCAGCGCCACATCCACGCCCAGGGCCGCCATCTTCGACCGCCGGGCCGCTAGTTCGTCCACCACCGCCTGGGCCAAGCCCCGCGGCCACGGGTCAGGTCGAGTCGCGGCACGAAGGGCGTCCGTGATGTCCCCGGACTTGACCAGGGCAGCTGCGGCCGAGCGCAGGCGGGCCCGCTGCACAGTTGTCAACGACATGCCGGTCCCCTCCCCGCCGCCTCTACGAATCGTCTTATCAATGGTCAGACCCTATGAGGGTGCTCCGACACCCGCAGCAACAGCGGCGTCCAGTCCCCGTCGGACTGGGGACGTCGCACCAGCACGCCCGCCTCCTACGCTGCGGGTGTGACCACTTCTCCAGATCCGACCCACCTGCCCGTGTGGGTTCGAGCGGTGACGACCACCGGCGCCCTGCGCGAAGCCTGCGCCGACTACCAGCTCACCAGCACCTCGTTGCTGCTGGTGTGCGCCACCAGACGGAGCGAGACCTTCACCACCGCGGCCACCAAATACGGGGTTGCCCGCCCCTCCGGCTCGGCGACAGAGCCCGTCCAGGCCTACGCCGCCTCGATCTGCGACTTCGCCCGCCAATACCCGAACAGGCTCCTCGCACGACCCGGCACAGGCATGCCGGAGACCGTCACAGACCCCGACACCGGCGAGCACATCACCCCATGGGCCGACCTCGGCCCGGTGACGCTCAACGGCCGGTGAACGCATCCGAACCAGTCACCGCGTCAGCCAGTTCCAGCATCGCCTTGCGAGTCTTCGGAGAGATCAGGTTGTAGTCGATCTCCAACCCACCCTCAACGACCGGATCAAACGGCATCAGCACCACCCGTCGAGCGATCTCCTCGCTGAAGTACTTCGCCATCCGCTCCGGCTTGGCGTTGCTCTTCGGCGACCGGGAGGTCACCACCACAATCACCTCATCGAGCAGCCTCTCCAGATGCCTGTCGTCGGTGTCCCGCAGGCGAGCCTTGAGCCAATTCACCAGCCAGGTCGCCGCGTTGGCACCGTCGACACCTTCGGCGACCAGCACCAGCAGATCCGCCTCATCCAGCAGCGCCGGCACGATGCCGTCGGGGCCATCCGCAGACGCGGTGGTGATGTCACCCGGGGTGTCGCTCAAAATCAGCTGGTAGTGGCGGCGTAGCTCGTCCATCAACCGTCGGTAGTCCGCGCCGGTGATCGGCCGCTGGGGCCTGGTCACATCGGCGCCCAACACCTCCAGCCCGGTGTCACCCTTGGCGGTGTGCTCGCGCACGTTGGCGTAGGCGGTGACGTACTCGAGCTGATCCAGCAGCGACACCACCGTGCCCAGCCCCTCCTTAGGGCACCGGGCGGACAGGTTTCCGCCTGTCGGCGAGGCATCCACCGCCAAGACACGGTCGTTCCGCACGGACGCGAACGTGTGGCCGAGCAGCGTGGTGACCACGGTCTTGCCCACCCCGCCTTTCTTGCCGAGCACCACCACGTTCAGTGGCCGGATCGTGTCTCGCTTCGCCGATGTCTCATGTGCCCGCGAGGCCTCTGCATCGCCGGTCAGCATCTTCTTCAAGCGGGCCATCGGCCCCTGCTTGATCGGCGCCACATCCATCCTGTGACGCCGCTCCGACGGCTTCACCGGTCGACGCGATTCGCTCGAGGTCCGGTACGACCGGGGCGGGCTGGGCTGCTGCGGTTCCCGATTACGACGCAAAGTCACCGTGAGAGTGCCGTCCGGGTCCTCATCGCCGGGATCATCGCCGCTGCCAACCCGCTCGAACGCGGGTTCACCCACGCCAGAAACGGGCACTGCCGACTGGGCGGGGCCGGCCACGGCACCTGGCGAGGCGCTCAAGTCGTAGCCCGCCGCGGATCGGGCGCCATCGCCGGGGGCTACCGGCTCATCCCAGAAGTCGTCGAAGTCGTCAGCATCGTCGCCAGCCGGGACTTCCTGCTTCGGAAGTGTCTGGGCGACCGTGTCCGAGTTCGGTGCCGAGATCGCAGGCTCGCGGCTGGGCTCCGGGGGATCCTCGCTGGACAGGTCCTCCGCCGGGTCCGGTTCGTCCACGACCGTCGACTCTGCGGCGGGTTCAGGCTCCGCGGTAGCTGGGGGCGCGTTCCGCGGCTGGGCCTGCGGCTCGATCGGGCGAGCTGGCACCACCACCGGCACAGCGGCCGGCTGGTCACTCGACCACGGATCGTCCAGTTCCTCGAACTCGTCGTCGCCATCGACCAGGCCGTACCCGTCGGGGTCGCCGAGCTCGTCGCCCTTGGCGGAGCTGGCTGGCACGAGACCCTGCGCCAAGTCGTCGTCAGTGACTTCCCACGGTTTCGGACTCATACACCCCTCCTTTCCACGTTCACTGTCGCCCTCATCCTCCCTGCACGGCATGCCGGGACCGCTGCGCTCACTGCGACCTGCCCGTCTGGCGTTCCCAGTTCTCGTGGGTGTCGCCGGTGCGCCTGTCCACCGCGCCGGTGGTGCAGATCGACGTCCACGACCGCAGTCGTGACGCTGTTTGCTGCCCCACCCATTCGGTCAGGCCGGCTTCCTTCCCCCACGACTGCCGATTCGAGGTGCCCACCACCAGCATCGACCGAGGCTGCGCACTGATCAGGTCGACCAGCATCTTCCATCCAGCCTGGAGCTGGTCCCGGTGTCTGGGCGCGACGCCGATGTCGTCGACAATGACCATCACCGCGCCATCAATCCAACGCCTGAAACGGTCCTCGAGCTGCCACGTCGCCACTTGTGGCCCCATCAGTTCAGCTTCGGACGCGACCCTGATCTCTGCTCCATACCCGAGGTCGGCGACAGCGTTGGCCACCGCGAACGCGGCCCAGGTCTTCCCGATGCCCGTGGGTCCGCAGATCATCAAACCGCTCCGGCTGCGCTGCAGTTGCGGGTCGCGCCATGTGGACAGCGCGTCGTGAGCTCGCTGCTGCCACACCGCGGCAGGGTCCGCATCCAGGTGGGCGTTCTCCAGGTGGGCGCCGGCGTCGAAGGCCGCTGCCTTGTCTGTCCACCGCTGTCGGGTGCGATCGGCGATCATTTGCGCAACCTGGGTGCCTGCCGGCTCGGCAGCTTCGCGGCAGTCGAGGCACACGACGTGCTGTCGCCAGTCGGGCCTGTCGGCGACGAGGGCTCGTGAGCGGTGCACCTCTGCGCCGCAGCGGGTGCAGTTGGCTTGAACGATGGAGCTGGTCACAGCATCCCCTTGAGTTCGTCGTCGGCGTGGTCTCCGACAAGGTCGCCGGCAGCGGAGTTCGTGGCGGTGACGCCGCTACTGGCGGGCGGTCCACTACGCATGTCGAGAAGTGCTTTGCGGGCCCGGTCTGGGCGGGGGAAGTCAAAGCTGTCGGTGTAGTAGCGGCTGCGCCCAGACTGGGGGTCGCAGATCCACCGGATGGTTTCCTGCACGTCAGTTTTCGTCACGGCTGGTTGGGTGTCGTCCCCCAGCAGGAGGGCGTGGATTCGATGCAGGGTCCTAGACGTGATCTCGGTGTCGTGGCCGACGGTCTGAGACAGGTACCAAACCCACCCTTTGGCCAGGTCAGAGACGTGCTGGCGCAATTCAATGTCGTCAATCGAGTCGAGGCGAAACCCTTGACCCGCCGACGTCCAGTCCCCCCGCATGGCGCGGAACGTCGTCGGCTTGGGCACGCCGGTGAGGTTGGACCTCCAGTGCGGCTTCTCGGAGAGGCACCACCGAACGATTTCCAGCACCGTCTGTGGGTCATTGCCTGGCTCGGCCATGATCGTGAGCGCGTTCTTTCGGGAGCTCAGCGAGATGGCGGCATTGCGAGTCCCGGCCGCGTTGATGGCGCGTGCGACTTCGGCGATGAGCGGGTCAACGGCGGCCAGGTCCTCGTCTCGGCCTGCTAGGTGGAGTCGGTGTTCGGCGAGCATTTGTAGCCATGGCCCGTGCCGGTATCGGCGGGGGGAGCCGGGGTCGGACCTGCGGCTTTCCCGCGGAGTCGGTGCCGGTACTGGGCGGTGGCGTTCGCGCCAGTAGCTGGTCGGGCAGTTCTCTGACCACGCCCAGGTCAGGACGTCGACTGGGTCGGTTCCGGCGGCTGCGTCGACGAGTGTCGCGGACCATTCCGCCGGGGAGGATTCGAGCCTCTTCGCGATGGCGGGGTGGCGAGTTTGGACCCAGTCAGCCAGTTGCTGGCTATCCGCGCCAGGCGAGGGACCGTCGGCCGCGGAGCGAGAAGGGGCGTCGGCGAGCATCGGGGCGATGAGTTCGACGACGCGGCGGGCGATCGCCTCGACGTCTTCGTCGTCAAGTGTGCTCACGTCGCGACCTTCTGCTGGCTAGTGACGGGCGTTGCAGCGGCCTGTGTGGCCCCCTGGCTCCCCATCGGCGCGTTCTTCGCCCCGGGGCACCCCGAAGGCCCCTCAGTCCCGCACAGGGCAAATGCGGCCCGGTTCGGGTCTGCTCGGCGCGATGAGCATCACAGCGGCGAGGGCATGGGTGGTGTCTGGACGTTCGGTCGGCCAAGACGGGGCCCCGGAGGGGTTGGACTTCTCCGGAATCGGTGGATGAGTCCCTTGGGGGGCGAGCCGTCAGGCGAGCCCTGGGGGCGGCGGCTTGTCCGCCGCTGGGCGTGAACTCCCTCCCCCACACCCCCACCCACCTACAGCAACCACAGGTAGATCTAATTTCTAATTCCTGCGCGCGCCCGCGAGGTTCGACACCTATTTCCGAAACCGTTTCGGAACCGGTTTCGGTAACCCTTTCGGTAAGGGTTACCGAAAGGGTTACCCCGCCGCCTCGGTCAGGCTCTCTACCTGCGGCGATGACGCTCGGAAAGTGTGGTGCCAGCCGAGTAGCCGGGCGCGCACTCGCTGCCTGGAGAGCCGTCAGCGCGGAAATATGTCTGGTGCGCATGTGGTTTGGTAACCCTTCCGCAACCCTTCCGGAACCCCTACGGGAAAGGGTTACCCCGCCGTGTTTGGCGAAGGCGGAAGGGTCGCGAAGATCAGTCGATTAGGTGGCCGTCCGGGCGCCCCGGATTGGCTTCACGTTGGGGCCGTGGAGCTTCTCGCGGATCGCGACTGCGAGCGATGGTTCGATGCACACCCAGTTCCGGTTCTCGAGCTCAGCGAGAGCGTGCTCGAAGTCTCGGGTGCCCATCAGCTGGTCGAGCATCGTGGCGTTCGGTTCGGTGATCGAGCCGTTGATCGTTTCAGCCGGCGGCAGCTTCTGCCCTGTGAGCTCGTCCCAGATCAACTCCAGGGCCTCGTAATGCGCGGTACGCCCTTTCGTGTAGACGCGGCCCGCGGAGTCCTTGCTCCCTCGAACGGGAGCGGCAGGTTCGATCGAGGCAATGTCCTTGCGCAGCAGCTCGCTAGCCACGACGACGCGCAGCAATGGCGCTCGCATCTGCACTTCCAGGGTGTATTTGCACGCCTTGAGGAAGTTCGGAGTGCTGAAACAGCGGTGTCGCACCCATGATCGGATCAGGATCTCGTGGTGATCCCGCACAATCTTGCCCTTGGCCTCCAGCCCCTCGAGCAGCTTGGTAACGGTATCGGCGCTTGATCCGGGCAGTTCCGACCACTCATGGCGGCGATAGACGGTTCCTACTGGTGTGGTGGCCTTCGAGGTGATCAGTAGGGACATCAGGCCAATCTCGGCGAGTGAGCAGTCCGCCATGTCCTCCTCGAAGGACTTGGTCATGGTGACGAATCCGCCGCCCGTGGACTTACGCGCCATCGGTGCGCACCTCCCCTGTTGCCGGGATCCACTGCTGGCGAGTACCGGTGATCAGCCCTCGCTCGGCGAGTTCGTCCCAGGCCTCGTCGGCGGAGATCAGGCGAGCACCGGACCCAAGCGTTGAGCGAAGCAGGTTGACCTGCATGGGGATGTCGGACTCCGACAGGGGCTTGGCGGTAGCGAGGTGCCGGCTGACGGCCCTGGTGAGCAGTGCCGCGGCAGCAACTGTGAGTTCCGCCTGAGTGGTGTTCGTGCTGGGCAGGAGCATGGTCATGCCACTCCCCTCCCCTGCGCGCTATCAGCGTCGAATCCTCCGAGATGCGCCGCGGCCGCTTCGGCGCCGCCGCACGAATCGACCAGACGAGCAATGGCGGCCCGAACGATGGTGTGGCGTGACGGTGTGGCCTGGCCGGTCACTGTGTGGGCTATCGCCAGCCCGTCGACCAGGCCCAGGGCGTCACCGCGCAACTCGATGAAGACGCGGCGCGTGTGTTGCTGTCGGCCGAGATAGTCGGCCAGCGGCAGCGGGCTTGTCGTGTGGGCGTGTGCTGCGGCCAGGAGCGCTTGAGTGGCGACCCAGACGGCGGTGCGGTCGCACCGGCGAGTGAGAGTCGACAACTCGGCAGCCCGCTGGTCCGTCAACCTGACGGTTACGGCCATGGTGTGCCTCTCGTTGCAGTTCGATTCCGATAACGTCAGGGTTCCATGACGTACTGAAATTGCCGAACATTCGCGGCATGCCGTAGCTCGCTACCGATTCGATTGCACCATCTAGCTGCGAAAACCGTCAGTTCTCCGACTACTGCTTTCGCGGAATGAAGTCGGGGAAAGTCGTACTGGCCCCGCCGTCCTTCTCGAGTTCGGCCTTGAGGGTCGCGGTCGCGAAGGCCAACAAGGTGACCATGACGGTGTTCTCGACGCCCAGAGGCTTGCGGTACGCATCCATTCGCTCGACGTCCTCGACGAGCCACCTGTTCACGACGCGGTGCATCTCCTCGTAGAGGCCGGGAGGAAGGGAGACCTTGGGCCTCTTCGGCGGCTCTGACGCGGGGACCGGTGCCTTCTTTGCTGGCGTCTTCTTTGCTGTTGCCTGATTGGCAACGGACTTCTTGGCGGGCGCCTTCCTCGCAGTCCCCTTCCTCGTGGACGACTCATCCTCGGCCGGCTCTTCCCGCCGGACAAGCGAAGGGCGGCCAACGACGTGGGTCGGGGCTGTCGTAAACGCCTCGAGATCGGCTTCGTCTTTGTCTGGCCCGAATCCCGTACCCATGATCAGTCCTCCTCGGGGTAATCGTCGTCCTGGTGTGGAGCACGCGTCACTCCGACACCGGACAGCAACAGGTTGGTGGGGTACTCCCCCAGTCCGACCTCGGTGAAAGCCTGCACAATCGTGTCGGCCTTCTCGTCACCGAGAACGTCGCGGATGATCGCGATGGCGATCGCACTGAAGGCCGCGACAGCGTCCATGCCGCGCGTGCGATTCGAGATGTTGTCTCGCCAGGCGTTCCGTGATGCAAGTGGGCGTTGTGCCCTGTTGGCGTCGCTGATGGCCGCCCGGGCCGGGATGGGGAGGCCGAGCCACAGAGTGGAGGGTCCGAGCTGCTCGGCCAAGAACTTCCGGGTGACGCGCATGACGTCCTTGTGCTCGGTGCGGTTCCGCTCGTATCGGCTGGTCACCGCACCGATCACGTTGAAGTTGAGCCCATCCTCTTCGTACGCCTGCTTCGCACGGAGGACTGTGCGGCTGAACCCTCGGAGTCCCTGGGACTCTGGTAGCAGGGTCAGAACCAAGTTGCGCGATGCTTGCATCGCCATGTCGACGATGACGCTGTCGGCTCCGGGAATGTCGATCATCACCAGGTCGTAGCGGTCGAGGACGAAATCGTCTTCGTTGAGCGCCCGTCGCAGACGCTTGATCGAGCGGGGATCCTGACGGCCGACTGACTCTGCGATGCCTGCGGTCGCCGGGACGATGTCGACGCATCCGCCTGGGATGAGCGCCCCTCCCTCGGTGAAAGGCACATCAGCGCTGGGCTGCCAGGCGGGTGGACGGCGTACGCACTGTTCCTTGTCGATGCTCGGTGAGTCCAGGAAATCCACTGCCCCAGGGCCGTCGTCGATCGCGCCGAGAATGGTGGACAGGCCGGCAACGGCGTCGAGGTCGATCAGGAGGACTCGCAGTCCGAACTGCGCGATGGGGTAGGCAACCTGCGCGGTTGTCGTGGTCTTCCCGATTCCGCCTTTGGCTGCGGCCATGGTCAGTGTTCGGTCACGAGCCTTATCGGACTGTTTCGCCACAACTACCGGCGTCATTTCGGGCATTTGGGCTCCTCTCGGGGTGGGATATGGCCACGTTATCAGCGATATGTGTCGCCACTCGCTGCACTCGCGGGGTGAGGCCAGGAGGGGCGGGTGTGCCCATAGGCCCCGCTGGCCCCGATGTGCCGCTTGGGGTGTTCGGGGCGATTGGGTCGCATGGCCCGGCTGGGGTGACTGTCCCGTGTGGGGTTTATGGGTCAGATGGCCCAATGTGTCCTGTCTGCCCCGTTGGGGCAGCTGGGCCTTGGGGCCTGTTTGGGGCAGATGGGCCGCATGGGGCGTAGCAGCCGTGTAGCCCCTATGGGGACGGTGGCCCCTGTGGGGTTACGTGCCCCGCTGCCCCCTGTAGGGGCAATGGTCCGGTCGGGGCAAAAGGGCCGGTTGGGGTCAACTAGCGAAGACCAGCGACGAATGACTTATATCGTCGACGGCTCTGTCGGTGACTGGGCCCGTCTCTGTCGCTGCCTGCTGGGTGAGGTGATCCAGAGGGCCCGCGCGGGTCAACGGGCCCTCTGGGCCTACCCGACTCAAGTGCCCCAATGGGGCGAAGTGGCGGCTTGGCCCGCATGGGGATACAAGGTCCATACGGGCACCTGGGGCGAATGTGCCCAATGGCCCCTCTAGGGCGTTCGGGGCACATAGGGCGTTGTGCGCCAACGACCCCGGTGGGGCCGGTGGCGCAAACGGGGCGTTTGGGCCGAGTGGGGTCAAGTGCGTGATACAAGTGGCCCGTCCCAGATGTTTGCAGAGGCGCCGGGCGTGGCCCTCGCGAGCACCGGCCGGCGTGCAGGTCGTCGAAGCCGGGTGCAGCAAGCGGGCAGGCGTGTCTGGCTAGTTCCCGAAGCGACGATCTAGTTGACCGGTGGGGGAGCGATAGATTCCCCGAAGCACCAGGGCCGACGCCCATACATACAGGCCAATCAGCACGCCGGCCAGGAAGGGCTGCGATTCACGCAGTGGCAGGCAGACCCAGAGAAGCGCAACGCACATCGCGACCTGGAGAGCGAGCAGCTCTCCCGCTGTGACGGGGGAGCGCTTTCGGGATGCAGAGACGGTCGAGCGAATGGAGTGCATGGCAGTCCTCCGGGAGCACTGGTCGGGGTGGGTGCCGATCAGTGAATCGGGGCCTTCACGCACTGCAGCAGTCCTGGCTGCCTGACCCGGTCCGGGGCTACGGCTCCTCGTCGACCGGGGGCTTGGTCAGGTACCAGAGTCCAACCGCGACGCCCGCGCTGATACCGGCAGCGATGAACAGCAGAGGAGACCTCACCGTTGCGTACAGGGCAAGCAGGACGATGCACAGGCCGACTGATGCGGTGATCGCTATGACCATGTTCGCGGTGCGCGCGTACTGGTACTTCTCGCCCTCCTTGTCGGAGGGGAACCGGAGGAAGTTGTTCCTGGGCACGTCGAGCTCCTCTTGGGGGTTGGCGGCCGTCTCAGGGTACGACCGCGTCATGCCGACCCGGACAGGCTTCCGCGGGCAACTGGAGGTAGTGCCGTGCCGCCGGTTCCTAACCTGTTCCGCGGGGGCTCCCAGGGCGGCAATCGAGGATCCGACGAGGGCGTTCCTTATCCCGGGGGTGCACCAGTTTCGCGCAGGTCAGCCACGGTTCGGAAGGGTTAGAGGTAAGGGTTACCCCTAACCCCTGAACGTAGGGGTTGCCGCAAAGGGGTAGAGGTATCCCGTACTCGAAATGGATAGGGGAACCCCTTGGCGGTAAGGGGTCCTGCAACAAGTTGCCGTAAGGGGTCCGGGTAACCCTTTGCGGTAGGGGCTGCAGATAAGGGTTGGTACGGCCGATCCGGGCCCGGACCGGGAGCGCGTCGTCACGGGCCGCCTCTGCGCCCCGTCCAGCGTGGGACAGAGGGCAGAGCGTCTCCTGTGGGAGGCCCGCGGGGAGGGTCAGGTCAGGCGGCCGACGAGCCGAGCCACTGCGTCGACGATGCTGGCTCCCGGGGGGAGGGATATTGCGTCGATCTCGTCGCCGTCGATGTCGTCAGCACTGACGTTGGCGATCAGGCCGTCATGTACGTCGCCGTCCGGGAGCGCGGCGTCGCCGTTGGTGATGCCGATCTCCAGGGGGCCGACTGGGACGAAGATCTGCTCGCACCCGCCGCCAGTGGGCCAGGGGGCCTCTGCTGCGTAACCGGCA
>Ga0194138_10001024_pt1 | contig 13290 bp, 10 predicted proteins | sample TARM_MetaG_T2_14_FD_134022 | JGI IMG/M metagenome (GOLD analysis project Ga0194138, IMG submission 134022) | Freshwater microbial communities from Pennsylvania, USA, analyzing microbe dynamics in response to fracking - TARM_MetaG_T2_14 (version 2) | ecosystem: Environmental > Aquatic >...
GATGTCACCATTGATGAAGTGGAGAAGTGGGCAGAACGTAAGGGGTTTGAGGTTGTCGGCTTATTACAAAAATTTGGACAACCTTTTGCTATTATTATCTTTATTTTAAGCGCTTTTGCCACGTTACTAGGAGCATTGGGCAATTCACGCTTATCTGGTAAAGGGTTATGGGGTATGGCTATTTCCATGATTATTTACGGTGGCGTGATGTATGCTGGCGATATCCTTGATATCTTTATTCAGTGGCTATCAACGTAAATCTAAAAAGAGAGCGATTAATTGCTCTCTTTTTTTGTTGTTATATTTTTTCTCTACATAGACCATTATTATCCAAATCGCAGATGCGCCAAGAGGGATAAACCTCTATTAGTTTCAGTCTTTCAGCGATATAACCCGCTTCCGACCAGCAGAACATCTAACAGTTTCGCCAAGGACGCTCGCTTATGCATGTCTATTGTATAAAGAGTGGATAGTCCCCGCCCTTGTCGCCGTGCGACGGTTTTGAGAGTCAAACGCTACCCATCGCCGACCGCCACGTAATATTTATGCATCGAGACAAGCGACGATTTCTAGCCCCATATAGGTTTATTATTGCAGAGTGCCGATTTTTTAGCCAATCCCTTGTCCCACAACGGTTACAGCGATTTTTAGTAAGCCAAAACGTCCACAAAAAACAACACTTATAAAAATAAAATCTATCGTATATTTATTCACTCGCTTTTTGTAATAAGGCACTCAAATCCAGTCCGGTCGTCGCTTTAATTTGTGCCAACATCTCCGGTGTTAATGTGACCGATTCTTGATTTTGCGGTGTCTCTTTTTGTGTTGCTTTATAATCAAACTCTTGCATGGACTGATTTCGTCTGTCTTCATCCGGGTCAGCATAAAACTTTCGCGTCGTGTCGGCAGAAGAGTGTCCCAAAATTTGTGCCGTTAAATACATATCTTTTTGGTTGTTGTAATGATTCGTACCAAAGGTCCGTCTAAATACGTGCGGGGTTAAATTTGTTTTAATTCCTGCAATCTCTTGGTATTTCTTTAACAACTGTCGGACTGTTCGTGTCTCAATCCGCTTCTTTTGCATGGATAAAAAGAGGGCGCTTTCGTCTGTATCCATCAAGCGTCGTTCATCTAGGTACTCAGCTAAGTCATCAATGACGCTGTTAGGGATTTGTAACTTTTCTTTCTTGTTTCCTTTTCTTAATACAACCATGCTTTGATTTTGAAGATTGATTTCATCTATATCAAGTTGAACCAACTCAGATACACGTACGCCCGTATAAGCCAGCATCTTAATAAGAACGTAATCACGTAAGCGTGTTTTCTCGTGATATGCTCGTTGTCGCTCTGATACATCCGGGTTCAGGATGGTTTCAAAAAGTAAATTTAATTCATCATAGGTTAATCGGTCACGAATGTAGCCATCTTCTGTTGCTTTGATATCGATAAACTCAACAATGTTGGTTGGAACGATTTTCTCATGGGTTAAATAAGCAAAGAAACTATGAAGAGTGGCGATTTTTCGACTCTTGCCTACATCGGTATTTGTTAATGTTTTTCTAATGACTGTTCCTCTATGGTTCGTGTATTCACGTGTGTATTTAGTCAGGTAAGAGATAAAGTACGTGATTTCATGATAGGTTAATTTTTTCATATCATCCGGTGTGACCCCTCGAATCGTCTTAGCGGTGGTGAGGTTGTCCTCTATCATGTAACGTAAAAATAAGCCCACATCTTTGGCGTATTCAATTTGGGTACGTAATTCTTTTTTTCTAAACCGTAACTGATAAATAAAGTCCGATGCAAATGGCGGTAGTTGTTGGATAGACTTCTTGAGTTGCTGTTCTAATTTTTGCTGTATATCGGCTTTCATAATTCATCCCCTCCTGTTACAAGTATACCGAAAACAAGAAAAAAAGCATAGTTTTCCGTTCATTATTATTTAGTCTAATTGTATAAATAAGTTGACTATAGACCAATTAATCGATATGATAGAGAGAGATAAGTAAAAAAGGAAAGAGGGATAGCATTGGGATTAGGATTTTTATCAAAAAAAGAGAAATTACCGTATAAAAAAGAAGTGCAAGCCATCCGTGAGACGATGGTACGTTATGAGACATATTCACAAGAAGAGTTAGAAGTAGTCATCAAAACCACACATGATAAAAAAGAGTCAACCGTTGTTGGTATAAGTATCATGGCGCTTGTTATTGACCGGTTGTTAGATATTCAGGTGTATGATGTGCAATTAGCTGGGGCATATGCGTTAAGTCAGGGAAACTTAGCTCAAATGCGAACCGGAGAAGGGAAAACATTAACCGCCCTTTTAGCAACATTACCGGCTGTGTTACGTCAAGAACGTACGTATGTGATTACAGTTAATGAATACTTAGCGGAACGTGATTATACGCAAGCGAAAGCATTGTTTGCTTATTTAGGTGTTTCAGTTGGTCTAGTATTAAGTGATGATAGCATTGAGAAAAAGAAAAGAAACTACCATGAGATAGTTGTGTATACGACGAACAGTGAATTTGCTTTTGATTACTTACGAGACAACATTGCGACATCGGAAGAAGCGGTCGTTCAAGCCAGTTATGATTTTGCGATTATTGATGAAGCAGATTTGGTCTTGATTGATGAAGCACGTAACCCGGTGATTATCTCACAACAAGCTTTTGGCGATGTTCAGGTGATTAAAGATGCCGATACCTTTGTATCACGATTAGACAAGCAAGACATTGAGTTTGATGACGATACCCATTTACCGTCGTTGACAGAGAACGGTTTTGAAAAAGCGGAACAGTATTTTGGTTTTGAATTAGCCACCGATGCCGATACCTTTCATGCGGTTAGACAAGCGTTACTCGCTCATACCCGCTTCACCAAAGACGTAGACTACATTGTAAGAGAAGTGGACAGAGAAGAAGAAGTAGGGATTGTTGATAAATTTACTGGACGGGTATTAGGTGGACGCCGATTCCAACAGGGCTTACATCAAGCGATTGAAATGAAAGAAGGGGTGGTTGTTAAACCGGAAAACAAGGCGGTCGCAACCATCACGTATCAGAACCTTTTCCGTAAGTTTTCATGTTTATCGGGTATGACAGGAACAGGTATAGAAGCAAAAGAAGAGTTTGAGAAGATTTATCATATGGATGTTAAAGTTATTCCGACAAATCAACCGGTTATTCGACAAGACCATGATGATGTGTTATTCCGCTTCAAAGTAGAAGTATATGATGAAGTGAGATGTTTGACAGAGAAAGCGTATCAAAAAGGACAGCCGGTATTGATTGGTACAACCTCAGTGACTGAGAGTGAAGCGGTGGCAGAAGCTTTACGTCAATCGTCTATCCCTTATCAGTTATTAAATGCAAAAGAAGATAAGCATGAAGCGGATATTGTATCACAAGCTGGTCAAAAACAAGCGGTCACCATTGCGACAAATATGGCAGGACGTGGAACGGATATCATCTTAGGTGATGGTGTGGCGGAATTAGGTGGGCTTTATGTGATTGGTGTGGGTCGAAATGATTCTAAACGGATTGACCGCCAGTTAATTGGTCGAGCAGGACGTCAAGGACATCCCGGAGAGAGTGTCTTTTTAGTTTCACTAGAAGATAGGTTAGTCGTTGAACATGAAACCCTTACGTTTAAACGGCTTATTGAAAAATTAGACCACTACCCATATAGCGGAAAGAAATTATCTAAGGCAATCGATGATATTCAATTGATTATCGATTCACAAGGAGAGCAAATTCGACAATTACAACTGCAACTTGATGAAATTTTCCATTATCATCGTGAATATGTCTACCAATTACGAAAAAAAGCACTTAAAAACGAGATAGATAGTGATGCTTTCCTATCAGAACTAGGAACGATGATGGATGCGTATCATTTAGAACACAAAGCCAAACAAGCAGATACAACGTTAGCTACCTTTATTGAAGATATCAATCATGCAACTGGACTTTTCCTTGAACAAGATGTTGAAGACTATCAAAGTTTGATGGATAAAGTGAAGAAAAAAGCAACAGAGCGTTGCCAAACCATTGGGGGGGATGACGTTTCAGAGGTCTTATCAACGTTACTGATGTCTTTAATCGATAACGTATGGCAAAGTTATATTGAAGAAATCGAACATTACAAGCAAGGGTTTGCGATGAACTCCATGAATGAACAAGACCCGATTGAGAAATACTCAAAAGACGTGGATAATATCTTTAAACAGCGCAAACAGGAAGCGACCGTCCGTTTCTTTAAGGAAGCCATGATGCGCTTAGATGTTGTCTCGACCTTTGCCCCACAACTTTATTATGTAGGCTTTCAAATGAAGCCGGATTATCTTTTCCGCTTCCCATTGGAAGAAGCTCATAAAGGTGAAGACATTCAGACGATTTTGTATAGTCAACAAGGTGTTCAACATGTCCAAGAGGGGAATCGGGAAGATACGTTGGATATTCACTATCAACAAATGTTGAATCCCGGAAAATATGTCGTTAAAAATTTATTCCAAGGGAAAGAGATAAGTCGTATGGCATTTATCGTCGTACCAGAAGGTATCAAAACCATTGATAGGGAAACCGAGGAATTTAAAGTTACCATCCCTGATGTGATATTGCCATCATTCAAACAAAGTGAATGGGTAACGTGTCATTTACGTCATGTCGATAAAGGAACAGTAGAAGAGTTCCAAGTCCCTCATGATATCAAAGTGTTGGAATTAGGAAACGAAACGGAATCAGGTTGGGCAAAAGGGCATTATGTCATTAGCTTTATTGTAGCAGGCTTACCGATGTATCATCATGAAGTCTTTCTTATCTAATACCTAACAAAAAAAGCAACCCCTTATCGCAAGTGGGTTGCTTTTTCTTATTGTGCTTGATAATGCCCTTGTGGTGGACCTTGTTGATACTGTCCTTGTGATTGCGGTGGTGCTTGCTGATACGTTTGTCCTTGTGCCGGTGCTTGTTGTCGTGCAGGTTGATTTGGGACACCGTGAACAGGGGGTGTTTCTTTAGGTGGGAAGTTAACCGCAATCTGTTGTTGTCTTAAATAAGTCGTTAAGCCATTCATAATTGGCTTCATCATATCTAACTGCTCTTTCATGACCTGCATGTCTTCTTCTAACTTCTTATTAATGTAATTAGAAGCGATATATCCCTCAATATGAGCCTGAATCGCAAGAGCAAACTCTTTCATTTCATCGTCTGACATGGCAATGCGTAACCTTTCTTCAATAGCACCCCAATTAGGCTTAATCAGACCGTTATCTGCTTGTTCACCCGGTCCACTCATAGCGGTAAAGAGCCATGGTTTCTGATTGCCGGGGGCGAGCTGTAAGACACGTGAGACAGGTTTTCCGTCGGGTCTGCTTTCACCCCTGTCGCGTAAGGCACTTGCGGATGTTCCACCCATGTTTTGATAGATGTGACCGGCGTACTTTCCGCCCTTTTGTTGCATCTCCGCTAGTGACTTTTGGGCAAGTTTGGACATGCGACCGGATAAAATATCCTTAATTAATGATAAAGCTTCATACATATCGACAAAAATCGTGATTTTTGAGGTTAAGCGTTGCCCTTTCGGTTTATTTTGGTCATATTTATTAAAAGCTAAAATCAATTTACCAAAACTAAACCCCGTTGCCATTGCTTCGATAAATGTATCACGGTTGTCAATGCGGATAATTTGTTCTTTGTTTTCTGGTACTCTAACCATAATAAATCGCTCCTTTTTCTTTGGTTTCTCGCGCTTTTTCTATATATTCATTATACCATATAAAAACGGTAAAGTAAAATATTTTTTACGAATTGTTTGTTATTATTCTTCAAAATCGCTGAAACCTAATAGGTTTTGCAAACTAATAAACAATGAGCCAATTAAGACGATAAGCGTGAGGTTAGATTCTTGGGATAATAGGAATAAGGCAACAAGAATAAGAACGATGGCTAGGACATTATACAAGGTGAATGACCGTATTTTTTTATACATCTCTTTCTTGATACTATCCGGGTAGGTTTGATAGTGTTCTTTTTTCTTCTTGAGCTGAAATGATACATAGACTCCAGCCACGGCTGATAAAATAACAAAAATAGTGTTTAACATAAACTTCCTCCTTTAGTTGATTTGTTGTGGTATAGTATTATATTATGATTATGTTAGACTATATTCAACGATTTGTGACAATGACGCAGTCGAACGGATTCGACAGAAAGCGACTTACGTACGCCTGTAAATATGCTAGACTAATCCGTATAGTGAAAGAAAATGAAAGATGGCTAAGTTGTATAAGATATAGAATGAATGAAATGGAGATGAGTCAATGACACACTTATATTTATCCTATAAAGGATTGGGGCTAACAGATAAACATATTTTCACGACCGCTTTAACAGATAAAGGGTTTGAGGTATCAGTGGGGAAAGAGGACTTGACGGTTTATTACCAGCCGGAACAACTGACGGTACTGAAAGATATGTTGTTGTATCACTTATACGTGTCCGTTGTAAGGGATGTTTTTGTGCGAGAGTACGAAGCACTCACCGAAGCGGATGGCGTTCTAGCTGACATGATAGAAGAAGCGAAGATTGAATATATGGAAGTGACGTATTACGCACAATTATTAGATGTGATTGTATCGGATGTGTTTAGAGAAGCAGAGCGCACCGGACAAGAACAGGTGACGTTACGCATGAAACCATTTATTAACTTTCATCTACATGGTTTGCGAAAAGAAGTAAAAAATATGTTCTTCTTTTTCTTAGGAACAGACAACATTGATACTATTTCAGTCGATATTCCAGAAGATTACATTGACGATGTTCGTGCCAGCGCTTTACTCGCCGATGGGGTAGAGGGTTTGCAAGATTACCGTGTGTTAAGCGTTGATGTTGATTACAAACTCACCACATTAAGCGAGAAAGTATTGGATGTTTCTTATTATAATCAGTTAACAGGAAAAGTTCTCAACGTCAATGAAGAAGATGTCCGAGATAAACATGTCGGTGCGTTAATTCATCTCATGGTGACGTTGACGATTTCCGGTCAAGCGTTTCACCCTGAAGAAATCAGGATTAGTGAAGCGGTAACCACAAAAGATATGATGTTGTTAGAGTCAAAAATTCAAACGATAAGTGCGGTCATTGAGCGCCCTATCACCATAACATTTAACTAAATAAATAAAAGGAGTGATGTCATGAAAAACAATCAAAAACAAGGCGTGTTGATTGGGCTAGGCGTTGTGTTGTTGTTAGGAGTTATCTTTGCGTACTTTACATTTAGAGAGTCCGATACATCGCAACAAGATTCGTTAGCTGAAACGCTAGAAACAGATAATCCAGAGCATGTCTTAAGTTATACACAAGAAGGGGAAGTTACTTTGTATCACCGTGACACAGACGCGGTGGTGGAACGTATCAATTTGACTGACCTTAGTACAGGGAAAGAGCGTGTGATTGAACACACCTTAGAAGAAGGTGAAGAAGCCCCTGTTGATAATACCTTTGGCGACTTTTTACGTGTCCCTCATATTGTTATTAAAGGTGAAAATTCTTGGCGCATTCAAGAGTCCTTAACGCCTGAACGTGATGCGCAAACGATGTTAGACTTAGTAGCTGAAGCAAACGGAAAAACAAAGCTTCATCCTATTTATCCGGGACAAGTCTTGTATTACTTGCAAGAAAAAGATGGGTCATCACCACAAGATGTGGTTGAGGAAGTACAAACGGCAAAAGAAGAAGCGCCAGAAGTGAAACGTGAAGTACAAACAGCTAAAACGCATCCACACTATGTGTACTTTAAAGCAAAAGACTTCAAGAGCTTATATGCTTACAATGATATTGAAAATACCGTTTATCGCATTGAAACAACCGGCGTTCAACTTAGTACCAGTGTTGTCACTGATTTAGATGGCGTTGTGTCGGAAGTTGAAGATTTTTATGTGGCAAGTGATGGTGCTATCACGTATTTACATGATACCCGGTCACAGTTAACGTATACAAAAGAAGATACGACTGTCGCTATTGAAACACCTGACATGGTAGATACCTTCTTTGTTGATGATAACAAAGTTTACTACACTCACGGGGAAGATTTAACGATTGTTGATGTTGATACAGAAGCATCGACAACACTCACAATTGGGGATACAGTGGTTGATTACTTTATCGCCGAAGACGCTATTTATTTCCAGAGTCTATTTGGCTCAGGAAAGAATCAAAACGTCTTAGTGAAGTTCGATAAAGAAGACGTCCATGTGGATGATTTGACTATTTTACCATCGAATCAAACAACGATTGCGACAGATATGCAAGATGACGCTATCTTACTTAGTCAGCTTGTTGAGATTGATGAAGGGCAAGGGGATATCGTAAAAGAGCATGCCTTGTTACCTATTGCACCGAATTTAACAAAAGGGATTTACGTTCGAGATGTGCCTTTCCACGAAACCAATACACGTGCTCGTGATTATCTTTATGTGAAAGAAGGTGACACATTAACGATTCATATGGTGACAACCGGTGACGCTATTGCAACCTTAACACTGCCAGCAGACAGTGCTTACATGCCATTATTCAAAACGGAGAGTGAGATAACCAATGAAACCAGCGATTAAATTCTTAGGAACAACCCCTAAACAGTTAGAAGATATAGCCGATGACGATTTTATTCCTTATATGTTGTACCGTTACGATATGTTTGAAACGTTCCTTAATGAAGAAGGGCTACGTGATGCTATTAAACAGCTTCATGTCACCTACCAAGAAGACCACGTCCAGCGTTTATCCAAGGATAAGCGTTGGTGGGTGATGGCACTCTACTTATTAAAGTACATGACGTACGCTTTACCAGAACCGGAAGAAGAATCAGAGCCATACTTCTTGTATGAAACGCTGGACTACATGATTCAACAAGTCCCCGTCAATGACATTGATACGTTAGAAGCGGAAGCGAACCGCTTAATGAGTATTTATTATTATCACATTTCCCCAACGTTCAGCTTGCGTCCACGTTATATGTTTCAACACGTGACCGAAGATGAGGTGCGAAATTTACGGATATTGTTAGGGATTGCTTATTATCAGCATGAAGATGCATGGCGTTCCTTATTGTTAGACGTTTATGCAGAGGTGCTAGAGGGTGAAGATGATTTACTTTATGACGAAATAACCCCTATTAATGCACTATACACTCAGCGAGCGTTTATGGATAAACGTGATAACTTCATTGAACAAGTGGTTGTTCTTTTATCTTCTGTTGTGGGTGCTTATGCAGAAAAAACAACACAGACATCTCGTGAGCAATTACAGACCATTATTTCTTACGCCTTATCGACAGGTCTTCCTGACATCGAACAGCAAGATAAAGAAAAAACCGAGCATTTGACAAGGGTATTGGTCGATATCACATATAAGGCTTTAGGCAGAAACGAGTGAGAAGCGGGTTATCCGCTTCTTTTTTTGTTGTCCTTTTAGACGAATATGTTATACTATTTTCATATAGTCAAATAAAATCATCTAATATTCTACAAGTTAAGACATATAATAAGGTATATATAAATAAAATGGTGATAGGTATTAAACGCTATCAAAAGAAAAAGGAGAGATATCTATGAATAAAAAAGAATTTATTGATGACATGATGGAAAAAATCAAAGAAATACCAACATCCGACATTTTAAGTACACGGATAACGTTGGTGCAAAAAGGGATGAATCACCACGCTTTGTGTCCATTCCATCACGATAAGCATATGGGAAGCTTTTCAGCCAACGACCATAAAGGCATTTGGAAATGTTTTTCATGTGACATTGGTGGAGATGGGATTAAATTCATTGCGGAGATGGATGAGATTAATTATTTGGAAGCGGGATTTAAAGTTGCCTTAATGTTTAATGTTATCACCGACGAGCAATACGATACGTATTTCAATCACAAACGCTATTCTAAAGATGATGTGAAGAAGATTGAAGAACGTTATATCGTGAAAGAGAAAAAAGAATTAAAAAAGATTGCGCCCGTTGAAGTATTAGACGCGGTTTTCCGATTATTTATTGAGTCGTCACGCTTGATGGCAAGAAAAAAATCCGGAAAAATGTTATTACCGGAAGATGAAACGATGTTGAAAGATGTGCGTGGTTTAACGGACAAGCGGATTGATGAAGGACTATACTTTACCTTTCCGAACCGTTGGGTCTTAAAAGATTTTACCGCACGAATCAACAAAGCATTCCCTAAGAAAGGGATGGATATTCTAAAGGACGTGCCGGGTTTCTTTTATGACACAAAAGAAGAGCGTTACACTTTTCCTAAAGCAAAAGGTATTGGGATTGGTATCAAGAATGAATACGGGCAAGTAATAGGTATTCAAATACGCCTGCATGAGGGTGGACGCTATAAATGGTTTTCATCATCTTTTACCATTGCACGGGAAGATTTAACGCACGGGACAAGTTCAGGCTCGCCTATTGATGTGGTTTATCCAGAAGTGGTAACCAATCGCAATATTATTATTACCGAAGGACGCTTTAAAGCAGAACAAATTGCAAAAGAAGTTGGGTCGATTACCATATCTGTTCAAGGCATCACGACATGGCGTAAGGTAGTTCAACTCATTAAACGTTTACCACAAGCGGTTGAAAAGATGTGTGAGTATCAAGGTGATAAGCCCTTTACTATTCACACAATTATGACGGCGTTTGATGCGGATATTAAATATAACATCAACGTTTATCAGCAATTAAAGGATATGACAGATACGATTGAACAAGAGTTAGGTTACCCAACATATTATTTATATTGGGATGCGGAATTAGGCAAAGGTATTGATGATTTAATTCTTAATGGACACAAAGATAAGATACATCGCTATGACAAAGAGCAATGGGACAAAAAGTATGACAAACTCATTGAACGTTTAGATGCGATGTTTGGTAAGGCAAAGCAAGCACCAGATGAAGATGTTGAGTATTATTTTGATATTTATTTCAAAGAAGTAGCTTTTCTAAAAAAAGGCGAGCTTTCTCAATTTCACTATCATCGCTTGCATCCTAAAAAAACGAATGAGGAGGAAGCAATATGAGAACACTTAGAGAGTTTATGAAGCAGTTAGAAAAAGGGCAATTAACGACAGAAGAAGTCATGATTGCACGTGATTTGATTCGTATTGGTGACCCAAATGTGTTAAATCAAGTCAGTATTGGTGATATTCAATCAGGTAAATTTAGACTATATAAAAATGATAAAGCGATTTGTGACATAGTAAAAGAAAATAATCATTATACCATTGTAATGGAAAAAGAAGTGAACGAATCTAAACGGGTTGATACATGGATAAAACAATATATATAAGATAAAGAGCCATTCGTGGCTCTTTTTTTGTTGAACGAACTTGACATCAGAAAGTATTCATTTATAATTAGACTATAGTCAAAAAATAAGAGAGACAGGTATATCTAATAAAGTATGGCAAGAGGTGGTTGGAATTGTAATTCAAAGAGCAAAACCAAGAACATTTTTCTTTTTCACGAATTAACAAGGGGGCGTTTTTCTTTTTCACGAATTAACAAGGGGGCGTTTTAGCCCTTTTATTGAGCGGTTTTTCCTTATCCCCGGTTATTTACTTTGGAATCACCTATGGTTTCAGCTTATCACCGGTCATTTACGTCAAAACCACCTATGGTTTACAGGAAAGAAAGGAGCAAAGATGAAAAAGTTAATATTAGGTCTATTCATTATGGTCACTGTTATAGGTTCGTTCAATGGGTTTATAAAACCAAAAGAAGTGCATGCAGAATCAGTCCCTATCTATTATTTAGCAAGTCCTTACTGTTCCTCATGTGAAAAGGCGAACATTTTTTTGAATGAACACGTTGATTTAAAAGAGACTATTATCTACCTCAACACCATGGACCCGGAAAATAAAGAGAAGATAGCAGAATTACAAGCGCAAGCGGACTTAGATGAACTTATTACCCCCACATTTATCCGGCAAGATGATGCGCTTATTGGGTTTAACGCGTCTGTTCAAGCACAATTATTTGAATGGTCAGGAATAGAGGGGAAGACAACAGACCCGCTTGATACAATTGATACAACAAAAACATCCGGATTAGTATTCATGACGGTGATTTTAGGAAGTGTTGACGGGGTAAACCCTTGTTCCGTTTGGGCGCTCTTATTTTTGATGACGATGATGGTCGCTAGAAAGTATACGAAAAAGCAATTATTTGTTATTGGTCATGTATATATTCTGACATTAACGATTGTGTATGGTTTATTTGTTTTAGGCGTCTCACTTGTCACAGGGAATGTGTTGGCAAATATCTATCTAAGGTTAGCGGTCTTTTTTATGGCAAGCATGATAGGAATAGCGAATATATTGACGAGCTTTCACATCACTTTACCTTTCACATTTAGCATTCAACCTCAACACAAAAAGCGCTATATTCAATTAGCAGGTAAAGTATTCAAAAATAAACACACGGTTTTCCAACTAAGCACGACAGCCGTTATTGTGGGCTTATTTGCTTCACTCATTGAACTACCTTGTACGGCAGGTTTTCCCATCTTATGGAATGGCTACATGAAAGAAGCGGGCGTGATTGATGGAGAATACTTCGTGTACTTATTGTTGTATTTAGTAATGTATGTTCTTATTGAGTGGGTGCTACTTATGGGGATTGTGTTATCCATGAAAAAAATTCTTTTGTCAGAAAAAGCAGGATTGGCGCTTAAATTAGGTTCGGGCGTTTTGATGGTTGGTTTAGGCATCGCTTTCTTGTTTGGTGATATCTTTGTTAGAGAAACGTATTTGCTTGTGGTCATGGCTTTGTTGGCTGTTCTGACAGGTTGGTTATATTATAAGTGGTACAGCAAAAACAAGGGAGTTTAACGGCTCTCTTGTTTTTTTGTCCAGATTGTATAGGATAAAAGATAACTAATACAAAAGGTGATAGAGAACTATCTCTATCAAACAAAAAAGGAGAGATATATAATGAAAAGGAAGTATAGGCAAACGATTTCAGTTAGTGTGCATCATTCGCTTGCCTTAAAAGCAGATGGGTCAATCGTGAGTTGGGGTTGGGATAGTGATAATCAAGTAAGTAACACTCCGTTAGGTAGTGACTTCGTGGCTGTTGCAGGTGGTACTTATCATTCTCTTGCGCTAAAAGCCGATGGCTCATTAGTGAGTTGGGGATATGATGATTACGGTCAAGTAAGCAACACCCCGTCAGACAGTAACTTCGTCGCTATTGCAGGTGGTACTTATCATTCTCTCGCGTTAAAA
>Ga0194138_10001026_pt1 | contig 13286 bp, 20 predicted proteins | sample TARM_MetaG_T2_14_FD_134022 | JGI IMG/M metagenome (GOLD analysis project Ga0194138, IMG submission 134022) | Freshwater microbial communities from Pennsylvania, USA, analyzing microbe dynamics in response to fracking - TARM_MetaG_T2_14 (version 2) | ecosystem: Environmental > Aquatic >...
ATTAAAGGTCTTTACCTTGTTTATTTTTCCGTTGCTCTTTTTCGTTTTTAATATGTTGTTTAAGCTTTAGCTTTTTTGTTTCGTATGATTGGTTCAAATTTTCATTTATGTCTTCAAAGTTTTTCGGGTAAATAATTGAAAGTATGTATTTAAGTTGGTTCAATACAATTTGTACATCTGCCATTTCGTCCACAATCTTTTGGGGGTTATCAAACCCACGCATAAGTTTTGTTATCTCTTGTTGTAGCTCAGCAGTCTCCTCAAAGAACATAACAAACTGTGAGGTAAACCCCCACAATTCCAAAGCTTCTTCCCAAAGTTCCTTATCATTTTTATCTGTGTCAAATCTCATTAACTGTTCCCCCTAACTGTGTATTTAAACACCATTGTGTTTGTTACCTATTATATCTAAGTCTGATCCATCACGTTCATCGAATTCAAAAGTTACATCTTCATATGTTTTCTCAAACATACAGTCGTCATCGTTCCACTGTATTTTGTAATGCTCAGCACCGTCCCAAATATAGTCACCCTCGTATATTTCTACACCGTTTTTGTCTTTCATGCCGATGTATTGCTCCAAAATATATTTTTCTGGGTATCCCGTATACCCTCTTACAAGCATGCCTACACTGTCAATATAGAACTCAACTTCTTTTGTTTCTTTATTTCTTACTCTAAACTTAATCTGTCTCATTGTCTTCTAACCCTTCATAAAAACGTCCTAACAAGGTTAACAAGTGTGGTTTCCTCTTTAACTTGTCAATCATAACCATAAAGTTTTCACCGTTCATACAAACGTGAAACCCATTCATTCTAAATATAACTTCGTGTCCATAATGTTCACTTAAAGCCTCACAGACCTCTTTCTCTGTTGGTGGCGTCAGTTCTTTTTTAATCATTAGTATTTCGGGACGAACATGGTTAAGTACAATATCGTCTCTTGACCACTCTTCAAATTTAGTTATTGCTTCCAATGCTTCTTTATTCATTTTCTTCTTCCTCTACTTCCAAAAGTGTTAACCCTGTTTCACCATTTGTGTATCTTATCATAATGGCTTTAACGGCATCAGGTTCACCTTCGTTGTCAAACTTAATAATTGTTTCTTCCGAGTTAAGTTCAATTACCAAATCCATAATTAGACTTTGTATTTCTTCATGTCCTTCCTTTTCAATCCAATGCAGGCTCATTTTTATACAACCCCTCGTAGAATTTTCCTATCATTGTAATTAAGTGTGGATGGTTAAAAGCAATCCAGTTGTTGTGGTATTTAAACCTATTCCATGTAGAACCTTTACTATGGTATTTTATATAAAGCATACCCGTTTGTACGTTATCGGTTGGTTCTTCGTACTTAGCTTTTACATTCCCTAAACACTTTTCAATTTCTTTACAAACTTGTTGTGATGTTGGTGTATTTAGTGCTTCCTTAACTGTTTTATACCTTTCACCATTCATCTCTTCAAAATTAATTTCATACCCAATATAGGCTTCATAAAAATCCTGTTCGTGTGTAGCCTCTATTTCAAGTAGGGAGTCCAACGCTTTACTCATTCTTTGCCAACTTTCGGTATAATATAGCTTTCATAAAAATCGTTAATATCCTCTAAGAATATATTAAAATCCTCACTTAAAGTTTCCCAGTCAATGGTTACATACTTGTTGTCTATGTCTCTCATCTTGTGGTAAACCTCTTCAAAAGCGTCCTTACTCTTTGTAAACTCCTTCATAAGTTTACCCATGTACAGTAAGTCCAATTCTTCAGTTGGTTTATAATACTGCGTACCGTTAAAGTACAGTGTATCCTTTGGTATTGTCCAATTTTCCATATGTGCCAATACATAATGTTCTGTAGTCTCTCTTGTTACAAAATGTACGTGTTCAGGTCTTCCTTTTCCGTCCAAAGTATACAATCTTTTTGCTTCTTTTAAATACATTCAATCACCTTTTTGTTAGTATATTTATAATTAAATTCTCCAAGTCAATGTCAAGGTCTGATACCCCGTACTTTAAATCTCTTTCTATTCTTCCACATTCCATAAACCAGTTACGTAAATCTTTTACACTGTGTTTACTTGCTATGTTTAAATTGTTTTTAACTTGGTAATAGTTTAACTTTGTTTTATCTTGTATGTCCTTTACCTTTAACTTAATGTAAGATTTTAACATAAGTAACGTTTTAAGCTTTGTGTACAGTAGGTACATAAACTTAAACTTACTTTCGTTTAACAACAGTAGGTCTTCATACAGTTTGTAAAAACGTTTACTGTTACCTACCATTAGAAAATCAAGTGCGTCAAATATCTTGTCTTCGTATTGTGCTGAAAACATCCAGTTTACTTTTTCGTCTGTAACCTCGTCAAAAGAATCCAAAATGTTAAAAATACTTCTTAACGAATTGGTGTCTTCACTTGCCACTAATATTTTGTTTATGCTTTTACTGGAAATGTTATTGTAACGTTTCTTTAACTTAGCCGCATTAATTCCTGGCTCATAATAAATGTCGTCGTTCTTTTTACAGAACTTGTACAAGTAACTTCTTTTGTCAACCTTACTTGTAACAAAGTACAATGTGTGTACAGATTCTTTTAAAAACTCAACGGTTTGTTTGTCAACATCAGTGTCTGTGTAGTAGTATGTTTTTTTAGACAACTCAGTAAACAAAGGGTTTGTCTTACAAATATTAATGTACTCTTGTAAGTCCAACAACCTAACCGCATTGGGTTCTTTTTCCTTAAAGTAGTCCACACTACCTACAAATAGTTTTATTTTACTCATTTAATCTCACCAACAACTGTTCGAATGACCTTTTAAAGTCTGTATTGTTTCTCATAATATGGTACTTAAAGTTTAAACAAAACTTAACTTTCATGTAACTGTGTTTAAAATGTTCCAATAAAACATTTATAATCCACAGTGACATACGTTTATCAAAATCATAAACTTCCAGTCTATGGTTTATATTAAATATGTTACCAACATTAGCCTTGTCAATTTTTGTGTAAATGTTTTTTACTAACCCCATAACAGAATCATATACACCAGCGTCTATAAGATACTTTTTGTACTCTATGTCTCCGGGTGTCTTACAATATGAAATATCAATACCGTCACACCTTGTTTCCGAATACTTTATTAGCTCTTCCTTACTATACTTTTCCATAGTATAAGTAACACTTCTACTTTGTATAGTATCAATAGCCTGTGTCTTATCATTAACACAAAACACAAAAATGTCGTCGTTACTACCATCTTCCAATGTCTTTAGTAATGTGTTCTGTGACACCTCAGACATACTCTCTACATTTTCAAAACAAAATAAACTCGGGTAAGTATTAAACACCGAGTCTTCTATTATTCCCTTTATACTGTCAACGCTTAGATCCTCAACGTTCACAAACTGTAAGTTATTCTTGTGTGCTAAATGGTTTGCCAATGTTGTTTTCCCTGATCCGGGTTCCCCAACTAACAACAGGCTCCTGTTTAACTTTTTTTGTAAACTATCAAGTATGTTCTCTTGTCCTATCATACCCATTCTCCTTACATAAATCATAGGGTTTAAGTAAAAACCTAAACCCTACAACCATTATAACATAATTTTAATTAAAAGTAAAGACTAAAACGGTAAGTCTTCATCGTCAATAACAATATCGTCTATCTCTTTAAAATCTTTGTTTTGTACATCGTCATCTTCCTTGTTTCTTCTCTCCCCCACATTGGGGTAATTAATTTTGTCCGCCTGTACAGAAATAAGAACACGGTGTTCGTTGGTTTCTTTATCGTAATAGTCGTGTCGGTTAAGTTTACCAACTACCTCAATATAGTCCCCAGTATCTTTATATTGTACCAAATTCTCTGCCGTACGTCTAAACGCAATTACAGTAAAAAAGTCAGCCTCAACCCGTCCATTTGTTTTGTACTCTTGTTTCACAGCAATATTAAACCTAACCATAGGGTTTCCACCCTTGACATATTTTAGGTTAAGATTTGTTGCAATTCGTCCTGTTAGCATAACCTGATTCATACGTTATTCATTTCCTTTCATGTTTTCGTCCAACTCTTTTTTGTAATCAATTAGAACATCTTTTTTCCCAAAGTTTTGGTGAATATACTTAATCTGTTTAAACTCTCGTCTTGGTTTGTACCTATACCCAAACCTATTAACATAGGCTTGTGGCATGTAGTTTTTGGACATAAGTTTTCTAAACAGTTGGTAAGTAGCCTTTGTGTCATCGAGTGCCCTATGTAGTTGCCCGTATTCAATTTCCCAATGTTTTAAACAATCGATAAGTTTGTGCGGGAACTTTTTCATATCTCTTGTAATGGTTAGGACATCAATAGCAGGGTAGTCAAGTGTATACTCGTTGTCCCCATAGGCACGCCTAAGTTCCTGTTCCAAGAATCCCATGTCAAAGTTCACATTGTACCCCATAAGTAGTACGTTTTCTTTTAAGAGTAGTTTTAAGAGGTCTTGGAATTCTTTTCTTGTAACCCCATCCTTCAGCATCTTCTCGTCAATACCAGTAATCTCTTTTATCTTGGGTGTAAGGTCTTGGTCTGTCTTAACCAAAACACTATCCTCATACATGTTTTCGTATCGTTTGCCATTATACTTTTTAAGCTGGTAACCAAACTCAATAATCTCATTGTTATGTGGGTCAAGTCCAGTAGTCTCAGTATCAAACACAAGTATCAGTGGGTAAATAATTCCAAAATCAATATCATTTGGCATTAATAAATCACCTTACCCATATCTCTGTACTCTGCAAATAGGTCTTTACCAATTTCTCTATCCTGTCCTTTAAGTTCCAAAATCTCTGGGTCAGCCATACCGTCTTCAATAAAGTGGTACACAAAGTCATCTCTAAACCCAATCTCATCTGCGTCAACTGGTTCCGCACCATACACAACCCTCTTAATATTTGCCCATATGGTAGCCCCTAAACACATTGGACAAGGGTGTGCGGTGGTATACAAAATATAATTAGTTAAATCATATGTACCTAACTCTGTACAAGCTTTTCTAATGGCATTAACCTCTGCGTGTGCAGTAGGGTCATTGTCCCCCAGTACTGTATTGGATGCAATGGAAATAATGTTACCTTCTCTGTCAATAACGGCAGCCCCAAAAGGTCCACCCAAATTCTCCTTCATTGTACGGTCTGCTTCCTGTGCTGCAAGTTTCATAATTTCTTTTTCTCGTTCGCGGTTAATCAAATAAATCTTCCTCTCTTATTTTCCTGCAAGGTCACAAACGTACAACTCACAAAGGTGTGGGTAAACATCTTGCCCAACTTCTTTTATAAGTTTTCGTTTTGCCTTGGTTGTTTTTAGTTGATGCATTCTCATATGGAAACTAATAAGGTCCAATACCTTTTCCAAATCAAAATAAAGTCTGTTACTTAAATTGTACTTGTGTTCTAATAGTAAGAACATATAGGCACTTACATTTTCGTGTCCATAATAACTACTGTGCCCGTGTTTGTTTTCAACACGTGTTTTTGTTTTACCAATATCATGGAACAAAGCAGCAATAGTAACCTCTTTATCTTTAAACTTTAACGACTCCTCATACACAGTCTGTAAATGTTCGTCCAATGTAAGGCTGTGATAAGGTGTGTTTTGGTTGTAATTGTTAAACAAATGTAAATAAGGGTACAAATCCTTGTTAAATTCCCCTTTTAAGGCACTTTTAATAAAATTGTACACTGTATTGTACGAGTCCTCTGTTTCGTTGTAAGGTTCCGTATTTATGTTGTTTATTGCCGAGACGTTTATTTCGTCAAAACCTTCCTGTTTGTTTGGTATGTTAAAGTATCTAATGTAATTAAACAAAACATCCATTGGAAAGTTTCTTTTTTTATTGTATTTTATAATGTCTTCATAACTTCTTAACATTAACATTCCTTCAACCCTACCAGCATACTTCCTAAGTTGGTTAATAAGGTTACGTCTTAGTTTTCTGCTAAGGTTGGTCGCATCGTATACAACATTGTAGTCCTTTTCCAAATCTCGCTTGGTTCTTTTAAACATGGTACTAAAAACAAACTTGTTGTCATCTCTGTTGTACTCATCCCCAAAGAACTCTTCACGTATTGCGTCACTACTGTGTACCACATACCCCTCGTCTTTAAGGTACTTGGTTGCTGTTGTTTTCCCAGATCCAGGAAGCCCAATCATAATCATTAACGTATTTTGTTTACTCATCCAGTACCTCCCTGTAATTTTGGTAAATGTATTCCTTAATAAGGTTGTCGTAATTCCTATTGTCCAAGCTTCTAAAAACACAGTGTTTTAAAGGAATGTAATCTTTAAACTTGCCATCAATAAACTTGGAAACATCAGGTCTTTGTACATTGTATTTGTACAAGTATTCCTCTATTGTTAGTATACCTTTTTTAAGTTGTAGGAATTTTCTTTCCAATAGGTTTCTTTTTTCCTCATAGTCTTTTCTAAATTCCTCAGGTATAAGTTTTATAAGTTCATCTAACTCGTCGTCAGCCCAATTCCTAACAAACTTTTTAGTGGAAACGTTGTACATAAGACTGTGTATTTTAAGGTACTCTTCACCCTTAATTTTTAAACGTTTACCGTTTTCATACTTAATAACAACACCCTCAACATTACTGTCCCATTCTTCACGTTCCTTCATAAGTTTACTTAAACTCTTAATAGTATTGTATTTATGTACTACATTTAAGTTTAAGTAGTTTGCCTCAGTTTCAAGACAGTCGTAAGGTATCTCTTTACCGTCCTTGTTTCTTCTCATACTTAACAAAACAATTTCCTCACGGTCACCATAGTCCACAACAATTCTGTTACTTGGCATAATAATTTCACCAATCATTGTCATGTTGTCATACTCAAAACTATAATGTTCAAGTTCGTCTTCAGTGTATTTATTACGGATAAAACTGTTTGCAAATTGTGCCTGTTCACTAACAAACGTTCCACGGGTAGCCCAAATCCAGTTACCTTTATGGAAAAACCCAATTCCCAAACTTCCATCTAGTTTATTAAAAACCTCATACTTCATATCGGGTTCACTGTCACTTAAATGTTTTAAACTTGTATCTTCCAATTCACCATAGTTAAAGAACTTTGCAAATGGTAGTGCTTTTATTTTTTCGTTAACCATATCCAATACAAGCCCACGTGAAATCATTGTATAAACATTCCATATACGTTCGTAAGTTGTTTGTGGTGTGTAGTTAAAAATTGCCAACTCAGGATAAATTTTATTTGTTCTCATATTTATATACCCATCGTTTACATGTTCCAAAAGTTTTTCAATAAACTTCTCTGGGTGTTTATTAAATTGTTCAACAAAATATTCTTCAATACTCACTGTAACCTACTCCTTTCTTATTCCCACAAAAATCTCTTTCAATTTAACGGGGTTTGTTTTTTGTTCGCTCTTACCCTTTTTAGTAAGATGGTATTCAACAAGATACTTTTTTGGATCCTTTTTGTTTTCACTAAATACAAAACCACGTTCACTAAATAACAATACCAACTGGTCTATGTGAGTCAAAGCATCAGTCAATTTACCAAATTCTTTTGTATCATTTGAACTTGTTTCTTTAAATGTTTCGTTAATTACTTTTTTAATATCAAAGTCATTTACCTTTTCAAACCCAACACCATAGTCTATATGTTGGTGTAAATAAGGAACATCGTCATCATTCAGTACGTCGTAGTAACTAACCATCCCACGCAGGGTTTTAAAATACTCAGTTTCCCCATTGTAAGTAACAACGTACATGAAGGGATGTTCCTCAAATGTATATTTTATTTCAACTTTTGTTTTTTCTTTCATTGATTTTTGTTCCCTCCAAGTTCTCTTCTTTGGTAGTAAGAACGTGCCTCATGGTTCCACTCTTCCATAGGTACAGTAGCAGCTCTATACAAAGCACCAATAAGAGCGTCCATATCAGGATTTCTCCAAGCGGCATGTATTAACAAAGATTTTGGTTCGTTATAGTGGTGTGCGTTACTCCTCATATGTTCTTCCACACCAGACTTGGTTAAGAAAATTTGTTGGTGATAATTGTTTGGGCTTCTTACTAGGTCTTGTGAAATTATCTCGTCAAACTCATCTTCGTCTTCAATACCGTTCTCTTCCATAAACTCTTCCATTTCTTCCCTAGAACTGAAATTAAAACGGTCGTAGTTCCAAACGACATAAAAAGCATCGCCGTCACCATCGTGGTTGTAAACCTCTTCCAAATCCGTAACAATAAATCCAATAGGGTGTGCAGTACATAGGTTGTCCTGTGTTACATATTCATTTGCTACTTCCTCTAAACTTCTACGCATAAAATCTTCCTTCCAAAACGTTTTTTTTTAACTACCTTTACAAACCTATTATACCACAATAAGTACCAAATGTAAAGGTATAAAATAAAAAGGGTAGGACATATCCCACCCTTAGTTGTTGACTATTTGTTTAAGGTAATCTACAAAGTTTTTAATAACTCTTTTCTTGGTAAAATTCCTAAGTTGGTTACTAATTTCGTCGTAACCAATTTCCTCACGATTCTCACTAAGGAAGTCCTCAACGAACAGGTCTTTTAGTGTGGGAATAAGGGTGCTTAGTTTCGTGTTCTCGAAGTTCTTTCCAATATAGCCCTCGTCTACTTGTTTAAGTAAAAACTTCTCAACACCATTTTTACTAATGTTTGTATCAACATGGGTTTGTATCTTTTGTTCCTCAGGTGTAAGATGTTTTTCTTTCTTAACCTTCTTGTTGTTTGTTTCTTTAAACTCCTCGTTAATAACCTTAACAAAAACTTGGTTGTTAAAACGGTCTCTATAATGGTAGTCCTTAACAACTACACCTTCTGCTGGTCCATCTTCTGTAAACGCACTTTTCTTTGTAAGGTCGTAGTAGTCATCCACGTCTGCAAAAGCCCTACCTTGATACACAACTGGTGCAAGGAACATACCCTCTGTCTTCTCGACAATCTCAGTACCAACCTCGTTCATAGGTGTAAAATAAAGTTCGTGGTCTACATCATAAAGGTCAAAAAGAAAGAACTTTTTGTAAATGTCTTGTTTGTATTTTACCTTGTGTGGGTTCATCCATTCCCCAAAGTAAATAATTCCTGGAAGTAACAATTCCTTGTCTACATTTTCATTAACCCACTCTACAAACCCTTGTAGTCCATGTTCTGGGTTTAACTTTTTTCTCCTACTAAAACATGTAATGGATTTCCCGTCTTCACTTAGTTTAAAACTTGCGTTCGCACCGTCCATCTTCTCAAACACAGTTACGTAATTGTAACCTTCAAGAGCCTTTTTTGCTTGGTCTCTGTGTGATCCAATAACTTTTGTGTACTTCTTCATTCTAAAACTCCTATTCTTGTCCTTCTTCTTCCTCAACATTTACTGATTCATGTATAATAAGGTAAGGACCTGTTTGTTTTTTATGATAAATAATACCTTGTGTTGCTTTTAGGGAACCGATGTAACCTTGTTCATAATGCCAAGCATCAGTACCAGTCATACTACCTACCACACGTTTCCTTACACCCTGCTTCTCGTCCAAGTAACTCTTGTGTAGGTGTCCAACAACCCACTCACTGTATTTTGTTTTACCCCACAACTCTCTAGCCTCTTGTTGCATAAGTCTATAAAGGTTGTCTCTTTCCTTGTCACCATGTGTAAACCCAATTAGGTTAACCCCAATTTGTCTATAAGTACGTGTCTTAATGTCATGGTCTATGGTAACAAAAGGATTATTAAAATACCAACCTCTTAAACTCTCAAAAGCATAAAAGGACATAGCGTTATCGTGGTTACCTTGTACCAGTATAACATCAACTGGTGCAAAACTAGAACAATAGTCCAGTGTATTTTTAAGTAACTCAACCCCAACTTTAAAAAGTTTCTTCCAACGTATGTCGGAGTCTACCCTTGTACCTTTGGTGGTTTCGTTTTGTATATTGTCGTACTGGAAAAAGTCATTACCCAGTGGGAAAATTATTTTGTAAAAACCTTCCTTCTGAGCTCGTGTTACAATATTAACAACAGCTTCCCTAAAACGGTTTACTGCTATTTTAATATCGTAGTTTTCATCTGTTTCTCCACGCCAAGCCAACTTACCAATATGTGCGTCTAATACTGGCAATACCAATACCTTATCGTTTTTGTCTGTTTGTTTTGGTTTAACATATTCGTAAGCGTTTGATTGTTTTTGTGCCTCTTCAAATACCCACTTAATGTCCTCACGTTTTGGTTCAACCTTAACAATAGGTTTAAATACACCTTTAACAGAGTAGTTTCTGGTCATGGTAGGTTTACCATCTTCGCCCTTCATACTGGTGTTCCAACTCTTAGCGGTGTACCCAGTACATTCCCACTTGTCTGTGTCTAGTTCAAACAGTTCTGCAATCTTTTCCATTGAAAGGTTCGCTGGGTTTTCTGTTGTTCTTTTAGTTGCCGAAATGGTTCCGTCTTCTTTACGTGTTACAGTTTCACCTGTTGGTTCTTCCTCTGGCTCAAAGTTGTCCATAGTTTCCCCCAGTGAAACATATGATTCTATTTTTTCAATTGTGTCTTTGTACCTTGATGGTTTGTTAAGAGCCCTATAAATTGTACTCTTACTAACACCAATTAGTTCAGACAATCGTTCTCTTGTAATTCCAAGTTCTTCTATCCTGTGTCTTAAAATATTTATGTCACTCATTATTATCACCTTTTGGTTGTCTTTGTTTGTTTCTAAATTCCAACCTATTTAATTCTTGTTCAAAATCGTAACCCTTATTTATCATGTATTCCAACACCCGTTTCTTGGTATCGTAGTCACCCTGTCCATGTAGTTTTACATAGTGGTGGTACTTACATAACATTATAAGGTTACTGGGTTGTCCTGAACCACCACGTGATCTTGGTAATACATGGTGGCACTCCAACCCATTTTTAGATCCACAAAGAGCGCACTTACCTTTGTCCCTTTTACGGGTCTCCTTGTAAGCTTGGTCTGTTATTTTACCCCGCTCTTTGGCTTTCTTTTTCTTTCTGTTTTTACTACCTGATAATTGTTTTTCCTTTGTAAGTTTCACTGTTTACATCACATCTGTTGTATCGTCATCGGTGCCTTCGTCTGTATTGTTGTACTCACTATCGTCCATGTTTTTCATTTCTGGTACAGAAATTTCCTCGTACTCTTTAACCATGTACGTTTCTGGTTCCATTTCCATAGGTTCCTCAGTAACCTCTTTGGTAATAAGTTTGTGCGTAATAACTCCCAAAGACTCGGCATCTTCAAAACCCAAATACCATTCGTGTGTACTTCTATCGTGCTCTTCTAATGTTTCCTGACTAATATGTGTATTACTAGTAATAATGTTGTGTACAAGTTGTCTACGTCTTTTAAGTTCTTTCATATGAATTTCGTGTTTTGCAACCTTCTCCATATAACCATAAGTAATATCATGGTACATTAGGGTACTGTTTGGTGACATGGTTCTAATGTCCGCAGCACACAAAATAATAAATCCACCACTGTTGGCATATCCATTTACGTGAACCTGTATACCTTGTTCCTTAACAACATCTGCGATGGCAAGTGTATCGTCCAAGTTTCCACCGTATGTTTTTAGTTTAAGTTGTACACTAAACCCAGCAAGTTTTTCAATTTCTCCAATTAGTCTACTGGAACTTTCCTCTGTAATATCTTCGTACAGATAAACAATAGCTGTTCCTTTTTCTTCGTCAACTGTTGGTTCTGGACTTAGTCTGTTAATTTGTCTTACTTCCTGTGTAATGGTTTGCATTAAATACCTCCAAGTATTATATTATTATGTTACCCACTTACATAAATAATTATACCACATAAACCCCCAAAAGTAAAGGGGTAAACGTGGTATAAAGTGTAGTTTTCCTACTCGTTAATGGCTTCTTGTACTTTTTTGTATAACTCATCCATAAGTTCTTGGTCCTCGTGTAACAAATCAATAGCGGCGGCTCTACCTTGTACAAGATTTTTACCGTCCTTCTTGTACCACGATGCAGCTTTGTCAATTATACCATACTCAACAGCCATATCAAGTATTTCTCCGTGTAACATAATACCCTTACCATAAGCTATGTCAATAAAAGTTTCCTTAAATGGTGGGGCAACCTTATTTTTTACACATTTAACTCTTGCCTTAACGTAATCATCTCCGGGTTTACCGTTACGTCTAATTTCCAAACGTATGGTTGAGTAGAATTTAAGCGCTCTACCACCAACAGTTGTTTCGGGGTTACCATACATCTGTCCAACCTTTTCCCTTACTTGGTTTACAAACAGTAAAAGGGTGTTTTGTCGCTTGGTAACGGACGCCAGCTTACGTGTAGCCTGTGACATTAGCCTAGCCAAAGGGGCTACATGCCTGTCTCCCATTTCGCCCTCCATGGTAGTTAATGGTGTAAGTGCGTCCACACTATCTACTACAACACAACTAATGTCCCCGCTTCTTATAAGTGCCTCTGCAATTTCCAAACCTTGTTCTCCACTGTCTGGTTGTATAACAAACAACCTGTCAATGTCAACACCCAAAGCCTCGGCATAATTTGGGTCCAGTGAATGTTCTGCATCAATAAAAGCTGCTAGTTTCTTGGGGTATTTTTTCATAGACTCTGCCAACACATGTAAAGTGAGTGTGGTCTTACCACTTGACTCGGGACCAAATATTTCTACAATACGCCCAAAAGGTAACCCTCCACCAGAAATATAGTCTATTTTTAAGCTTCCAGTAGAAACCTTGTCTATGTTAACCTTTTTACTACCTCTTAATGTTAACGCACTCTCTTTACCAAACTGTTTGTGTATGTCATCGAGTAGTGCTTCCATTTTTTCATTTGTTTCTTCTTCCTGTTTCTTTTTCTTGGTCTTAGCCAATATGGTTCCTCCTAATAATTAATCATTTCTAGTGCAGCAAGTAACTTTTTGAGTGCGTTTATTTTGGTTTCGTAGTTGTCACGTATCTTTTTATAACGTTTCATTTTTGTACTTGCCTTGTTAACTTTTTTCCAATGTTCCTTGGTCTCAGCCAAAGCCAAACCCTCAAAGTATGTACTTGCGGGGAACTTAGAGTTAGAGGGGTGTTCAAGTTCCCACTTGTCTCTTTCCTCTTTTGTTTTTGTGGCTTGTAATGACTGTGCGTCCAACTTTGCATCGTCGTGTATTTCTTCTGCCCTACTAAGTAACTCAACCACAATCAACTGGGCGTCACTTAACAGTACAATCTTGTTTGCCAATTCAATACTGTTGTCTTGGTCTCTTGTATCTGCATCC
>Ga0194138_10001027_pt1 | contig 13279 bp, 11 predicted proteins | sample TARM_MetaG_T2_14_FD_134022 | JGI IMG/M metagenome (GOLD analysis project Ga0194138, IMG submission 134022) | Freshwater microbial communities from Pennsylvania, USA, analyzing microbe dynamics in response to fracking - TARM_MetaG_T2_14 (version 2) | ecosystem: Environmental > Aquatic >...
GAAAAAAACTGATAACTTAGTACCTATAATTATTGCACTATTTCATGATAAATCAACCCCGTAAACCATTGATACAAAATGGATTACGGGGTTGAAGTCCTATTATTCATCTCGAAACTCGGGAGTGCCCTTGACCACGGTGTCTGAAATCTACGTGGATTAGTTCTTTCATGAATACACACCTTGACAAAAATCGCCATAAAAAAAGAAAGTCATTTGTCAAAGTTTCTCTGGACCAAATCACTTCATGTGATATAATGACCTTATAAGAACACAATTTCATTACTTTTCACATACAGGTTGTAAAGACAATACTTTACACGAAGAGGGAAACAGGATAAGCCTGTGCGGTCCCGCCGCCGTAAGACTCTTAAGAATTAAAGAACCACTGGAAGGAAGCTTCTGGGAAGGATAATTCTTTTACATAGTCAAGCCGGAAGACCTGCCTGTATGATTTGAGACTCTCCTCACGGGTCATGAGGTGTCAAAACAGTCATTGTTTACAATGTCTGCTTTTTACGCACCTTGAATAAGGGTGCTTTTTATTTTCCCCTTGTACACCTTCTCAAGAAAGAGTGTGTTGTGTCTTAACTAAAACGGCGTACCCAAAAAGTGGTACCACAAGGAGGAAAACATGAACAAGAAACTATTGGCGGTGCTCGTTGTCATTCTCTTGGCTGTAGGAGGTCTTGGCCTTTCTAGGATTCTTGCGCCAAAGGGAGAAGAAGGAACCAAAGAGGTCACCGTACAGGTGCTTATTACCAGCGAAAACATTGATTTCACTGACTCCTACAAAACAGACACCCTCTATCTAGAAGAATTGCTAAAGGAGCAAGCCGATATTCTCATGCCAGAAACTGAAGACACACAATTTGGTCCCATGCTTGTAGGCCTCATGGGATACCAAGCTGACACAAACAAAGAGTACTTTAACATCAAGATCAATGGGGAGGATGCCATGGTAGGTATCAAGGAAATACCAGTGAATGAAGGAGATGTATTCACCTTTGAAGTCTCAGGATTCTAATCTAAGCGTATGGGACATCGTCCTCATTCCGCTTTTAAGCGCTTCACTCACCGCAGGAAAAATGGCCCTATCCTTTATCCCCAATGTTGAGATCGTCACCCTTCTACTCATGGTCTACGCTTGTGTATTTGGGTTTCGTAAGGCATTCTTGGTGACCCTAATTTTTTCCACCACGGAAATTTTTTTCTATGGGTTTCAAACTTGGCTCATTGGCTACTACCTCATTTGGCCTCTACTCACCTACGTGGCCTCTAGCGTGTATAAAAAAAGCCAATCCGAATGGCCCTTTGCCATGTTGGCACTACTATTTGGTCTGTTCTTCGGGCTCTTCTTTGCTCTGGTAGAATCTGTCTTTTACGGCTTCTCCTATGGTATTGTCTATTGGGTCCGAGGCATTCCTTTTGATTTAGTTCATGGCGCGTCTAATTTTGTCACTGGGCTATTTCTCTTTAAACCCATGGTCAGTCTATTGACCATGCTTCGTGATCGATACTATTTTGCCCAAGGACTCCAAAGACAACTTTAAACATGCAACTTAAAAAGCTGCGAAGACAGGAACGAGTTCTTGTTTTCACAGCTTTTTTCTAGGACTTTTTTAGTCCTTTTTCTTTTCTCTATATTCGATTTTGATCCCTGTTCCAGTGAAGTCAAAGGCATCTCTTAACTGATTCTCTATATATCTAGAATAGGAGAAATGCAGTGCTGACTGATCGTTGATAAAGAACACAAAGGTGGGTGGTTTTACACCAGTTTGGGTGCCATAAAACACCTTCAATCTCTTGGTGCCGATCATGGGAGGCTCTTTCTGTAACAGCGCTTTCCCGATGACATCATTTAAGACCCCTGTCCCTATCTTCTTATTGTAGTTGTCATAACAACCACGAATCATACTGAGCACCTTATGGGTTCTTTGACCCGTCAGGGCACTGATGAATAAGAAGGGAGCGTACTGCATGAACTTTAAGCTCATCTTATACTCATTCATGTATTTTTCCATGGTCTTGTCATCTTTTTCAATGAGGTCCCATTTGTTTACAATCACCATAATGGCCTTTTTCATATCATGGGCATAACCGATGATTTTTTCATCTTGATCTGCGATGCCTTCTTCAGCGTCAATCATGAGAACCACTACGTCTGCACGCTCAATGGCTGTTAGGGTTCTTACCACGGAGTACCGCTCAATTTCTGCCTTGACCTTGGACTTTCGTCTTAAGCCAGCCGTATCCACGAGAACAAACTTTCCTTCTTCACGATCTAGGAAACTATCCACCGCATCTCTGGTAGTCCCTGCAATGTCTGTGACGATGGATCGTTCTTCTCCGAGGAGCTTGTTGATCAAGGAGGATTTCCCCACGTTGGGTCTTCCCACAAAAGCCACACGGATAAACTCATCTTCTTCTTCGTTTTCATAATCCTTGAAATGTGCTACCACTTCGTCAAGAAGATCCCCTAGTCCCAAGGCCTGCCCTGCGGATATGGCAATGGGATTGCCAATACCAAGGTTGTAAAACTCATAGGCACTGGCTTCATCTTTTAAGTTGTCCACTTTATTCACTGCAAGAACGATGGGCTTTTGGCTGATTCTTAGCATGGTGGCCACTTCATTGTCTGAATCTGTCAATCCTTGTTTTCCATCCACCAAGAAGATGATCACATCTGCTGTATCGATGGCAATTTGTGCTTGTCTTTTCATCTGTGCAAGAATGATGTCATCACTCTTGGGTTCTATACCACCGGTATCAATTAATTTAAATTCATAGTGCAGCCAATCTGCATCTGCATAAATCCGATCTCTTGTTACACCAGGTGTATCATCAACGATGGCAATTCTGTGACCTGCCAATTTATTAAATAAGGTCGATTTACCAACGTTGGGTCTCCCCACAATGGCTACGATAGGTTTTGCCATTTTCTTCACCTCTTTTTCTTTCACGTTTCCGTTTCATTCCATCTAATCATAATACCTGAATTACCCATCTCTGTCAAACAAAACACTAAAGTCTCATGAGTTATTCGATCCATGCTGATGAAAGCGTTTTTTCCAGGAAAATCCTCACCACCTCTGGATCAAACTGTGTGCCTGCATGTCTTTTCAGCTCTTCTTTCGCTTCTTCTTCGTCATAGGCCCTATGATAAGGTCTTCTTCCCACCATAGTTTCATAGGCGTCTACCACGGAGAGAATTCGAGCATGAAGAGGTATATCCTTCCCCTTTAATCCTTCTGGGTACCCCTTCCCATCAAATCGCTCATGATGATACAGCACATCTTCTGCAATATAGGCCAGCTCCTCAATGGATTTTAAAATCTGATAACTGGTCTCCGCATGCTTTTTAAGGACTTCACGTTCCTGCTCAGACAAGGGTTCCTTCTTTTCCAAAAGTTCCTTAGGCACAGCAATTTTACCGATGTCATGATATTTGCCTGCCAAGAACAGCTGACGCAAAGCTTCATCTTTTAAACCTAGACTTCTCCCGGTGCTTTGTGCCATGGCTGCCACCCGGTTCATATGGGCACTTTCCATGGGGAACTTCTTCTCTACAATCTCCATGATGGTTTTCAGCATTTGCTTCTTGATGATTTTTCCATTTTTCAGCTTGTCTCGATACATGTTGTTGTCGGCTGCTTTTTGAACCTCTAAGATATTTTGACTTGGCATAGTCTTGGTTGCATAACCCACAGCCATGGAAACGCCCACAGGTCCAACCATGATCTTTTCAGCGCGCTGTAGGAGCTTCATCTTCATCTCTTCCGCTTCTTTGGCAGTGGTTTTGGGCATGAGTAAAACAAACTCATCGCCTCCGATCCTGGCCAAAATATCTTCTTCTCGGGCTTCTTTTTCCATGATCTGGGCTGCACGCCTCAAAAGTGAATCGCCCAAATCATGGCCAAAGGCATCGTTGGTCAGTTTTAACCCATTGATATCCATGACCATCACCGTAAATGGCAGATTTCTTGCGGTTTCCATGCGCTTTAAAGCATCTTCCACATATCGGCGATTATACAGTCCTGTGAGTACATCATGATAGCTTAAATACTCCACTCTTTTTTGCTTTTCTCTTATACTCGTAATATCTCTAAATACCACCACAATACCATTCATTTTCCCTTCCCCATCTTTTATGGGCGCAGCATTTTCTTCGATGGGCGTTGACAATCCTTTTTTAGATACTAGGATCATCTCTTTCAGTGAGGTAACTTTCCCATCTTTCAAAATCCCTTTGCTCTGATAGGTGATAGGATTTTTCGTCTCTTTATCCAGAACCTGAAACACCTCATCTAAAGGTTTGCCTAAAGCCTCCTTCAAAGTACATCCCGTGAGCTTTTGTGCGCTATCATTCATGATGATCACATGACCTTGTACATCTGTTGCAATAACACCATCGCCTACAGATAACAATGTGGTCTTAAAAAGCTCTTTTCCAATATGAAGTTGATGCTCCAGCATTTTATTCTCAGTCACATCTCGCGCTGCTGCATAAATCAGCGCTCCATGATACTGTGCTTTCCACTCTAGTATGGCATAACGACCATCCTTCTTTTGGAATCGAATGATAAAATTCCCTTCTTTTTCCTCCCTCACCATTTCTATAATGGCAGTTCTTGCCCGTTCTTGGTCTTCAGGATGCACAAAGGATAAGGTGCTCTTAGACAGCAATTCTTCTTCTGTATAGCCCAAATTCATCATCCAAGCGTTATTAACCTTTAGTAAGTGCCCTTTTGCATCAATGATACAGAAGTAATCCAGGTTCACCTTGAAAAAGCGCTCCAACTCATCTTTCTGAGCTTGTAATGCTTCACTGGCTTTCACTTCAAGCTCTAAGTTCTTAGCTTCTGTGATGTCTATGTGGACCCCGTACATGTAGAGGGGTTTCCCGTCTTCTGACCATGAAGTGACTTTACCCTTATCCAGGACCCAAACCCAATGTCCATCCTTATGACGCATACGACATTCTATGGAGTAATATTCGTTCTCTTTGTAGGAGAGCGCTGCCAGCGCTTCCTCAGACTTCTTGAGGTCCTCCGGGTGAACCAGCTTCTTCCACGAATCTGCCGTTCTAGGTGAAAGTTCCTCCAGGGTATACCCTACAATCTCTGCCCAGCGCTCATTATAGATGTCTTCCCCCATTTGCACATTCCATTCCCAAGTTCCCGCCTTGGTGGCTTCGATGAGGTTGGCAAATTTCTCTTTTTCCCTTTCTTGCTTCACCCGCTGGTTTTCAGATTCTGTCACATCCAAATGAAACCCAAGGAAAATAGAGGGCTCACCCTCTTCATCCCTTTGAAGATAGCCCCTGGTCATGATCCATTTCCATTGTCCATTTTTTGCACGCATACGATAAACCACTTTGTAGATATCAGATTTCCCAGCCAAATACTCTGACAGCAACCGTTCGTTCCTCTCCACTTCTGTGGGGTGCCACCGCTTTTTCCAGTCAGAAATATAGGGACTCATCTCCTATATTGAAATCCCAGAAGCTCGGCCCATTTTTTAGAGAATCCTATGGTGCTTTCTTTGATGTTCCATTCCCAGGTGGCTGCGCCTATGGCATCAATACCAAACTCATACTTCATAATATTTTCTCGAAGGCGTTTCATGATGTTTCGTTTTTCAAATACCACGCCCAATTGTGTACTGTATAATTGGACCATCTCATAAGCATCGAAGGAAATCTTTGGGTTCATAAACACCACAAAAATACCAAGCAAAGAATTCTCTCCTTGGACAGGTATGGTGATGACTTCTCCCAAGGCTTCTTCGTTTAAGAACCTACAGGACTCCTCTAGGGGTACTACGTTGAAAAAGGCTTCTTTTGTAAGATATTTTGTCAGCCCTTGATTCCCCTTCAGTATATCTTCTGAAGCCAAGGAATTGAAGCAAACCACTCTTTCACGCCCATGAAGATCCAGGTATGGATGAGTGCTTGAGGTGCCCTTTAAAACCATTTGATCATCCTCTACGAAGTGAAAGAGCACCAAGTCTCCCCCTGAAATCTCCCTCATGTCCTCGGCAAGCAATGAAAAATCAATGGATTCTTCTTCCAAGACCAGTCTTTTGTTCATTTCGATGATCTTCAGCAAATGCCTTTTCCCCATGGAAGAAGTTTGCGCTTCATGAAAAAGAAGCACCCATTGTTGCGTTGCATCTAAAGAAGCCCTCAGAGGGCGTACCCACCCTTCCGCATGGAAAAGCAGCCCATTTCTCTTATGCATATGTCCTGTATAGCGCACCATCTCATTTTTTTCTAAAGAAGTAGTCATTAGCCTCGTGATCGTCTTATGTTCGTCAGCACATAGCACATCGGACAAAGTAAGAAGGACCTCCCCTTCTTCCACCAAGAGCCTTCGGGCCTTATGATTATGATAAAGAATTTGCCCTCCATCCTCCACCACCAGAACAAGATCTGAAGACTTGTCTAGTAAAAACTTGTATTCTTCCCAGGTAAATACTTCTTTTGTAAACATACCCTCACTCCATCAAAGCCCTCCAAGGGCTTTTTTCTTATTGTCATACAATTATGTATAGTATACCCGATAAGACTTCTTCTCCACAACAAAAATCCTCTCCGTCCTAGGTACTCAATAACTGACATCTTTTGATAGGTTTCGGCTTCTAACCTCTCCCCTATGGATTGTATCGACCTTTCTGATGTATAATAAGGTCATCTAAATCATTACAAAATAGGACATCCTTTCTTCAGAATCCTCTGTAGAAATTGATGTAGGAGGCCATGTGAAAAAACCATCAATCTATTTTTATCTATCAAGCATTCTCTTTCTTGGACTCTTCTTGGGGTTCCTGTTTCGGTCTTCTGATGACCCTCTTAAGACTCCCCAGGAGACACTTGTGCCAACGGAAGAACCCACTCTTCCCGATCCCACCCAAACATTGCCACAAAATCCTTTGGCAACCCAAGATGATGAGCTGGTCATAATTTCTGTGGGAGACATCATGGTCCATGAAAGTCAGTGGCTTTCGCAGGAAATCAGCCCAGGGATGTATGATTTTACGAACAACTTTACCTATGTCAAAGAAGTGATTGCCCAAGGAGATCTTTGTATTGCAAACCTTGAAACCACCATTAATGAAGATTTACCCCTCACTTCTTATCCAGTGTTCAATTCTCCCAAAGAACTACTTACAGCCTTAAAAGAGGCGGGGTTTAATCTGATCAGTACAGCCAACAATCACAGTATGGATTATGGAAAAAGAGGAATCCATAACACGTTAAATGCCCTCTCTTCCGCTGGACTATCCTCCATTGGCACCTATGAAGAACAAGAGAAAAGACCCTTTGAAATCTTTGAGAAAAAAGGCATGAGGGTGGGGATTGGTTCCTATGCCACAGGGTATATGACCGGGGATCAGGTGGTGGTCAATGCCATTTCTTCCAATGGGATGGAGAACATGGTGAACTATATCTCGGCCACAGACCCAGTAAAAGCTTTTGAAAGGATTCGGGTGGACCTTGCCGCCATGAAAGCGGCCCAAGTGGACTTCATCCTCCTGATCCTCCACTGGGGCAATGAATATGAAAAAACACCTCATATTTACCAGGAAACCTTAGGCCAATTGCTCATTGATGAAGGGGTGGGATTCATCATTGGTTCTCACCCTCACGTTGTGCAAGAAATGACTTTTGTTAACAGCACTTCAGGGACCCAAGAAGGCCTCATCGCTTATTCCCATGGAAATTTTCTTTCCAATCAGCGAAATGAAATTCTGGAGCTTACCGGTACGGAGGATGGGCTGCTTTCTCGCGTCGTGTTAAAAAGAGATTCCCAGGGCATGGTGTACATCCATGAGGCATCTTACCTGCCCACTTGGGTGCACCGAAAAGACCATCCGATTTTGGAGGATCGATATCTCTATGAGATTCTTCCCTTGAGCATGGAGGTGAAAAAAGATGCGGAAATCTATGATGCCCCTCTTGAGAAGTTACAAGAATCTCTAGAGAACACACTTGGCCTCATGAAAGATCCCAGGATTTCTCTCCTCTCCTTACCCTAAGTGTGCAAAAAAGGAGAACCACCTCATTAAGGTGGTCTCCTTTTTTTTGTGCACCCTTTATATAGAGGCTCAATTCAGCTCTTTAAACTCCCCTGTGACGATATATACGGTCCATTCGCAGATGTTTGTGGCATGATCCCCATTGCGTTCCAAATACTTTAGCACAAACTGCAGTTCTCCAGCCAAGCGAAGGCGTAAGGGGTCTTGCTCTGCACGCTCATAAAGTTTTAAGATGCCTTCCTTGGTTAAGGCATCAATTTCATCATCCATGGCTGTTAGTTCCAGTGCCCTTTCACGATCCTTGGCCACAAAGGAGTCCAAGGACGCGGAAATGAACTTCATGACAAGTTTTCCAAGAACCTCCAGTTCTTCATTGATTAAGTCCGTTAGAATTTCTTGATTCATCAAGGTAATCTTTGCGATGTCTTTGGCGTGGTCTCCCATCCTCTCTAAGTCTGTAACGATTTTGATGATGGTGAAAATATTCCTCAGATCCGATGCCACGGGCCCTTGGGTGGCGATGAGGCGAATGGCTTCATCTTCAATCTCTCTCATGAGATCGTTGATTTGCACATCTTCTTTGATGATCTGCTCTGCCAGTTTCATGTCTTTTTCAATCAACGCACGCAGTGCTCGTTTCAATTGGGTTTCCACCAAAAAACCCATTCTAAGTAAATTGTTGTTCATATGGCTGATGGTGAGCTCTATACTGCTTAAGGTCATGTTCATCCTTCCTTTCTTAGCCGAATCGTCCAGTGATGTAGTCTTCTGTTCGCTTATCTTTTGGATTGGTGAAAAGATGTTTTGTCTCCCCATATTCAATCATCTCCCCCATGAGAAAGAATGCTGTGCGATCAGAAATCCTAGCGGCTTGCTGCATGGAGTGGGTCACAATGACGATGGTATAGTCATTTTTCAGCTCTTCCATAAGTTCTTCAATCTTTGCCGTGGCAATAGGGTCTAGGGCTGACGTGGGCTCATCCATGAGGATCACATCCGGCTGAACGGCCAAAGCCCTAGCGATGCAAAGTCTTTGCTGCTGACCCCCAGAAAGGCCATAGGCGTTATCATGGAGCCTGTTTTTCACCTCATCCCAAAGGGCCGCGCCCTTAAGGCTCTTTTCTGCAATATCCATGAGTAGCTCCTTATCTTTTAACCCATGAATTTTGGGGGCGTAGAGAACATTCTCTAGGATGGATTTGGGAAAAGGATTGGGCTTTTGAAAAACCATCCCCACTTGGGTTCTCAGCTCTTCCACCCGTACCCCTTTATGAAAAATATCCTCTCCATGATAAAGGATCTCTCCTTCAGTACGCACAATGGGAATATTTTCTACCATGCGGTTTAATGTCTTTATAAAGGTTGACTTCCCACATCCCGATGGCCCAATGATGGCCGTCACCTGGTTTTTATAAATCTCTAAGTTTATTTTTTTCAGCGCTTGGTCTTTTCCATACCATAGGTCCAAGTCTTTCACCTGAAACACCGTTTCTTTCTGCTCCATCTTTCTTTATGCCTCCTTCTTTAGAACTTCTTCTCAAATCGATTTCGGATATAAATGGCCACAGAATTCATCACAAGGAGCACCAGGAGCAAGACCACAATGGTGGCTGCCGCCAAATTGCCATATTCTGGTGTCAATACTGTATCCAACGTCCAGTAGTAAATCTGTATGGGCAAAGTGGTGAAATCATCCATAATGCCTCTAGGTACTCGTAGAATCAAGGTAGGAATCCCTAGCACCACCAAGGGAGCAGTTTCTCCAATGGCTCTTGATACCCCCAAAATAAACCCTGTGAGGATACTAGGCAAGGCCACGGGAATCACCACGCGACTTACGGTGGTCCATTTGTCTGCACCTAGGGCATAGGAAGCTTCTCTTAGATAACTAGGCACCGCCTTTAAGGCTTCTTGAGACGCCACCACCACAATGGGCAACACCAACAAAGACATGGTCAATCCCCCTGCCAAAATGCTTCCCCCAAGGCCCATGAGCCTAGAGAACACTGCAAGACCCAGGAGTCCAAAAATCACAGAAGGCACACTGGCCAAATTGCTGATGTTGATATTGATGAAATGCTTTAGCCTTCCTTGCTTTGCATATTCTTCCAAATAGATGGCTGTGGACACCCCTAGAATAAAGGTCACAGGAATCACAATGAGCATCATATAGAGAGTGCCCATGATGGCCCCAAAAATCCCTGCTTTTTCAGGGAAAATGGATAGATTCCCTGTGATAAAGTCCCAGGTGAGCCAACCACGACTGGTTCTGAAAATATCCACCAGAAGGAAAATCAGTACCAACAGCGCCATAAAAATCATGCTGGCAAATACATAGCGTAGAGATTCACTGAGCTGCACACGTCTTTGAATTTGTTTTCTATCGGCCTGAAACACACGTTTTATGCCCTTTTTCGCGTCAGGAACTATTTCTCTCACATGGTCCATCAGTATGCCTCCCTATATTTTTTAGAAATGTAGTGCGCCAGCTGATTCATCATCATGGTGAACAAAAAGAGGAGTAGTCCTACGGCATAAAGGCTGTAGTATCCTGTAGTTCCACTGGCGGCATCGCCACTGGTAAACTCGACAATATAGCTGGTCATGGTCTGCATGGACTTTGTGACGTCTAAAGTAAAAGCTTTGGAGCTTCCACTGGCAATGGTCACAATCATGGTTTCTCCGATGGCACGAGAAATCCCTAAGACAATGGAGGACAGAATCCCTGAAATGGCTGCAGGGATCACCACTTTAAAAGCCACTTCAAGCTTTGTGGAGCCTAAGCCAAGGGCCCCTTCCTTCATGATTTTCGGCACCGCATTCATGGCATCTTCTGATAAGGAAGCCACCATGGGAATGATCATGATCCCCATGACAATACCAGGACTCAGGGCATTTTTTGCTGACAAACTGGGGATCAGCCTCATCAAAAAAGGCGTCACAAAAGAGTAGGCAAAAAATCCATAGACGATGGTGGGAATCCCTGCCAATACTTCCAGGAGTGGTTTCACCGCTTTTCGAACGTGAGCGCTGGCATATTGACTCAGATAGATGGCCGCGGAAAGACCCACGGGCACTGCCACCAGCATGGCAATGATGGAGGTAGATAAGGTACCCACAAAGAGGGGTAAAAATCCAAACCTGGGATTGGCATTTAAAGGGGCCAAATCTGTACTAAATACTTCTCGAAAGGATACGGCACTAAAAAATCTATAGGCATCGGTGATTAGGGTGAACACAATCCCAAAGGTTGTGACCACTGAAATCATGGCCATAGCCAATAAAAAGCCTGGCACAATTTTATCCATGACATAGTTTTTTTCTTTGATTTTTTGCTGGATCAGCGCTCTGATCTTGGTATCTTTTTCCATGGTGTCTCCTTTTACGAACGTAAGGAGAAGATGAGTGGGGTGCCACTCATCTATCTCCTATGTCTATTTTATCCGGGTGCTTATTGGAGTCCTTCTAAAAGCGTTCTATATTCTTCATGGACCGCTTCGGGAATGGGGGCAAATCCGTTATCTCCCGCAAGCTTCATGGCTCCTTCCTTGGATACAACATACTTGGCAAAGTCCAAAATGGCTGGCGTTGCCTTTGCCTTGTCTAGATCTAAGTAGGTATACACCAGTCTTGTAAACCCAGCATAATCTAGATCCTTACCAATGGTTTCTAAGGATGGTGCCACAGGACCACTGCCAAAGTCTACTTTCACCGCTGTAAGCTTGTCGGTGTTGGATGCGTAGTATCCGAAGCCAAGGAAAGCGATGGCATTTTTGTCCTTAGATACCAAGTCTACTAGTGTAGAGTATTCTTGTTGTAGGTTTACACCCTTCACCAAATCTTGTTTTTCTAAAATTACTTCATAGAAGAATTCATAGGTCCCATGGTTCTCATTGGGGCCATAGAAGTTCACCGCTTCCTTGGGCCACTCAGAACGAATATCAGACCATAACACCTGATCATCTGCTTTTATCCCTCCAGATAAATACATGGTCACGATTTCCTCTTGGGTCATTTCCGTAGCCCAGGTATTTTCTTTGTTGATGACCATGGTCAACCCATCATAGGCCAGTTCAATCTCAAGAATGTTCTCACCCATCTTTTTGCCCGCAGCTTCAAGCTCTGCGATTTCTGTGTCTTTAATCTCTCTGGATGCATTTGCAAAGTCTAGTTCTCCTGCAATGAATTTCTTAAGTCCCGCACTGGAGCCAGCTCGCCCTACTTGGACGCTGACATTGGACTGCTCATTCACCATGTAGTTCTCTGCAATATTTGCCATGAGTGGGTACACTGTTCCAGAACCATCCACAATGACCGTTCCTGCTAATTTTTCTCCACCTGTTCCATTATTCTCTTGTCCTTCATTAGACCCACATCCCACAAACATCGCGACCACCGCTAAGGATACTACCAAACCTATTGCCTTCTTATTCATGTTCTTCCTCCTAAGTATTTCATACTTTATTCTCAGGGATCTACTTCATCCCCTACAGCTGTTATTATAGGAACCCAATGTTGTGGATACTTTGTGTCCTTGTTATCACCTTGTTAATTGTATTTCTAAAAAACGTACCATGAAACAGCCTTTTCCCATGGATGACAGTACTTATTTCCTATTTGAACCCATCGTCACGACCTCCCCTTAAAGTTCTTTTCTTGATCTGAGGTATCGAAGAAACCTATAAGATGATCCTACCAAAGAATCAAAAGAGGGTTCAGCCTTCCTCTTAGAAGAAGGCTGAACCCTTTCATAAGATGAGGTTTTCAATCAGCTCATCTTCTACGCATTTTTTTGTGCATCTACCTTCATGTTCTCCGATTCGATCTACTTTCGCTGTAGAACCTCCACGACCAAAGTCACAGTGAATCCAGATTCCCTCTAAAACTTATCCATGGGATTCTTTGGTGTTCATCAAAACGAAAAACAGAGCACTGATCATCAGTACTCTGTAGTGGTAGCGGGGGTAGGACTTGAACCTACGACCTTCGGGTTATGAGCCCGACGAGCTGCCAACTGCTCCACCCCGCGATATTCATTTTTTAGTATTGTCCTTTCCTCAAGAACATATTCATTATAACGTACTTCTAGAGCTCTGTCAAACGGAAGAATCAAAGAGGTAGTGTCAATTTACTGTAGGAAAAAAACAAATAGATTCCCCACAAGATTCAAATATTATAGCCCTCTAAAACTCTTTAAGACTACAGATGTGCCCGTTTTCTTTCCTTGAAGGTAGAAAGA
>Ga0194138_10001028_pt1 | contig 13273 bp, 13 predicted proteins | sample TARM_MetaG_T2_14_FD_134022 | JGI IMG/M metagenome (GOLD analysis project Ga0194138, IMG submission 134022) | Freshwater microbial communities from Pennsylvania, USA, analyzing microbe dynamics in response to fracking - TARM_MetaG_T2_14 (version 2) | ecosystem: Environmental > Aquatic >...
CCCATTCATCCGTACACTAAAAAGTTGTTATCCGCGATACCTGTACCAGATCCCGTATATGAAGCCACTCGTGAATCGATCGATCATGTGAAGGACCAATCGTTTGATCTGGAGAAAAGTACCTTTGTCGAGATCAGCCCTCACCATTGGGTTGCCAAGGAACAATAGAGTCAGTTAAATTTAAGACAAACGTCTCGATCCGTGAAAATGGATCGAGTTTTTTTTAAGACTTGAAATAGACATACTGACCGGGTGAGCATTGCAGTCATTTTCAGTATTCATAACGAAAGATATTACTGTTGAAGTGTAAAACTGAAGCTGATTAGACTAAAAAGATGGTTTTTTTATAAAAGGAATGACAGGAAGGGTGGTAAAAAATGATTGGAGCAAACATTGGTCATAAACTCAGTTCCCTCTTTGAATAAGCGAATCACAAAAGTAAAAATTTGATTTCTAAACACCAGAATGCCAGTCAACAGATGACAGCATTATGACACTTGCAATAGGCAAAAGGCTCAATGTTATACGAATATTTGTATTATTATACTTGAATTACAGTTGTGGTGCATGATATAATCATATAATTGTAATTGTAAAGTATTCTGGTATGTGCTATTCTAAAAAACGACTACAATGGAGGTTAATATATGATAAATAAGTTGAAATTTATATTTCTATCGCTTTTCGGATTTGTGTTTTTTCTCGTACCGTTCACGATCGGCGGCGAGAGCAAGATCATGCTTTCTCATATCATCGATTTTGTAAAGAACAACATACTGGATGAGTTCCTTGCCTTTACGGCTGCAAGTGCCTGGATCGTATTGATCGGAACAGTGATCTTTATGTTCTACACATCAAAAAGCAAAACCATTAATAACATGTTTAAAGCGTCGCCTTTAAATGTGGTGTTAAGAATTACAGGGTCCTTTTTGTATCTAATGGTACTTAATGAATGGTTTGAAGGCTACAGTTTCGCAAGCATTATAACTGATCCTAATACTGGGGGGCTTATGGCTGGCGCAGATGGATTGCTAACGACGCTTTATATAACCTTCTTCGTGGGGATACTGGCACTTCCGTTGCTGACTCACTTTGGTATTGTAGAGTTTATTGGTATTCTGCTCGGCCCTGTCGTTGAGAAACTTTTCAGAGTTCCCGGCTATTCAATGATCGACGCCATCGCTTCTTTTGTTGGGGACGGAACGATCGGTATCGTTGTGACAGATAAGCAGTACCAAAGAGGTTACTATAATAAAAGAGAAGCTTACATTATTGCAACGAGTTTTTCAGTTGTCGGTATAGCCTTTGCTGCCGCAGTCGCTGACGAGCTAGGTTTTGGAAGCATCTTCCCGATTTTTTATGGTTCTATACTAGTGGTCACCTTGATTATCGCCTTCATCACAGCGCGTTTGCCGCTTAAAAAGTTCGAGCCGACATATTACGAAGGAAAAGAACCCAAGACGGTAGAGGTTCCTGAAGATGAAACAATGGTCGAATATGCCTACGATTCTGCTGTTGAGCAGGCAAAGGAGACTAAAGTCTTAGATGCATTCATCGAAGCAGTGAAGAACATTATCCATATCTATATCGGTTTCTTGCCGATCATTATGGCTGTAGGGACAATATCACTGATCATTGCTGAATACACACCATTCTTTGATGTCATCAGTGCACCATTGGTTCCCTTATATGAGTTTATAGGCTACAGCTCTGATGTCGCTGCACAGATGGCGCCCGCCTCACTGGCTGGCTTTGCTGATATGTATCTGCCGGCGCTGTTCATAACCGGTGCAGAGAGTGAAGCGGCACGGTTCTTTATTGGTGTGTTAGCCTTTACTCAGCTTGTGTTCATGTCTGAAACAGGAATGATCCTTGTAGAGACGAAAATCGGTCTGAATTTCTGGGATGTTATTAAAGTATTCCTGTTCAGAACGATCCTTTCCATTCCCTTATTATATATAATTACACAGATCCTAGCGGCAATGAACGTTATTGCATTCTAGTAAATAAAAGAGTTAACACGCATCTGGTTAGTATAAAAGCTAACAAGGTGCGTGTTTTTTTGATTGGTGATATATTTAAAGAAGAATCGATCAGCCAAGGAGGGACGGCATGAGACTTTTTATTGCAATTACACTTGACGAGCAGGTCAGGCAGGCATTGAGCACTATTCAAAATGATTTAATAAAACACATGTCTAAGGGTAACGCTACAGCATTTGATAATTTTCATATCACCTTGCGTTTCATCGGAGACGTGAATGAGAAACAAGCGGAAAAATTGAAGCATACTGTCGATGAAACTGGAAGACAGTTTTCTCCGTTCACTTTACGTCTAAGTGAATTAGGACATTTTCAAAAGAAAAATAAAAAAGTCATCTGGACTGGAGTAAGAGGGCAGTTGGAAGAGCTGCTTGAACTTAAAAACAAGCTGGAGACTGAACTTGAAACGAGTGGCTTTTTGAAAGAAGAGAATGACTACACACCGCATATCACGTTAGCAAGACAAGCGGTCCTGGAAGAAAGTTTTAATGATGTTAAAGAAGAGCTGGGTATTCCTGAAAAGGAAATAGCAGTGAGAAGTATAGCGTTGATGGAAAGTAAACGCGTCGAGGGTGAACTGGTGTATAAAGTGATCCGTAAAAAAGATTTCAGTAACTGACTTTTTAAAGTGTTAGCGCAGAAAAACGAGATCCGTATTGAGTCAGGATCTCGTTTTGATTTGTTTGTTTTAAGGCTGCATGACGCCTGCAAAGGCCAGCCAGGCTAGAATCGACTTAGCCACCAGACTTAAAACGATATAGCCTTTTTCACCGTAAAGATAATTGTTCCATTTACCCATTTTTTTATACTGAAGGATCATATTGATAGGGAAGAGGTTGAAGAAAACGAAGTAGCTGCCGACGATAGCATAGACAAACCAGGGCACTTCTGCAGGATTCGAATTCCCAAAGGCGTAAAGTAGAATGACGACCCAGGGGGCCAAACCAGCCACACTGCCGAAAATAAACGGTTTCCAGTTGGTCTTCTCTGTATATTGATTGATTTCTTCCATATCTAAACCAAACAGGTTCATCGCAGCATTAGCTGCTATAATAAGTATGAGAGCACCGATATCATAGACCCCGAAAAGAAGCGCAATGAGCGCGATCATGAGAGAAGAGCTGAGGGCATATTCGTACCACCGAAAAGGGTTCATGCCTTTCTTTAAATTCCTGTTGTAGATAGGATTACCCCAGGGACTGACGATAATGAAATGTGCAGCGGCTGAAATGAATAAAAATAAAGAGACCATGATACCAAAAGGCACATCAAACAGCTGATTCGTATCAGTGACCAGTTGCATCTGTGTCTGATCGAAGGTCAGGAAATTCGACATGACGGGCACAGTGAATTCGGCGACACGTTCGATGAAGAGCGCAAAACCAAGCATCAGCAGCCCTTGAACGAGGTGGAGAAAACCCATCACTGTGTTGAATTTTTTCAGTGAGTCGGTCGTGATTTCTTTTGACATAGCAAGCACCTTCTTTTCCGATTTTTTTAAAAAATTTGGAGCTGACTTTTGTGTCAAGATCACCCCTTGCATCATCATAGTAAAAAAAGAAATGGTTTTATAAGATGATTATATCACGCTTGTTATAAATTAGATCACTATACTATCTTGTTCACACAGTGCACGAGGGAGAATAAGCATGGACGAACATGTTACACTTAACGAACAAATCTAAATAGTAATAAGGAGACGCAATGAATGAATTCACTTAAACTTTTTGAAAGACTGAGCCTGCCTAACGGAACAGAATTAAAGAACCGTTTTTTGAAATCGGCAATGAGCGAAACGCTGGCAACGGAAAAGAACCAGCCGACTGAGCAGCACATTAAATTATACGAGACCTGGGCAAAAGGAGGCTCAGCCATTGTCGTGACCGGGAATGTCATGGTGGACCGCAGAGCACTCGGAGAGCCAGGTAATGTAGTGATCGAAGATGAAAGAGATCTTCAGATGCTAAAAAAATGGGCGAAAGCCGGTAGTCAGAACGAAACCCAGCTGTGGATGCAGATCAATCATCCCGGTAAACAGTCCCCCCGTTCACTGTCTAAAGAACCTGTTGCACCAAGCGCTGTTCCTTTAAAGAATTATTCCAGTCGACTGTTCAGCAAACCGCGTGCACTGTCTACAGAAGAAGTCAAAGACCTCGTAAAGAAATACATCAAGACTGCCGCTGTAGCAAAAAAAGCAGGATTTTCAGGCGTTCAGATCCATGGGGCCCATGGTTATCTCGTCAGTCAGTTTTTGTCTTCGCTAGATAATCAGCGAAAAGACCAGTATGGCGGCTCGCTGACTAACCGGATGCGCTTCTTGATGGAGATTTATACAGGTATGAGAGAAGAGCTGGGGCCGTATTTTTCGATAAGTGTTAAACTGAATGCCTCAGATTTCAGCTCGGGCGGCTTCAGTGAAGAAGAATCGCTTCAGGTGGCCCAGACTTTGTCCCGTGCAGGGATCGACTTGATCGAGATTTCTGGCGGAAATTATGAAAACCCGAAAATGTTCGAAGAAGCTGAAGAGGACAGTGACGCTGTCTTTTTTATCGATTATGCAGAAAAGTTAACGAAAACAGTGGATGTACCGGTTGCAGTGACAGGTGGGTTTCGCTCAGTATCCAGTATGGAAGAAGCGCTGCAGGTAGATAAAACATCAATGATCGGTCTGGCACGTCCGCTGGTCTTGTATCCAAGCCTACCAGACGAAGTGGCTCATGGGATCAGGAAAAAAGTCAGCACACCTAGACTTACTACGGGTATCAGTTTTCTGGACAAAAAAGTAGGATCATTGATGGGCATCAGTTATTATGAACATCAGATCGCCCGACTTTCTGAAGGAAAATCCCCAAGTGTGTCACGTAATGGGTGGCGATCGCTTATGCATACGCTACTGTCTCATGGACTGACTGGACTTTTGCCGAGACGCTGAAAAACGTCATACAAGCGTCTGGTCCTGCTTTTCAAGACAGTATTTCATTGACAATACACCCTTGTGTGATAGACTTATTCTAACTAAAAACTAATACCGTATGGAGGAAAAACAAGTGATAGTAGCCATCATAACACTCATTATTCTGATCCTATTGAATGGTTTTTTTGCCGCTTCTGAGCTGGCATTTGTTAACTTGAACGATAATAAAGTGAAGCGAATGGCTGATAGCGGCGATAAAAAAGCCAAGAAATTATATGCCTTGATATCTAAACCTAGTTTGTTTTTAAGTACCATTCAAATCGGAATAACACTGGCAGGCTTCCTCTCGAGTGCCTTCGCTGCAGACTTCTTTGCAGATCCGATGTCTGAGGCCCTCTATGAGCTGGGCGTGCCTTTGTCACTGAGTGTCTTGAATTCGATCTCAGTTGTCGTCATTACTATTGTACTGTCTTACTTTACGTTGGTCTTTGGCGAGCTGGTACCCAAGCAGCTGGCCATGCAGAAGGCTGAAGCTATTGCGAATATTGCGGTAGGCCCTGTATCTCTTCTAGCTAAGATCAGTGCACCGATCGTAAAATTCTTAAGCTTTTCCATCAGGATGATATTTAAATTATTTGGTGCTGATCCGAATGCTGAAAATGAAGAAGCAACAGAAGAAGATATCCGTATGCTTGTAGACTTGGGCCGTGAAAGAGGAACCATTCACCCAGTTGAACGGGTCATGATCGAAAACATTTTTGAATTCAATGACACCACTGCGTCTAACATTTTGACCCATCGGACAGATATGATCGCGTTATCTGTTGATGCTGATTTGGATACTGTACTGGAACTTGTAAACACGTATCAGTACACACGATTTCCTGTCTATGAAGACAGCATTGACAGGATCGTCGGCGTACTGCATGTCAAAGATCTGTTTCAGTACATGAAAAAGGACAACGGCTCTTCCTTCATACTAAAAGAAGTGATGCGTGCCCCTCATTTCGTTCAGGATACGCAGACGATCGATAAACTATTCGCCAAAATGCGACAAGAGAAAACACATATGGCCATTGTTCTCGACGAATTCGGCGGCACTCAGGGAATGATCACGATTGAAGACGTCATTGAAGAAATCGTCGGAGAAATCACCAGTGAAAGCTTGGAACCAGATATATATAATGATGACATCACGAAATTGTCAGAGAGTCAGTACAGAGTCATTGGCACGTACCGTCTACGTGATTTAGAAGATAGACTGAATGTCGGCTTCCCCACAGATGAGTTTGACACGGTTAGAGGTTTCCTTATTGATGAGCTGGGACATGTACCAACTGGAGACGACCTAGCTAAAGTCGAATATAAGAATTTGACTCTGGAAGTTGAAAATACCGAAGAAAATCGTATAGAAACGGTTCTTATCACAGTTAATAAAGAGCCTAAAGATGAAGCACAAAAAGAACCAGATGCAGCCGAATAATAGAAGTAAACATTAGAGCTGACCTTAAATAGGGTCAGCTTTTTTATACTTTAATTGATATAGTAACTAAATATGGCTGTATGATCATAAAGAGATGAGTGACCGATGGTTTTTGTGGTAATATTAAAGAAGATATGCATAAAATAAAGATCGAATAGGAGTATGAAAATATGGATGGAACTAAACGCGCAGATATTGAACCGGGCAAAAAAGTGAAGGTCGTACAGAAGCAGGATCAGCGTTCGGGTAAGCTGACAGAAGGTGTTGTCAAAGATATTTTGACCAACTCAAAATCACACCACCACGGCATCAAAGTCAGACTGGAAAGCGGCATCGTTGGTCGAGTGAAAGAAATAGAAAAATAATTGCTGGAAAAGTATCTGTTGACAAGAAACAGATGCTTTTTTAGTGTAAAATAGGCGTATCGAAAGATGAGTCAAAAATTTACACACTAGGAGACCGTCATGACCATTAATTACGAACTAAAAGAGGAAGATTTTATTCAGTTCAATCTGCATTATATTGAAGACTCGCCTTCTCAAAGAAAGGCATACTGGAGTTTGCGTCTTCTCATACCTATGCTGTTCTCGGGATTGATCTACATAATCGGGACAGTTATTTTCAATCAGCCGTCTATTTACTGGACCATAACGGCTATCGGCTTTTTTGGTCTATGGGTCCTCTACTTCCCGGAACAGTATCGAAAAACGATCATAAAGCAGACAAAAAAGATGTTAAGTAAAGGAGTCACGGGTACAGTTTTCGGAGAGAAGACCCTGACGATCAGTGATACTGCACTTACAGTAAGCGGAGAAAATGTGCATGAAGAGTTAAGGCTGCAGGACATCAAGGCAATAGAGAGCTATGAAGACATGATTTTGATTTATAACAGTAAACGTTCGGCCGTGATCGTTCCTAAGAGAGAACTGAAATGGGAAGAAGCACGCATACTAGCCAATTTAAAAAATTAATAATTGTGTAAGAAAGCAGATATTAAGTGATAGTATTTAAAGAGAGAGTGGACTAGTATAAATGAAAAAAACGTCATGGAAAAAATGGCTGGCGGGTTTTGGGACCATTATTATCCTGCTCGTCTTATTGGGGTTTCTTTTCCTTCAGTTCAACACGTACGAAGCATCCAAGGAAGCGACGGACCTTCTTTCAGATGAAGGGGTCAGCCAGGGTGACGACTGGTTGACAGTCACACCTGATGAGATCGACGGGCAGATCGTTTTCTATCAGGGCGGGTTAGTGGAACCAGCTGCTTATCTTCCGCTGGCAAAGACGCTTAGTGAGGAGAATTTCCAGGTTTTCATACCCCGAATGCCGCTGAATCTGGCTATACTGGACATGGATGTCATTGACGAAATCATAGCAGCCAATCCTTCTGATAAGGAATGGTGGCTGGCTGGACATTCTTTAGGAGGAGCCAGCGCTTCGATCTATGCAGATGAAAATGCCGAGGAAATCGAAGGACTCATCTTTCTGGCCGCCTATCCAAGTGACAGCAGTGACTTGTCGGACTCTGCCCTTGCTGTCCTTTCTATCGCAGGTTCACTGGATGGCATCATCAATACTGAACAGTATGAAAAGACGAAAGCTCTTCTACCGGAAGACACAGTTTATGCTGAAATCGAGGGAGGCAATCATTCCAACTTCGGTACTTACGGCTTCCAGGAAGGCGACAGGAAAAGCGCGTTGTCTCGAGAAGAACAGCAAGAAGAAACCGTTCAAGTCATAAGTGATTTCTTAAGAACAGGAGTGAAGTAAGTGACTGATAAAACTGATTTAACGACTAAAGACAAACAGGCGCTGTTGAAAACATTAAACAAACGATTTGATGACCATATGTATAGACATGAAGGTGTGACGTGGGAAAGTGTTTTGGCAAAGCTGGAAAATAATGATAAGGCATTGACTGCACTGCACGTGATGGAACTGACTAAAGGAGAACCCGACGTGATTAAAAAGGAAACAAGCGGTGAGCTGCTCTTTTTTGACTGTTCGAAAGAATCTCCTAAAGGACGCAGAAAAGTGTGTTATGATGATGCTGCATTGAAAGCTAGAAAAAAGTTCCCGCCTGAAGCAAGTGCATTGAAAATGGCAGAGGAGATGGGGGTAGAACTGCTTGATGAACAGCAGTACCGGTACCTCCAGCAGCTGGAAGAATGTGACACGAAAACGTCAAGCTGGATCAAGACACCAGAGGATATAAGAGAACTTGGCGGCGCACTGTTCTGCGACCGTCGCTACGACACCGTTTTTGTCTATCATAACGGTGCAGAATCTTATTACAGTTCCCGCGGGTTTAGAGGCTGTTTGAAAGTTTAGGAAGAAAGTTAGAGAACAGTGAAAAACTTGTTCGATTTAAACACAAATCACGGATACATGTTAAAATATAAGTGAGTTTTATTATGGAGAGTATATTCAAAGGAGATCAATTAATGATTATGAAGAAATGGTTACTGATGACAGGGACGGCATTGAGTCTTTCGATGCTTGGAGCCTGCGCTCAGACTGAGGACGAACCTGTTGAGGAACCGAATCAGGAAGAAACTGAACAATCTGATGAGACAACGGAAGAAGATTCAACTGACGAAGAAAATGGACAGTCCGGCGAGAACAGTGAAGAAGACACAAATGAGCCATCGAGTGACGATGGCGATAATGATCAGAATGAAGAGCTTGGAGATACGAACGGCTCCGATTCGAGTGATTCAAGTGATACGAACAGCAATGAAGAAGGTGCACAGACTGACGCTTTAGAAAACGATGATCCTCAGCTTGATCTGGAAGATGATATTCTGAATCCGGCAAGCATAGCTGCTCTGGTCAACAAGCAGTACAGTCTCCCTGAAGACTACACTCCAAAAAATCTGGTCACAGTAAACGTGCCTACAGTCCTGCCGAATCCTGAGATCAAGCAGATGAGACAAGTCGCGGCAGATGCTCTGAAAGAAATGTTTGACGCTGCGGAAGAAGAAGGTGTGATCCTGCATGCTCGTTCAGGCTACCGCTCTTATGAGACACAGGTCCAGCTCTTTAGGAATTATGCATCCAATCACGGTGAAGAAGCCGCAAACAAATACAGTGCACGTGCCGGTGAAAGCGAGCATCAGACCGGACTCGTTATGGATATTACGAGCGAGAGTGTAAATCTTCAGATCACATCGGATTTCGGTGAAACAGAAGAAGGACAGTGGGTCAGAGACAATGCACATACATTCGGCTTTATCATCAGATACCCTGAAGGCAAATCAGACATCACAGGCTATGTCTATGAACCATGGCATTTGCGCTATTTAGGTGAAGAACTGGCTACTGATGTCTATGAAAGCGGCCTGACTTATGAAGAATACCTAGTCGAGAGGGGATTAGACATTGAGATCTAGTAATAGAAAAAACAGCAAACGCACAGGTATCATACTGGCCATCGTTGTTTTAGTCATCGTCGTTTTAGGGGCGGGGATCTTTGTATTTGCTGATCCATTCGGAAACAATGAAGACACAACCGACACCACAGAAGAGATCGAAGAAACACCGGAAAATTTCGGTGACGATCAGACGAGTGAAAATGGTGAAACGGATGCTCAAGATGAAACGGCACAGGAGCCGGAAGAACCGGAAGAAACATTCATCGACATTCAGATCACCGCGGTAGGGGATGTCATGGCTCATGGCAATCAGCTGATCGCTGCGCGGAATAACCCGGAAGGTGTCTATAACTTCAATTCGGTGTTCGATGATGTCAAACCGTTTATCGAAAAGGCCGATCTTGCACTGGCGAACTTGGAAACGACGCTGGCGGGAGAGGCGAGAGAATACAGCGGTTACCCGCTTTTCAACGCACCGGATGAACTGGCAGATGCCCTTGTGAATGCCGGCTTTGATACGATCGTTACCGCGAACAATCACAGTCTGGACACACGTTCGGAAGGTTTGAGACGAACAGCTGAAGTGATCGAAGAAAAGGGGATGGATGCTGTTGGGACATTCAGTTCAGCACCAGGACCGGATGACCGATTCCTTATAAAAGATGTTGAAGGCATCAAAGTAGGGATCATAGGATATACAGAGCATTTGAATGGACTGGATTCACAGTATTCTGCTGAAGAGGTCGATTCAATGGTCAATACGATCGACGAAGAACAAATGATCACTGATATCGAACAAGTCAAGACCCACGATCCAGATATTATCGTGGCCTATATGCATTGGGGCAGTGAGTATACGCGTGATCCGAATGCCGTTCAGACAGAGAACGCCGAGATTTTGGCTAGAGAAGGCGTGGATATTATCTTTGGAAGCCACCCGCACGTGGTGCATGAAGCAAAATTTATTGAAGTTGAGGGCAACGAAGCATTCGTGACCTATTCGATGGGTAACTTTGTATCCAATCAGCGCAGAGAAACACTTGGCGAAGGAATGGAACCGACAGAAGACGGCGTCATCGTTAATGTAGATGTTCAGAAAAATGAACAGACAGGTGAAACGACCATACAGAACGTCGAGTTTGTACCGACGTGGGTCTATCGTCACAGTGATACCGGAGGCGCTCCTTATACCTACCGTATCCTTCCTGTAGAAGCTGCCTTGGAAGACGCAGACTTGTCTGAGAGTTACAAGGAACGGATGCGAGGTTCCTATGAAAGAACAATGGAGAGAATCAACATGGATGAGTCGGATACAGAACAAGAGTAAAGTCTGTATATGATTTGGAAGTTGGAAAGTGGATGCAGGCTAAAACCTGTATCCACTTTTTTTATGTATAGAAGCGAAGCGCAATTAAATAAGGTATTATATAGTGTAAATTTTTTCACGTTGCTTTAAAATCAATAATTATTTATTGATATTCAATAAATAAAGAGATAAAATGAGGGAAACAAATCAACTGGAGTGTGTGTTCATGAAGAAAGAAACATGGGTGTTAAAGACTGCTGTCATATTTATCATGTTACCGGTCTTAGCTATCGTCGTTTTCGGTTTTCCAGCGGTCATTCGAGATGCAGCAGAAAGCAGTATGCAGATGGCGATCGTCCTATATGGTATTCTCACAGCACTAACACTAAGTATTTTTCCATTTTCCTCAGCTCTATACCAATCATATAAGCTTCTTAATAACATTGACCGTAATGAAGCTTTTTCAGATAAATCAGTCAATGCATTAAGAAAAATCAAGCGTGACGCCTTTTCTATCGCGGCTATTCATTTATTGAGCTTTCCGCTCTATTTCATCGTAGGAGAAGTAGATGATGCTCCCGGTGTTATTCTGGTAGGGCTGATGTTTATTTCAGCACCGTCAGTTATCGCTGTTTTTGCAGCAGTACTGGAAAAACTGCTGGGAAATGCTCTGGATATAAAAAGAGACAACGAGTTAACGATATGAGGGGGTTCTTATGGCTATACAAGTAAATTTGGATGTCATGCTGGCTAAGCGAAAGATGAGTGTCACTGAACTCTCGGAAGCAGTAGGCATCACACTTTCCAATATCTCCATTTTAAAAACCGGAAAGGCAAGAGCGATAAGGTTTTCTACGCTGAATAAAATCTGTCAGGTTCTAGAGTGCCAGCCCGGTGATATTCTTGAGTTTGTTGATGAGGATGATCAGTAGCTTTTAGAGAAGCATAACGCAAATGAATCACTTAGAAATAACCTTCCAAATAGGCGAACGAGCAAGTTAATAGTCTAGGCCGAATATTCCCTATATAATAGATTTAATCGAAATCAACGGATATGCGTCACTAACCTATATGGAGGGAATTTCATGTCTACCAACACTAAAAAATTAACAGTCATTCAAATGAATGATACCCATGCTTATTTTGAACTGCATCCTGAATGGTTTTTTGAACAGGATAAGTTTGTCTACCGTAAAGCAGGCGGTTATGCCCGAATCGCTACTCTTTTAAAAGAGATACGAAAGAAGTCAGAAGACGTCCTATTTTGTGACAACGGAGACACACTGAATGGAACAATGCCGGCAGTAAAGTCAGAGGGAGAAGCTGTCATCCCCATTCTTAACGAACTGGCTATCGATGCGATGACCCTGCATTGGGAATTCGGTCACGGACCGGAAACGCTTATTGAAAAATCAAAAAAACTGAACGTTCCTATGCTCGCCGACAATGTCTACAAACTGGACGACGATAAGCGTCTCTTCCCGGCAAGCATCGTAAAGGAATTTGGTGATTTGAAGGTTGGTATCATAGGGATTGCGTCCAATATCGTCGACAAGACTATGCCTGACTCTTTCAGCAAAGGGATCAGATTCACTCTGGGGAAAGATGAACTGCCTGAGATCATTCAAGATCTTAAAGAAAATAAGCAGGCTGATTTGATCGTGCTGCTTTCTCACTTAGGCTTTCCTCAGGATATCAAGCTAGTCAATGAAGTTGAGGGGATCGATGTATGCCTGAGCGGTCATACGCATAACCGCCTTTTTGAACCAGTGATCGAAAACGACACGATAGTGATCCAGTCAGGCTGTCATGGCTCGTTCCTCGGTCAGCTTGACTTGGAGGTGAAAGACGGCCGGATCACTGATTTCAGCCATCAGCTGATCGAGGTGTCTGAAGATATCGAGCCTGACCCTAAAATTTCAAAGATCATTGAACAGTCGCTCTCCCCATATAAAGAGGCGCTTGCGCCTGTTGTCGGAGAAACAAAATCAGCTTTGAATCGTGCAACGATGCTTGAATCGACGATGGACAATTTTCTTTTATCCGCGATAAAAGAAAGTACAGGAGCTCAGATGGCCTTTTCTAATGGCTGGCGATATGGAGCTCCAATCGTACCGGGACCAGTAACGATGAACGATTTGTATAATATCACAC